>Ga0116111_1002854_pt1 | contig 10000 bp, 1 predicted proteins | sample June2015DPH_8_10_FD_89720 | JGI IMG/M metagenome (GOLD analysis project Ga0116111, IMG submission 89720) | Peatland microbial communities from SPRUCE experiment site at the Marcell Experimental Forest, Minnesota, USA - June2015DPH_8_100 | ecosystem: Environmental > Terrestrial > Soil > Wetlands >... | reverse complement strand
TTGTTGGAATGAAGCGTCTCAATCCAAGAGTCAGTAGTCAGTGGTCCGTGGTCAGTAGTTTTGGCCACGGACGACTGACTGCTGACTGCTGACTTCTCCGGCAACTGGTGCAGCGTGAACATGACGCCTTCGCCCCAGCGCAGCGCGGTTTCGACCGAATCGCCGAGCCGCACGCGGATTTTGTCGTCAATCACCAGCCGGTCCACGACCGCTTCGATGGTGTGAAATTTCTTTTTGTCGAGCTTGACGCGCGTGTCGGCGGCGAGTTCGACGAATTCGCCGTCCACCCGGGCGCGGACGAACCCTTCCCGGGCGAGGCGTTCGATGACGTCGCGGAATTCGCCTTTTTGCCGGCGGACGACCGGGGCGAGCAGCATCACGCGGGTCTTGGGCGGCAACGCGAGGATTTTGTCCACGATGTCGCTGGTGGTCTGGGAGACGATGGGCACGCCGGTGTCCGGGCAATGCGGCTTGCCGATGTGCGCGTAAAGCAGGCGGAGATAATCGTAAATCTCGGTGGTGGTGGCGATGATGGAGCGCGGGCTGCTGCCGGAGCTGCGCTGTTCGATGGCGATGGCCGGCGACAGGCCCTCGATGAAGTCCACCTCCGGCTTCTGCATCTGGTCGAGGAACTGCCGGGCGTAGGCGGAGAGCGATTCGACGTATTTGCGCTGGCCCTCGGCATAGATGGTGTCGAACGCGAGCGACGACTTGCCGCTCCCGCTCAGGCCGGTGATGACCACCAGCTTGTCGCGCGGGATGTTCAGCGTGAGGTTTTTGAGATTATGCTCACGCGCGCCGCCGATTCTGATGAATTCCTTGCTCATGGCCGCGAATTTTCCATTCAAACCAACCGGGAAATATAATCAAAGCCACGGCGAAAGCAAAGCCGGATTGAGGCAGTCCTAATTTGATGGTAGGGACATCGCGCTGCGATGTCCCCGCCCGCGCAATAGGGGGCGGAATGAATCACGTCCACCGCACAAATTCCGTGCCTCACCGCTTGTGCCGCTGAACGCGGCGCGGACGGCGCAGCGCGCCGTACCTGCCTGATTAGCACGCTACCCGGATTGACAGACCCTGGGGGCGCCGGCGTCTCGCCGGCAGGTTGGATTTGTCCGTCGCAGCGTCGTGAGCCGGCGGGACGCCGGCGCTCCCGGGAACGGGAAGCAGGTGGCGGTGCCGGGTTGCACCCGGGAAATCGTCTCTTGCGCCATCACGGATAATCGAAGAGCCGGAAAAACTTCGCGCCGGCCGGCGGGCCGGTCTGGCCGTTGTCTATGAAGGTGTAAACGCCATTGGTCAGCGTGAGAACCGGACTGGCAATGATGAACCAATTGCTGAAGGGCAGCGTGAGATTGGTCGTCCATTGAATCCCATACTGATAATTCGTCGGCGCGCTCCACCGGAGCACCAGGTCATTGTTCCCGGCGATGTTGGTGACGGTAACGCTGGAAATGGACAGCGTTTGCGGTATCGGCGTCATAAACGGCCAGGCGATGAGCCGGTAAAATTTCATGGGGCCGAACCCGCCCGTCAATGAGCCGTCATCAAAGAAGGTGAAGATTCCGGTGGTTGAGGTCAGGACGATGTTGGAAATCGTGTTCCACGCCACCGGCGGCAGGAGATTGGTCGTCCACTGCACCTGGTACTGATAATTCGTCAGGCCGTTCCACCGGAGCCAGATGCCGCCGTTGGTCGGGGTGATGCTGAAATTGGAAACCGCAATGATCGGGGCAAAACCGAACGCCACCTGAAAGACAAACGTGACGTTGCTGGTGCCGAGGTTTTGGAAGCCGAGGTAATAATTCGTGCCCGGCACGAGCGGCGGCACGGAATTGCTGGTGAGCACGAAGGTGCCGGCGCTGGTGGCGGACAGCATCAGGCGGTCTCCGGCATTGGTGTTGCCGGTGGGCGGATTGGTCTGGTTGAACCACACGTTCAGCGGGCCGGTGGCGGAAATCAGGAAGTTGCTCGCCGAGATGGCGCTGGCCGGCACGGCCACCACCGCCTGCGACATGGCCCCGGCCAGGACGGTGTTGGTGGCGGGACCCGGACCGGTGATCGGCCCCAGATTCAGGCCGCCCAGGACCCGGTAGAATTTCATGGGGCCAAACCCGCCGGTCAGAGTGCCGTCGTCAAAGAAACTGAAGTGCCCGTTGGTCGGGGTCACGAAGACGTTGATGACCGGGTTCAGGACCGTGTTCCAGACAACCGGGGCGAGATTGGTCGTCCACTGGATCTCGTACTGGAAATTCGTCGGACCCTGCCACTGGAGCAGGAAGCCGTTCGTCCCGCCGATGTTGGTGGCCGTGATGGTCAGATCGGTGATGACGCCGGTGACGGACCCGGACAACAGGTGGAAGTCCACCTCGATGGCGTAGGTGACGGCAACACTGTTCGTGTTCTGGACGCCGAGATAATAAACCGAGCCGGGCACCAGCGGCGGTGTGGTGCCGGCGCTCAACACGACGGAACCGTTCGTTCCGCCCGGATAGGTGGCGTCAGGCAACAACAGCAGGTTGGTCGTGGGCGGGAAATTGGTGTCGAACCAGATGTTCAGCGGCCCGGTGGCGAAGAGCAGGAGGTTGGTCGCGAAATCCGCGTTCATCGGCACATTCACCACATAATAGGCAATGCCACCGGCGGCGACCGAGTTCGTCTGCGGCACGCCGTTGGTGAGCGGGGTCGGGATGTTCGTGCTGCCCTGGCCCACGAAGGTCACCACGCTCAGGGCCGGAAGCGTGTAGGTGAAAGAGGAATTGCTGACCGTGACCGCGTTGGTGCTGACCAGTGAAAGATTGCTGGTGGTCAGCCACGGCGTCACGGCACCGGCGGTGAAGTTGGTCAGAACAAACGTCTGGCTGATGGAGGTGGCGTTGGTGTTGACGGCCACAATGGCGAAGCCTGGAGAGACGGAATCCTTGTAGGCGCTGATCAGGGCGCTGCTGGTGTTGGCGGCGTCAATGCGATAATAACCGGGGCGCACAAACCGGCTCCACTGACCGAGCACAAACATGCGCTGGGCGAGAACGGGATTGGGGAAGGTGTCATCCGTAAGCCCTTCGTTGTCCGGATTCTCGGAAATCAACCACCAATAATGCCACGCGTTTGCCTGAGCGGCCGTCATGAAGAGGTGAATTCGTCCGGCCCAGTAAATTCCGTCGGTGATGCTGCCGTCAAAAGGGCCGGCGCAGCCTAATTTGGAGACTTCCGTTTCCCACATTGACTTCCCGGAAGTGGACAACGCCGCCGGCGTTCCGGATGGCGGGCAATCATCGTAATTGTGGTCGGCAATAATACTCACGTCTGCCGCCGCGGTTGGATCATTCAGTGTCGGCAGGTAGAGACCGGGATTGCTTGACCAGTTCTGGCTCTCGGGAATGATAATTTTGGTGGAACCCACTCCGTTGGCCACCAGCGCGTTGTAAAGATTGGTAACGAAATCATGAATTTGTGTTCCATTCCACACGCACGCTTCATAGGTGGTGATATTCGCGTCTGGTTCGTTCTGAACCGAGATGGCGTAAAGGTTGATGCCTTGGTTCTTCATGCTGACCACATAGTTGGCCAATTGGCTGGCGTAGGCCAGATTGGTGGCATTGGCGCCGCTGCCAAGATAATTGCCACCGTCCGGCCCGTTGTTGTCCTTGAACCCGTCCGCCGGAGTCCAGGGCGTGCTCCAGACATTGGCCCCGCGGGCTTGGGCCTTCTGCATGATGTTCGTTTCGGACGTGGACGGCGTGTCGCTCGCTGAAGTTGTATTGGCCGGGATGATGTGGTTGCGCAACAGAGAAAGGCCGATGCCATTATTGGTTGTGACGGTACCCGAACTGTTGGTGTAAATAATGGCATTGTTAGTGGAGAAAAACAGGTCAGCCAGCACGTCCGGCCAGTTGCTCCGCCAGGCCGAGGAAGCGCCAAAGCCGTCTATCCTTTGGTACACATTGGTCCAGTTCACCGTGCAAACCAAACCGGGCAAGTTGGTCAGGAAATGGAAGTCCACCTCGATGCCGTAGGTGACGGCGCCGCTGTTCGTGTTTTGCACGCCGAGATAATAGGTCCCGCCGGGCACCAGCGGCGGGGTGCCGGTCGTTGACAAGGTGTATGAACCATTGGTTCCGCCGAATAAAAAGACATTGGTCGTGGGCGGCGTGTTCGTGTCGAACCAGATGTTCAACGGCCCGGTGGCGAAGATCAAAATATTCGTGGCGAAGTCCGCATTCACCGGCACGTTGACCTGATACCACGCCAGGCCGCCGGGGCCGATGGAATTCGTCTGCGGCAGGCCGTTGGTGAGGATGGGCGGCCCCGGTATGAAATTGGTGTTCGCAAAGACGAACTCCAGTTGCCAGCTCTGGAGCGTGCCAACGTCGCCGGCGCGGTCGTCCTGAATTTCCAGGGTCCACATGCCGTAGGCGCTCTGGTTGTTGATCCCTTGAATGGATTCCTCCGGCTGGTAATAAAGATTGCCCGGCACTTCCGTCAGCGAGAAGTCGTCGAGCAGCGCGTTGGTGTCGAACGTGAACACCTCCGCGTTGGTGAAGGACAATGCCGCCAGGGCGTTCGCCGAACCGGCGAGCACCAGCGGGGTGCCGTTTTGCCCGGCCGTAAAAACCAGGCTACGCACCTGCCAGTTGGCGTTGGTGGCCGTCCCGCCGCCTTCCGCCGCGGAAGAACCGAGCGCATAACTCAAAATGTATTTCTGTCCCATCTCCGTTGGCAGATTGATCAAAACCGCCCCGTTCATCAAAGCCAGCAATTGAGTGCCGTCGTAAGCGGTCGGCGCATTCGTAATAAGCACCTGGTTTGTGAGTACCACCCAGCCGCCGCCGAAACTTGCAGCCGGCGTGTAAATTCCCGGAGAATATGCCTCGAAACTGTCCGCCCACACCAGACCAGATGATGTGGCTGGCACGAATGGCGGCGGCGCAAATTTTATCGGCGTCGTCGTCAGGTTCGTGTTCTCGGTGAACGCGAGATAGAGATAATTCGTCTGCACGCCGCCGGCGGTGTAGGTCCAAAGGTCGCCTCCAACGGGGCCGTTGGTGTTGCCGAATTGGTTCATGATGATCGTCAAAAACCCGGAAGCGGTGTTGAAAGGCAGGTTGATCTGGCCGCTGCCAGGGATCATGCCGGTGTCCAAGAGCAAGGTCCCGCTGTTAAAATCCGTGGCATTGGTCGAGGCATACACCGTCATCTGGTCGGGAACCGTATAGAAATTATAAGCGATGTTCAGCGTGCCGGAAACCCCGCCGACGTTGATGAAATTGGTGCTGGGTGACGAACTGCCGGAAGATGGGACGTTCACGATGTTGGTCGTGATGATGGTCGCGCCGCAGCCGTTGGTGCTGGTGCCGCCGCGGTTTTCCATCAGCAGATACCGCGTGCCGTCCGGGCTGATCAAATGGAACACCAGGTCCGAAATGCGCGGATGATCCACGCGCAGGCCGATGTTGAAATCCTGGATGATGTCCGTGTTCGTCACAAAGATGGAATCATACGTCACCGCATCGTCGAGAATCGGCACCGGTCCGGTCGAACGAATATCCACCGTCGTTATCGCCGAGGCCGAGAAACTCAACGTGGCGATCAGATAAAGGTTCGGAGCCGTGACGGTCGGGTTGTTGAGTGGATTGTAAACGCCAACCCAATAGCGTCCCGGCGTCAGCGGCGGACCGATGGAAATGGAATTGCCCGGATACGTGCCGGTTGGGTAAGTCCCGGTAAGGCAATTGGTCAGCAGTACCTCGTCATTCGTGTCCGCTAATGTTGGAGGCGAACCTATTTTGACGAAAAACTCCATTGGTGGATCGGAGGTCGGCGGCAGGTTCGTCGCGAATACGGTGAGGTTGATATAACCCACCGGCACATCAATGTAACCATAAAACCAAGTGCCCGGTTGAACGGTGCCGTAGATTCCCTTGCCCAAATTCTGGTGTGGCTCGATCAACAGGTTGAAGCCGGTCACGGCGCCGGTTTGCGTCAGCGAATCGTCCACCTCGGTTAAAATCCACGGGCCAATGGCTTGCTGGCCGACGTAACTGTTCAAACTGCCCGGCCCGTCCGACGGCTGCGAGCCGAAGATGTTGTTTTGGCCGCTGTCGTCATAGATAAACAGGTTGGTGATCAGTTCCGTCGAGGGCGGATTGAACGGGGCGTCGTGATTGTTCAGCACCACGGTCTGCGACAGCCCGTTCTGGCCGCCGTGATTAAGCGTGCCGATGAGATCGCCCAAATGTTGGTGGGCGATGACGTTCGTCACCACGACGCGTTGCACTTCCATTGGATATATGGCTAGGGCGAAAACATATCCGCTGCCCGGATGCGCCGGGCTGCCGTCGGGAATGTTCACCGGCAGCACCAGGCCGTTGACGATCTGGGTGCCGTTCGAATTCATCTGGCTGAACGGGATGTCGGTAAAGATGGGAATAAATCCGTATTCCGACGCCTCCTGGTCCTCCGAATACACACCCACGTAATAAACATCACCGGGCGCGGAATTGGTATAATACACGAATTCCGTGCCGCCGCGACCCAACGAAGCGCCATCACCATTCAAGCCGTTGACACAGTTGGCGATCACATTTGGATCAAGATTTGTCAGGGCGGATGCATTGGGATCGTTCGGCCCGGCCACGTAAAGATCAATGTCCGCCTCCGGCCGCGTGGCGTTGGCGATTGAACCCGCAAACACACCCATGCGCGGAATCGAAAGCGTATCGGGAATGAAGGTGATGAACGCGGCGTTGGTAAAGTCGCTCGCTCCGGTGTTGGTTATCACATAGAAATGCCACTGGTTGGTCATGCCCAGCGTGATGACGCCGTTGGTCCCGCCCCATAACAGATTGGTCCCCAGCGGGATTGTGTTCGTGCCGAGCAACGGCGTGCTGGCGCCGACCAATTGATCCAGCAACGGCGCGTTGATGGTGCCAACATAAGTGATTTGCTGGTCGGACGTGGGGTTGGAAACAAACGAAGTGGCATTCGTCGTCACCGTGAACGCGTTGGTCACCTCGCCTTCGCCGCAGGAAATGACCAGCGCGTAATCCTGCACCACATTGTTGGGGTGGGCGGTGACGGCGTTGACGTTCACACCGCGACCAATGACCGTGATCGTGTAGTTCGTGCCGAGCAACGGCGACAGGTAAACGTTTTCAACGTTGTTGACCACATCCAGGTTCGGGAAGTTTGTATCCCCGGCATTGCTGTAGGGCGGACTGCCCGATATCGCAAAATCGTTTCCAAAGTACACGACACCCGTGTCGAGATTGGTGACGACGAGATCGAGGTTGTTGACGAGTTTGATGGCGGCGGCGGGGTCGCCGGGCGGGTCCGTCCACGCCAGCGTCACCCGCAAAGGCAACACCACCGCCTGGGGATTGGAAATCTGGACTTTGAAGGTTTGGCTGTCACCGGTGGCCAGGGCATTGGTCGGGCTTTGGTCAATCATCAGCATGGATTCGCCGGTACTGTTCACACTGGTCGTCAATCCGGGTGGCAGTGAATCCGGCAGATTGACCAAACCCCAGCCCTGGATGTTGACGCCGTTGGCGACGGCAAATTTGTAATTGCTCGTCTCCCGCGAACCATTGATGAGTATCGCCTTCAGCAATGCCGGGCTGGGCGTGGCGTGCAACGTGTTGGTGAAGTAATCCTGCATCAACGCCAGCACGCCGGACACGTCCGCCGCCGACATGCTCGTGCCGGTTTCATAACGGTAATAAGGCCCCGGACCGGTGTTGTTTGGGTTGGGCTTGCCGATGGACTGGTTCAAATTGCTCAACACCTGGAAATAATCCCCGTTCTGATTCGTCGCGACGATTTCCGTGATGATGTCGTAGAACACCGACTGGCTGTTGGTGTTGACGACGGCATAATACAAATTTCCTTCCTGGATTCCTGTTAAATACGAACTGCCACCATCGGGCGGAATGGAAACCTGATTGTTCATCGTCACAAAATCGTAGGTGCTCGCGTCGGTTGGATCCGGAGTGCCAGTCTTACTTACAAAAATTTGGAAATTGGGAAACGGTACCGGTGAATATATATTCGGCACAACTTGTATGCTCACCGCCACAATGTTGGAGTTGAAAACCGTGTTAGGTGGAATAAAAGCAAGGGAAATGAAATAGGCATTCAATGAATTTGCATCTACAAGATCGCTAAATTCATCGAAATAGTAATTCGTCGGACTATAGTAAGCCTGTTCATCCCACTGCTCGGAACGGGTTGAGATGACAAAGGAACCTGGTGCGACCACGTCTGGTTTAAAACGGCCGTTGGCACCTTCGGTCCCCACGCCCACGTTGCCGCAGCTCGAATAACCGGCCACTTGATTGCCACTGTCGGTCATCAGCCGCCATGGAGTACTGGTGTTGGTCACACCATCCGCCACCTTCGTCACTATATTGGTGATATGACGCGACTGCTCCAATGCACCGACGGTAATCACGTTTTTGGCCGTGGCCGGCGACTGAATCGTGTCCGAGTTGCCACCGTCGCCGTTGTCGTCGCCGCCGCCCGAATCGCCCGCCGAAAATACAAACAATACCGGCTGCGAACCGGTTACTTCCGGCAAGGCGTCGCGCACCGCCGCATCGTAACTCGCCGCCGCCAGATCGTAGGCGTTGTCGCCACCGTAGTTCCAACTGTTGTTCGAAATCAGCGCGTTCGTCCGCGCTGCCGTTTCCTGCAGTTCCTGGTCTGAAAGGTTCAAACTCACGGCCAGCAAATTGGCCAGCGGCGCTTTGCCGCGAAAGTTTGCGTTCGTAACTGAACCTGACGCATTGGTCACCGTTGACGACATCGAGCCATTGCCCGCGATGATGCCCGCCACGTGCGTGCCGTGACCGTTGCTGTCAACCAAGTTCGCCGGATCGCCAATTACGCGGGAGGCACCGCCGTTGGTTGTAGCGTCAAAGTCCGGATGATTCGCGTCAATTCCCGAATCGTTTACTTGCACAATCACGTTTTTGCCGCTCAATCCAAGATAGTTTGTCGTTGTCTGGGTGTCCGCTGCCACGCCCACGGTCGCCCGGCTGAGGTCGTTGGCGTGCATGCGTTGACGATACGGCTCGACAATTTGCACGCCGGGCAATGTGGCCAGCGCAACCCAATCCGCCGGCGGCTGCACGCGTACCACCGGACCGAACGGCGAATTGTCCCGCGCGACAATCCGGCCGCCAAGCTTTTCAATCTGCGCGACCGTCTCCGCCGCGCTGTCTTTGAACAAGCCAAGCGTCAGACAGGTTCCCGCGGGCAGCGGCGCCTGTTTCACCGCCAAAACAAGCAACGAAGGCCCCGCCGGCCGGTTGGTTTTCATTGGCGCGGAAGAAAGCGTTTTTTGTCCAACCGTCACGGGCATGGACGAGGACATTTTGTAATACGGCTCGTAGGGAATCACCGCCTGCGTGAGCGGATTTCCCGCCAATCCGTTGGCCACGCCCGCCGCCGCGCGCACCAGGTAGGCATCGTTTGGAATGTAGGAAACAATCTCTGCGCCCGACCGTGCGAGCATCGCGCGGAAGGCATTGTCAATCGGCCCGCGCGCCTGGACGATGTAAGCGCCCGGATCGCCCTGCGATCGCAAGTTTTTGGGAATGGATAAATTCAGCGGCTGGCTCGAATCAATCAGCGCGTTCTCCAGCAGAATCGCATGGCGGTCGCCCATCAACTGGTCGAGCGACTTGGTTGTATTGCTGAGGCGCCAGGCAAATCGGTTTGTTTTGGCCGAAGTTGCACTGTTGGTGGAAGCGGCGGTCAAAATGTTCGACGCAGTGGAAGCGGAAGAAGTTGCGGTCATCGGCGTGGCAATTTTTTGGAGCGCGGACGGCTTCGTCCGCGGGTTCGCGGTCTGGCGCCAGAACAACCATGCGCCCGCCAGGCACAGCAGGCACAACAACATCCAGATGAACGGACGCGAACGCATATAACGTTAGGAGTTAGGAGTTGGGAGATAGCAGTTGGCAAACCGGCAAATCAATTGCCTCAACTTCCG
>Ga0116111_1002844_pt1 | contig 10022 bp, 10 predicted proteins | sample June2015DPH_8_10_FD_89720 | JGI IMG/M metagenome (GOLD analysis project Ga0116111, IMG submission 89720) | Peatland microbial communities from SPRUCE experiment site at the Marcell Experimental Forest, Minnesota, USA - June2015DPH_8_100 | ecosystem: Environmental > Terrestrial > Soil > Wetlands... | reverse complement strand
TCCATCATATGTCCATGAGTCAGATGGGTTTTACGATAGCGGTGTCCGGTCTCGGCGGCTTTCTCGGCATGACTATCATGGGCGCAATATCAGACCATATAGGGCGGAAGAACGCCATGATCCTCGCGGGTTTCCTTGCTGCCGTTGCCGGTTTCATCATCGCCATGCTGCCCGTCGGAACCTCAGTCATCCTGTTCTGTATTCCCTTTTTCTTCTGGGGCTTCTTCGGCATAGGCACATTTCCCATGTACCTTGGCACGCTGCCCACGGAAGCCGTACCGCCCGACTTTGCGGGAACTGCCGTGGGCATACCTACCGGTGTCGGTGAAATCATCGGAGCCGCCGTAATGCCTACGCTCGCAGGTATCCTTGCCGACAAGTTCGGTCTCTTCGCCCCCATCTGGATGGCGACTATTGCCTGCCTCGTCATCTGCATTGTTTCTGTTTTCTATGTGGAGACTGCGCCGAAGAAGCTCTCGAAGATGAGGACGAAACCGACACGGGACGACCACCTCCTCAGGCCGTTCAGGGGCAAGCAGCCCACGGCCGCGGCTTAACCCTGGAGGTCTTCTTGGCAATGGTCAAGGGCAACATGGAAGAGGTAAAGATCAGTTGCCCTCCGGTCACGGATGGGGTTTTATGCAGTATATGACGAGAAAGATATGAAGAGCCGGGGTCCTCAGTGGATACGATCCGCTGTCTCCTCTTGAGGACCCGGCTCCGCTAAGGGGCGCCTAAAGTACCGGGCTTCGGGGCGTCAAGGGGGAACAAACGCTTGTGGAATTGGTCTTTATCCGGAATCCCTAAATCCTTGAAATATATCATAAAAAGCGAATAAACCGCCGTCGTTTTTGAGCAAGAGATGGTAGAATGTGAGCGCAATTGGCATTAGTAGCTGGAAGTCCCACTAACAGGGAGGATATGGCGGCTATGGAAAAGGAAGGGCTGATACAGATGTACCGGTTGATGGTCCGCATAAGGACTTTTGATGAAAGAGTCGCCAAGGAGGTTGCCGCCGGGATCATACCCGGGGCCGCTCATCTTTATGCGGGTCAAGAGGCGGTGGCGGTGGGTGCCTGCGCCAATCTTCGCCCTGATGATTACATCACGAGCACTCATCGGGGCCACGGTCATCTCATTGCAAAAGGGGCAAGAACAGACCTCATGATGGCTGAACTCTTTGGTAAAAGGGCCGGTTACAATAAGGGCAAGGGTGGTTCCATGCATATTACGGCCCTTGAATTGGGTATAATAGGCGCCAGCGGGATCGTCGCCGGCATGATAGGCGTCGCCGCAGGAGCAGCTCTTTCAGCCCAAATGAGGGGGACCGACCAGGTAACTGTCTGTTTTCTGGGTGACGGCGCGACGAACTCCGGAAGATTCCACGAAGCAGTAAACCTTGCCGCGTGCTGGAACCTGCCGGCGATCTTTGTTATTGAGAATAACTTATACGGTGAAACTACTTCCATATCGGATGTCTGCAAGCTCACGAACCTCAGCGACCGGGCGGCGTCATACGGCATACCAGGCACAACGATTGACGGCAATGATGTTCTCACGGTGTACGAGGAAGTAGGAAACGCCATCGCCAAGGCCAGGAAGGGGGAAGGTCCCTCCATGATTGAATGCAAGACCTATCGCCACTATGGTCATTTTTGCGGCGATCCACAAACCTACAAAAGTAAGGCAGAGGTTGAAGAATGGTTGAAGAAAGATCCCATTCCGAGCTTCGAAAACAAGTTGATTAAAATGGGCATCTTTACTCAGGCGGACGCTGACGCAATTCGCCAGGGCATGAGAGACGAATTAGACCAGGCGGTCAAGTTTGCCGCAGAAAGCCCCTATCCCGCCCCCGAGGAAGCACTCGAAGATGTGTACGCCTGAGAGGAGGAAGCCATGAGAGAGATAAGCTATTCTCAAGCCATAAATGAAGCCTACGATGAGGAGCTGAAGAGAGATCCATCGGTATTTATCATGGGAGAAGACATCGGCCAGTATTGGGGAGCGGCCTTTGGCGAAATGCAGGGTCTCTACGCCAAGTACGGGCCCAAAAGAATAAGAGAAACACCGATATCGGAAACGGCCATATTGGGGTCGGCCATAGGCGCCGCCGCCACCGGCATGAGGCCGGTCGCCTTTCTCTTCTTTGTCGACTTTCTCGGTGTATGCTGGGACGAGATATGGAATCAGCTCACGCCCATGAGGTACATGTTCGGGGGAAAGGCAAAACTACCGGTGACCATAACCTGCTACAGCGGCGCCGGAATATCTAATGCCGCCCAGCACTCCAAGAATGGTGAGGGGATCTTGATGGGCATCCCCGGCCTCAAAATTATTACTCCCTCTACACCGTATGATGCCAAGGGCTTGCTTAAATCGGCCATCAGGGAAGACAATCCTACCATATACTTTGTCAACAAGTTTCTCCTCCTCACGACATTAAAGGGTCCTGTACCGGAGGAAGAATATACCATCCCCCTTGGCAAGGCAGACGTCAAAAGAGAAGGTAAGGATGTCACCGTCGTGGCTCTGGGGGCCATGGTTCACCGGGCGCTTGCGGCGGCTGAAACGCTTCAGAAAGAGAAAGGCATCAGTATCGAAGTGGTTGACCCCCGCACCATGGTGCCATTGGATAAACAGGCCATCTACGATTCTGTCAAAAAGACGGGCAAGCTGGTGATCATGGATGAGGAGCCCAAAACAGGAAGCGCCGCTGCTGAAATTGCCGCCCTGGTGGCTGAAGAAGCCTTTGACTACCTTGACGCCCCGATAAAAAGAGTCTGCGCTCCTGACACCCCTATCCCCTTCAGTCCTCCCCTCGAGGGATTCTGGATACCGAGTGAGGAGAAGTTGATACGGGCCATAAATGAGATCATCTAGCACGGGGGATACGGATGGCCGTTGAAATTTCAGTACCAAGACTGGGGACGGTGAAGAGCGACGCTACCCTGGCCGAGTGGACAGCAAAGGAAGGGGACAAGGTGGAGCAGGGGGAAGTGGTCCTCGTCGTAGAAACACAGAAGATTAAATTCGATGTGGCAGCGGAAGCGTCAGGCTTTCTTCACATCCTGGTTGACGAAGGGGCCACGTGTCCGGTGGCGACGGTTGTGGGTCTCATCGCCGCATCGGAAGAGGAACTGGCACAACTGCAAAAAGAGCGACCCAAAGTATCCCCTGCTGAGGCTGCAGCACCAGCACCGGCGACCGAACCTGCAGCAAAACCCGAAGGGCGGGAGAATATCAGGATTTCACCGGTGGCCCGGAAGATGGCGGAAGAACACATGATCGACATTGCCACGATATCGGGAACAGGGCCTGACGGAAGGATTGTGCGAGAAGATATCGAGAAGGCCATAGCGGCAAAGCTGCCGCAAAAGGCGCCTGAGTCAGCGACCATCGGAGAAAAGAGGGTCAAGTATGCCGTGCCTCTCAAAGGGATAAGGGCCGCAATCGCCGAACACATGCACCGAAGCCTGGCTGAGTCCGCCCAGCTTACCGCGATGGGTGAGATAGACATGACAGAATTGCGCCGGCTCCGGAAAGATTTTGTTGCCCGTGAGCATATAATCGGTACGAGGATCACCTACACCGACATGCTTGTTTTCGTCATTGCAAAGGTATTGAAAGAGAAACCCATAGTCAATTCAAGCATCATTGGTAATGAGATTAAGGTTTGGGACGACATTAACATTGGCGTGGCGGTTGCCCTCACAGAGGGGCTCATCGTTCCGGTGATACGGAACGCCGACGGGAAGTCGCTTTCAGAGATAAGTAAGATCACTAAAACACTTGCGGAGAAAGCAAGGACCGGGAAACTCCTGCCCGACGACGTGTCGGGGGGCACTTTCACCATCACCAATCTGGGAGCAGCCGGTGCAGGATGGCGCTTCGAGACCGCGATCATCAATCAGCCCGAGTCAGCGATCCACGGAACCGGCGGCATTACGGACAGGCGGCGGGAAGAGACGGCCAGATTGTCATCAGACCTATCATGACCTACAGCTTTACGTATGACCACAGAGTGATCGACGGAGTCAATGCGGTGCAATTCATGACAAGGGTTATTGAGTTACTGGAAAATCCGGGGCTCCTTATGGCTTAGAAAAGGGGAGAGGGAAAAAGTGGGTGCTGCAAAACCTCCATGGCTGCGGGTGCGGCTTTCGTTAAGTGAGAACTTCACCTTCGTGAGAAAACTGGTTCTCGACTTAGGACTCCATACGGTGTGCGAGCAGGCAAACTGCCCGAACGCGGTCGAATGCTGGAATGCAAGAACCGCGACTTTTCTGATTCTCGGAGACCGCTGCAGCAGAAATTGCAACTTCTGCGCGGTAACACCTGGTCCGAGAGGATTACCCGATCCCGATGAACCAGAAAAGATATCAAGGGCAGTTCGGTTGATGGAAGTGTCTTTTGTCGTAATCACTTCGGTAACGAGAGATGACCTTGAGGATGGAGGTGCAGAGCATTTCGTCAGAACCCTTGCCTCCATCCGGTGTCGGAACCCTCAGCCCCTTGTCGAAGTTTTGGCGCCCGACTTCAACGGTTCCGAAAAGGCGATAAAAATGCTCGTTCAGGAAAGGCCCGATGTACTGGGTCACAATGTGGAAACGGTGCCTCGCCTGTATCCTCAAGTGCGGCCCGGCGCTGATTATCAGCGCTCTTTGGCCTTATTCAACCACGCGCACGAGGTCGATCCGAGCATCCCCCTGAAATCGGGTCTTATGCTTGGACTGGGGGAATCCTCCGACGAGGTCATGGGGGTCATGAAGGACCTCATAGAGGCAGGTTGCCGGCTTCTCACCTTGGGACAGTATCTCCAGCCTTCAAGAGCTCACCTGGCTGTCGACAGATTCGTCACGCCCGACGAGTTTGATGAGTGGAGAGAGATCGCCCTTGGACTGGGTTTTGCCGGAGTGGCAAGTGGTCCTCTCGTACGTAGTTCCTATCGGGCAAGGGATCTGTACCTGGAAGCCAGGGAACAATCCGCGTCCCAGGACGGCTTTGGTATGAGACCGGAGGAGGCCTTAAGCTAGGCTGATTTGAGCTCTACTGAAAGGAGGGGGACTCATGGAAGAACGGGATGTGGTAATCATAGGAGGTGGCCCTGCCGGCTACGCTGCGGCCATACGCCTTTCACAATTAGGAAGGAAGGCTACGCTCATTGAAAAAGAGGCGCTCGGTGGGACCTGCCTCAACCGGGGTTGTATTCCGACCATGGTTCTGGCCAAAGCGGTTGAACTCCTGGAACAGGCGAAGAGTGGCAAGGATTACGGCATAACCTTCGCCGACATGGCCGTCAATTTCGAAACGTTGAGCGCGCGAAAGAATACGGTTATCAAGATTCTGGTCGGAGGGGTGAAGTCGCTCATGCAGGCCTATAACATTGAGTTGATAGATGGAACAGCACAATTTGAGTCGCCCCGGGAGATTGGAGTTGTCTGCGCTGACGGGGAACAAAAGCGTGTAGCCGCGAAGAAGGTGATAATTGCAGCCGGTACGAAGGCTGCGCAGGGAATGTTGCCCGGAGATACGACGGGCGGGAGCATTGATACTCAGCAGCTCCTCGAACTTCCCGCTCCGCCTTCGTCCATCCTTATCCTCGGCGGGGGATTTGTTGGCCTTACCTTTGCGACTATTCTCTCTTATTTGGGCACTACTGTGACGCTCATCGAAGAATCGGAGACCCTTCTTCCTGAAATTGATCAGGAGATCGTGGACATACTCCGAAAAGAACTGAAAAAGAACAAAATCCAGGTCCTTTTGGGTGCGCGGCCGGTCCGGCTTGATAACGGGCCGGAGACAGGGGTTGAAATTGAGACACCGGGTGAAAAGATCAGTGTGAAAGCAGCTTGCATAGTGAGGACGGGCCGGCTGCCAAGCACGGATGGTCTTGGACTTGCGGGGATAGGCATAGAGCTGAATGAAAAAGGCGGTATTCTCACGGACGCCACGATGGAAACGAGCGTCAAATCTGTCTTTGCTGCAGGGGACATCACAATGGAGCATATGTGGACTCCCGTCGCATACGCCGAAGGTGTGGCGGCTGCGGAGAACATCGCAGGGAGGAGAACGATAATGGATTATGCTGCAATCCCCTGCTGGTCGAATACGATCCCGGCTATATGCGGGGCAGGCATGACTGAGGCCGAGGCCACTGCGAAGGGGTACAGCGTCCGTGTAGGGAGGTTTTCGTTAGCGGCAAACGGCATGGCGACGATCCTGGGACGGCGTGTCGGCATGATCAAGGTGGTAACTGATGCAAAATACGGGCAGATACTCGGTGTCCATATGGTCGGCCACAACGCCCAGGAACTTGTCCACGAAGTCCTCGTGGCTATGAAGTCGGAGCTTACTCCCAAGGACATCGGGAATAGTTTCCACGTCCATCCTTCTCTTTCGGAGGGGTTCTGGGAAGTGATGAGGGCCATAGACGGGGAGTCAATCCACTCCTTCAGTTCCTAATCTGTGGGGGCCTGATGGCATGAGTGAAAAAGGCGTGTGCCTTGTATGCGAGATGGGCCTTCTCGGGTACGGTAAAGCGTGGGAACTGCAAAAGAGACTCCACGAACTACGGGTACGGCAGGAAATCCCGGACATACTTCTCTTGCTCGAGCATCCGCCCACAGTGACGATAGGGAAATCCGGTTCGCTCAGTAATGTTCTCGCACCCTCTGAACGGCTGGCCGAAATGGGTATCTCCCTTTTTTTTATCGAAAGGGGAGGAGACGTGACCTATCACGGTCCGGGACAGCTCGTCGGCTATCCGATCGTCGATTTAAGAAAGAGAGGCAAAGATATCTACAAGCTTGTCACTGACCTCGAAGAAGTGATGATCAGGACGGTTCGCGATTTCTCAATAGAAGCAGGCAGAGACCCGGGGCACCGGGGGGTATGGGTCAAACAAGAGGAATTGGGAGCAATCGGGATCAGCGTTCGAAAATGGGTGACCATGCACGGCTTTGCGCTCAACGTCACGACGGACCTTCAACATTTCTCACTTATCAATCCATGCGGTTTTACTGATCGGCAGGCAACATCGATGGCAGCGTGCATCTCTCGTGACGTTTCTATGGAATCCGTGCGAATGCGGCTCCAAGGCCACTTTGCGAGCGTATTCAACGTGGAGCTCGTGACGAGATCGAAACAAGAGGTGCTGGTTACACGTGAGAGCAGACCGTCGAATGGGTTTGAATAGAAGACAAAAGTGTGATGAAAGCGGTTGACATAGAATGGGCACGCACATTTCTTTAAGGGACAGGGGAGGGAAGGGGCGGAAGTCGAGTGGAAGCAGCGTTTTAACATGCTGAGGGTCAAGAGGGCACTTCCGACCATGCTCCCCATCGGCGTTCACGTTCCTTTAGGCCGCCTTGAAGAGTTCCATAGTGGCCTCAGGATGCAGGGGAAGAGAGAGTTAGCATTGCTTGGACAGGTCGTTTCATCAAACGACTGCATGATTATGGCGATAGCGGGGACCGATGAGAGGCATTTTTTGGAACACACCCTTTCCCTTAGTCTTCCCCATAGGATCATCGAGCTTGCCCTCTCTCTTGGAGGCAAGCCGGGGGGCGGCATCGGTGTCTGGAATGCGCCCTATAAGAAAATGATGGTAGCGCCTGACAGGATGGCGGCGTTAAGAAAAAAAAAGAAACAGCTTGATCCAAAAGGTATTCTGAACCCAGGAATGTGGCTCGATGAATCGATGTTCCTGAGACCGGTTTTCCACCACGCGGCAATGGCGTTTTTGTCTTGTGTCGATAGACTTTTTCCCACAGTCCGTTTCACGCGAAAGGAACAGGGTTTGGACCTTGAACTCGATTCATGCGTTGAGTGCGGTTACTGCACCACTTCCTGCCCCACCCGACAAGAATGGATTTCTTCAACACCGAGGGGGCGGATTCGATTGGCAAAAGAGATTTCCAAGGCCCGCTTCTCGAAGTCTCTTTCAGCGGAAGAATGCACGAAAACGATATTTTCATGCACTCTTTGCGGCAGATGTGCGGTAGATTGCAGTGTTGCCATAAACTCCCCGACCATGTGGGTCGAGGCCAGGGATAGGCTCGTCAAGAAGGGCCTGGAGGTTGAGAACCTCAAGGCCCTTGCGGTAGTTGTGGAGACAACGAACAACATTGCCGGGAAAGCGAACCAGCAGAGAGAGCGCTGGGCGGTCAGGCTCCCCTTTTATGAGGAGATCTCCAAGAAGAGACGTGCGGAGATGGTCTACTTTGTCGGCTGCGTCACTTCCTTCTACCCCATGGTGCAGGATATTGCAAGATCGTTCACCGGAACACTCACATCGGCACAGGTGGATTTCACGCTTTTGGGCGGGGAAGAATGGTGCTGCGGCTATCCGTTGATTTCGGCAGGCCACCTGGATCATGCCGCTTCACAGATGAGGCATAACATCGAGGCGGTGCGAAAGACCGGGGCTCGGACCTTGGTTGTCACGTGCCCGGGCTGCTACAGGATGTGGAAGCACGAGTATGAACGACTTACCGGAGAGCATCCGGGGATAGAGGTGCTCCATTCTACGGAAATTCTGTGGAACCTTATCGAGAACGGCAGGGTTCGACCGGGGGCATTGGACGGTGTTTTCACCTATCACGACCCCTGCGACCTTGGAAGGGTGAGCGGCATATTCGATGCTCCACGCTCCACTATCGACGCCATCGGACATCGTGTGGAGCTTGAAGATAGCCGCGAATACTCGGTCTGTTGCGGCTCAGGCGGAGATCTTCTGGCTTCCAATCAGGACCTTTCTCTCGGCTTGGCCGAAAAACGGCTCAACCAGGTGGAGAGGATTGGAGCGGACACAGTGGTCACCGCGTGCCCCTCTTGTATAAGGGGGATGATAATGGCCAAGACCGCGGCGAAGAAGCAGTTGAACATAGTGGACATTTCGCAGCTCGTATGGAAGGCGGTACAAAAGCGATTAATGACTATCCATTAAGGAGTGAGCACATGTATCCCGAAGACTTGAAGTACAACCCTGAGCACACATGGCTTCGCCTTGATGGTTCAGGCTCCGGACGAGTGGGTATCACCGATTACGCCCAACGGCAGCTCAGGGAAGTCGTTTTTGTTGAGCTCCCTGAAGTGGGCGCGGAAGTCACCCACATGGAGCCCTTCGGTGTAGTCGAGTCCGTTAAAGCCACCAACGATTTGTTCAGCCCTGTGAGCGGCTCGGTTACGGAAGTGAACGTGGCGCTGAGTGACGATCCGGGCCTCCTTAACCGAGACCCTTACGGAGAGGGGTGGATGGTGGTAATCAAGCTGAATAAGCCGGAGGAAATCAATAATCTCCTGTCGGCAGAAGTATACAAGGCCACAATCGGAGAATGACTGCAGACCTGGTACACTAGTTTCTACAAAAAAGGAGGGAGAAAAATGATAAAGTCTACCGAGCATTTCAGTTTCACTGTAAGTAAGATGGAGGATTCCCTTCACTTCTTTTGCGACCTCCTCGGATTGAAGGCCACGCCTGTCATGGAGGTAGACGATGAAGACCTGAGAAGAATCATAGGTATGCCGGATGCACATTTGCGCATATCCCTCGTCCAGGTTCCTGACAACAAGAACATAGAGCTAATTGAATACGTTAAGCCACAAGGGAAAACAATCGACCTGAAGACCTGTAACGCAGGCGTCGCGCACATCGCCTTTGTGGTAGATGACCTCGACAAGGTCTATGAAGACTTATCCAACAAGGGGGTAGACTTCGTAAGCCCGCCCATCCGGGTTCCTGCCAATGATGGTAAAGGCAGATGGGCCGTATGCTATCTCCACGGACCTGATGGAATCACGCTCGAGTTTATTGAAAAGGAAATCTAAATGGCGATGGATCGAAGTACCATTGATTGAATTCATTAGCCTTCGACAACAAAACAGCCGGGAGGTCTAAGAGTGCTATGGGTAGAGTAGAGGGTAAGGTGGCTATCGTAACTGGTGGAGCGGCGGGAATAGGAAAGGCAACCTGTATCATGCTCGCAAAGGAGGGCGCCAAAGTAGCCGTGCTGGACATCACT
>Ga0116111_1002834_pt1 | contig 10051 bp, 11 predicted proteins | sample June2015DPH_8_10_FD_89720 | JGI IMG/M metagenome (GOLD analysis project Ga0116111, IMG submission 89720) | Peatland microbial communities from SPRUCE experiment site at the Marcell Experimental Forest, Minnesota, USA - June2015DPH_8_100 | ecosystem: Environmental > Terrestrial > Soil > Wetlands... | reverse complement strand
TCGGAGCAACCGTCACCCTATCGACTATCGCGCTTCGGAAAAATCTTCCGTTAGGTTCAGGGAAAGGTGTGTTTTCCCTTGACAAGCCCTTATCATGGATGTCCCACTTTGGTGCGCAAGGGCTTGCGTCTTTGTGGGGCAGGCGCCTCCGCCTGCCAACCGATTTCTTTACAGCTTCTCACAACTGCGGGCGCGGCAATTTCACCGGTTGCCACGGAAAAACTCCGGTGCGGCGTAGCGTGCGCCTGTAGACTTTGGGCCCACGGTAACGTAGAGCGTCTTAAGATCGGCCCCGCCGAAAACCACACTCGTCACATTCCCCGGTCCCGGACGCCGGACGATGCCATTCACGCGTCCGGGCTGGTCGCAGATCTGGATCCCCAGGTTGGTCGCGACATACAGGTTCCCGAGGGTGTCGAACATCATGCCGCCGGCGCCGGTGTCGACCGGCCCCTGGCTGACATCGTCCGGCAGGTCGAGGTGGTAGAAGGGCTCGCCGCCGCTGAGGCTTCCGCCCGATTCGATGTGAAAGCTCCACGCCGTCCGGCCGTAAGAATCGGCAACCGCCAACAGCGCTTCGTCGGGAGTCAGGCGCGGGCCGGTCGGCATCACGATGTTGCCGTGGCGCTTGCCGTCGAAGACGACTCGCGGTTTGCCGCCCGCCGGAATGTGGTAAACCAGTCGCGCGCGGGTGCCGGTGAAGTAAACGCCGCCCTTGCTGGTCACCGCGAGATCTTTGGGTTGAATGCCGGCCGCGAGCACGGTCAGCTTCACGCCATAAGGATGAAAATGGGCGCCGTTTTGTGGCGTCGGCTTCAGGCGTTGAGCGCCGACACATGCGCGGCGGCGGCGCTGGCCAGGCCTTCGAGACTGTAGCCGCCTTCCAGCACCGATACCACGCGGCCCCCGGTCAGTTCCATCACGGTGCGGGTGAGGTCGGCGAAATCTTGGTCGGTGAGGGTGAAACGGCCGAGCGGGTCGCCTAGGCGGGAATCGAAGCCGGCGGAGATCAACACCAGGCCGGGACGGAAGCGTCGCGCGGCGGGCATCAGCGAATTTTGGACCGCGCCCAGGATCTCCTCGCGGCCGGCTCCCGCCGGGAACGGGAAGTTCATGGTGGTTCCTTCGGCGGCGCCAACGCCCGACTCATCGGCTCGGCCCGTGCCGGGATAGAGCGGCCACTGGTGGCTGCTGAAATAGAAGACCGAGGGATCGGAGTAGAAAATGTCCTGCGTGCCGTTGCCGTGGTGCACATCCCAATCGACGACCAGGATGCGGTCGAGCGCGTGCCGGCGCTGCGCGTAGCGCGCCGCGATGGCGACGTTGTTAAACAGACAGAAGCCCATGCCGCGGCCGGCGGTGGAGTGATGGCCGGGCGGGCGCACGTTGCAGAAGGCGTTGCGGGCGCGGCCGGAAACCACCGCGTCCACCGCATTGAGCGCACTGCCGGCCGCGTGCAGCGCGGCGTCCCAGGAGCTGGCCGTAATGTCGGTATCGCCGGTCGAGAGGCAAGGGCGGCCGGCCTTTACGTCTTGTCTCGCCGTGCGCAAATATTGCGGCGAGTGGCAGAGCAGCAGCTCATCCTCGGTGGCGGCGCGCGAATCGAGCGGCAGAAGCCGGCCGAGGAGGCCGGCCGCGCGCAGACCGTCGAGGACGGCGTCGAAGCGCTCGGGGCGCTCGGGATGGTGCAGGCGGCCGGCGAGGTGATGGCGGCAGAAGGGGTCGGCGGCGAGGGCGGTGGGTTGCATATCAGACACGTCTCCTTTCAGACACCCCTGTGGTTGCCCCAGAGATCCACGTGCAGGCGGGGGCTGAAGCGGAAGCCCTCCTGCTTACAGATTTCGGCAAGCCATGTTCCGCGCTGGCGGAGCACCTCCCGGTCCGTGCCTTCGGGCATGAGGATGGTGTGGCTGCGGCCCGCGCCGATGGATGCCAGCAGGCCGCGCACCTCCTCCACGTCGCCGGGCTTTTCGATCACGAACTTGAGCTGATAGGGGTAGCGGGCCATCAGTTCGAAAAGGGGTTGGAGTTCGGTGCGCACGCGGTCGTGCTGGGCGGCCCACGGGCCCTGCGGCGTGGAATTGGAGAGCTTGGGGCTGATGCTCATCAGGTCGCAGGCCACCGGTTGGAAAGCCGTGCCGGCGGTCTCGATGGTGAGGTGCAGGCCGAGCGCGCGCAGCCGCTCGGTGAGCGGAATGATGTCGGGCGCGATCATCGGTTCGCCGCCGGTGATCACCACGTGGCGCGCGGGATGCGCGCGCACCTCGTCCAGAATCCGGTCGAGCGAGAGCTCCGCGCCTTCCGGCTGCCAGGAGGCATACGGCGTGTCGCACCAGGCGCATCGCAGATTGCAGCCGCTGGTGCGGATGAAGACCGACGGCACGCCCACGAGCGCGCCTTCGCCCTGCAGCGAGTAAAAAAGTTCAGCGATCTTCAATGCCGGCCTCTTCAAAACCTTTTCGCCGCAGCAGGCAGGCATCGCACTGGCCGCACGGGCTGCCATCCGCACCCGGATCGTAACAACTGTGGGTCAGCGCAAACGGCACCCGAAGTTCGTTCGCCAGTTGCACGATTTGGGCCTTGGAGAGACCGAGCAGCGGCGTGTGGATGCGCAGCCGCGTGCGGCCCTCGACGCCGGCTTTGGTAGCCAGGTTGGCCATGCGCTGGTAGGCCTCGATGAATTCGGGACGGCAATCGGGATAGCCGGAATAATCGAGCGCGTTGACGCCGATGAAGATGTCGGAACTTTCCAGCACTTCGGCCCACGCCAGCGCAAAGGAAAGGAAGATGGTGTTGCGCGCCGGAACGTAGGTGATGGGAATGCCGTGGGCCATCTCGCCGGCTGAGCGGGCCTTGGGCACCGCGATATCGGCGGTGAGCGCGGAGCCGCCGAAAGCGTCGAGCCCGGTCTGGATCACCAGGTGCCGCGCTGCGCCGTAATGCCCGGCGATGCGGGCGGCGGCCTCCAACTCGAACTTGTGGCGCTGGCCGTAATCGAAGGAAAGCGCGTAGCAGGCGAACCCGTCGCGCCGGGCCAGAGCCAGGCAGGTGGAGGAATCGAGGCCGCCGCTAAGCAGGCAGATGGCTTTTTTGGGAGATGCGTTCAACGGAGAGTCCTCTATAATTATAGCGGTCGTCGCCGCTTGCGAATCCGCTTTCTCACTTCCACGCCGCTCGATATCTCCCGCGGCAGCGGCACGTACGTCGGAATGCACGTGCTGGCGCGGGCGCTCGAAGCGCTGGGCCATACGGTGGATTTCGAAACGCCGCGCCTGCTGCTGCCGGTCCACACGGCACAGCGGCTGGTCTTCAACCAGGGCTTGCGGCCGCGGCCGGAATACTCGCTCACGGTGGGCTTCGATATGGATGGCTACCGCATCGCGGCGGAGGCGCGGCACGTGGCTTCGCTCAAGGGAGTGATCGCCGACGAGGCGCGTCTCGAATCCGGTATGACGCGCTTCACCATGGGTGTGCAGGCGCGCTGCGAGCGGCTGCACGCGCGGCGCGCGGCGCGCGTGGTGGTGACCAGCCGGTATTCCGCCGGCCGGGCGCGGGAATTCTACGGGCTGGAGCGCGCGCCCGCGGTGGTGCCGGAGTTAATCGATCTGGGGGAGTGGCGCAAGCTCCTCGCGGAAGGCCGCGACCGGCCGCACGACCGCTTCAGGCTCCTATTTGTGGGGCGGTTTTACCGGCGCAAACGTGTGGACGTGCTGCTGCGCGCGGCAGGGGCCCTCGCGACGCGCATTCCAAACCTGGAACTGCGGATCGTGGGCAACGGCCCATGCGCGGCATGCTGGCAGGCACTTGCCGGCAATCTCAAATTAGGTGGCGCGGTCGCCTGGCTGGGCGACGTTTCCCGCTCGCAACTGGTGGATGAGTATCGCGCCTGCGATCTTTTCTGTCTGCCCAGCGTTCAGGAAGGCTTCGGCATCGTGCTGCTGGAGGCCATGGCCGCGGGCAGAGCGATTGTGGCTTCGCGCGCCGCGGCCATCCCGGAAGTTGTGCCGCATGGGTTGCTGGTGGAACCCGAGAGCCCAGAGGCGCTGGCGGCGGCGATTGAGGAGCTTCACCAATCGCCCGCCAGGCGCGCGGAATTGGGCCGGACGGGCGCGCAATGGGTGGAACGGTTCGACGCGGCCCGGGTGGCGCGGCTGTTTCTGGAAGCGGCGAGTGGAGTGGCTACTGGACTGTCAGTGTGATGTTGAACGAAAGCTGCTGGGCGGCGGCGGCGCGACCGGCGACGGTAACTACGCGGCCGCGGTCGACCACGATGTCATCGTCCGGTTGAGCGACGTTTGACGGCGGCAGCGGTTGCCGTGCGAAGGCCACATGGAAGCGCACGCGCCCCGGTCGATCGAGCTCGATGGGCTCGGTCTCGATGGGCTGCATGCGCTCCACAGCGTGGTTCAAGGTTTCCCGCCAGGCGCCATCCGGTGCTTCCTGAAGAATGCGCAGATAGCCACTGTCGTTGGCCGTGATCTTGAGCCTGAAAAGAGTGCCGGCTGCGACGGAGTCTGTCGCGGCGGAGTCGGCCTCCAGAAACTCGCCGCTGGCCGTCATCCGCAAAATGCGGTATTGAATGCCCAGATGACCGGCTGGCGCGGCTGGGGCCGATTTAGCCAGCGGCCGGATTTCGGCGGACGCGCCCGAACCGATTCCGCCAACGGCACCACCACGTCCGCCACCACCACCTGCTGCAAGGCCGCCCCGCGCCCCCATGAACACGTTGTCGTAAAAGAGCGCGCTGGCGTCCGCCGGTGCGGCGGTGGTCTTGGCCTCGGCGATCGCGGCGCCGGTCACTGCGTTGCGCGTCGCAACTGGAAGATCACGAAAACCCTGGGCCTTACTGAGGGATACGGCCGCCGATTTCACTTCCACCGTTTGGGCTCCCGCGGAGACCGCGACTTCCCCCTTTTCTTTTGGCGCCGCGTCCTTTGGCGCCGAGGGTGCAGCAACGGGTGGCGGCGCGGGGGCGGGCGCCATGCGCGCCATGTCCACCGGCGGCGATTTTTTCAACTGGGCCAGGGTGGGAGTGTTGTTGCGTACCGGGCTCGGCTCCGCGCGAACAGGGGCCGGAGCGGGTGGTGGCGCGGCGACAACCGGGGGAACAACCGGCGGCCCCAGCTTTGCAACCATGGCCGGCGGCGCGGCGGGCGGATGGCGGCGGACCGCGACGATTGCGATGCTAGCCAGCGCCACCGCCATCGCCGCGACGGAAAGCGGTCTCCACCAGCGGCGGACCCACGGCGCCGGCCCAGGCGCATCGAGCGCCGCCAGAAGGTGCGCGCGGGCGGCGGGATCGCTCAGGAGATCGCGCAGAGATTGCTCGCGCTCGAGCGCATCGAAAAGTTCCTGATCCTCCAACGCGGCGGCAAACAGCGCCCGCTGCTCTTCGGCCGTCAGAGTGCCGGTGGCGTATCCGCCCAGCAGCTTTTGGATTTCTTCCCGGCTCATGGCTGACGCTCCCAGTCTCCGCCCATCAGCTCCAGCAGGTGCTTCCGGCAGCGGTGGTCCCAGGTATAGACGGTGTTGATGGCCGCGGCCTGCATGGCCTTCTGGATTTCGGAAAACGTCTTCCCTTGCAGTTTGAGGCGCATCAACTCACGGCAGCGTTCCCCCAACCGCGGAATGGCGCGGGCCAGGCGCTCCAGCATCTCCCGGCGCTCCATTTGATCGGCCGGGTTGGCATCCAGATCGGGCAGCGGGATGTCGGTGATGGACACTTGGCTGTACTCGCCGCGGCGGGCGGCTTTGCGGCGCAGACTCATGATTTTGTAGCGTACGATCTGGAGCGACAACGGCAGCAAGTCTTCCACGCGATCGAGGTGCGCGTATTTTTCATGCAGCAGCATGAGCACCTCCTGGGCCAGGTCTTCGGCGGCATCTCCCGCATAGTGGGATGCCGCGAACCTGACAATCCTTTCACGAAGCTGGGCCAGGATCTCTTCGCGCTGCACGGTGCTGAGGAGATCATAGCATTGGGGGCGTGGGTGGCCGGGCGCAGCCTGGTTGAGACGCGACGCGCCCGGAGACGGCGCAGGCTATTCGCTGGCAAGTGCCCGGCGCACCACGGCCGGTTCCTTCGCGATGACCGTCAGATAAGCGCGTGCGGCCGAGTCCGGCTGACGCCCGCCCTGCTCCCACTCCTGCAATGCGCGCCTGCTGATGCCGTAAGTTCGCGAAAATTCAGCTTGCGACATTTTCACTCGTTTGCGAATGGTCTTCACGTCTATCGGCTTCGGCCAGACCTGCTCCAGTTCGACCTTGCCGCGCTGGTGCGCCAAAACCAGTTTCATTCCTTCGATCAGGTCCGCTCCAAAGGTTGTCTTCTTCGCCGGAGCTTTCTTTGGCATCTTATTGCGCTCCTGCGGCTGGATCAATCAGTGATGGTTTTCCCTGAGACAAGGAGACCTCTGGTGCCTGATAGAGGATCGCCTTCGAGATCACGGTCTTCGGGTTTTGTATCCCAAACGTGTGCGTTCTTCCACCGTGGCCCTCTCTCGCTTTGCTGCCCTCGTACTTCCAGTCTTCTTCATGGAGAAAGGGCAGGTCGACCCGCCAGATCAGCACGGGCTTGCCGCGCTTCATTTTCTTTGTGGGATCCACTGCATGGCGCCACACCACGTACCAGCCGGGGTGATTGTAGTGCGACTGAATCGCCCATGGCCTGGTGCTTCCCTTCGACTCCAGGGCCTCCGTTGGGGGAGGATTCAACCGTCCGCGTAGTGACAGGTCAGGGAACCGTTGTTGGGCAACATCAGGATGCTTGTGGCGTTTGTATGGGCTGAGAGAGTCGAGAGCACGAACCCCAAGAATGCCTACGACTCCGCTGAAAATGTTAGCTTGTTCGAAGTAAAGCTCGATCAGCTCCTCAGCCTTTTCTTCCACAAACTCGATGGCGCTCTTAACGTGCACAATGGTGAGGCCGGGAGGGAGCGGTACCGCCTTGTCGAAGCCATCAGGCGAAAGAGCCAAGTCTGTGTCTGCCTCGTCCAGCTAAGGATACAACATCATTCGTCTTGATGACGCGAGTCGTTCCGCTCACGGAAAGCGCAGCCAGGGCTGGTATGCCCTTCACGGCAATATCAAAAAAAGTCGGATCAGACTCGACCCCGACGCTCTCATATCCCACGGCTACGGCTGCCGCGATTGTAGAACCGGCGCCCATAAACGGGTCGAATACAGTACCGTCGCCCAGTGGAAGGGAAGCACGAACAATCTGTCGCATGAATCCCTGCGGTTTCAGGGATGGATGTGGAGCTATGCCCCGCTCTTCTGACCGAGTCGGAGCCGACGCTATCACGTCGGTAAAAGGCGCGTCGGCAGAAATCCGCCGCAGGCCTCCCGTTTTCCACTTACGAAGATTATCCTGGACTCGACCCTCACACGGCTTGCGAAAGATGCCCCATGGTTCCCAGCAAGAACGCGGCATAACGGTCACATCTGGAAATTCCTGATGAGCATTCTTCGGCCGGTCGCCGCCACGGAGTGTTTGGACTAGGCGGATCAATTCCCCGCGCTTTTCAAATCCGGCGTCCATGAGCGGTAGATAGACGAGGTGCGAGAGTAACGGGCTGCTAGCGATGAACAGGTGTCCGCCAGGGACGAGAATTCTGAATGCCCTCCGTGCGAATGACACAAAGAAGGCCCTCAATTGGGCGCGGTCCGCTTCAGTGAGGACGGTGAAACGGGGGACTGGGCTCCGCTGGCATCCGTCATATGATGGCGGGATTCTCCAAACGCCGCCGCGCCGACTTCGTAGCTTTCTTTTTTCGTCCCCCGTGTATTCTTTGAGCCCGTAGGGCGGATCGGTGACGATTGCCTGTACGTGATTTGCCGGGCGAAGGTCCATCCACTCCAGGCAATCCATCTGATGCAAAGAGTATTCGACGCCCGCGATCTGGCGCTGAACTGAACGGCCCTCCACCGCCCCACAAGCTGCGTTCATCTCCCCCATAGAATACACCCAATCCTCCTGCAAAGACATTTGAAAATCCTTCATGCTGCCTCCACCAACTCGCTTTCCCAGCGTTACGAACCTTATCGGCCGTGATGCGCTGGCGCTTCACACCTGCGAGCACCAGGAGTGTTTGCTCCCTCGCGCGCTTGCTACAATTTCCATGTGGCCCGGGTGCTGATGGTATCTTCGGAAGCCGCGCCGCTGGCCAAGACGGGTGGGCTGGCGGATGTGCTCGGAGCGCTGCCCATCGCGCTCGGCGAAACCGGCGACGAGGCCGGCGTGGTGATTCCGCGCTACGGCTCGATCGATCTCAAAGGCGCGCGCCGCGTCTACGACCAGATTCCCATCTACCTGGGGCCGGCCCGCCATGTGGTGGCCATCTATCAGGCGATCGGCACGGCCTTTCCGCTCTACCTGGTGGACTGCCCGCCGCTTTTCGACCGCAAAGGCTTCTATGGCGAATCGGGCGTGGACTACCCCGATAATCACATCCGCTTCGCGGTCTTGGCGCGCGCCGCGCTGGCGGTGGCGCGGCTGCTCTACCGCACCGAGATCTTTCACTGCCACGACTGGCAGGCCGGCCTGGTGCCGGCCCTGCTGCGAAGCTCTTTTTCCACCGACCCGACGTTCCTGGGGTCGAAGACCGTCTTCACCATCCACAACCTCGGTTACCAGGGGCTGTTTCCGCGGGCGGCATTGGCCGAGGCGGGGATCGAGCCCAGCGTCTTCCGGCCCGACGGCCTGGAATTCTTCGGGCGCGTCAGCTACATCAAGGGCGGCATCGAGTTTGCCGACGCGTTAACCACCGTCAGCCCCACTTATGCCCGCGAGATCCAAACGCCGGAATACGGTTTCGGACTGGATGGAGCGCTGCGGGCGCGCGCCGGCGCGCTGACCGGCATCCTCAACGGCGCCGATTACAGCGAATGGGACCCGCGCCACGATCCGCTGATTCCGGCGCCCTTCAACGCCGACGATCTCAGCGGGAAGGAAGCTTGCAAGCGCGCGCTGTTAGCGGAGTTCGGGCTGCCCGAAGCGGCGCTCGACCGCCCGCTGATCGGGATTGTCTCGCGCTTCACCCGGCAAAAGGGCACCGACATCCTGGTGGAAGTGGCCGCCGAGATCGCCGCCGAAGATATCTACATAGCGGCCCTGGGCTCTGGCGATCCGGAGTACGAGGCCTTCTTCCAGCGCATGGCCGCCGACCATCCCGACCGCATCGCCGTCCGTGTGGGCTACGACGACGGGCTGGCCCACCGCATCGAGGCCGGCGCCGACCTCTTCCTCATGCCCAGCCGCTACGAGCCCTGTGGCCTGAACCAGATCTACAGCCTGCGGTATGGCACGGTGCCCGTGGTTCGCGCCACGGGCGGCCTGGATGATACCATCGATGAGAGTACCGGGTTCAAGTTCACGGAGTATACCGGGCAGGCGCTGCTGGGCGCCGTCCTGGCTGCCGCCCAGGCGTTTTCCAACCCGACCGTCTGGCGGGAAATGATGCGCCGGGGCATGCAAAAGGACTTTTCCTGGAAAGCGTCGGCGGCCGGTTATTCGGCGCTGTACCAGCAGCTTACAAGCCAGGCCTGAATCCTTTTGGGGCAATCCGATTCTAATTATTTAGGAGATCAAATGGCAGGTCAGAACACACTAACCTTTACCGACGCGAGTTTCGACCAGGACGTGTTGCGGTCGGACGTTCCGGTTCTGGTGGACTTTTGGGCCGAGTGGTGCGGCCCCTGCCGGCAGATGTCGCCGACCATCGACGTGGTGGCCTCCGAATACGCCGGCAAGATCAAAGTGGGCAAGGTCGACGTGGATGCCAACAACAACACCGCCGGGCGCTACAACGTGCGCGGCATCCCCACGCTGTTGCTGTTCAAGGGCGGCCAGGTGGTGGAGCAACGCGTCGGCGCCATCGGCAAATCCGACGTTCAGAAGATGATCGACGCGCACGTCTAAAGTGGGACGGGCCTCCTGGCCCATAGGCGCTAACTTAACGATTAAGGAAATGTAATCTGGGGGACCCGATGTCGTGATCGTTCCCGGAGGTCTGCCTCCAGTTGGTGCCACTGGCGCAGGATATTTTGCAGC
>Ga0116111_1002827_pt1 | contig 10060 bp, 11 predicted proteins | sample June2015DPH_8_10_FD_89720 | JGI IMG/M metagenome (GOLD analysis project Ga0116111, IMG submission 89720) | Peatland microbial communities from SPRUCE experiment site at the Marcell Experimental Forest, Minnesota, USA - June2015DPH_8_100 | ecosystem: Environmental > Terrestrial > Soil > Wetlands... | reverse complement strand
GGAACTCGGAAAATCTGGCATGGCGGGCCTCGGCGGCAGAATAGTTCCTGCTTTGTTCTTACCAGCCGAAGCGACGCTTGTCACCCTATTTGGTAGGCCCGGAAGCTGAGGGATAAGCCTTCCTGCGCATTCGCCACTTCTATGGAGCGTCCGAGAATGCCGTGAAGACCCAAATCTGGACCGCCGTGTGCATTTATGTCCTGGCTGCCGTCATCAAAAAGCAACTGGCGCTCGACGTTTCGCTTTACACATTCCTACAGATTCTGTCCGTTCACTCTTTCGAAAAAATCCAGCTTTCCTGCGCCTTTCAAGGCGGAGAAAGCGCCAACTGCGATGATCCATTCGATAACCAAATGAATTTGTTCGATTCCTAACCGGACACCAGTGGTCGGATATCAGATCCTGATTGTTGGACCACAAGCCTAGTATTTTCATGGGCGCACTCCCTCGTGATGTTGGAAGTCACTTTGGACAACTCGAGGTCATCCACAAACCAACCTTAACTGTCCGAATTATCGCCTGTATGACCGGATGATCCTCCGCGGATGGGCGCGACGGCGACATGCCGCCCGGCAATTCCACGCGCTTTCGACCGTGGCGATGATGGTATTTCGTTTGCAACCATCCCTCCCCGCCAAGCATGCAATCACACCTCTCCGCAACCCACCGAACTCTATATGACTTATGGGTCACCGACGAGAAAACAATTGGAGCGAGACAATTTAGCTCACCGCCGCCGACTCCGGAAATGGCGCGCCGAACGTCCGCGGATAATGGCCCTAGGATTCTCGAATAACTCGCGGAGCGCATCGCCGGCGGCGCGGGCCTAGCCAGCCCGCGTCGAGAGCGCCAAGGCTCGTTCAATGCCCTTGGGGAAATTAATATTGGCGTGAGGATCGAGCCCCATCTCGTGGACGGCGGCGATAACCTTCGATGGGTCTTCACTTTCGATACAGAAGCTCTCCCGCGCGACCGGACCGATATGCATGCGATCAAATTCAGCGGCGCAGTCGCGATACATGAACTGGTGACGCGTCTTCTTCACCTCAACGGCCCGCATCGGCTCGTCGTTTGAGCCCACCTCTGACAAAAACTCTTCAAAATCATAAACGTCTCGTCGTGTCGTTGGGGGTCGAAGATCGAGCGCGGCGAAGGCGGATCGCAACATGGCCGCCGAAAGGGGAAAACGTTCCTTGAACGCGGGAGTCCACTGCTCGAGCCCGCTGGAGTCGACCTGCAATAATCGCTTGATCTCAAGCACGCCGCCGCGAATCTTCGCGCTATGTGGCGTGGTGGAGTTCAACAAATAGATTTCGTCACTTTGCCGAGCGGCGATCCGCGTGGTCGGGCCGAGCTTGGCTTCGATTTCCGGCAGTCGGGCGCCGAAGGTGCGCCATTCCCACCGAGGCGCGCAATTCCCGCCCGCTTCGCCCATCGGCTTTTCTCCTCAGCCCTCATTGCGAATACGCGGCCTCGGATATCCGACTTTTTCGCCAAGCCAGCCGCCACCCGCGATTCCCGCGAATCCCCCATGATTCGCTTTCATTTAAGCGCGTCGCGCCCGAAGGCGTTCGGCGCATCGCCTCAGGGCATCTTGGACTTCAGTGTGATCGTTTCGCCGTCGACGACGAATTCGCCGAAGCCCCGATGGTGAATAGTTTTGGGATTGTTTTGAGTTGGGTCAATCCACGATTTCACCACCTCCAGAACAAATAGCCCGAACTTGTTCACGAGGCGCGTGTCCACCACTTTGCATTCGAGATTTGCGAAACACTCGCCGATCAGCGGCGGCTTAACCCGTTCCGCCGCAATTCGCGTCAAATGGAACAGTTCGAACTTTTCGACATCACGGCCTGAACAATTGCCGACTTCAACAACTTTGGACGCCATCTCCACCGCCGGGATGGCGATTACGCATTCCTTGGTCGCCCGTAAGGCGGCGTAACTATAGTCCGCTGGACTGACGACGCAGGCGACCAGCGGCGGCTCGAACTCGACCATCATGTGCCAGGACATTGTCATGACATTGGCGCGCCCATTGCGCGCGGTCGTCAACAACACGACTGGACCAGGTTCCAACAACCGATAAACCTTGGATAGAGGCAAGTCCTTCATCATCCTCGCGCTCCAATCAAGTGAAGACGTTCGCGTCGGCTCGGGGCGGTGGGACAATAGGCGCATTTTCCGCGTTACGCGCGGAGCCGCTTCAGCTACTGTCGCAAAAAGAGATGGCTATATAGGTTTTCGTCGGCGGCACATCAAACATATATCCCAGAATGAGGCGTCGATCATGGAAAAGCCGACATCTGAACGACCTTGGCATTTCGACATCGGTTATGTGCTCTTCGCGCTGATCGCAATCCTTCTGTTCCAGCAGTTCTGGTCGATGTACCGGGAAGCGGAGGTCGTGCCCTACAGCGAATTCGAGAGCCTCCTCCGAGACAATAACATCGCCGATGTCGAGGTCGGCGAGCATGTCGTCCGGGCGACGCTGAAAAAGCCATTGCCGGACGGACGAAAGGAATTACTGGCGGTGCGCGTCGATCCCAACATCGCCGAGGAGTTGGAGGCGGCTAAAGTCAAATATTCCGGCGTTGTCGAAAACACCTGGGTTTCCACGCTGCTTTCCTGGGTCGTGCCGGTCGCGCTTTTCTTTTTCGTCTGGAGCCTTTTGACGCGACGGATGGGGCAAGGTTTCGGCTCGCTCATGTCGGTTGGGCAGAGCAAAGCCAGGGTGTTTGTCGAGAAGGACATCAAGATCGGCTTCGCGGATGTCGCCGGCGTCGACGAGGCCAAGGAAGAGCTGCAAGAAATCGTGGCTTTCCTGAAGGATCCGACGACCCACGGGCGCCTCGGCGCGCGCATCCCAAAGGGCATTCTCCTCGTCGGCCCACCCGGAACCGGAAAGACGCTGCTTGCCCGCGCGGTCGCGGGCGAAGCCGGCGTGCCGTTCTTTTCGATCAATGGCTCGGAATTCGTCGAAATGTTCGTCGGCGTCGGCGCCGCGCGCGTCCGCGACCTCTTCGCCCAGGCCCGCGCCAGCGCGCCTTGCATCATTTTCATCGACGAACTCGATGCGCTCGGGCGCGCGCGCGGCATTTCCGGGCTGAGCGGCGGCCATGACGAAAAGGAGCAGACCCTCAACCAGCTGCTGAGCGAACTCGACGGCTTTGACCCGACCATCGGCGTCGTGCTGCTCGCGGCGACAAACCGCCCCGAGGTGCTCGATCCGGCGCTTCTGCGCGCGGGGCGGTTCGACCGCCAGATTTCGGTCGATCGGCCCGACAAGATCGGCCGCGTCGGCATCCTCCAGGTGCATTTGAAGAAGATCAAACTCGCCACGGGCGTCGATCCCGCCGTGATCGCGGCGTTAACGCCGGGCTTCACGGGCGCCGATCTCGCCAATCTCGTCAATGAAGCGGCTGTCCTGGCGACGCGCCGGCAGGCGCAATCAGTCTCGCTCGAGGATTTCACCGCCGCGATCGAGCGCGTCATCGCCGGACCCGAGAAGCGCAATCGTCTGCTCAATCCGCGCGAGCGCCGCATCGTCGCGTTTCACGAGATGGGACATGCGATCGTCGCCATGGCTTTGCCGGATACCGATTCGATCAAAAAAGTGTCGATCATTCCTCGGGGAATTGGCGCCTTGGGCTATACGATGCAAATGCCGACCGAAGACCGCTATTTGATGACGCGCACGGAACTGCTGAACCGCATGACCGTGTTGCTTGGCGGGCGGGCGGCGGAGATGGTGATCTTCGCCGAGGCGACCACGGGCGCCGCGGACGATCTTCAAAGAGCGACGGAAATGGCGCGAGCCATGGTCACGCGATACGGCATGGAGCCTGAAATCGGGCAAGCTTCGTTAGTCTCGGAGCGCCCTCGCTATCTCGATTTGTCGGAACTGGCCGCGCGGCAGTCGGAAGCCAGCGACGAGACCAACGCGAAAATCGACAACGCCATTCGCAATCTCATCGAACAGGCCTTCAATCGCGCTTGCGATATATTGCGGAGCTGCGCGAGGGTACATCAAGAATCGGCGCAACGTCTGCTCGACAAGGAAACCTTCGTCGACGACGATCTTGCCGCGATACGGGCCGCCGTGATCGAATGTCGCGATCACGGCGCGAAGACGACCTCTGGCGCTGGAACGGAGACGGCGTGAACGGAGTCTTCAGCCGTCATTGAGTTTGCGCGGCGTCTCGCGACGACATAAAGGCGTCGTCCGTCCGCCCACTCCTCGAACAACGGCGGATCGGGCCTCTCTTGCTGTTCGTCTCTTTCGACAGGCGTATTCTCCGTAGCGGGAAGCTCGCGCTCGATCTCCACGGATTCCTCTTCGACGACTTGCGGAGATTCGTTCTCATCCCCGGAATGGGTAAAGGGTCGCACAGGCCTTTTCGGCGGATCTCGATCTTCGCCAGCGCAAATCCGCATGGTTCTCTCCTTATCAAGAGATAGAGCGTTAGAGGACGGCTTTCCGACATGTTTGACTAACGTTCATAGACGCCGACCAATATCGCCTCGGCGATTACATATTTGCGGGCCTCTCGCTCCACTTCCTCGCAAGACGGGTCTTTGCGCCGCATGGGCAGCCGGGCTTGAGAGAGCGCAAGCAAGCGAAAATGGTAGTGATGGACCCCATGCCGATGCGGTGGGCATGGCCCGCCGTAACCCAATCGTTCGAAATCATTGCTCGCTTGCTTGAAGTCCTGTCCCGCGGCGGCCCGTCCCGCGCCTTCCGCAAGTCCCGCTTGGTCGCCGGGAATGTCGTAGACGGCCCAATGCCGCCAGACGCCCGCCGGCGCGTCGGGATCATCGCATAACAACACGAAACTCATGGTTTGCGACGGCTGGCCGGACCATTGCAACGCAGGCGAAACGTCTTCGCCGTCGCAGGTGAATCGGCGCGGAATGGCCGCGCCATCCGAAAAGGCCGTCGAAATCAGTCGCATGGCTTGCCTCCTGTTCGATCGTTCTCCGACGACATCGAATCGCTCAAACGCAGCCGGCGCCAAGCGTCAAAGCCCCAACACTTCCTCGACCCGCGTGATCGGAAGGCCATGCGCCTTGCCGACTGGCGAATATGTGATCTTGCCATCCGAGATATTCAGTCCCGCGCGCAAATGCGCGTCGCTTCGCAGCGCCTCGCGCCAGCCTTTGTCCGCGATCGCGAGAACAAACGGGAGAGTGGCGTTATTAAGCGCGAATGTCGATGTCCGCGGGACGGTGCCGGGCATGTTGGTCACGCAGTAATGCACGATTCCATCGACGATATATGTCGGGTCGGAATGCTTCGTCGGTTTCGAACTCTCGCAGCAGCCGCCCTGGTCGATCGCCACATCGACGATAACACTCCCCGGTTTCATGACGCCGAGCATCTCGCGACTTATGATCTTTGGGGCCTTCGCGCCGGGCACGAGAACCGCCCCGATCAACAGATCGGCGCGCTTCACCAGTTCGGCGATGGCGGCGCCGGTGGAAAAAATAGTGCGCACCGAACTCCCAAACCGCAGATCGATCTTGCGCAAGGCCTCCGGACTACGGTCCACCACGATGACATTCGCGCCCATGCCGAGCGCGATCGTCGCGGCATGCGTTCCCACGACGCCGGCGCCCAAAATGACGACCTCCGCAGCTGGAACACCTGGCACGCCGGCAAGCAGGACGCCGCGTCCGCCAGCCGGCCTCTCCAAGCAGTGAGCGCCGACTTGCGGAGCGAGCCGGCCCGCGACCTCCGACATCGGCGTCAACAAGGGAAGACCGCCTGTCGCGGAGGTCACGGTTTCATAGGCGATGCAATGCGCTCCGGATTGCAAGAGATCTCGCGTCTGTTGCGCGTCTGGAGCCAAGTGAAAATAGGTGAAAAGGATTTGGCCTGGCCGAAGCCTCGAGCGCTCGATAGGCTGCGGTTCCTTGACCTTGACGATAAGTTCCGCAATCCCGAAAATCAGTTCCGGTCCCTCGCAGAGCGTCGCGCCGGCGTCGCGATATGCGGCGTCGTCTATCCCCGCGCCGGTCCCCGCGCCGCTTTCGACGATGACTTCGTGGCCGTGTTGAACGAGTTCGGCCGCCGAGGAAGGGATGAGACCTACTCGATATTCATTGTCCTTGATTTCCTTGGGCACGCCGATTCGCATGAATCCTCCCGATGTCGCGGAATAGTTTATTGGTGGCCAAGATCGAAAGACGTCGAGAGGCCGATCCTATCTTGCTTGCCCCGGTCACGATCGCGACGCCGGGTTTTCAATGATCATCGGCGGTTCACGAGACCCTCCGAGGCGTTCAGGATATCTATCACTTCCTCGTCGCTGACCTGGCGAAAATCCGCGTAAAAATATCCGATAGCCCCAAACACCTCATGAGCCTCCAGGCAAACAACCTCGTCGGCCTCGTCGCGCATGGCGCCGAGCGTCTCGGTGGGCGCGACCGGAACCGCGAGCACGAGCTTTTTCGGGCCACGCGCGCGGACGGCCCGCAGCGCCGCGCGGGTCGTCGCTCCCGTGGCGATTCCATCGTCGACCACGATCGCCACGCGTCCGGCTACCTCGGGACGTTCGCGACCGCCGAGGTAGAGGCCGCGCCGTCGTTCGATCTCTCGCGACTCCCTGTCGCAAACGATGTTGAACTCCGCCTCGCTGACGCCCGTGGCGGCGATAACGTCCTCGTTGCGCACAATGATGGTTTTACCTCCATCGGCGATAGCTCCCATGGCGAGTTCCGGCTGAAACGGAACGCCGATCTTACGCACCAAGACGAGGTCCAGCGGCGCGTGCAGCGCTGTCGCGATAACAGCGGCGACGGGCGCGCCGCCGCGTGGAAGGGCGAGCACAACCGCTTCCATGTCTTTGTAGCGCATCAACGCCTTGGCCAAGCGACGTCCAGCCTCTGCTCGATCATGAAACGACATTGCCACCTCCGCGATTTTGATCTGGACGCATCTCTCATTCGACCGAGCAATTCAAAGCCTTCTCGACGTCGCAAGCATGCGCCGCGACAAGCGCGCCTTCAAGCCGCATGTCTTGCGACAAATTTGACATAGCGCGCCGCAGGCCATTCTCGTCATCCTTCCGAGTGACGCTGACTATCATCCAGACCTCAAGGTCGTTGCGCCGGTCGCCCGAGAGGCCATTACGACAAAAATAGATTTTCCGACCATCTACACATTTAAGAAATCCATGCCCTTGCTCAAGCATCGGCCTCCGCATGACGCCGTCGGCGCGGTTTCCTGGAGCTTCGCCATGCCGCGCATGAAGCGCGCTTAATTCTGTCGCGTCTACGAGCAGGCTTGGACACGGCGTCGCAGCCAAATCGAAATCCTGGAAGTTTATCGAGGCGCGGCGTGCCCTCCGGCGCGCCTTCCCGGCCACCCGGGAAGCTCGCACAAGTATATATATCGTAAAATCTGGCGCGGCCTCCGACATGAGCTTAAGGTCTCGCCCGAGCGCTCGCGGGTTCAAGGGACCGCGAGTTCACCTATTTTCGACCGACCGTGCGGCGCTCTCGGGAGATTAGCCGATTCGCCTAGCGCGAAACGAGGCGCATGAATGAATAAAAGGCGTCAATGACAGCCAAGACACCAAGACTTCGAAGCCTCGACTGCTTAAGGGAGATTGGAGATGGCGCATAAACAAGTCCTGTTTCGCTCCGCCGCCCGCGAAAAGATACTTCGCGGCGCCACACAGCTCGCCGATGCGGTTCGCGTGACTTTGGGGCCGCGATCGAAAGCGGTATTGATCGAAAAGAAGTGGGGCGCCCCGATAGTCTGCAACGACGGCGTCACTATCGCCAAGGAATTCGATCTCAAGGATCCAGAGGAGAATCTGGGCGCTCGGATGTTGCGCCAGGCCGCCGAAAAGACGGGCGACATGGTCGGCGACGGAACCAGCACCGCAACGATCCTGGCTCATGCGATATTGGCCGACGGCATACGCAACGTTGTCGCCGGCGCAAGCGCGATCGACATCAAGCGCGGTCTGGATCGGGGCGCCAGGAGCGCGATCGAAGCATTGCGGTTGCTGTCGCGACCGGTGGCGACACGCAAGGAAAAGGCCCAGGTCGCCGCGATCTCGGCGCACAACGATCCTGCGATCGGCGAGCTTGTCGCGGAGGCCATGGACAAGGTCGGCAACGAAGGCGTCATCACGGTCGAGGAATCCAAGACGACAGAGACGGTGCTCGACGTCGTGGAGGGCATGCGGTTCGACCGAGGGTTCCTGTCTCCCTACTTCATCACCAATCCAGAAAAGATGGAAGCCGTGATGGAGGGGTGCCTGATCCTGCTGTCCGATCGCAAGATCAGCGTGCTCAACGACATGATTCCCCTGCTCGAACAAGTCGCGAAAACGGGCAAGCCACTGCTGGTCGTGGCGGAAGACGTCGAAGGCGAGGCGCTCGCCACGCTCATCGTCAACCAGATCCGCGGCGTCTTGAAAAGCTGCGCCGTCAAGGCCCCCGGATTCGGCGATCGCCGCAAGACCATGCTTGAAGACATCGCAATTCTGACGAACGCACGGATGATTTCCGAGGAGCTTGGCTTGAAGCTCGAACATGCGACTATCGAGCAGCTGGGGCGCGCCGAACGCATCGTCGTCAACAAGGACGACACCACGATCATCGGAGGCGCCGGCGATCGCAAACAAATCGACGGCCGCGTCGAGCAGATCCGTCACGAAATCGAGAAGGCGACCAGCGACTATGACCGCGAGAAGCTACAGGAGCGGTTGGCGAAGCTCGCCGGAGGCGTCGCCGTTATCCGCGTCGGCGCTCCCTCCGAGGCGGAGACGAAAACGAAGAGGGAGGCGCTCGACGACGCCATCAACGCGACCAAGGCCGCAGTGGCCGAGGGCATCGTCCCCGGCGGCGGTTTGGCGCTGCTACGATGCACGGAAGCCGTGGCGGAGGAAGAGACGAAATGCGAAGGAGACGAACGGACGGGCGTTCAGATCCTCAAACGCGCGCTTGAGACGCCAACGCGCCAGATCGCGGAGAACTCGGCGAGCGATGGTGGGGTCGTGGTCGCGCGCATGCTCGAAGGAAAAGGCAATTACGGCTTCGACGCCGGGCGCAAGGAGTTTGTCGACTTGGTGGAGGCCGGGATCATCGATCCAACCAAAGTGGTCCGAATTGCGCTTGAGAACGCCGTATCCGTGGCGAGCGTTCTCTTGCTGACCGAAGCGACAATGACGGAAATCCCCGAAACCAAGAGAGAGCACTCAGTGGAAGGCGAGATGCCTATGTGAGCCAAGTCCGAGCAACTGGCCTATTCTGACGATTGTCGAGGAGTCGCCCATCCGCGCCTCTGAAGGTTCGTTGAGCAGACCTGATTCTCATCAACCGCGTTTGAATGGGTTCGAAGACTGTTACGGACAGCCGCCGGCATGGGCTGGCGGCTAAATAGATGGATTCCTCGGACGTTTTGCTCCAAAGTAAGCGGGCGCCATTCACCATTAGTTCGCAAGGCGCGTCATCGGGGAGAGCGCGGCCTATGCAAGACTATCCCATCGATATCGAACCCGAGCAGGTCGTTCGGTGGATCATCGCCGAGCATCAAGTCGCGCCATCGAAGTTCAAGGTTGTTGCGAGACGTCATTTGGAGACTCGTGAGCTTCCGGCGAGAAAAGAGTTGCGCCTGGGCGACGAGGAACGCGCCGATGTGAGCGAAACCGCTACTGTGGTGACATTGCAAATTGCTCCAGCGCATCCAAACGACGGCTGGCTACTGACTGTCGTCGTCGAGGACGAAATCGGCTCGCCCGGCTCCGACGAAGATGAAACGACCGAGGAAGAACAAGATGTCGATGTCGACGCCTTTTACGAAGAATTCATGCTCCCTGGGCGAGGAAATGCAAATGTCTTCGCCGAAGCGGAGGGACCGGCGGGCAAGGCGCGGTTGACGCGCCTGATCAACGACATCGAGAGGGATCGACACGGCTCTGACAGCGCTTGATTGCGCCTATGCCAGCCGTCACGCTGACCCTCAATCGGCAAAAAATATCGGGAGGCATCGATGACTCAAACGCAAAATCCAGCCGAAACAGATAAAGTTCCCGCGCTGGCG
>Ga0116111_1002823_pt1 | contig 10071 bp, 7 predicted proteins | sample June2015DPH_8_10_FD_89720 | JGI IMG/M metagenome (GOLD analysis project Ga0116111, IMG submission 89720) | Peatland microbial communities from SPRUCE experiment site at the Marcell Experimental Forest, Minnesota, USA - June2015DPH_8_100 | ecosystem: Environmental > Terrestrial > Soil > Wetlands >... | reverse complement strand
CCCCTTTCACAAGGAAAAGACGCCCAGCTTCAACGTCAATCCGCACCGCCAGATTTTTCACTGCTTCGGCTGCCACAAAGGCGGCGACGTGTTCACCTTCGTCAAGGAATACGAAAACATCGGGTTTATGGACGCCGTCCGCCGGCTGGCCGAACGCGCGAAAATTCCTCTGGAATTCGATCAGACCCCCGGCGAACAGCAAGCGCGCCACCTCAAGGACCAGTTGCTCCAGATCCACGAGCAAATCACGCAACGCTGGCAAAACGCGCTGCTCAATGAAGCCGGCGGCCAGATCGCCCGCGATTATCTGACGAAACGCGGCGTGTCACCGGAAGCGGTGAAACTCTTTCGTCTCGGCTACGCGCCGGATGCCTGGGACGACACCGTCAACTGGGCCAAAAACAAGGGCCACGACCTCGCCCTTGTCGAAAAGGCCGGACTCATCATTCACAAATCCGAGACCCGAACTCCGAACTCCGAAACCCAAGACTCGAAATCCCAGACCCCAGACGCCAGACCTGAGACCCGAAACTTCTACGACCGTTTCCGCGGGCGGCTCATGTTTCCCATTTGCGACGAGCAGGGCAGGGTGATTGGCTTCAGCGGTCGCGTTTTGTCCGGCGACGAAAAAACGGCGAAATACGTCAACTCGCCGGAAACGCCCATTTTCACCAAGAGCAAAGTGTTCTTCGGCCTCGACAAATCCAAGCGCGCGTTGCTCGACGCCGGGTTTGCCATCGTTTGCGAAGGCCAGCTCGATTTGATTGCGTGTTTCATGGCCGGTGTGCAAAACGTCGTCGCGCCGCAAGGCACCGCCTTCACCGCCGACCACGCGCGCATCATCAAACGTTACGTGGACGAGGTGGTGCTCTGTTTCGATTCCGATGAAGCCGGGCAGAATGCCGCCGTGCGGTCGCTCGACCATCTGCTCGCGTCCGGCCTTGCCGTGCGGGTGGCGGTGGTGCCCGCGCCGCACGACCCGGACAGTTTCATCAAGGCCAATGGCGGCGAAGCGTTCCGCCGGCTCGTTGAAAATGCCGAGGGATTTTTTGATTACTATTTAAACCGGCTCTGCAAGGTGAACGACGCGAACACCGACAAAGGTCGAAACGCCATTTTGCGCGGCATGGCCGAGGCCGTCCACAAGACCGGCAACCTGGTGCTCATTGACACCTACGCGCAGAAAACCGCGCTGCGCCTGGGCGTTTCGCCCGAAGCTGTTCGCGCCGAATTTGCAAAAGTTCGGAGTCCGGAGTCCGGAGTTCGAAGTTCGGAAAACGAAGATTCAGCGTCAATCGAGCCGGAAGCCGAAACACCGCGTCCGTCCACTCAGGAATTCTGGTTGCTGAAACTTTTGTTGCTGCACGACGATTTGGTTGCCTGGGCCGCGTTGCATCTGGACGTGAACTGGATTTCCCATCTGTTCGTGCGGCAAATTGTCGAACAACGGCTCGCCGCGCAAACCAATGAAACCTGGAAAAACCTCGCCGCGTTTCTGGATGAGTGCGAATCGTCCGGAATGCGGGGTCTTGTCACCGAAGCCGTCGCCGAAGACCGCAAGATTCCGAACCCCGACCAGCAACTGGGCGACGTGGTTCTGCGCTTGCGGAACCAATTTCTGGATCGTCAAATCGCCGCGTCCATCCAGCGCGCGAGCCAGTCCCAGACCGGCGAAGCGAAACGCATTGAATTGCTGCGCGAGCAACAAAAGCTGCGCGAACAAAAGCGCGCGCCACTCATATAAAGTGACGGGCAATGGGCCAAGTGACGGGAAAGCGGCGGTGCAAGCGTCAGTAATCCGGGACTGGTGCCTTGCGAAATGCCCGCTGCCCGCTAAATTACCCAGGCGTTTGCATCAGCGTCAAATAGGAAACGAACGCTCCGCTGAAAGAACGCCGAAAGATCATGACCATGACGCCACCCAAAGCCGCCTCCGCCAGGTTGCTTTCGCCTTTTGACCTGCGCGGGCTGACTTTGCGTAACCGCGTCGTCATGGCGCCGCTGACGCGGTCGCGGGCCGGTCGCGAACGGTTGCCGAACGATTTGATGGTGGAATACTACACCCAACGCGCCTCCGCTGGACTCATCATCTCCGAGGCGACGGTCATCTCCGAACAGGCTTACGGCTATGCCGATACCCCGGGCATTTACAACGAGGCACAGCAGGAAGGTTGGAGGAAAATCGTCGCGGCGCTTCACGCCCGGGGCGCGCCGATTTTCTTGCAGCTCTGGCATTGTGGTCGCTCCTCCCACAGCAGCTTCCACGGAGGCCGGCTGCCGGTGTCGGCTTCCGCCGTTAAAATAAACGGCGACGTCGCATATACGCCCATTGGCAAACAACCTTATGAGACGCCGCGCGCGCTCGAAATCGGAGAGATCACGGCGACAGTGGAAGATTACCGCCAGGCGTCGGGACGGGCCCGGGCCGCCGGATTCGACGGCGTGGAAATTCACGCGGCCAACGGCTACTTGATTGACCAATTCCTCCAATCGAAAACGAACCGGCGGACGGATCGTTACGGCGGCAGTATCGGGAACCGGTTCCGGTTCCTGAAGGAAATCGTGGAGGCCCTGCTCACGATTTGGCCGGCGGGCCGGATCGGGGTGCGGCTTTCACCCAATGGCAATTTTAATGACATGGGTTCGCCCGATTTTCGGGAGGCTTTCCTTTATGCCGCCAGGGAATTGGACCGGTACGGACTGGCTTATCTGCACATGATTGATGGGATCACGTTTGGTTTTCACGAACTGGGCGAGCCGATGGTGCTCTCCGAAGTCCGCGCGGTGTTTGCCGGGCCGCTGATGGGCAATGGCGGCTACACGCAGGAAACTGCGGAGGCGGTCATTGCCGCAGGTCACGCGGACCTCATTGCTTTCGGCCGGCCCTATCTTAGCAATCCGGATCTGGTCGAGCGCTTCGCGAGCGGATGGGAGTTGAATCCACCCGCCGACACAAAGGCCTGGTCGGTGCCGGGGGCCAAGGGATATACCGATTTTCCGTTTCACACGGCAGCGTCGCCAGCTCTTGAGACAGCCGGCAACGACGACCCAAACCATATTCGCGTCTGATGAACCACCGCTATCGCTTCCCGGAAATTCCGCATCAAAATCGCTATTAGTTCCTTCGGTTTACCAAGCTTTTTGCTTGACCTTAACACCCGCAAGGCTTATCACACCACTCTGATATGAATATGTTGTCGGTAGCACCTTCCCCCACAAAAACCAATCGGGAATGTACGTTATTGAAAATAGGAGTTGGGTTTTTCTTAATTACGGCATTGACCGCTTCGGTCAGTCTGGCTGGTTCGGTTGCCGCTCCATACGAAATCGGAACATGGGAGGGATTCCGCCCGGCGGCGATCACCTATACGTTTGATGATAATTTGACCAACCAGTATTACACAGCGGTTCCGATGTTTCACCAGGCGGGTTTCAAGATGACATTATTCACTGTTATTGATTACTGGACCGCTTTTACATGGTCAATGGCACAAACCGCTGCATCGTACGGAGACGAAATTGGCAGTCATACCGTGACGCATCGCGATCTTAGTACATTGACAATTGCGCAGCAGATACCGGAACTTATAAACTCCCGGACTGCCATTAACGCGAACGTAACGAATCAGCAGTGCGTAACCCTCGCCTATCCTGATTGCAACGAAGGCAACGAAACGTACGTTGCGCGATACTACATTGCCGCGCGGGGTTGCTCGGCTCAATTGGAGTCCAGTACGCCCGCCGATTTCATGAATATCAATTCGTTTGTCTGCGGTTCGGTGGGACCAATAAAAACGCCGCAGGATTTTAATGACATAGCAAATGCCGCCGCTGCTGCAAACGAATGGTGTGTCTATCTGATTCATGCGATTGATAATGACAACGGCTATTCACCGCTTCCGAGTTCGACGTTGCAGGCAAGCGTCAACTACATGAGCACAAATCAGAACATGTTCTGGGTGGAAACGTTCGGCAACGTCGTTCGTTACATCCAGGAGCGCAATGCGTCATCCGTTGCGGAAACTTCCAACTCGGACAGCAGCATTACCATTCAGGTAACCAACAGCCTCACCAACATTTTCAACTATCCGATCACGCTGCGCCGGCCGCTGCCGACCGGTTGGCCGGCCGCCGCTGTTTCACAGAATAATCAGCCCATAAGCGCGCAACTCGTTACCGTCAGCTCGACCAATTACGTCATGTTCGACGTCGTGCCCAACGGCGGGGATGTAATCCTCTCGAAAACTGTCCTGCCGTTTACCATCAGCAACCCGGGGTTGATAACTCCCACCAGCCTTACCTTTTGCTTGAATGGCCAGGCCAACGTGAGCTACGCCATCTATACCTCGACCGACCTGGTGAACTGGTCGCCGGTCCAGACCAACACGCTGGTAAGCACGTACACCAACTTTACGGTTGATGCTTCCAACACATTGCAGTTCTACCGCGCACAGTGGGTGCCTTAAGGACGAAGGAAGGCGGACACGAGAAGCCGCCGGCAAGGCTGTATCCAGCAGCGAACTGTAGTTGCCGTTTATACCGGCTGCTGGAAATCAAAAAAGGCGCAATCCATGGCGGACGGCGCCTGGTGAAATTCGTTGGGAAATTACTTCGCGCCCTGGTCAATCCACGCGCGGATCAGGCCGATTTGCCCGGCGGTGAGCGGCCCGATGTTCGCCTTGTTGTGCAGCGGCGGCATCCAGGAATCCTTGTCGGATGTCACGTGGGCAACATTCAGGACGAGCGGACTTTTCGCGCTGTTGCCGGGAATGACAACCTTGCCGTCCTTGCTCCCTTTGAGCGCGTTTTCAAGGCTGTCTAGCTTCAGTTTGGCTTTTGGTTTGTCGCCGCTGTGACATTTGACGCAGGACTGGTCGAAAACGGGTTTGATGTCGGCGGCGTAAGTCACGCCGGTTTTCGTTGAAGCGGGCGGCAATTGAGCGGTATCGGCGGCGGCAGCCAGCGCCAGCCCAAAGGTGGCCGCCAGTGCGATGGCGGGGAGTTTAATCGAAGTCGTTATTTTCATAGGTACGGTTGATTTCGCTGACAATTTGAGCTTAGGACGCCCGAGATGTCAAAAAGTTTCAAATAAAAGCGTTCTTCTTCCGTGAGCGTCGGCGTCTTGCCGGCCGGTTGCCTGGCATTGACTGATCCACTCGCCGGCGGGACGCCGGCGCTCCCAGGAGGTGAAAAACGGTGGCGATCGAAATGGATTTGAATCTTGGTCCGGCTTGCGCCCGGTTTATGCGTGCGCCAACCTTGGTGCGTGAATGGTGAACATTTCTCCGATGCCGTGCTGGTGGTGCTCGGCCACGGCACGACGCAAAATGACAGTTCCGCTGCGCCGGTTTACCAGCACGCGGCGGAATTCCGCCGGCGGAAAATTTTCGCCGCCGTCCGCGAGGCGTTCTGGAAACAGGAGCCGCAAATCAAAAAAGTGCTGTCCGAAATTTCGGCGCCGCGCGTGTTTATCGCGCCCCTGTTCATCAGCGAAGGTTACTTCAGCGACGAAGTCATCCCGCGCGAACTCGGCTTTTCCGAACATTCAACACTCAACACTCAACACTCAACCATTTTCTTCTGCCGCCCGGTCGGTTCGCACGACAGCATGACCCGTGTGCTTTTGGCCCGCGCCAATGAAATCGTCGAAACCTTTCCATTTCCGCGCGCGCCCAAGCCGAAAGACATCACACTGTTCATTGCCGGCCATGGCACGGAGAAGAACGAAAATTCCCGCGAAGCCATCGAATGGCAGGTCGGATTACTCCGGGCGCTAAACCTATACGCCGCCGTCCATGCGATTTATCTGGAGGAATCGCCGCGCATTGCCGATTATCCTGCGCTGGCGCAAACAAAATACGTGGTGGTGGTGCCGTTTTTCATCAGTGACGGTTTGCACACGCAGGAGGACATTCCGGTTTTGCTCGGCGAGGCAAAACGGGTCGTCGAACAACGTCTGGCCGCCGGGCAGCCGGCGTGGCGCAATCCGACGGAGAAAAACGGCAAACTCATCTGGTATTCGCCCGCCATCGGCAGCGAACCGCACATTGCTGACGTGATTTTGGAACGGGTGCGGGAAGCAGCGGATTGTAGCGACGGTCTGTGACCGCCGCAAATTTCAGCGACGTTCATGGAACGCCGCTACAGTGTTTTTATGAACAAACTCCGTTTTGGAATTTTGGGTGCCGCGGACATCGCGCGGAAAAACTGGAAATCAATCTTCAACAGCGGTAATGCCGTCGTCACCGCCGTGGCCAGTCGTGATATTGCACGCAGCCGGCGGTTCATCAAGGAGCTTCAGGCCGAAGCTCCTTTCGAGACAACGCCCGTGGCGCTCGGCAGTTACGAGGCATTGATCGCGTCGAAGAACGTGGACGCGGCTTACATTCCACTGCCGACCGGTTTGCGCAAGGAATGGGTCCTGTGTGCGGCGAAAGCGGGCAAACACGTCATTTGCGAAAAGCCTTGCGCATTGAGCGCGGCCGATCTTCGGGAAATGATTTCCGCCTGCTGCAAAAACCGCGTGCAATTCATGGACGGTGTGATGTTCATGCATAATCCTCGCCTGAACCGCATCCGCGAAGTGCTCGACGATGGCCAGAATGTCGGGCGGATCAAGCGCATCATGTCCAACTTCAGTTTCCATCTGGCGGAGGATCAATTCCCGACGAACGTCCGCATGAACAGCCGGCTTGAACCCGCCGGCTGTCTGGGCGACCTCGGCTGGTATTGCATTCGCTTTATTCTTTATGTCATGCATGGGCAGCTGCCGCGCGAAGTCACCGGCCGCATCCTTTCCCGGCATGGCGCCAGCCGCAATCACTCACCCGTGCCGATGGATTTTTCCGTCGAACTGATTTTCAACGACGACCTTTCCGCGGGCTTTTACTGTTCCTTCATCGCCGAATATCAAAACTGGGTTCACCTCAGCGGAACCAAAGGCCAGTTGCGCGTTGATGATTTTGTCCATCCGGTGAACGATTTGGAGACCGCCTTTGAGGTCAACGGCAGGACGATTCGGGTCAAAGCCGGGGACGGCAAGCGGGCGAGGGCCGAGACCGTCGCCCAGCAAACGAACATGATTCGCAACTTCGCCAACCAGGTTTTCTCCGGCAAACTCAATGACGAATGGCCGGGAATCGCGCTCCAGACGCAGCAAGTCATGGATGCGTGTTTTCAATCGGCGCAAAACGGTTCGGCCGGGGTCACGCCATAATGTTGCAAAGCGGCGGAAGGCCGCCGCACTCCAAGACCTTTCGGATATCCTGGTGACTCCGGTTTGCGTGTGAGCGTCTTGGAGTGCGCCAGTCCTCTGGCGCTTTCGGGCGCATTTACTACCGCCATTTCCATCTTCCATCCTCCATCCTCCATCCTCTATGCTTCCGCCGTGCATTTCCGGAAGATCACCATCATCGGCGTCGGCCTGCTCGGCGGCTCCATCGGACTGGCCATCAGACGCCGGAAACTTGCGCGCCAGACCGCGGGTTTCGTCCGCCGTCGCGCCAGCCTGAAAGACTGTGAAAGGGCGGGGGCGGTGGATTTCGCCACCACCGATTTGCCGGCGGCCGTCTGGGACGCCGACCTCGTCATCCTATGCCTGCCGCTGTCGCAAATGCGTCCGGTCGTCGAACGAATGCTTCCGGCCTTGAAGCGCGGCGCCATTGTCACCGATGTCGGCAGCGTCAAGGCCGGCGTTGTGCGCGAATTGGAAACCCTCATTGCCAGGGCCGGCGCGCATTTTGTCGGCAGTCATCCGATGGCCGGCGCGGAAAAAACCGGCGTGAGTGCCGCGCGCGCGGATTTGTTTGTCAACACCGTTTGCGTCATGACCCCGGTGAAAAAGACAAACCAGGCTGCGCTGAAAAAGGTGGAACAGTTTTGGCGGGCGATTGGTTCGCGCGTGCTGCGATTGACGCCGGAAATTCATGACTCACTCGTGAGCCGGTCGAGCCACTTGCCGCACATCATCGCGGCGACTTTGGCCAGCCATGTTTTGAATCCGGCGCAGCCCAGACCTCAGGCCGCGCTTTGCGCGAACGGTTTTCGCGACACAACGCGCATCGCCTCCGGCTCGCCCGAAATGTGGCGCGACATCGCCCTGGCCAATCGCAGGAATCTGGCGAAGTCGCTGGATGCTTTCATCGCTGATTTGCAAAAATTCCGGCGCGTGCTGAAAAAAGCCGACGCGGAGGCCGTCGCAACGTTTTTTGAAACGGCCAAAAAACGCCGTGATAATTGGTGCGCCGGCTGCGCCTCGCCTTCTCCCGAATGAATCAACCACGGATGAACACGGATAAAACAAACCAAATTAAACGTGCCCCTCGCCCCGGCCCTCTCCCCGCCCGGCGGGGAGAGGGTGGCCGCAGGCCGGGTGAGGGGAGCGTATTGAATCCGTGTCCATCCGCGTATAGCGGCGTGGCCGCCACGCGGCTTTACGCCGTGTCCATCCGTGGTTAAAATGGCCTTACCCGACCTCATCGAAATCGTGCCACTGGACAAACCGGTGCGTGCGGAAATTACCGTGCCCGGGTCGAAGAGCATCACGAACCGCGCGCTCATCCTGGCGGCGCTGGCGGACGGCGAAGTGACCCTCGAAGGCGCGCTGTGGAGCGAGGACACCCAAATCATGGTCGAGTGTTTGCAGGAACTTGGCTTCATGGTGAATGTCGCGCCCGATCCGAATGAAATTTGCAACCGCACCATCACGGTTTATGGGCAAGGAGGGAAAGTCCCCGGCGGCGGCACGGCGGAAAATCCCTTGGAACTGTTTGTGGGCAATGCCGGCACGGCGGCTCGGTTTTTGGCGGCGCTGGTTTGTCTGGGCAAAGGCGTTTACCGGTTGCACGGCGCGCCGCGAATGCACGAGCGTCCGCAAGCGGCCTTGTTCCAGGCGTTGCGCGAGCTGGGTTATCGCGTAGATTCGCCAAACGATAAATTGCCGGCGGTGATTTATGGGAGGGACGCCGTGTCGGCGTCCCAAAAAATTGGGGACGGCGGCACGCCGTCCCTCCCAAAGAAATGCACCGTGAGCATTGAAGAAAGCTCCCAGTTTGCGTCGGCGCTTTTGCTCTGTGCAAAAACGGGCGGCTGGCAAATTGAAGTCACGGGTGAAAACGCGGAGGAATCACCGTATGTAGCGATGACTTCAAAACTGATGGAAGTGTTTCCTCATCGTGGCGGCAAATTCCAAATCGAACCGGATGCGTCGAGTGGGAGTTATTTTTGGGCGGCGGATTGGTTGCAGTGGAAAGTTTATTATGGTTCTGAAATCAATCAAATTATTGTTAAACATCGGCCGATTTCGGATTGGCAAATAGATACCAAGTATTTTGATTGGCGTTTCATTCCTAAACTGCTTTCACGAAATAAGGATTTGGGCGATAGCATAATGACAGCAATCACGGTAAAGCCTTTCGATTCAAAACCGAAATTTCATTTCACGCCTAATTCCAATTTGAATTCGTTGTCAGATTATCCAACTCAGTTTATAGATCTTGGCCGCCTGCGCGTCCAGGAATGCGAGCGCGTGGTCGCGTTGCGGACGGAACTGACCAAGTGCGGCGCGAAGGTGGTCGAGGAAGGCGACACACTGACGGTTTATCCGTCCAAACTTCACGGCGCGGAGATTGAAACCTGCAATGACCATCGCATGGCGATGTGTTTTGCGATTCTGGGATTGAAAGTTCCCGGCATCAAAATCAAGAATCCCGCGTGTGCGAAGAAGACATTTCCGAATTTTTTCCAGAAACTGGCCGCGCCGCCGCCAAAGGGGCTGGGGGCGACAATTCTGGACGCGAAGACGGGACGGAAGCTGAAGGAAGAGGAATTGTTTGCAGATTGATTTCCGTAGCGGCGTCTCGGCAGAGCGCCGCCGACTGAATATATTTGCTGCGCTCTGCCGAGGCGCAGCTACGAAGAATGAAACAACCGATTATCATCGCCATTGACGGCACGAGTGCCAGCGGCAAGAGCACGAACGCGAAGCTCGTGGCCAGGGCGCTCGGCTACGTTTATGTGGATACCGGCGCGATGTATCGCACGCTGGCGTGGCATTGCCTGCGGAAGCGAATT
>Ga0116111_1002819_pt1 | contig 10086 bp, 10 predicted proteins | sample June2015DPH_8_10_FD_89720 | JGI IMG/M metagenome (GOLD analysis project Ga0116111, IMG submission 89720) | Peatland microbial communities from SPRUCE experiment site at the Marcell Experimental Forest, Minnesota, USA - June2015DPH_8_100 | ecosystem: Environmental > Terrestrial > Soil > Wetlands... | reverse complement strand
TCCACTGGGCCTGAGCTACTACAAGGAAGGCTACTGGATTTACCGGCGCGCCTTCCAGAAGGCCATTGCCGAACTGCTTCCTGTCCCCCTTGTCCAGAGCAACGCTCCGCTGAGCGCAGAAATCACGTTGACTCATCAAGCGGCTGGGCAGGCAAGCGGACGCAAGGAGCGGTATCTCGTGCACATCGTGAATTTCTCGCCTTTGCGTCACACCCCCAGCCATCCCGATTATTGCGAGGACCCGATTGCATTGACCGACGTTACGGTGAGAGTGAACCTGCCGATTCACGCCTCGACGGCGCAGGCGGTGATTGCCGGGGCCACGCTGCCTGTAAGGCGGACACAGGCAGGAGGGGTGGAAGTCACCGTTCCGCGCGTGCCCATTCATGAAGTGGTGAGTCTTGAAGTAGCGTGAGATCCCAGCCCGAGTTGCGATGGAATGGGGTTGCCACCTGGGCAACGGCTTCAGTTGTGCTTGAGCGTTAATGGTGATCATCATACCTTGTCGCGCAGGGATTCGACGGAAGGAAAAGTGTCTTAGGACAGGGTCGGATAAAGGGCAACTTGGGGCTTTGGGATTCTCCGGAGACGTAAAACTGACCCCTTCCGTGGTCCGTGGAAGCACCCAGCACTGAAAGCTCGGCTGGACATTGAATTCAGAGGCCCTCGGGTGTACAGTGCCGGTCGTGCGAAAACTGAAAACGGAAATTCTGGAGAAAGAAGGAGGTCAACAAATAGTGAACCGACGCGACTTTATAAGAGTTGGCACCACTGCAACCATACTGAGCGCAACCGACTTTTCCATTCATGGTAAGGCGCAAGAAGGCGGAGAACGCGAACAAACTGCCAACAAGAATGCAGTGAAGGCCTATAGCCGCTTTGCTCTACTTTCACCAGGGAGCATCGCGCCTTCGGGTTGGCTGTTGAAGTTCGCTCAGATCAATGCGGATAGCTGGATCCTCGACTATGCGCGGAACCGCGACCCCGAGGTCTACACGGAATACTCACGGCGGTCGAATATCGCGCACCCGGTGTTTAATGAGAACAATGAGACGATAGATGTTTGCGGCTACATCGCGTATTTCGGCTCGACTCTCATTCACTACGCGCAGTTACTTCCCCAGAGCAAGGTTGCCCAGGAGGCCGATCCGTGGATTCAGAACCGGCTCGCCGCCCAGGACCCGGATGGCTACTTGGGGGGATTCACACCGGAAGCGCGCTGGCAAAACTGGCTGGAAGTTTGGGAGCTGGCGCTGGTTTTAGACGCGCTGCTTTACCGCTATGAGGCCACGGGCGATCGATCGCTGGTGGATGCCTCGGAGCGGGCTGTCCAGGCGGTGATGAAGGCCTGGCGCGAGCGTCCTCCCAAGTTCGATCAAACAGTCTTCTCCGGCGAGGGAATCTTCCTTGTGGGGACGTCGTGCAAGTTATATGCCCTGACGGGAAAGGAATCTTACTTGAGCTTTGCCCGGGAAGTTCTCGATCGTTGCGGGAAGACGCAAGCTTATCTCAAGAGTGGCGACGCGGTGGTGCACGAACACGCCGTCATTGCAAGCGACGACGTGCCGGCTCCGGCTACGCTTTACGAATACACTGGCGATCGGGATCTCCTTAAGGCCAGCGAGGCTGGCTGGCAGATGATGCAGCCTTACTTATCCGTAGACGGAACACCTCAGGGCAATGAGATGATCTTCAATACAGGGTCCCGAGCGAATAGCGAACACTGTGGCGCCGTGAATTGGCTCGCCACGAACCAAATCCTGGCGCGGATGACAGGGGAAACAAAATATGCCGATGCCGCCGAGCGGGCAATGTTTAACGGTTACCCGGCCCCGAAAAGTCCAGATGGAAAGATGGTTGGTTATATGCACAGCCCGAACCAACTCGTGGCTACAGAATGGAGCGCTCCGCACGACAATGACGGAGACTTGGACTGGTGGGCTTCCCGGCAACATTTTTCTTCAGCGCACGAACCGCTCTGCTGCAACGCCAACGGACCGCGTGGGATTCCGTTTTATGTTGAGTCCATGCTCCTGCGCTCCGAAGATGGGCTGGCGGTTGCGCATTACGGTCCTTGCATGGCCAGTACGAGACTCCCGGATGTTGGACGCGTCACGCTGGAGATGGACACCGCTTATCCCTTCGAGGATGAAGTCCGGGTGAAGGTTGAACCCGAAAGGCCCGCGCCATTCACGCTGCGGTTTCGCATTCCTGGCTGGTGCGTTGCGGCAACGGTGGAAGTCAACGGCGTCCGGTCTCAACCGGACCCCAAACCCGGCACTTTTTTGGCAATCCAACGGCGGTGGGAGCCCGGAGATAAGGTCAAGCTTGTATTTCAAAATCAAGTTCGCCTCGTATGGCGGCGAAGACCGGAATTCCACATCCGAGTCCAGTGTGCCGCCGTTGAACGTGGTCCCCTGGTGTTTGCCCTGCCGGTGCCGGAAGACTGGCGATCTTTTACCGCGCCCGCCCACGGACCGGGTCAGGACATCAAGAGTTGCCGGCTTTTCCCGAAAGAAGGGGCGGTCTGGAACTATGCACTCATGGTTGACCGAGATCATCCTGAGCGGGATCTCCGTTTACGGAAACTTCCCGTCCCGGCAGACGCCCAGCCCTGGGGGCCCCATCCGCCTGTGGGGTTAGAGGTGAAAGCTCGCCGTGTGCTCAATTGGCAGATGGAAGGAGACGCTGAACACCCGAAGACCCCCGGGTTTCCTTTCAATCCCATGAAGCTCTCTGATGAAGTGGAAACCGTCACCCTCGTGCCCTATGGCGCCACCCGGCTGCGAATGGCGTTTCTGCCGATTATCTAGGGACGACTACGTTACCACATTGAACGCGGCGTTGACGGCTTCGACGAAGTCCATGACCACCCGGTCGGGCACATCGGGGCCGATGTCGGCCACCCAAATGTCCCGCACGCGGTCCGCAGGCACACCCTGCCTTGCCATGTCTATGATTACGTCTTGCATGTCAGATGCAGACATGTTCGAGACATCGTAAATATTTATCAAGAGATCGAGTATGGTAGTGGGGAAGGTCTGGCGGACCGCAGCGACTGTGCTGCCCCAACCCACTTCAATGTATTCCAGTGGGAGAAGAGTCCTGTAGGAGGACAAGTAGCCGTCCATTTTCCCACAGTGGTGAAGCCCAAGTTTGCGCGTATTTCTGCGCAAGCGTAGGTCGGCGGGCAGGATTTGATCGTGGTACATTTTGGGGCTGAGCATGGAAACCGGACAGTCCCCAATGAATAGTTCCCGGCCTGGGTCGAGCTGCGGATTGAGCGGCAAGGTAAGCTTGTCAAAACACTCGAGGCACAGATCGGCCACCATATTGAGAAATTGCTGAGCCAGGGGAGGGGAATCAACCAGGTAAGTGAAGAACTCTGTGCCGACAACCGAAGTGGCAACGTTGATGGGGCCGCCGAAGTTGATGGTGGCATCCACGCGGCCGTAGCGGTCGAGGAGAAGCCTACCTTGGCGGAGGAACTCTCGGGCCCACTCATGGGTGTTCAGATCCGGCTTGCGTATTGTAGCGAGCTCTTCCGGAGAGTCGATGCGCAGCCTGCGGACCGCCGGCGGTTGGTCTTCCTGATAGACGATGGGGCAGCCCAAAAGGGCGGATGCGAGCCTATGCCCGCAGATGTCGAGATGGGGGCATGGTTGGGGGTCCTGTGAACCCAGCCCAAGGCCGCCGAACCGCTCGTAGAGGAGCCTTCTTGCTTCCCGATCCTGTTCTGTGCGGAAGATGGGGTCGGAAGAATACCTCTCGCCAAAGGTGAAGCCGTAATAGTGGTTAAACCAACTCTCCGAGAAGGTGGGCTTTGCATGGGTCCTGGGCAGGTTCTCTCCGGCATACCATCGCATCTTACCTATGCCTCCTTTCGTCTTCTGCTTTCTTCTGGTCAAGCGGTCTTGGTCTTTTTCCGCTCTTTTCACGACCGAGAACAGGCAATGGAGGCTGGCAGGCTCTTCCCCCAGCGCCCAGTCCCTATCACACCCGCGATTCTACACCCAAACCGTGAACCTCGTGGCGACCGGCGAACCTGCCTCCCCGGATACCACGCCAGTCTTCAAGACGTGCAGGTCCGTTATCCCAGTGCTGGGGCGGCGCACGACGCCCCTTTACAGGTCAAACGGTCAGGTTGTGCAGGTAGGCGTAACTGATCTTCGCGCTTTCCAGCGAGTCTCGGTCGCACTCGTCCTGCTCCACGTAATAATGCTTCATACCGCCTTCGGGTGCGGCCTTGAAAATCTTCTTCCAATCGATGACGCCTTGGCCGACTTCGGTGAAGGCCCCAGGGCGGAAGTCCTCCCCAGTGGTTGGCGGATAGCCGGGTTTCAAGTCCTTGATATGAAGCTGCGGGAAGCGCCCCGGGAAACGGTGGAAGTAGTCCACCGGGTCCTTCCCCGCGCGCACGCACCAGAAGCAGTCCAACTCGAAATTAACGAGTCTGGGATCCGTCCTACGAATCAGCTCGTCGTACACGACCGCACCCTCCACGGCGGCGTAATCGAAGTTGTGGCCATGATAAAAAAACCGGCAGCCTGCCCCGCGGACAGACTTGCCGATTTGATTGAACCATTCCGCATCTCGCTTGACGGCGTCGAGCGACTTCCGGTCTTGCTCGTCCAGGCTGGCCAGTCCGATGTAAGTGATGCCGCATTCCTTCGCCTCCGCAACGTGCTTCTCGAGGTCAGACTTAAGCTGGGACTCAGTGAAGTGCATGCTGAGCACCGTAAGGCCGTGGTCAGTCAGGATCCGCCGGAGCTCGGCGGGCTTCTTTCCATAAAAGTCGAAGCTGCCCAACTCCACCACTTTGTATCCAATTTCGGCCACCCTCTTGAGCGTTCCCTCCAGGTCCTTTTCCATGTGGTCACGGACTGTATAGAGCTGTAAACCGATGGGCATGCCGTAAGGACTACCCAGAAGCTGCCCATTGCGGCTCAAGGCAAAAGCTGTCAACCCGAGTCCCGCGTTTTGCAAGAATCGTCTTCTATTGATCGAATTCATCGTCTCGTTTCACTCCTCTCGAAAAATTGCCTGAACCCTGCGCGCTGGATCACCCACCAGCGGTCCCCGCATTAGAGTTCAATGCACTTCACAAGGCCTTCAGGCTGGCGTCACCCGAAGACCCACGGCAGAAACAGGAGGAATTACCTCCAACCGGAAGTGAGAGTTACAGTTTTTCCGCCGCCATCAGCAGGTCGTTCGATTTTGCCGGATCGAACGGTGACTTGGCGTAATCGCCCCAATATCGCACCTTCCCGAAACCGGCTCGAGTTAGAAGCTGGGCGAGGAGGTCGCGGAAAAGAGGGATCTGCCGAGAGCTTCTGATGTAGGATTGCCACTTTGCCCCTGCCTTTTCGCGCACCAGAAACATGGTATGAAAGTTGATAGCTTCTTGTTCGTAGTCGGCAAATTTCACGAGCAAGACTTCTTCTTTCTTGGCGGTTTCTCCCGAAAGCTCCGGGAACCAATGGGCTTTCTCTTTCCATCGAAGGTCGTAGTTGAGGTTTTGCGTGAGCAATATGCCTCCAGCTCGCAAGGCGCCTGCAATACCTTCTAAGGCTGCCGGCAACTGCCCCTCGCCCGAGATTCCCGGCAGGGCATTGCCCAAGCAGAAGGCTGCGTCGTGGGTGGGGCCGAGTTCACCGGCTTGCTCCATCTTCAGGAGGCTTACTTTGGCTTCGCCCCCGGCCGCTGAGATGGCATCGGCGTCTTGGTTGATTCGTTGCTGGGCAAATGCCACCGCGTCTTCATCGGCGTCGAAGCCAAGAACTCTGAAGCCCCTCTCAGCCAGCGCCGCGACGTGCCCGCCCGTTCCACAGGCCGGCACAAGGACTCGCGGGCCGGCACTGCGGGCGAGTTCTTCCAGCAGCGGCATCTCGCGCGCCAGACGCTTCTCCCAATTAATGATCGCGTCGTAGTATTCCGCGAAGTTAGAAGGCATGGATCACCCTGGGTGGCGTTAGCGCACGTCCTCCTGCTTCGGTCCGATAATCTGCTTTTGAGGGGACTCAGGAAGAGGCATAAATACCACCGGGGTCGGATACTTCGGCCTGATTGGAAGGTCGCGCAAGTTCTTCTGTTCCTTGTGGGCCGGCACCAGGAAAGACACGATGTTGCCGGTATCCCGTTCTCGAGCGATGAATTGGAGCCCGGCGTTACGATGGAAAGATTCCGTGACGGCGTCTTTGGTGAAATTCGGGAGAAGGACATGGAATGCACCGCCTTCGTCTGGCGTTACTCGCGCCAGATGGAAGGAGCTTACCATTCCTTCCGCGATACCGAAGAAATCATGGTCCCAGTAGGCCATGTAGGTGATTTCCACCTCGTAAGGCCGGCTGCGAAGAGGTTCCGGCAGCTCCACTCTTCCGTTGAAGGTTATAGAAGGGAGGTCCTCACAGGGAACCTCTTCGGTCTTCTCAGACTCAGATAACGAGGGAACGTCGATAGTCACAATCTGGCACCCAGGCGCATACAAAATGACTTTGAGGGTTTCTGCGGCTTGATGATTCACGGATGTGCCGATCAGGTACACGTTCTGCTCCGGCTCGGCCTTCAAGAAACTACCCAGGCCCCCAAAAGGGCCGGTTAAGAAGTACCTAGCCTGCACCTGCTCCGAGCGAATTTCTGGTGGAAGCCGGATTTCGAACGGCGCCGGTTCCTCATGCTGTCCCCGGCCTGCTTCACCAAAAAGCAATGGTACGCCCATCAAGATGAAGAAGGCGAGACCGCGACCTGTGGAGTGAATCATCGGCTGACCTCCTGCCGGGCGCCGGGCTTGGCCTGCTTCCCGGGATGTGGGCCCATAGCCGGCTCGAGGGTTGTTCACGCTGTCACCTATTCTACCCTACAGGGCGGCGCTCTTGGATTCACACTGCCGCGGTCCACGGAACACTACTTCATGTCCGCCGGCACGGGAATAGTCACTTGTCCCGTGGCGGCCCACTCGGTGCCGCGTTGAAGGGTCAAGATGAAACCGGAACTCTGCATAGCCTTCACGTCATGTCCCAGGGCGGTCTGGAATACCCGGCCCGCTCCGTAGGGAAGTGTCCAGATGAGCGGCTCGTCTTTTCCTGTCCCGCAACCCTCGCCGGGTTTGTGGCAATTGTTAGGGTCATCGAACGCGGCGGCGAGGAGGTGAATGTTGGGCTGCAACGAGAGGCGATGATAAAGCTCGTCTGTTTCGGCAAAAGAAGCGGGCATTCCTTTGGTGATGGGATGGTCGCGGTCAACGATGCTCACGGTGTAAGCGTGATAAGGGGCATGTCCAGCCGTCTCGCGCCACGTGCCTCCCACCAGCTTGTCGAATTCCTGCCAGCCCCAGAAGGCATTGTTGGAAGCGTGGTAGGAAACAAGGCCCTTGCCGTTTCTAACAAAGTCGAGCATCGCCTGGCGCGCGCCCTCGTCCCACCAGGGGCCCGAATTCTTCCAGTCGTTGTAGTTGAGCAGCAGAACGTCATAAGGCGAAAAGGTTTGGAGCGTGTTTCCGCGGACTTCTTCGTTGACGTGAACGTCGAACTTCCCCGTGCGCTCCAGGATTTCGCGCAGGAGCGGAGTTGTAGCGCGCCAGCCGTGATTCGAAACGCCCGTCAAAATCAGGACCTTGATCTTGGGTGGCGTCTGAGCGGGCAGGGGAGTGAGACATGCAATGAACAAAAGAAATGCCATTAGGATACGAGACATGTGAAAGAGACCTCCGGGTAGCCATTATAACCCTCGCAAGTCGTGGTCGTGCACCAAGTGTCTATTTCAGATTGACAGTTGCGGTGCGGTCGCCTATCCTCAACAAGTTTTACGAGGGCTTATGAATTTCAAAACACTTGCAATCCACGCAGGATACGACCCCAAAGAACATCTCGGCGCGGTGATGACGCCCATTTACCAGACATCCACATTTGCCTTCCGGGGCGTGAACGAGCCGGGGCCGTTCGACTACTCACGCAGCGGGAATCCAACCAGGAAGGTGCTGGAGTCCTGCTTAGCCGCGTTGGAGGGCGGGACAGCCGGATTCGCTTTCGCCACCGGCATGGCCGCCGAAGCGACACTGCTAATGATGTTTGAATCGGGAGACACCATCGTCGTGCACGACGACCTTTATGGTGGCACGTACCGCCTGTTCGAGTCGGTTTTCGCCACGAAGCAGATCCGCGCCCACTACGTAGATTTGCGAAACCTGTCCAAGCTATCTTCCGCACTTGCCGCCGCGCCAAAGGCGGTGTGGGTGGAGTCGCCCACCAATCCGCTCATGAATTTGGTGGACATCCGTGCGGTATCGGAGCTTGCGCAAGAACATGCCGCGCTGGTCATTTGTGACAACACATTTCTTTCGCCCTATTTTCAGCGCCCGCTCGATTTGGGCGCCGACATTGTTGTGCATTCGACGACCAAGTACCTGAACGGTCATTCGGACGTGGTGGGTGGTGGTATTGTGGTCAAAGACCCGGGCATTGCCGAACGCATCTACTTTCTTCAGAATGCGATGGGTACCTGCGCTGGACCCCAGGACTGTTTCCTTGCGCTCCGTGGCATCAAAACGCTCGCCGTGCGTATGGAAGAGCACAACCGCAATGCCTTGGAAATTGCGCGCTGGCTGGAGAGGCATCCCAAGGTGTCCGCCGTGCTGCATCCAGGACTGGAAAGCCATCCACAACACGAACTGGCTCTGCGTCAGGCGCGGGGATTTGGAGGAACGTTTTCCTTCCGACTGCGCGGTGGTGAAGATGCAGTTAAGCACCTTTTGGCAAGCTGTCGAGTTTTCACACTGGCGGAGTCTTTAGGAGGAGTGGAATCGCTCATCGAGCATCCTTCCACAATGACCCATGCCTCAGTGCCCCGCGACGTCCAAATGCAGATGGGGATCACGCCGGACCTTATTCGCATTTCAGTGGGTCTTGAAGATGTCGGCGACCTTATCGCTGATCTCGATGCTGCTCTCGCCGGCTAGGAGGGACGCCGGTCGCGGCCGACCCTCTCCCCAACGGAGAGGGATCGATGATCACAGCCCTCTACTCTGGGGCTGAGCGTGTCCCACATCTTTCGCTGGACACAGCGGTCGGGCCTCTGACTTCTGCCCCTTTCCCGAGGAGAAAGGATGGGAATTGGGTCCTTGCCCTCTCCCCAAGGGGAGAGGGTGGACCGCGATCCCGCCACGCGGGACGCGGGCCGGGTGAGGGGTCACTCGCTCATCTCGGCCCCACCTGAGCCATCATCACCCCGATGGCTTCCCGGACTTTGCGCACGAACTCCTCTGCATCCTCCAACACCAACCCGTTCGGAATCCGCAGCAAGCCTATGCCGAGACTTCTCAAATAATCCTCTTTCGCAGCGTCTTTCCGCATTTGGCTGGGCTGCGAGTGCACACCGCCATCAAGCTCGATCGCCAGTCGATGTTCGAAGCAGTAGAAATCGACAACCCAGTTTTCGATGCGGCATGGGCGGCGAAATTTCGCGCCCAGCTTTCGGCCACGCACCGAATACCATGCTGCTTCTTCAGCGTCAGTTTGGCGGCGCCGTCGAAGTAACCCCTCACCCGGCCCGCTCCGGCTGATGAAAACGCCGGTCGCGGGCCACCCTCTCCCCAAGGGAGAGGGATCGATAATCATGGGCCTTTCCTCGAGGGAGACGGATCGATGATCATAGCCCCCCGCTTGGGGAGAGGGGGGGCCGTCAGCCGACGGACGGGTGAGGGGTCAAGGGCTGAGAATTGGCGCAGTCGCGTGCGTGGTGCAGACCCCGATGCGTCGGGGTCTGCGCCACACGCCAGTTCTCCGGCGCCCTGGGCAGCGGGTAACACGAATTCTATAACCATAATACTGTAGAATGAGGATGTGCTATGCTGACGAGCCGATTCCTATGCATATTCCCGATGGCTATCTAAGTCCGGCGACATGCGCGGCCCTGTACGCAACCTCCGCGCCGTTCTGGTACGTGGCGTTGCGCCGGTTGAAGCGACTCCTTACCACAAGGCTTATTCCGCTGCTTTCGGTGTTTGCCGCATTTTCCTTCCTGGTGATGATGTTTAACCTGCCGCTGCCCGGCGGCACCACCGGGCACGCCCTGGGCGTCGCCATCGCTTCC
>Ga0116111_1002812_pt1 | contig 10105 bp, 11 predicted proteins | sample June2015DPH_8_10_FD_89720 | JGI IMG/M metagenome (GOLD analysis project Ga0116111, IMG submission 89720) | Peatland microbial communities from SPRUCE experiment site at the Marcell Experimental Forest, Minnesota, USA - June2015DPH_8_100 | ecosystem: Environmental > Terrestrial > Soil > Wetlands... | reverse complement strand
TATCACCGCCCGCTATCTCAGGGAACGGGGGCACGCGGTGTCAGCCCAGCTCCCGGAATCCTGCACGTACGCACAGGAACTGGAGATCGATCTCTCCGATGTCGTCCCGCTTGTTGCCGTACCCCACCGTGTGGATACGGTGAAACCCGTCTACGATCTTGAAGGGCTCCCGCTTGACCAGGTCTTTGTCGGGACCTGCACGAATGGGAGGTACTCTGATCTTGCCCGGTTCGCCCGGATCGTGAAGGGCCGGAAGGTGGCGGTGCGGACCATCGTTATCCCGGCCTCCGCGGAAATTCTCGAGAAGACTATCCGGACCGGTGTGCTTGCCGATATCATTGGCTCGGGCTGCACCATCGGGACTCCCGGCTGCGGCCCCTGCATCGGCTACCATATGGGCGTCCTTGGTGAAGGGGAAGTATGCCTCTCTACGGCGAACCGGAATTTCAGGAACCGGATGGGCGTTGGCGGAGAGATCTACCTCTCTTCTGTGGCCACCGCCGCAACGAGTGCTATTGAGGGTGAGATAACCGCGCCCGAGGTGGTCTGATGCAGGGTGAAGGGCACGCTGTCTGTCTCCCGGCGGATATCGATACCGATCTGATTATTGCCGGGCGGTACCTGAGGACCAGGGACCGGAGCCTCTGGGCAGCCCACGTATTCGAGGACCTCGATCCCGCCCTTGCAGCCCGGCTCAAAGGCGCAGTGATCGTTGCCGGTAAGAATTTTGGCTGCGGGTCGTCGCGTGAGCAGGCCCCGATCGCAATCCGCGAAGCCGGTGTCGCAGCGGTCATTGCCCCCTCGTTTGCACGGATCTTCTTCCGCAACGCGGTCAATATCGGGCTGCCACTCATTGAATCGGATCTGTCCTGTGAAGAAGGGAGCTCTGTCAGGTTCAACGTGGCTGAAGGCTGGGTGGAGAGCGGAGGGAAACGGTGCGGAATCCGTCCCCTCTCACCCCGCATGCGGGAGATTCTTGCGGCAGGAGGACTCGTGGAATACTGGAGAGGACACCAATGATATTCCCGGAACACTGCAAATACGTGGGGATCGCCTCGACAAAACCCTTCGGAGAACGGGTCTATTTCCTGAGCCGATACCTTCTCCGGGAGACGGATGGCGGGTATGAGTTATCGGAAGTGACACTCGACCCTGAAGAGAAAGGGATGATGCGGGACATCGTCTCGTCAAAGGTACTCGCCCGGCCCCATGAAGTGTACCGCTATCTGGAAAAAGTGCAGCTCCACGACCGCACACGGCTTGTCCGGCTGGCCCTTGAATCAGGAAACCGTTGCACGGTATTTACCGGTCTTGACGAGCACCGCACGTTCGTCCTCGACCCCGACCTTTCCGGATTTCTGGAGATCCATGTCTATGACGTGACCCCTCCCCGCCCGAGCCTCTCCCTGTGCCTGCAGGGACTGGAATCCGCGGGGCTCTTCGGTGACCTCTCCGTTGTATTCAGCCACCATGTGCGGGACATCACGGATATCCATGCCGATGTTTACCCGTGCCGGGCAGCAGGATTTGCAAGAACGCTCGATGCCGACCCGATGTGCGGCGGTGAGCGCGTTGCAGGCTGTCTCACCGGCTCGCAGTTTTATACCGAGTCCTATGGGCACAACTTCAGGCTCGAGAACATCTGTCCTCTTGAAAGCGTGAATGAAGAACCTTTCATCGCCAGGTGCTGCCGTGCAGAACGTGAGGGCCCCGGGAGTTGGAACGGGAAGTCAGGATCCATTGTTCACTGGGGGGCAAACCCTGCGCAGATCGCCGGTTCGGTCCGGGAACTGGTCACCCGCTGGAGGGCGAAGTGAAAAAAATTGCGGTTGTCGAGGGAGACGGGATCGGGCACGAAGTGATTCCGGTTGCAAAGCATGTCCTCGAACTCCTGCATCCTGAGTACGAGTATTTTCCGGTTGAGGTCGGCTATGGGAGGTGGGAGCGAACTGGGTGCCCCTGTACCGATCCTGATATTGCGGAACTGAAGACCGCTGATGCAATACTTTTTGGGGCTGTCACCACTCCTCCCATGAAGGACTACCAGAGTGTTGTCCTGCGAATCAGGAAAGCGCTCGATCTCTATGCGAACCTGCGCCCGGTGAAGGATGGCGGGTTCGATATCATGATTGTACGGGAAAATACCGAAGGGCTCTACTCCGGCATCGAGGAGTCCGGTCCTGACCGGGCGACGACCCTCCGGGTCGTGACCCGGAAAGGGTCTGAACGGATCGCGAAAACCGCAGTCCGGCTCGCACGGGAGCGCGGGGGCAGGCTGACGGTCGGGCACAAGGCAAATGTGCTCAAGTCCGATGTCTTCTTCCGGGATATCTGCCTTGCAGAGGCAAAGGCTACCAGAATACCCTGTAATGACAAATTCATTGATGCCCTGTCGCTCGACATCCTCCAGCATCCGGAGTCGTATGACGTGGTCGTGACCACCAATGTTTTCGGGGATATCCTGTCCGACGTGGCTTCGTACCTTGTCGGCGGGCTGGGATTCGTGCCCAGTGCCAATATCGGCGACCGCTACGCCCTTTTTGAGCCGGTGCACGGGAGTGCGCCCGATATTGCCGGGAAAAATATCGCGAACCCAATTGCAGCAATCCGGAGTGTGGCACTGCTGCTTGCATATATGGGGGACAAGAGTGGTGCAGAGCGGACGGAATCTGCCATAAGGGAAGTGGTTGCCCAGGGGATTCGCACCCGGGACCTTGGCGGATCAGCCGGGACCCGCGAATTCGGCGACGCGGTCATCCGTGCGCTCAGACACGGGCAATGACCAGAAATGTTTGCAGAAAAAAATGGAGGCGGATATGTGCCGTCTGTGACGGGATAATCCGTTTCCTATTGAGGTCTATAAAAGCGGTGCATGGTCATCAGTCTCCTCGCGCACCCGTGAACCAAGTACGTCCACTAGCGCCTGCTTTATCCCAAGGGAAAACGGTGTCAGGACCGTGTCTACCGTTTCACCCGATTTAACAGCGAGCTGGTAATCGACATTGTAGCTGGCGTTTTCCGGTATCCCGACCGTAAACGGGAAGAGGAGCGGATGGTGACGGGATCGCCGTATCCGGGTTAGGGTGATTGACGTGATGTTTTCATACAAAATTTGCCGGGCAGCCTTCACATCTGCAAGGATCTCGGCCGGGTCACTCAGCATATACTGGTCTGCCAGCGTCCACGATGAACCGACCTCTCCTGAACCTGAAATGCGGAACGGCCACCAATTATTGCGTTTCTGTTTTGGGCGATCCTGCATGGTGGATTCAGGAAGAGGGGAGAAGATGAGCCGTACGTTCGTAAGGATCAGCATGCAGTCCCGGTTTTTCTTTCCTGCACCGGTTAGTTTCCGGCACGGGGCTACGTGAAGGACACGATCCTTTATCCCGGGACCTTTCAATTCATCCACGATACTAGTGGATAGTTACTCTCCATTAATAACGTTTTTCTGCAATTATGGTCTCCTTTTGCATTCAGACGCATCTTCAGGGTCCGGGCATCCGAAGGACAAGAACCCCACCATCTTTTAACGGATACCCGGTACCAAAACATTTCCATCAGATCCGGAAACCGACTGCAGAATGCCTGTCTATCTGAACCCCTGCTCTGGCTGCCAGCACCCGGTCCGGACAGATCCGAATAAGAAGGAAATTCCTGTTTTGGCTCTGGCATTGTCCGCCCGTTATTCTCATCACCCCTATCTCGTTCACGGGAATCCGGCAAAAGATGCATGTATCCGGTATCTTCCCGTATCACAGATAGAACAATTTCTGAACCGCAAGGTTTGTGACGGGAGGCCGGCTGGGAACGGCGGAATATTTCCGTTAACTATTCAAGATCTACGGGCAGATTAGCTTGTTCAGGAGCGTGTTTATTCATCGAACCGGTCATACTGGGGACAGCCGCGATGGTGCCCGTCCTCATTTTCTTTGCACGTGTAGCCGAGGCGAGCCTAGAGTCGCTCAGGACGATCTATATCAGCAAAGGGCATGCGAACCTTGCAGCCTACGTCGGGATCGTCAAGACCGGCATCTGGCTGATATCGACCGGTCTCGTGCTGACCGACCTTACTGATTTCTGGAACCTGTTTGCCTATCTTGCCGGTTATGGTATCGGGACAGTGCTCGGTATGCAGATCGAGAATATCATATCCATCGGGTACGTGATCGTACGGCTCATAACTCCCGACGACCCGCAGCCGCTCATCGCCCAGCTTTCCACGCTCGGTTATGGGATGACGAGGATCGAAGGTTCGGGCAGTTTCTCCCACACGGTGAATATCATCTTTATGATCGTCCCCCGCACCGAGCTGGCCCGCCTGCTCGGTATCATCTCCCGGGACTACCCGGATCTCCTGTACACTATTGAAGACGTACGGAACATCAAGGACGGGGCACGAATATTCTACAAGGACCCGAAACGGCGGGTCATAAGCTTCTTTGGGTTATAATTCTCCCTCTCCCTCGTTTTTAGCTCTATCCAAAGGTCTATTTCCCTTCCCTCCCATCCATCATGCAGGAAGTCCCTATGAACACCGGAACTGGCAGGAAAACCGGGGACCGCATCCCCATCTATAATGCCCGAACAGGAAACGTGGACCAGGTCACTCCTGTCATTCGCACAGATGCAGAATGGCAGGCGCTCCTCACGCCGGAGCAGTATCAGGTTGCGAGAAAACAGGGTACGGAATACGCGTTCACCGGCAGGTTCCACAACTGGAGGGAACACGGGATCTATGCCTGCGTCTGCTGCGGTACCGATCTCTTTTTATCGGACACCAAGTTCGATTCCGGGACCGGTTGGCCCAGTTTTTACGCGCCGGTCTCCGGGCTCAATGTCCTCACCCGGACCGATACCTCGCTGGGCATGCCCCGGATCGAAGTCCTCTGTGCCCGGTGCGGTGCCCACCTCGGTCATCTCTTCGATGATGGGCCTCCCCCGAGCGGGAAGCGGTACTGCATGAACTCGGCTGCCATCGATTTTGTAAAGACTCCCTGATCGGGCCGGGCACACCCCTCTCAAAGGTCGAATTTATCACTACGTTCGGGAGGAAAGGTTTTCTGTTCTACCAGGAGTGAAACGGTTCTCGCTGCAAGAATAACCTGGTGAATAACCCGTTGCAGGAACAAAATCCGTAATGCTGTTAATGATAACCCCCCAACAATCCGCTTGAATAAGTCTTATTCCGTTGGGCTCGCGGGTATTGCATTAGTCCTGCTGGCGATGATCATCGCGATTCCAGTATCAGCTGCAGTTACCGTTAATGCAAGCACAGCAACGAATGCCGCCATGACTACAATCCCTGCAGCAATGGTGCAACCATCAGTCTCTGCAACAGTCTCATCTGCAACCCCTGCCGTCGGGACACCGGTAACCATCAGTGGTGTGGCAACCGGTGGCACCTGTCAGCCGGGATCCAGATCTGGGTCTTTGCTGGCAATTACGTAAATGTCTCAGTTGTGCCGGTCAAATCCGATGGAACATTCTCCAGTACGTACCTGACAACCGGGCTCCCTCCCGCCACGTATTTTGTATTTGTCCAGAGCCCGGGAAATGACGGGGTATTCAATATGGATCTGCAGTCATCAGGGATTTATTCGGGTGATGTGAAAAATACTCAGACCGGGGCACTCCTCTTCAGCTTCACCGGCGCCGGGAGCGTTCAGGACGAAGCTGCTTCAAAAGCGCTCTCGGATGCCATCAACCAGCAGGCATTCGATGATGTGTACACGAAGCTTACATCCCAGCTCGTTGCTGCAGGAACGACGCCCACAGAAATGATACCTGCATCCCTCAGTACGATTGTCGCCCAGACCCCACTGCCTGCTACCACGACATCCCCTCTTTCGACAGCGACAATCCTCACGGGATTCTGTGTAGCCGGACTCGCTGCTACGCGGCTTGTTCGCCGGTAATCTATTTTTCCCTTATTCTTTCCATCATCTCGAGCGATAGTTTTTATTAACTGTCTCTCAAAGGTGAATTAAATGGAAGGGAGATTTCTATGAAAATCCTGCATCTCATCATAGTTCTTGCGATAATTTTTATTCTGGCTTGTATGCCGTTGGCGTCCGCGGATGAATCCGCAGCAGGGAACCAGGGATGGTATGTCATCCACTGTAATGTGTATGGGGCGGACATCTATTTTGATGACAAATACGTCGGGAGATTCCAGGCAGGAACCATGACCGTTCCGGCATCTACCACCGGGACCCCGTACAAGACGATCAGGGTCCAGAGATATGGATATATAACCTACACCAGTTCCCTCACGCTTGTTCCGGGGACCGACCAGACCGTTGACCTGAATGTAACCCTCGATCCGATCAGCAGCATCACCCCCACGCAGACCCCGGTCGGCAGTGATACGGGCCGGTACGTGGTCCACAGCAACGTTGATGGGGCAACGGTTCGTTTCGATGGAGTGAATATGGGAATAATCTCGGGGGGTAATTTAACGGTGCCGGTCTATTCTACCGGGACCATTTATCAGTCCTATACAGTTCGGAAAGACGGATACACTACGTATTCCGGGGAGATCGGCAGCGTACCGCAGAAGGGAGAAACGATTGATCTCTACTCCTCCCTGAACCCGGTGGCTGCCGTACTAACAACTCCCGCGGGGGCCGGCGGAGCTGTCGGCTGGTTTGTAGTCCACAGCAATATTGACGGTGCCAGCGTCTCGCTGGATAATGATCCAATGGGTGTGATCATGAATGGCAATCTCCTGATACCGGTCTCTGCGAACGGAACTCCCTATAAAACCTTTACGGTGTATAAGAGCGGGTATATCCCATTCACCAGTACCATTGACACGCATCCTGCGCAAAACAGGACTGTTGACCTCTATGCAACCCTGAACCCGCAGACAGCGACGACTCCGAAATCTATGCTCCCTCCTGGGGTCTCAGTCCTTGCCCTGATTTCCGGTGGAATTGCCGCAGCAGTACTTTCACGAAGATAAATTTTTTCTTCTTTTTATTGGAGCTTCTTTACGTTTAGTAACCGGTATTCCAGCGTCTGCCAGCAGGTGACAATAACGAGAATGAAAATCGCTCCGGATAACCTGTATTTTCTTCCCGTTCCTGCGCCGTCCACCTCCCGCAAGGATTTATCATGTTCATGGTTGTTCATTATTGCAGACATCCTGCGATGATGCCGGAAGGAGGAAGAGAGAGCATGATTGCACTCCGTTTTTACCGGATCTATGATATAGGAAGGGAGATCGATCTCAACTGGCTGGAGCATGCTCTCGCCAAGAACTATTTCACCGCCCGGACGAGTTTTGTCCGGGTCAAGCCAAAATCCATCATGATCGAGGAGCCTCCGCTCATGATCCAGATGAACCCGATCCGGGTCGAACGGGACGGGCGGCAGTTCGAGTTTTCCGTCGCTGCACGGGTGTACGATATCGGCGTCATCAGTTTCTGTTTCATTTACGAGAACCCGAATGCGGATCTTGCAGCGCTTGAAGAACTGGCGTTCCTGTTTGCTGGCCAGGAAGGACTTACGGAATTCTATGTCCAGTACCTCAAAACTCTCGGGGAGATCATACGCCCCCATATCAAGAACTTTGCAATCAACCCGGATTTTTACGAAGATTACACCATTTATGTGACCGACCGCCGGGACGATTCCATCGATCCGGTCGCCCTCCTGATAGGCGAAAAGACCAGTATTTCCCCTCAGATGCGCGAGGAGATAATCAAGAATTCCCTCAGCTACACGACCGACGATCTGGCGATCCTTTCGTGGGATTCGGCGCTCCTTTGCAACCCGGAGAGCCCGACCGATCTCATCGATCTCATCGAATTTGCCAATGTTCAGGTCTTGGAACTCAGGTATTATGACCGGGAACTGACGAGGGAAATGGAAAAAATGTACGATGACATCGAACATGCCGATCGGATGGCCCCGTTCCGGAGGGGCCGACAGTATCACGCGATCATGGTAAAGCTCATGGAAACCTCGGCAGAAATTTCCGAGATCATCGAAAAAGTCGACAACCTGATCAAGGTCACGGAAGATGTCTATTACGCCCGGGTTTACGCGACGGCACTCAAGGTGCTCAGGAGCAGCCAGTGGAGCGAGAGTGTAAGCCGGAAGATCGAGGTGATCCAGGAGAATTACTCGATGCTCTCGGACGAAGTGCGGATCCAACACTCCAACTTCCTCGAGTGGGTCATCATCATCCTCATCGCCCTCGAATTCGTGCTCGCGATCTGGCAGAGCATACGGTAGCGGGGGGGTATCCTGGCATTCGAATGTTTCCAGTGCGGGGACTGCTGCAGCCACCTCGGCTGGGTCCATATCATAAAGGAAGATTACGGGGAGTACCGTTTCCTGATCCGCAATACGTATACTGGCGAGGAGACCCCGGTAACTGTCGACCCTGACAAGAGGGAACTCTTTGATGACATGAGTATTTTTGAAAAGCTCCCTCACACCTGCCCGTTCTTCCGCCACCGCCCCGGGAGCGAGAAGGCGTACTGTACCGTTCACCTGACACGGCCGGAAATCTGCCGCGACTATGGCTGCTGGAGGCTCTTGATCCTCGACCACCGGGGGAGGCGGGCGGGAAAGGTCAAGTATATCCGCACCCTCTGTTCCGAAGATACCCTCCTTACCCGGTTGTGGGAGAGCTGTATCGAAAACCACCGGGAACCGGATGACAAAAAATGGGAGGACGAGATGATCCGGATCCTCCGGCAGGCAGGGTACAGCGTCCGAAGATAGGGGAACACTATGAGAGGACAAGCACCGGATGTCCCGATAATCGTGTATGGGTACTATTCGGACCAGCTTCCAGCTTCCCGTCCGGACCTGTTCACTTTCTCCCCGCGCCCCTCCCCATTAATAAGTCCCATGTTCGTATCCTCACGCAGGAATGATCGGTAAAGGTGCATATCTCAGGCAACTGACGGCAGCGACCATGCCGATGAAGTCTGTTGCTGTGGGAAAGGAGCTGGAGGGAAGTTCTCCCCCGTCCGTTTTTGTCGGAAGCTGGAACTACCCGGATGTGTATGCCGGACCCATGGTGACGCCCGTGCACGGGGACACCGCCGTCATGGATATGCCCGAGTCATGGATTCCGGCAAACAGGACGCAGGAAGAGATCATCGGGTACCGCCTCAACCTCGTCCGGGGAAAACAGCGGGTGCATGCCAGCGATCTCACGAACCGGTTTGTGGAGAAACTGCAGGAGATCTCCCTTTCGGCATCGTCCATAGAGAGCGAAGTCTCCTTCACGGATACGCCGACTGGGCAGTCGTTTTCCGAGGAGCATACCCCGTTCGGGCCCAGCGCCCCTGTGGAACGTTTTGAGATCCAGGAGGGGAAATGGGACCGGGACCTCGAAAAGGTTTTTTATGATACCGACCTGAGAGCTGCTGATGCTGTCGTCGACCTGCACCGGAATGGTCTGCCGTTTTCAAGTATCCAGAAAGCCTTTTCCGTCGGCACGATGGGGCAGGAACGGGGGCGGCACCTGGTCCCCACCCGCTGGTCGATAACTGCGTGCGATACCCTAATCGGTGATCGGCTCCTTTTCCAGGTGAAAAAAAACCCGGTAATCGACAACTGGCGGGTGTACGAGTTCTCCAGCCTGCACAACAACTATGCGGTCATCCTCATGCCGACCGGCTGGCAGTACGAATGGTCGGAAGCGTTTCTCCGAGTACTGGGGAATGAGGAACTGGTATTTTCGGATCATGAAGGAAACAGGAAAAAAACAGAGTACTCATCCCTTGGCGGGTGCTACTATTCCTGCAAGATGGCAGTACTGGAAGCCCTTGCCCGGGAAGGGAAACAGGCCGGTGCGATAATTCTCCGGGAAGCGCTGAAGGGATATGTCCCAATGGGCGTATTCAACGTCAGGGAAAACGTGAGGAATGCGATGCAGCAGCCGGCATCCGAGTTCGAGGACATAAGGGCCGCACTCCTGCATATTTCGGAAAAGTTCATCCTTCCGGTCCAACGATTCATCGATGAAGGAGAGCTTCTCAGTATGATGATCCGGGAACGGCAGTGCACCCTGAAAGAGTTCATGCAGCCAGTGAATTGACATGCCCCCCGGCTCCGTACCTGAAGATACTGCACGATT
>Ga0116111_1002794_pt1 | contig 10145 bp, 10 predicted proteins | sample June2015DPH_8_10_FD_89720 | JGI IMG/M metagenome (GOLD analysis project Ga0116111, IMG submission 89720) | Peatland microbial communities from SPRUCE experiment site at the Marcell Experimental Forest, Minnesota, USA - June2015DPH_8_100 | ecosystem: Environmental > Terrestrial > Soil > Wetlands... | reverse complement strand
GTCGCAACGCGCCGCCATTACTGACAACGAAACTTCACGGCAGGCTGTTGGACGCGCGTTCGCCGCAGAACTTTTAGCACCCGCCGAAATCGTTCTTGATCATTATCGAGAGGGATGGACTATAGAAGATATTGCTTTGGAGCGTGGGGTGTCGGGTAAAGTAATTGAACATCAAATCGAGAATCATCTAAAGGGGACCTCGAATAATTGCCGTAGCTGGGAATCGCGGACATCTTTGGGGTGAACAGCACAGAATCGAAACGAGAACAAAGCCGAATCATTCGCGGGTAAATTCGGGGCGCCTGACGATCGGTCGCAATTATTCGAGGTCACCTAAAATAGTTACAATTGCTTTCTCATTAATCGCCTAGCGGCATTTCGATTGTGGTTCCCTTCTTCGGGAACGCGCGTTGCATCAGCCGATAAAACGACTCCCATGTTGACGATGCTCGCATAAAGCCGATGACAGCGTGAAGATGCTGCGCGAGTGCAGGATGACCGACATCCTCAGTGAGCCATTGATGGTGTTTAGCAATGCGCTGACCCTTGTCGTCCTTCGGATTGCGGGTTTCTAATTCGTTGAGAATACCTGGTGCGAGGCGTTCATAAACAAGATCATTTGTGAACTTTCCAACGACACTTGGCCGGTTCACGGACATGCCCTTCCATTGCCAACCTCTGAGACGAAACATCTGCTGATAAAATTCGTCCGGGAAGCGTTTAGCCCACGCAGCGAGTTCCTTTCGAAGAAAAGCATCGAGGATGGCCTGCAATGCGAGTCGATCACGGACTTCTTGGTAGCCCGTAGCCTCGTCAACCAGTGCAACGATGCCAACATGCGCGAGGCCGCGAATAAGAACGTTGGCAATCTCAGCAAAGTGCTTTTGATTTGGGCGCAGCGCGGCGGCCTTGTCAGCATCAAGTAAGACTTCGCAAATTTTCGGGAGGAGCGTGGCTTCATAGCCGAACGCGGAGCGGCCACCATGTAACGGAACATAGGAAATCGGAGAGTTCAGGCGCACCATCAAATCATTGGGAATAAACGGACTTATCGCTTTCGAGGCCAAAAACGGCGGGATATTGGGCGCGCCGATTTCCACGCCTTCTGGCGTCCCAGTTTTCCGTGAGCCAAGCGCCCTTGTAATGCCCCGCGTGGATAAAACGCGAGTGCCGTCTTCGAGTACTGCACAGGGAATTATGCGGTCGCCAATTCTGAGTTCGCCGTCATGTGTTGCTTTGGGAAGGTGCTTATTCATAGCGCAACTCCTACCGCTCGCTCAAGCGTGACTCCGAATAGATGCTCCCTGTTCATTTCGCGACGGTCAAAGCGGTAGCCAAATTCGTCTAGATATTTGGCGAGGTAGCGCACTGTGACGTGGTGATATTGGCCGACGATTCCGCGTTTGACGAGCGCCCAAAAACCCTCAAGCGCATTGATGTGAGTACCGTCCGGGGCGACGTATTCGCGAGCGTGATTGACGACGCGATATTCCATGAATTTCTTGATGCGGATGTAGCCTTGGTATTCATCTGTATGCAGGATGGCATTTTCGGTATCCACATTTTGACGAACGAGCGCGGCTAGTTTTTTGGCTGTCAGATCGCCTTTCTTGACGACTTGCGTTCGGACACGGCCACCGCGCTCAAGCATCCCGACAACGGGAGTTTTCTTCGTTCCACGTCCGCGTTGAGATTTATTCCCGCCTGCCTGTCCGCTCGATCCGATGTTTCCTTTGCGTGGCTTGCCGCCGATATAGGTCTCGTCCATTTCCACAACGCCGCTCAATAGCTCGCGCTGCGCCCGCTCGGACATTGCCTTGCGGATTTGCATTCCCATTCGCCAGCCAGTGTTTTTGTTCACCTCTAGATCGCGGGCGAGTTGGCGAGCCGATAGCCCTTTCTTGGCGTTGAGAACGAGCGAGACAGCCAAGAGCCATTTTTGCAGCGGCAAATGGGTGTGATGAAAAATCGTGCCTACGGTCACGCTAAAGGTCGTGTTGCAATTGTTGCAATGGTAGCGCTGTTCGTTAGGGGCTGGTGTGGCGTGAGCCGACCCGCAATAGGGGCACACCGGCTTGCCCTTCCAGCGGACCTTTTCTAGGTGCGCAATACAGTCCGATTCGGTCGGGAAAAGCTGATAAATCCGGGTGATATTCATAGGCCCTACCTCACGCTAAGACGAAATCTAGCATGAACTAGGGATGGTGTCAACTACCGTAAACTAGGACATTCCGAAAAGAAATCCGCTAAAAAGAAGTTGCGACGGCGGCCAGCAGCCGCGCAGCGTCGCCCGCGGCGCGAGCGGGTCGGTCCGATCGCGGGTCGCTCTGATCGCGGGTCGCTCTGCTGACCGACGTCGCTGGCTCGGATGATTCGCGGTATTCCCGTGTTGCTTGGCTCCCCCGGTAAGGAGTTTTGCGATGGTCGGCTATCGCATTTACACCATCGGTCGAGACGGCCACCCGGCACGCTACCAGGACGCGAGCATAAGTCGTGTCTTGGCCTGAGGCATTTTGTTTATCTGTTCATAGAATTTTGTTTCAGTGATCTCCATAGGCCAATTCAACCGAGCGACGACCAAGTACTGAGAATAGAACCCACGCCCAGGCAAAACTTTGTCTTGCTTAAGCTCCAAGGCTCCTAGTTTCAATAGCTGGTTGAGGTCGCGAATACCTCCCTATCTCCTCGCGGCGGCCGCCACCGCCAATCAAGCCATAGTGGCCAACCTTTTCAGCTGCGTCCATCAGACCGCTTGCGGCGACCTTCAGGCTCCCGCCGTCGGCCGCTCCCCTCACACCTGTCGCAAAGGCGTGGTTTTCATTACGCGCACGGTGTCGTCGAACGACTTGATTCCGGCGTCGGAACCGAGCCCAGTCGCGACTAGAGCAGCGGCGGCCTGGGCGAAACGGACGGCCGTTTCCGGGTCCATCTTGTGGTGGAGCGCCGCGATGAAGCCAGCATCGAAGGCGTCGCCGCAGCCGGTCGTGTCAACGACCTTGACGCCGTATGCGGGCACATGAAGGCGCGTGCCGTCGCGATGCGCATAATAGGCACCCTCCTCGCCGAGCGTGAAGACACAACAGGCCGCGCCCCGGTCGAGATAGAAGGCGGCGCAGTCCTGCGGCGTCGAACGCCCGCACATGTCTCTGGCCTCCTCGATCGAGGGCAGGAAATAATCGATATGCGGGAGCAGGGGTCCGACGATGCGGATCGTCTCCGGCGTCGTGGCAATCAGGTCAAAGGTTACGGTGGCGCCGCGCTTTTTCGCCTCGGCAAGCAGGGCGCGGCTCGCATCGCCGTCGAGTTTGCGCAGCAACCCCGTTCCGCCGAGATGAACGATGGCGGCATCGAACACCTGGCTGTACATCACAGGCGGAACATCGAAATGATCGGAGGCGCCGCGCACATGCAGCGCCGGCCTTTCACCATTGGGACGCACATTGAGGATCGTGGCCGAGGTCGGCACGCCCGGCAGGCGCTGCATGGCCGAGGTATCGATGCCGAACTTCGAGAGCGTAGCAAGGACAAAGTCCCCCTTCTCGTCGTTGCCGACAGCGCCAACGGCGAGACTTTTCAGGCCGAGCTTGGCGGTGTCGACGACTGTGCCTCCGGCTGTGCCGGCAACGGTCAATCGTATCTCCTCGATGAACTCCACGTTGCCCCGCTCCGGTATCCTGGAGACCGGCCGGCCCAGGATATCGAGGATGAAAAGTCCGATCACTGAGACGTCGTAGCGCATGACTCTGATCCCCCCGCATCAACGGACGACGCGATTACCATCGGCGAACAGCAGCAGATGGTCACGCCGAACTGTGAGATGCACAGTGCCGCCGATCGGCGCTGGCGGTCTTCCGTCCATCTTCACCTTCACGGTCACCTCTCCAACGGCAACCCGGGCGAGATAACGGCCGGCAATACCGACTGTCTGCTCGCACAGCCGACCCGCCACCGTCGCCGCGCTCGGTTCAGCACTCATGCCGATCATCTCGGGGCGGATGCCCACGGTGAGCTTTGTGTGCAACGGGAGGCCCGACGGGACTGGAAGCGCCTGCGCGAGAATCGGGACCGTGATGGTGCCCGCGACGACCTTGGCCGGCACGAAGTTCATGCCCGGATTGCCGAGGAACCAGCCGCCGAACTCGGTCGCCGGCTCGTTATAGAGGGTGTCGGGGCGGTCGTATTGGGTGATCTTCCCGTCGCGCATCAGGGCGATGCGATCTGCGAGCGTCATCGCCTCGGTCTGGTCGTGAGTGACGTAGACGATGGTCTGCCGCGTGCGCTGCGCCACCTTCTTCACCGCGCGGATGAGCTGCAGCTTAGCGTTGACCTCGACATTCGTGGTGGGCTCGTCGAACAGCACGACGTCCGACCTCCGAGCCACGGCGCGCCCGATGGAGATTTTCTGCCGGCTGCCGGCGTCGAGCTCGTCGACGAAGGCGTCCTTGAGATGATGCATATCGAGGATGTCGAGCACCTCATCGATGCGTCGGTCTCGCGCGCTTGCTGACAATGATCGGTCCTGCTGCAACGGAACGGAAATGTTCTCGGCAACCGAAAGGGTCGGATAGACCACCGGATACTGGAACACCATGCCAATGTCGCGCCGGCGCGTCGGAACCGCGGTGACGTCTCGGCCGCCGAACAGGATCCGGCCGGCGGAAGGCGTCTCGAGGCCGGCAATCACGCGCATCAGAGTTGTCTTGCCGCAGCCCGATGGCCCCAGCAGGCAGGCGACCTCGCCCTCGGTGAAGATAATCTGAACATCGTCGACTGCGGCGAGACTGCCGTAGTTCTTGGTAATGTGATCGACAACGATCTCGGCCATGCGTCGCTTCCGGATTGCCGTTATCCACTTGGAAGGACGCGGCGCAGATCGACGGGGTCGAACAAAAGCATGTCCCGCGGATCAATAGTGAACGGGATCTCGCTGTCAATTGGCAGAGCCGCGCCGTCGGCGACCGCGAAGCTCATGGTGAGCATCTCCCCTCCCGCCTCGACATAAATCACGTACTCGCCGCCGAGATTCTCGACCAGCCGGATCCGACAGCTTCCTTCGATGCCCCGCCCGGTCGCCGGCTTGATCGCCTCCGGCCGGAAGCCGACTACGATCGCCCCGTCGCGAACCGAGCCGGCCACCACGAAGCCCAGTGGGCCGGCGCTGATCCGGTTGCCGGCGGCGACGCCGCGCAAGACATTGGCCCGGGGAAAGCCGATCAATTCGAGCGAGCGCAAGTGGCGCGGCTCATCATAGACCCGGATCGCGTCCTCGTGTTGCACTACGCGCCCGCTGTCGACTACGACCAGGCGCTGCGCCATGATTAGAGCTTCGAGCGAGTCCGCAGTCGCGTAGAGGAACGTCGCCTTCAGTTCCTGGCGCAGGCTCTTGAGCTCGTCCATCAGTCGTTCGCGCAGCTTGAAATCTAGGCCGATGAGCGGGTCGTCGAGAACGAACAGGCCAGCTTCCTTCAGCAGACCGCGGGCGAGCGCGGTGCGCTGCTTCTCCCCCCCGGAGAGCTGGTCGGGCATCTTATTCAGGAGATGTGTGATCGATAGGATGCCGGCCGCCCGGTCGACCCGCCGGGCGATTTCGTCCTTCGGTACCCGGGCGAGGGTAAGCGGATAGGCGATGTTGTCGTAAACGCGCAGATGCGGATAGAGCGCGAAACTTTGCGGCACATAGCCGATCGGGCGCTGTGCCGCGCTCAGCCCGGTAATGTCGTGACCGTCGATCTCGATGCTGCCGGTGTCTGGCGTTTCGAGACCAACGAGGAGCCGGAACAGGACCGACTTGCCCGATCCCGGCGGACCGCAGATCACAGTCAAGCTCTCGCGCTCGACCACCAGATCGAAGCGGTCGAGGGCGGCGCCTCCCCGATACGTCTTGGACACGGCACGGAACGCCACGGACGACATCACCGGCCCATTCGCGAGAGCACCGGCACCATCCAAACGCCGAGCGCGAAGACGGTGACGAAGATGCAGAGGATGACGACGATCAGAATCACGCTGCGCCCGAAGGAGGCTTCCTCCGGCAGGTTTCCCACCGCAATCTCCAGAATAGTCGATGCTACGAGAATGCCGAGCCCCCAGCGAAACAGATCGATGCTGTAGCGCTGAGCGATCAGCGCGATCCCTAGGAGCATCCCGAAGATCAGCACTGGCTCTGCGCGCTCCGGGAAGGAGCGGCTCTTGCTCATCTTAAACCTCACCGCGTACTGTGCCGAACGTCATCCCGACCAGCAGATATTTCTGGAAGACGTAGATGAAGACGACCGGCGGGATGATGTAGATCGTGGTGATGGAAGAGATGAAAGCCCAGTCCATGCCGCCTTCCGAATAGGTGCCGACCGCCAGCGCATACGGAATGTTCTGCGTCTTCACGCCGCCGATGATGAAATTGAAGATAAACTCGTTCCATACGAAAATGAGATTGAAGATGAACGCAGCGATCAACCCTGGTTTGACCTGGGGCAGCACAACCTTGAAGATGACGTGCAGCCAGGACCCGCCGTTGACGAGCCCAGTCTCGTCGTAGCGCACCGAGACCCCGTCGATGAAACCTTTTAGGATCCACACGGAGAACGGAATCGAGAACATTGCGTAGAACAGAATAAGCCAGATATGGCTGTCCTTCCAGCCGAAGGCGGCATACATCAGATAGACTGGAAGGACCACGGCCGGTCCCGGCAGCATGCGGATGGAGAGCAACAGGAACATCAGGAAATTGGTGCCCCTGGGCTTAAAACGGGAGAAGCAGAACGCTGCCAGGAACGACACCACCACCGCAATGATGACGGAGCAGAGCGTAAGCACGATCGAATTGAAGATCTGCAGGACGAGCTGGTTACGGCGGAACAGATCGACGTAGTTGGAGAGCGTCGGCGAAAAGATCAGCTTGGGCGGCACCGCCAGTATATCGCTCCGCGTCTTGAACGACGCCAGCACGATCCAGGCAACCGGCGCTGCAAAGAACAGCGAGACCAGCCACAGAACGGCGTAATAGCCATAATCGCGCAGCTTCGCTCGGGTCATGCGGGCCTCCGCCGCCGGAGATGGAGGATGAAGATGAACACCGACGTCATGGCGATCGAGATAAGCAGCAGCAGGACCGAATAGGCCGAGGACCAGCCCATGTTGAAGCTCTCGAAGGCCTGCTCGGCCAGCTCGACCGCCACGAGGCGCGTCTGCTGACCCGGGCCGCCCTTGGTCATGGGGATGATCAGGTCGAGCGTCTTGAAACTGTCGATGGTGCGCAGCAGCACCCCGAGCATCAGGATGAACTTCCCGTGGTGCCAGATCACGAGCCGCAGGCGTCCGTACCAGGGGACCCGGTCGACCTCGGCGGCCTCGAGCTGGGCTTTGGGGACCGCACCGAGCGCCGCGAGCGTCATCAGCGCCATGAACGGCGTCCACATCCAGCAATCGACGGCCAGCACCGCCCAAAAGGCGGTCGCCGGGTCGACCATCAACGCGATCGGGCGCGCGCCGAACAACCCATGCAGGATGAAGTTGAGCACGCCGAAGTCCGGATCGTAGATGAAGCGAAAGAAGGTGCCAGCTGCCACCGGCGTGAGCACCATGGGCACGAACAGCATGGTCAAGGCGACGCGCCGCCCGGGCATGTTTTTCGAACCCCAGAACAGGAATCCGAGCAGGGCACCGAGAATGGTCTGGATGCTTACGCCGAGGCCGACGAACATGAAGGTTCGTGAGAGGTCCCCCCAGATGCTGTTCCGGTTGTTGAAGATCTGGATGAAATTGCGAAAGCCGATGAACTGCGGCGGCATGCCGCTCGTCAGCGAGTAATTGTAGAACGACAATCCGAGAAGCCAGAGCGTCGGAATCGTGTTGAAGACGACGAAGAAGCTGAGCACTGGCACCAGCAGCGAAAGGACGAGCACGCGGCGATCGCCGAGCCTGTGCCTGACACCCGATCCAGTCGGCGTGCTCCTCATACGGAAGTCACCCGGCCGGCTGAGCCGCCATGTTCCGGCAACTTGGAAACGGTTCATCGCTCTGCCGAGTCGCTCGCGCCATTCCCGTAACGCTTGTGATCGCGCAAGCGGGGGGGCAATCCAGTAACCACCCACAAGGCCTTCTCTACTGGATCCCCGCCTGGCGGGTACCCACGACGGCGCAACAGCCGCGGGTGGCGCTCTCGCCGGGACGACATGGGGAGAGGTGTTCGATTCCATCCGAACGCAATCCACTCCGACCACGCCGGCCGAGCCGCCCACGCAGCCGAAGCGCACGGCAAATCGCCGTGCGCACGGGTCGGGGGGTGAGCCGTCAGAGCGAGGTCGAGGCGCACTTGGCCGACGCGGGAGTCTTGGCGGTTCCCTCGTCCACGAGAATCTGCTGCTGGCCGCACGCGATGTAGTCGAGCACCTGCTTGGCGCTCTTGCTCTGGCCCGATGCGTAGGAGGTGAATCCCTCCTGTTGAAGCGCCAGCATCTCCGAATATTTCGGATCGTGCCAGAAGTCGCGCGAGCGTCCTGGCTCCATCATGTGCTTGTAGGCACGATTCCAGGGGTTGATCCCGTCGAACTCGGGCTTCGACAGGGTCGCCTTATCACAGGGATTGCCGCCGCGCTTTGCATATTCCAGCGTGGTCTCCGGCAAATACCACCATTTCATGAAGTCGATCGCCACCCGCATCTTGGTCGGGTCGTTGAAGGCGTTAATCACCCATGGCTGTCCGCCGATCGTGTATACGCGTTTGGCGGAAGCCCCCTGGCCCATCTTCGGCGGCGGCACCACCATGACCTTGTCCCTGTTCTCGGGCGTGATCATGACAAGACCCACGGCAGCCCAGTTGAAGCAGGAGAAGACCTTGCCCTGGGTGAAGACGTCGATTTCCTCGGAGATACCATAGTTTAGTGCGCCCGGCGGCTGGTACTTCAGCCAGTGTTTGCACTGCTCCAACGCCTTGGCGTTGACGTCCGAGTTCAGGATGCCCTCGACCTGACCCGTCTTGGGATCCCAAATCTCGCCGCCCAGGCTGAACATGAAGTTATAGACATTGCAGGTGATGAAGTCGTAGACACGGCTGTACTGCATCGCCGTGCCCCAAAGTTGCTTGTCGGGTCGCGTGAAAAAGTCGGCGACCTTCTCGAACTCTTCCATGGTGAGATTCTCGAAGTCCTCGAAGGTCTGCGGCAGCTTCGCGTTGTACTTGGCCTGAAAAGCCTGCTGCTCCTTTGGATCGTTCAGAAAATCCTTGCGCACGTAGAGAGCATAGGTGTCGCCCTCTTGCGGGAAGCCCCACTTTTGGTCGCTGCCGTCAGGATAGATCTGATATGCGTCGACGATCGTCTGCGAATACCATTCGATGTCCAAATCCTTGTTCTTTGCGATGACGTCGTTGAGCTTTAGGATCCAGCCAGCCTTGGCGAGGGCGCCCAACCACTGCGAGTCCGAGATGATGATGTTGTATTCCTGGCTCCTGGTCGCGAGCGAGGTGGCGGCCTTTTGGAAGAGGTCGGAGAACGGTGCCTCGGCGAAGCCAAAGGTTACGTCGTAGCCGTAGCGATCCTTCACGTAGTCGGCAAACAGCGGCGACATCTTCACACCGAGCGAGGACGGCAGCCATCCGGCAATGCCGAGAACGTTCATTGACACTTTCTGGCCAGCTAACGGATGCGCCTCCTTGGCCTTCAGCCGATTGATGAAGGGCGCGCCCAGGACGCCCGAGAGCCCCAGCGCCGCCGTCCCTTTAAGAAGCGTGCGCCGCGGGACAAGCAAGCCGGATGTGTCGTTGACCTGCCGTGTTGCCATAAACTTCCCCCCTTCGTGATTCGCCATGTCCCATCAGAACCAATCGTTGATCGGGCGTGCATCGCACCAATCAATGGTTTCCCCTGGGGCACTGGGATTTTGCGGTAAAGTTAAGAACCACGCTATTATGGATGTCAATAGGAAGGAAAGCTGATGAAGACCAAGAAGCTCCTCAACGATCCCAAGTACCTCATCGAGGAAATGCTCGAGGGTATCGTCGCGGCGCATCCCGATCACCTGCATCAACTGCCACGCAGTCCTCGCGCCGTAGTGGCGCGCAACAGCCCGCGCCGGGGTAAGGTCGGGCTTGTGATCGGCGGTGGTTCGGGTCACGAGCCGACCTTCGTTGGCTTCGTGGGCAAGGGGCT
>Ga0116111_1002789_pt1 | contig 10169 bp, 9 predicted proteins | sample June2015DPH_8_10_FD_89720 | JGI IMG/M metagenome (GOLD analysis project Ga0116111, IMG submission 89720) | Peatland microbial communities from SPRUCE experiment site at the Marcell Experimental Forest, Minnesota, USA - June2015DPH_8_100 | ecosystem: Environmental > Terrestrial > Soil > Wetlands >... | reverse complement strand
TCGTCATGCGGACTTCTGAACCAAAGCCACACTAGATCAATACGTTGCTAGTGTCCTTCGATTCCGAAGTTCGCAAACGAGGGTGCCGCATAATGATGCGAACTTCGGAATCGGGACACTAGCCGGGCTTCACAGTCGTGCGAGGACGATCAGCACAGCCCCAAATGCCGCTATGGCGCCGCCATAATAGACCCACCTGGTCTGACTGACCATGAAGCTCTCGGCCGGCCATTGGATCAATCCAGAGCCTTGGCCGACAAAGAAAAGCCCCGCCACTACAACCAATATTCCGATGAGCAGGAGTAGCGCTTTCATTTCTTCTCCAAACATCCTGTAGCGCGCGAGCGGCCTCGTCGCGCCGGACGAGGCCGCTACCGACGCGGTTGCTTAGAGCTCAATCGATTCAGATTGAATCGATTGACGCCCTAATATCTTGGTGGAGCATGATCTTTTCGGAAAACCGGCCTCCACTTTTCCGGATCATGCTCTAGTGGCCGGCCCCCGAGATGACCTCGCCAAACAGCTGCCAGGTGGTGCCATCGAACTTGGCCATCTGCATCTGCTTCACCGGCGCGAAATCGGTCGGGCTGGTCGATACCGTGATGCCGGGCAAGAGCATCGGCAGCGTCAGATTGTGGATGTTGGCCGCCTGCTTCATCACGTTCTCGCGGGTCAGATTATCGCCGCACGCCTTGAGCACGGCGACCATGGTCTGCGTATAGCTGTAACCGGCCACATTGTTGGCGTCGGCGACATTGCCCGATGTATTGTATTTCTTCATCCACGCCAGCCATTCCTTATATTCCGGCGTGTTCTGCCATTGCGGATCGGTGGGTTCCTTGAGGTAGGCCGCCGAGATGATGCCGACGCCCTTCTCGGGTCCAGCCGGCCGCATCACCGACCCGACCGAACTCGATACGCTGGTGAGGAAATGCGTCGGCTTCCAGCCGATGTCGTAAACCTTGCGGATCACTTGCGCGGCGAATTTGGGGATGGCTGCCGTCAACAGTACGTCGGCGCCGCTGCCCTGCAGCGACACGATCTGCGAATCGACAGTCGGATCGGTGGTTTCATAAGTCTGGGTGGCGATGATCAGTTTATCCGCCTTGTCGCCCAGCCCTTCGCGCAGGCCGATCAGGTAGTCCTTGCCGAAATCGTCGTTCTGATAGAGCACCGCGATCTTGGCGTTCGGCAGCTTGTCGAGGATGTAGCGGGCATAGATGCGCGCCTCGATGCGATAGCTGGGGATCCAACCCATCGTCCAGGGATGGTTCTTGGGATCGTTCCACTTGTCGGCACCGGTGGCGATGAACAGGTGCGGCACCTTGTTTTCGTTCAAATAACCCTGGATCGCGGTATTAGGCGGCGTGCCGAGCGTGTTAAACAGCAGCAGCACATGCTCCTCTTCGACCAGCTGGCGCACCACCTCGACGGTCTTCGGCGGGCTGTAGCCGTCGTCGCGGCTGATGAAGTTGATCTTGCGGCCGTTGATGCCGCCCTGGTCATTGATCATGGCGAAGTAAGCCGCATCCGACTTGCCGATGGCGCCGTAGGCCGAAGCCGGGCCGCTGTAGGGCACGGTGTTGCCGATCTTGATCTCGGTATCGCTGACGCCGGGGCCGTATTGACCGGCGGCAAAAGCCAGCCCGCCGGCGAGCGCGAGGCTGGCCGCCGCCAACCCCGTCACCATGGTCTGTTTCATTGTCATGATGTCCTCCCTTTTGCACTTTTCATTATTCTGAATGCGGCTCGAACGTTGGATGCTGCAGCGACCGGCAAGCGAGCCACCAACCGCCGGCTGGCGCCGGCGGCCCGCGTTTCTATCAATGTTGCAGCGCGCAGCTGCGCGCGCCGTCCGGCCGCGATTGAATAGAGACCAGAAATTACAGGTCCAGGGCGATGCCTGCCGACGGCATGAATGCTGCCGTTAAGATAAAAGAGGACATCGGCACGTCCGACGGGCAGCTAGCAAAAAGCTATATGATTTACGAAGCGCCGGCAATGCTGGGCAGTTGCTCGAACGGCCGCCCGGCTGCTGATATTTCGAGTATGATCGGCGGCCGCATCCGGGCGCGGACAAACTCGAAAAGGATGGGAAGCTGTGGCTCTGACAATCTTGATCGTGCTCGCCGGCCTGATGGGCACGGGCGGCATCGTCCTCGCCGCCGCCGGAGCCCACGCGGCGCCGCATGCCGGCCTCGACAGTGCCGCTTACATGCTGCTCTTCCATGCCGCGGCTGTGCTCGGCGGCGCTGCGCTGACGCAACAGGGCCTGTTGTGGCGGCCGCTGATGCTTGCCGTCCTGGTCGCCTGGGTGATCGGCGCTGCGCTGTTCTCGGGCGATGTCGCGCTACGCGCCTTCGCTGGGCATCGCCTGTTTGCTTTTGCCGCGCCGACGGGCGGCATTATCCTGATCGCCGCTTGGCTCGCACTCGCCGCCGCCGCCATCGCCGCTGCGCTGCGGTCCGCCGGGTAACGAGTGATTCAGGATACCTTCAGATCCGCGCGGAAACCGCCGCAGCTGTTGCAAATTGGCACGTCTTTGGTCGGCCGACGACATGGCATTGGTAAACTCATAACCAACGCCCGCTAAGACTGTGGGGTACGCCGGCACGGCGTGACGCCCTGTAGCTTCGCGATGAATATTGCCGTCAGCCCCGTCCGTTCCACTGCCGACTGCAAGGTCGCCGTCATCGGCGCCGGCCCCTACGGCCTCGCGGCGGCCGCGCATTTGCGCGCCGCCAATGTCTCGGTCCGCGTGTTCGGCGAGGCGATGGCGTTCTGGCGCCGAAATATGCCGAAGGGCATGCAGCTGCGTTCGCCCTGGATCGCCACGCATATTGCCGATCCGCTCGGCCGCTATCTGCTCGACGATTATTTCGGCGAGGCCGGCTTGCCTTTGCCAGATCGGCTGCCCGTCGAAGATTTCATCGATTACGGCATGTGGTTTCAGGAGCGCGTGGCGCCGGATCTCGACAACCGGGCGGTCGTACAGATTGCCGCGCGCGACGACGGCGGGTTTCGTCTCCTCCTCGCTGACGGCGAAAGCTTCTTTGCCAAGCGCGTATTGATGGCCACCGGCCTGCGCGATCACGAGTACCGGCCGGCGCAATTCGACGGGCTGCCGCGGGCGCTAGTCAGTCATTCGTGCGAACACACGGACTCCGACTGTTTCCGCGGATGCCATGTTGCGGTCATCGGCCGCGGCCAGAGCGCTTGCGAGTCGGCAGCGTTGCTGCATGAGGCCGGTGCCGATGTCGAGATCATTTGCCGCGGCAAGCTTACGTGGAACGGCGACCCGGACGAGCGCAGCACGTTGCGCAAGAGGGCGCGTTCGTTGCTTGGCGATGCGCTGATTCCGCCGTCACAGGTTGGGCCGTTTCCGTTCAACTGGCTGGTCGAGGCGCCGGGCGGCGTCAGTTATTTATCCGAGCGGCTGCGCGACCGGCTGAACGAGCACTGCCTGCGCGCCACTGCGGCGCTGTGGCTGCGGTCGCGCTTGCAGCACGTGCCGGTCCACGAAACATCCCGCATCCTGGATGCGCGGCGCGACGGCGATCGCATCGCATTGAGGCTGGATAACGGCACGCGGCGCGTCGACCATGTTCTGCTGGCGACCGGTTATCGCATCGATATCGATAAAATGAATATCCTGGACCCGTCCGTGCGCAGCCGCATGGCGCGGCACAACGGTCTGCCGATTTTATCCGCCGGGTTTGAATCGAGCGTCGGCGGCCTGCATTTTGTCGGCTCCGCCGCGGTCGGGAGCTTCGGGCCGCTGCTGCGTTTCATTGCCGGTGCGGGATTTGCGGCGCGGCGGGTGACGCGATCGGTGATCGGCCGCGGCCGCGGCTCACGCGGCCTCGCCGACGATCGCCTCGACTCGTTCCGCCAAGAAGCGCCGTTGTCGCTTGCCGCGGAACGTGAGCGGCCATGAGTGTCGCGCCAACGCCGCCGTTGCCGACACCCGCGGCCCGCAGCCCCGGTGCCTTGGTTGTCGGCGGCGCGCACGTCAGCCTCGGCGTTGCGCGCAGTCTCGGCCGCCACGGCATCCCGGTGTGGCTCCTCGCCAGTCATCCGCTGCCGAAATTCTCGCGTTATGTCCGGCGCAGCTTTTCCTGGCCTGGCGCCGAGCACGAGGGTGCTGCGGCATCGATCGTCGACATGGCTACGCGCTACGGCTTGAACGGCTGGGTGCTGTTCGCTACCGGCGATGAGGATATGCGCCTGATCGCGCAGAACCATGATTTACTGGCAGCGCAGTTTCGTGTGGCGACGGCGAGCTGGGACACCGTGCAGTGGGTGTACGACAAGCGCCTCACCTATCAGCGCGCGGCGGCGCTGGGCATCGATTACCCGCGCAGCTTTCGGTCGCGCGATCTGGATGAAGTCGGGCGGCTCAATTGCAGCTTCCCGGTCGTTCTCAAACCGGCCTACCGCAAGGGTCTGAACGAATTCACCCGGGCGAAGGCCTGGAAGGCGGAAGACCGCGACGCGTTGCGATCGCTTTATCAGCGCGCCGCGGCGCTCGTCGGCGGCGATGCGGTGATCATCCAGGAGTGGATTCCCGGCAGCGGCGAGGCGCAATTCTCCTATGCCGGTTTATGGAACCGCGGCGAAGCCGTCGTCTCGCTGGTCGCCCGGCGGACGCGGCAACATCCGATCGAGTTCGGCCGATCGAGCACGTTCGTCGAAACCGTGGAGCAGGATCAGGTCGAGGAGCTGGCTTGCCGGTTCCTGAAGTCGCTCGATTACACCGGCGTGGTCGAGGTCGAATTCAAGTACGACCGGCGCGACCGGCAGTACAAGCTTCTGGATGTCAACGGGCGTTTCTGGACCTGGAACGGCATCGGCGCGCTCGCCGGCGCCGATTTTCCCTATTTGGCCTGGCGGCAGGCGCTCGGCCAAACCGTCGCGCCCGGCCGCGCCAGGACCGGCGTGGCCTGGATGCATGCCAGCCGCGATATCGTCGCCGCCTATCAGGAGTTTTCGCGCGGTGCTTTGAAACTCGGTGATTATCTGGCGGGCCTTCGTAAACCCATGGCCTTCGCGAGTTTTGCCCTCGATGATCCGTTGCCGGCGATCGTCGAGCTTCCCGCCGTGGCCTGGTATCGTTTTGCCAAGGGGCGCGACGGAAGCTCCGAAATGCATCGCGCCGAAGAGCACGCGGATATCTTGCCAGCCGGCCGATAGATTTGCTGCTGCGGCTATTTGAGCGGCGCCCTAAAGGCGCACCGTGCCGGCCTGAATTCGCTGATAGAGCGCACGGTCGAGCCGTACAAAGGCCCCGCGCGCCGGATCGTCAAAGAAAATCGGATCGCTGGTCGCCGCCGGATCGTAGCCTTCTCGCTTCAGATCGTTCTTGGCGTGCTTGAAGGTGGCGGTCGCCTCGATCCGGTTGACGAGGCGCAGGAACAGCGGCCGCGCATAGGGCGGCAGCAGGCGCGCGAGATGCTTGCGCAATTCCGCAAGATCCAGCGTGCCGTCGCTGACGATCGCCGCCATGCCGGCGGCGCCTTCGGTGCCGGGCACGTGGACGCCGTAGACGTTGGCCTCGAGAATGCCGGGGAACGCCGCGATCGCCGCGGCGACTTCCGTGGTCGAGACATTCTCGCCCTTCCAGCGGAAGGTATCGCCGATCCGGTCGACGAAATAGCAGAAGCCGGAAGCGTCCATGCGCATCAGGTCGCCGGTGCGGTACCAGGCGTCGCCGCGTTCGAACACATCGCGCAGGATTTTCCGCTCGGAATCCTCGGCGCTGGTGTAGCCCTCGAAGTCGCCGCCGGAGGCAGACGCGCCGCCGCGAATGAGGCCGAGCGCTTCGCCGACCTCGCCGGTGGCGCAGCGGATGCACAAGCCGTCGGCATCGCGCGCCGGTTCGCCGGAGAGAGCGTCGCATCGCACCAGCGCCAGCGGGAAGCGATGGGCGAGGAAGGAGGGAACGCGGCCGATGGCGCCGACCCGTCCTTCGACGTTGTAGAGTGACACATTGCCTTCGGTCGCCGCATAAAATTCAAGGATGCGCGGAATGGCGAACCGTTGCTGAAATTTTTCCCAGACGTCGGCGCGCAGCCCGTTGCCGCAGCAGATGCGCAGGCGATGCGCGCGCTCGCGCGGGTTTTCCGGCGCGTTGACCAGATAGCGGGCGAGCTCGCCGATATACTGCAACAGCGTGCAGCCGCCATCGACGACATCGTCCCAGAACCGCTGCGCGGAAAATTTTTCACGGATCAGCACCGAGCCGCCGCGCACCAGCACCGCGCCGGTGGCGACGACACCGCCAACGCTGTGATACAGCGGCAGGCAATCGTACATGCGGTCGTCGGGGCCGATATTCATCAGGCCGGCGAACCAAAGACTCCACTCCAAGACCCGGCGATGGCTGACATTGACGGCCTTCGGCAGCCCGGTCGTACCGGAGGTGTAAATAAGCAGCGCGCGATCCGCGATGGTCACGTTGCGGACTTCCGCCGGCGTCAGCGGCGCTGCGGAACATCGCGCGACCGCGCGGTCGATGCGGTCGAATTCATCGCCATTGCCGTCGCCATGCGCCCAGATTTTTGGGCTGCCCACGCATTGGGCGAGCGCGCCGCGGAGTTCTGCGCAGAACTCCGCGGCGGCAATGACGTGTTTCGGCGCCACGATGTCGATGCAATGGGCGAGTGCGACACCGCGCAGATTGGTGTTGATGAGCGCAACGACGACGCCGACGCGGGTCAGGCCGAGCCAGATCGCCAGGTATTCCGGCCGGTTCGGCATCATCAGACAGACGGTGTCGCCTTTGGCGAGACCATGATCGAGCGCCCAGCGCGCGAACGCGTTGGCGCGCGCCGCCAGCGCCCGATAGGTCAGGCTTTCGCCGGCTGAGAGGAGCGCCGGCGCCTCGCCGCGGGTTTGCGCCAGTTGCTCGATGATGCAGGGAAGGAGCCGTTGCGGATTGGCGGCAATCGGCGCGGTTGATTCGAGCGCGCGCACCCAGTCGCGCAGCGCCGTCCCTTTGCCGCGGCTGGCCGGCGTCGCGCGTTCCGTCTCGATCAAAACCATGGCCGCCATGATCGCCCGATAACGTGAATCTTTCGCTTCAACACTGGCTAAAATTTTAGCTAGAGGCATCGCCTGCGTTCGCATTTACCGCATGTGCGGCGCCGGACGGCGCATTAAGGTTATTTCCTTCTAATCACGCGCGCCTGCGTTGCCGGCCCCAACCGCCACGGATAAGAAACCAAATAGGGGTAGCATCGGCGAGGGATAAAGATCGCGCGGCGGGTAAGCATGAAAAGCGACACGGTGGCCGTTCACGGCGGCTATGAAACAGAGCCGACGACCAAAGCCGTCGCGGTCCCCATCTACCAGACCGTCGCCTACGAGTTCGACAGCGCCGACCACGGCGCCGCGTTGTTCAACCTCGAGGTCCCGGGTTATCGCTACAGCCGCATCAGCAATCCAACCACCGCCGTGCTCGAACGCCGCGTCGCCCAACTTGAGGGCGGGCTGGAAGCGCTGTGCGTGAGTTCGGGGCAGGCGGCGCTGAACTATGCGGTGCTCAACCTCGCCGAGCTGGGCAGCAATATTGTCTCGATACCGCAGCTCTACGGCACCACGTATACGCTGTTCGGCCATATTCTGCCGAGCCAGGGCATCAATGTCCGCTTTGCCGAATCCGATTCCGCCGACGCGATCGAAAAGCTGATCGACGAAAAAACTCGCGCGATCTTCTGCGAGAGTGTCGGCAATCCGGCGGGAAACATCTGCGATATCGAGGCGCTGGCTGCGGTTGCGAAGCGGCACGGCGTTCCGCTCGTCGTCGACAACACGGTGGCGACGCCGATCCTGCTGCGGCCGATCGATTACGGCGCCGACATTATCGTCCATTCGCTGACGAAATTCCTGGGCGGCCACGGCACCACGCTCGGCGGCGCCATCGTCGATTCCGGCCGCTTCCCGTGGCGGGAGCACGCGCGGCGCTTCCCGATGTTCAACGAGCCCGATGCGTCCTATCACGGACTGATCTACACGCAGCATTTCGGCAAGGCCGCCTATATCGGGCGCTGCCGCAGCGTCTATCTGCGCACCACCGGCGCCGTGCTGGCGCCGTTGTCGGCCTTCCTGCTGCTGCAAGGCATCGAGACGGTGGCGCTGCGCGTCGAGCGCCACGTCGAGAATGCGCGCCGCGTCGCCGAATTCCTGCGCAATGATGCGCGGGTCGAATGGGTCAATTACGCCGGCTTTGCCGATAATCCCTATCACGCTCTGGCGCGCAAATATTTCGGCGGGCGGGCGTGCTCGCTGCTGACTTTCGGCATCGTCGGCGGGCTCGAGGCGGGCAAGGCATTCTACGACGCGCTCAAGCTGTTCAAGCGGCTGGTCAATATGGGCGATGCCAAGTCGCTCGCCTGCCACCCGGCCTCGACCACGCATCGGCAGATGTCGGCGCAGGAACAGGAAAAGGCCGGCGTGCGGCCGGAGATGATCCGGCTTTCCGTCGGCATCGAGCATATCGACGACATCCTGGCCGATCTCGACCAGGCGCTGGCGGCGTCGCAATCGCGCCGCGCGTCGCCGCTCATTGCGGCCGAATAGGGTTTGTGGAGCGCCAGCGCCATGCCGCTTCTGCTTGACACGTCCCGATCCGACGCAAGCGTCATGTTGCGTGGCGCTAATTGCATGACCATCGGGCTGGTCAACAACATGCCCGATGCGGCCTACGAAGCGACCGAGCGGCAATTCGTCGATCTGATCCGGGCGGCGACAGCGAACGCCGTGGTCCACCTCAAGCTGTTTTCGATGGCCGATGTTCCGTGTGCCGGTCCTATCCGGCAAGAGCTCGCCGCGCGCTATCGCGATATTGCCGAGCTGTGGGACACGCGGCTCGACGGGCTGATCGTGACCGGCACCGAGCCGCGGGCGCCGAATCTCAAGGACGAGCCGTATTGGGCGACGCTGGCCAAACTGGTCGATTGGGCGCGGCAGAATACGATTTCGACCGTCTGGTCGTGCCTCGCAGCCCATGCGGCCGTTCTCCACGCCGACGGCATCGTGCGCCGTCCGCTGAACGAGAAAATGTTCGGCGTCTTCGATTGCGAAATTGTTTCAGCTCATCCGCTGACGACCGGCATGGAGCCGCGGCTCTCCGTGCCGCATTCGCGCTACAACGATTTGCCCGAGCGCGCGCTTGCGAGAAGCGGCTATCGCCTTCTCACCCGATCAGCCGCGGCCGGCGCCGACGCCTTCGTCAAGGAGGAGCGGGGCGGTTCTTTATTCGTCTTCTTTCAGGGTCATCCGGAATACGAGACCGATACGCTCGCGCGCGAATACCGCCGCGATATCGGCCGCTTTCTCCGCGGCAAGCAAGAGCACTACCCGGCGGCGCCGGAAGGCTATTTCGACGAGGCTGCGACCGCGCTGGTGCACGACTTTCGCGCGCGCGCCGTCGACGACCGCCGCGCCAGCTTGATCGCCGATTTTCCGTTCGCCGCGCTCGAACCCGCGCTGGAGAACACCTGGCGCCGCTCCGCCATCGGCGTCTATGAAAATTGGATCGTCTATCTCAAGGACCGCAAAGCAGAGCGGCGGACGTCGATGGTTCCGGCGCCACGCCGCCGTCGCGACGCGCGACGGATCGGCGGCGTGCGGCCGGCGGTCGATCGCCGGTCCGCCGGATAGTTCATTCTGATCCCGCTCGGCTTTATGATGCGGGCGTGGAACCATCTGATGCGTCGGCTGAGCGGCTTTGCCGCCGCCGAGGGCTTGCTTGCCGGGCGTCCGCCCATGCGGTCCGGGAGTGCGCAAGCCGCGTCCGCCTAGGCCGACATCGGCGGCGGATGGGCCTCATTGACAAGTGGGCAGGGCATCCGTAAGCAACCGGCAAAAGCCGGGATTATTGACCCATGAAAGTCCGCAATTCATTGAAATCGCTGCGCGGCCGCCACCGCGACAATCGCATCGTGCGCCGCAAGGGCCGTGTCTATGTCATCAATAAGACGCACCGGCGCTTCAAGGCCCGCCAAGGCTAGTGTGGCGGTTCAGAAGTCCGCATCATTTTTGCGGCGAACTCGTCATGCGGACTTCTGAACCAAAGCCACACTAGATCAATACGTTGCTAGTGTCCTTCGATTCCGAAGTTCGCAAACGAGGGTGCCGCATAATGATGCGAACTTCGGAATCGGGAC
>Ga0116111_1002782_pt1 | contig 10197 bp, 10 predicted proteins | sample June2015DPH_8_10_FD_89720 | JGI IMG/M metagenome (GOLD analysis project Ga0116111, IMG submission 89720) | Peatland microbial communities from SPRUCE experiment site at the Marcell Experimental Forest, Minnesota, USA - June2015DPH_8_100 | ecosystem: Environmental > Terrestrial > Soil > Wetlands... | reverse complement strand
TCCAGCCGCTCGGCGGCGAGGCCGCGCCTGTCATCCGTGAGAGCGCGCTTGAGGAGCGTGAGGATTTCATCCGTCGAGAGCGGCGAGAGCATGTACACTTTGGCGCGCGAAAGGAGCGCCGAGATCACTTCGAACGATGGGTTCTCCGTGGTCGCGCCAATCAGCACGATGTCGCCGCGCTCGACATAAGGCAGGAAGGCATCCTGCTGCGCTTTGTTGAAGCGGTGGATTTCGTCGATGAAGAGGATGGTCCGCCGGCCGTATTGCCTTGATTTTTCCGCCGCGGCCATCACGTCCTTGATTTCGCGAATGCTGGCCAGCACGGCGCTGTACCGAACGAAATCACTTTTCGTCTTGCGGGCTACGATGGTGGCCAGCGTCGTCTTGCCGGAGCCGGGCGGGCCCCACAAAATCATCGAGGCCAACTCGTCGCGATCAATCTGCTTGCGTAACGGTTTGTCCGCACCCAACAGATGCACCTGGCCAACAAATTCTTCCAGCGTCTCCGGCCGCATGCGGTCAGCCAGCGGTCGTCGGGAGGCCGAAGTGCTGTCGAGCGTGGGGGTCTCAAACAGACTCATAGTGGAACTAGGCGAATTGGTTCATTGCTCCATTGAATCATTGCCCCATTAGATGCGGAAGGGCATTCTTTTAATGAATCAATGGAGCAATGGATCAATGGGTCAATTCTTCGAATTTCCGCTGCCTCGCCGCTTCATACAAGAAAATGCTCGCGGCGGTGGCGGCGTTCACCGAGTCCATTCCCGGCCGAATGGGAATGCTCAGGCGCAGATCGGCGCGTTCCATGATTTCTGTTGGCAGACCCGTCGCTTCGCGGCCAATCAGCAGTGCCAGCGGGCCCGTTAAATCCGCGTCGGCGAGCGACTGAGGACTATCGCGGTCCGCGGCGACCGTGCGAACTCCCGCGGCGCGCAGCTTGTCAAAGAGGCTCGCGGCTTCAAGACCCGCCAAAATCGGCAAATGAAAAATAGCGCCGGCGGAAGCGCGCGTGGCTTTGGGATTGAACGGGCTGACGGTTTCCTTCAGCGTGACGAGCGCCGAGGCGCCCAGCGCCAGCGCGCTGCGCATCATCGTTCCGAGATTGCCCGGGTCTTGCAGGCCGCAGGCGATCAGCAGAAGTGGGTTGGGACCGCGCCCTGTACCGTGCGGCACGGGTCCGCCCAGGACTCGATCGAGGTCCCGAGTCTCGATCTCGATGAGTGCCGCAATGCCTTGCGGGCTGGGTGTTGCGGCCACGCGCGCGAAAACATGGTCCGGCACGACTGCCACTTCGGCGTCGCGTGGCAACCGGTCAAGCAGCACGTGATGCTTTTCCGCCGCCTTCGCGCCCACCAGCACGCTTTCGACCGTGACACCGCGGTGCGAAGCGCTCGCCGCCAGCGCTTCTTCCAAGGCGAACGGACCTTCCACCGCCACCCAACCCTCGCGCGTCACGCCTTCTGCCAAAACGTGGCGAAACACTTTCAGCAACGGGTTGGCCGCGCTCGTGATTTCTCGATACGCTCGTCGAGCCATCGAGATGAGATTAAACCCGCTGGCACGCAGAGTCGAGGGATTTGCAGCAGAAGTCTACAGTCGATAGTCGACAGTTGGCAGTCGAGCCGGACCGATCTTTCCTGCGAACTGCAAACTGTAGACTGTGAACTTTTCCCCGATACTACGGAGGCGGGACCGTGAGATAATAGGGGCATGGCAACGGGGCAGACAGAGAACCTTAGCCTTCCAGAGGGACTTCAGGCCGAGATTAAAAGGGTCGCGCGAGCCCAGGAGCGAACGGTCAATGAAGTGCTAGCCGAGGCGGTAGATCGCTACATCAAGGAAAAGCAGTGGCAGAGCCTGAAGTCCTACGGCCGGCAGAAGGCACGCGACCGCGGCATCAAGGAAAGCGACGTGCCGCGGCTGATTGCGGAATCGCGCCGAGAACATGAGCAAGGGCGCTAGGTGATTCGCGTCACGGCCGACTCCAACATCTACATATCAGCACTGCATTTTGGAGGACCGCCCGATAAGTTTCTTGACCTTGCCCGCACCGGCATTATTCACCTCACAATCTCCGATGACATCCTGGCGGAAGTGACCCGCGTGCTGCGCGACAAATTCGGCTGGTCGCAAGAGGCTCTGTCGATGGCGCAGGCGCGAATTGCGGACTTCACGGTAAGGGTAGCGCCGGCGCAGAAACTTGACGCGGTGAGGGAAGATCCCGCCGACAACCGCATCCTTGAGTGCGCCGTCGAGGGAAAGTCGGAATATCTCGTGACGCGAGACAATCATCTGCTCAAGCTCAAGAGGTTCGGAGGCGCGGAGATGATAAAAGTGGCGGATTTTCTGGATGTCGTGCGGGCAGCGGGCTCGCCGTAGCCTGTGAACTTTTTGAAGAAGTCTACGGTCGATAGTCGGCAGTCAACGCGTTCTCGATTCTAAGTGTGAACTGTAAGCCGTGGACTGTGAACTGTATTGGCGAGACGGCGCTCGCCGCCAGCGCCTCTTGCAGAGCGAACGGGCCTTCCACCGCCACCCAACCCTCGCGCGTCACGCCTTCTGCCAAAGCGTGACGAAACACTTTCAGCAACGGGTTGGCTGCGCTGGTGATTTCCTGATACGGTTTTCGAACCATCGAGATGAGATTAACCCCCCTTGTAAGCCGAGTCGAGTGTTTTGCGCAACTTGAAGACGACTGACTTTGGCCTTATAGTTGCATTCACCTTCCCGGCTGACTTCAGCTCAGGCTGATTCGTCATGGAAAACTCGGGCATGCACGGCTGGACGCCCAGTGATCGCGCTAAGAGCGAGAAAGAACTGCGCGACGGGAAACCACCGCTCTGTGAGCAACAAAAGATTGGCAGCTACCTCCTGCTCAGTAAGCTGGGAGCAGGCGGCATCGGTGAAGTGTGGAAAGCGCGCGATCCTCGGCTGAACCGTGTCGTGGCGCTAAAATTCATCGCCGTCGAGCGACACGGCTCATCGCCGGTCCGAGATCTGCTGCGGGAAGCGCGCGCCGCCTCCGCTTTGAATCATCCCAACATCGTGACCATATTTGAGGTTGGGGAAAGCGCCGGGTCCCCGTTCTTGGCGATGGAGTTTGTGGAAGGCGAGACGTTACGCAGCCGGCTGAGGCGGCCGCCGGTGCCGGCGGACGAAGCGCTGGAAGTGGCGCAACAAATTCTCGCGGGCCTCGCCGCCGCGCACCGCAACGGCATCGTCCACCGCGATCTGAAACCCGAAAACATCATGCTTCGGGTCGATGGGCTGGTGAAGCTGATGGATTTTGGCTTGGCCAAAGTCATTCCCGGCGTGCAGCAGACTGCCACTACGGCCGACATCGCGAGCGTCTCGACCGGCAGCGGCGCCATTGTTGGCACGCTGACCTATATGTCCCCCGAGCAAGCGCGCGGATTCCCAGTGACACCGGCGAGCGATGTTTTTTCCTTTGGCATCATCTTCTACGAATTGCTGGCGGGCGAGCATCCGTTTCAGGAAAACACGGCGCTGGGCACTCTGACCGCCATTTTGAACAAAGAGCCCGATAGTATGAGCGCGCGTTCGCCCGCCATCTCATCGGCGGTGAGCGCGATTACGGCGCGCGCTGACCCATGTTTAATGGGATGATAATCCCGTGCGAATCGGGTATCATCGCAAATGGCGTGGACCGTCTAACCCCCAGCCAACGAAGCTTCTTGATGAGCAGGATTCGCAGTAAGAACACTCGCCCGGAAATGGTCGTGAGACGCCTAATCCACCAGATGGGATTCAGGTATCGACTGCATTCAAAGAATCTTCCGGGCAGGCCAGATCTCGTTTTCGCCAGTCGGCGAAAAGTCATCTTTGTTAACGGATGCTTTTGGCACTCTCATGGCAATTGCAGAATCGCTGGAGTGCCAACCTCAAACAAAGAGTACTGGGCTGCGAAGCTTGAACGCACAAGAACGCGAGACAAATCGAATACAGCGAAGCTGAGGCGTCTCAAATGGAAGGTGAAAACGGTGTGGGAGTGTGAGCTTGCCGACCTGAACGCATTATCTTTGCGCATCGTCCGTTTTCTTAAAACATGACACGCCTAAAATCATAGCTCTGTCCGTCAGGCGTCCAACGGGAGCTCCTGCTGAATTTCGGGAAGGTCAACCAGTGAGTACCTCGCGAGTTTCGGGACCGATCCGGGGACCCACCGATTGCTTTCCGCTTTCACCAAGTTGTTCGCGATCAATTCCGCAAGTAGCGGCGGGAAGGCGTTCCCCACCTGAATGCACTGGTCCTCGCGCGAACCCCTGAACTCGATCTCGTCAGGAAAAGTTTGTAGCCGTGCGGCCTCTCGAACTGTCAATGCCCTGTCCAGCCAGGGATGAATTGGGAATGCGTTATGTCCGGGAACGAGTGTAAAGCTCGGCTTGCTGCGGTCGAGTCGCTTAAAAAGGTGGCTGAAGTTCTTGACTACGTCGGTGCGATAGCCCTTGCGAAGCTCTGGAGGTAAGGTCGCGACGTCTAGTTTCCCGCCTTCGGGGATACGGCTAAACCGTTCGACCTGCAGTGGCTTGTGGCACATAGGAACGTGACATGAATACCTTTCATAGCTCGTCTCCTCTGCCAAGTCCGCAATGGCCTCACCCACAGTCCGGTACGGCTTCTGCCAATCCTCAGGCGTTTCAAAGAACTTCTTCTTCGGCCAAGGAATCACATGGCCGGTCCTATTCGCAATCAATAGGAACCTCCGTCGCCGCTGTGGCACCCCATAGTCCGCTGCGTCTAGAATCCGATGGTCGATTGTGCTATATCCAGCTTGCATCAGCTCTTGAACTACCCTCTTAACAAATCGCGCCTCGTCCAAGGACGCAAAACCTGGCACATTTTCCATCACAACCCACCGAGGACGGAGCTTCGCGACGGTATCAACAAAAGAAAAGACCAGTCTATTGCGAGGGTCCATGCGCGGATCGATTCCGGTGCGGGTTGCAAGCCTACGTCTGCCGAAAACCGAGAACCCCTGACAAGGCGGGCCCCCGACCACAACAAAGGGCTCACTCTCGACGAGTTCTGCAACCCGACGCTGGATGTCCGGCATCCCAAGGTCTCCGAGGACAAAAGGAACCTGAGGGTAGTTGTGGTGGTGTGTCGCTGCTACCGCCTTACTGTTGTCCGCACAGACCAAGGGACGTAGCCCCGCTCTGGCAAATCCAATCTTGATCCCTCCTGCGCCGGAAAAGAGGTCGACAAACCCAGGCGCGTCTGAGCGAGTCAATGAGGATAGATGAAGCGATCCGCGTGCGTCTCCTTTTGGAGAAATAATGGAGGGCGCGTCTGGACGCACAGAAGCCAACTCCGCCATGGCACCCTTGAAAGGCAAAATTCTATCCCAGATGGACTTGGCGAGAATGCGGGCAAGTAGGGGAGGGACCGCATTGCCTACTAAGATGCATTGGCGCCTCCGGTCACCCTCGAACACGTAATCATCCGGAAACGTTTGAATCCTAGCCGCTTCACGGGGTGTGAGACTCCTATCCAAAAAGGGGTGGATGGGAAGCGCATTGTTTCCGGGAACGATGGTCAAGGATGGCTTGTCTCGATGAAGGCGCTTGTACGTACTGCCAAAGTTTTCGCGCCGAATGTCCGCTGGAAGTTCGGCCGGGGGGGGCAACATGCCGCCCTCTGAAATCAGACGGTACCGCTTAAGAACAACATCCGAGTGGCAGAGTGCGATGTGGTTGGGAACCTCTTCATATTTTGTCGCCAAGTCCGCAATGGCCTCGCCCACGGTCGCGTAAGGTAACCGACCTGGGCCGTGAGTTGGTCCTGGAAAGTGGTAGTCTATTCGAGGGTCCGCAAATCCAATAAAAAACGCCCTTCTCCGATGCTGCGGAACCCCATAGTCCGCCGCATCTAGCACCGCAAAATGTACGTTGTATCCAATATCACGAAAGCGCTTCAGAACGTAGTCGCGATACCGCCCCTTGTACTCTGTGGCGATCGCTCGAACGTTCTCCATGACTACTGCTTGCGGACGGAGACCATCGACGATCCTCATGAATGCCTCTATGAGATCATTGCGCGGGTCGGACGACAGTCTATCCCCGAGCGTGGAAAACCCCTGGCATGGTGGCCCTCCAATTACGACATCGGGACGTCGTCCCCCCGTGGCAGCAGAAAGGGTGGGGAGCGCAACGGTACGGATGTCGCTAAGAATGAATGGGACATCTGGCCAGTTCCTCTCGTGGGTTTTCTGAGCGAACGGATCGATGTCCGTTGCCGCCAGCAACCGACACCCGGCTTGCCGGAAACCTAAGTCAAGCCCACCAGCGCCAACGAATAAGCCGAGAGCGGTCGGAACTCCTTTTACTGTCCGGGCACGAGCCAACCGAGCATTTCGCGACTCCCTAGAAAAATCCGATGTGTGTTCCCTTACAGAAGTGTTCACAAACTTCCTCATAAATCGATATTCAAAGCCTCGACCACATGTTCCCAATCGATTGGAATTCCGACACCAAGCCGGTATCGGGTCTTACTGACGTAACCGTAGTTTCGAAGCAATGTAAGTTCAGCTTGAAATGGAGTGCGAACCCTCGGTCGGCTCCGGCCTGAGACCTTTCTCAATACTTTCAGTTCGTCTGCTAGGCATTCTTCCAAGTAGGCCAGATACTCGCCATATGATTCCTCGTTGAAGACCGGATCGCCCGCCGAATTCGTTCTAATGAATTCTAGTGGATTTGAGGCAAACTTACGCTCCGACAAGCGATGAACATAATGCAGGAAAGACCCATAGCGCCCCGTTTGAAGTAGGGAAGCACCCACATACTCGATTGCGGCAGATGAATTCGCCCCCCCGTAACGCTCGCATATTGTCATGTAACGATACCCGTAATCAGTCGGGCGCCCGTCATTATCGATCCATTGCAATTGGGACAACGAGCTGTCAAGGTCTTCTCTGTAGCTATGGGCCCTGTCTCTCACTCCCTGCTTCTTTTGCTTTCCCGGGCGCTCGATGCCGCATGCGAATTGCTCCCAGGCACGCCCCTCGTCGATTCGGCCTGCATTCAGCTCTTTGACGATGTTCTCCTTGAGTCCGTCCTCTCGGCCCTCGAAAATCTGGCTACTCCCGCTGCCATCGTCCTTCGCAATACGGGTAAAGGCATTCGGCGTGAAATAGCGGTTTCCCGATAATCTCCATGGTGTAAGCACGTCCGGTGTTGCTACCCACTCGAACCAGAATGCCCGCCAAATTCGTGTCAAAAACTTCTCGTCAGCCGTGTTAGCTAAGTATGCGGCCGGATCCTTTCCCGGTTCGAGCCTCGCGATTGCCTCGCGAAGACCAAGGGCGATCGTTGGCGCCGACATCTGGCTGTCGGCGGACAGTCGCTTAGCTGTCTGTAGGAATCTGAAGAACGCATCCCTGGTAGTTGATCCTTCCCGCATGTGAACCCACTGTGTTCTTGGACGGGATGAGACTGCTCTAACGGGTGCCCCGGTCGTCACCAACTCTAAGAGGCGCACGGGATGAATACGCCCTGCGTAAGGCGTCGGGCTCGACAGGTCAGGTGTCTCGAATCGGAATACCCCTATCGCCTTGTTCCCGCTTACTTGGTCAAGGACATCCCTTACATATTCGCCTGGATTCGAGTAACCCGAGTAGCTACTAGGCAACACGATGGCCGCGCCACTGTAACCCTTGTGAAGATAACTGTGGGCCTGACCGATTGCTGTCAATAACCCATGCAGACCTTCCTGCTGGCGCTTGTATTCAACTGCGATGTCGCGTTGCCGTCTCGTTCCTGCTTCCAGCAGGGACACAAGTGCATCCGCCTTGGGCCAAGGCGAAGATGACGGTTCATATGAGGCATTCGCGCTCAGCGCGGAGGGACACGTGGCCTCTGCATAACAAATGCGGGGATCAGCCGCGAACATTCGCGCCAACTCGGATGCAGCGAAGTCCGCTTCAGCATTATGGCCGTAGCTCATGGGTACACGCGTGCTTCACGAGAGCACTAACTCTTGCGCAGGTCTCGGCGTGGGTGCTCATCCTCCCGCGAGCCCTGCAGACCCGCGCCGCCTACAGCCGAGTCCTGCCCAAAAAGGGCCGGCTGTATCGCGTCGGTGCAATATCGTGAGTCAGCCTTTGCAAACCAGTCCTTCAGGGTACTCCCAGACATCGCGAGCGCTGCGTACAATTCCCGTTTGAGCGTACGATCAACCTCGATTGCGATGCGACCAGAATGACCGCGCGCCATGGATGTAACATAACAGAACGAACATTACGTCACAAGCCTTGTTCGCCAACATAGGGGGCAGCCAGTGTCAATGCCGCCCTGGTCGTGGGATTCTCCCATGCCCGATACCCCGGCGCCAACGGCACGTCGCCAGGGTGAGGCACGCCGCGCGAACGGCGGATTGACGAGTTGTTCAACGGGAAACAGCAAGCCCGTTTCGTCGTGGTTGCTCCACGCGCTAAGGTCGCTCGTTCCGCGCGAAGCGACCTATGCGGGCGATGCCGGTGAACGCTTTCTCGGACCTTACGCGGCGGCGATCAGGCCAATGCGATCGCGATTGGCGCCCGTGAACGCGCCTCGCACATAGCCGAACAATTCCGATTCAATCAGGCTGGCGGGAATGGCGCCGCAGTTGAGCACCACAAAAGGCCCGTGGGCGCGCGCGCTGTGGCGGTAAAGTGCCCGCGCGATCAGCTCCTTCCCTGTGCCGGTTTCGCCTTGAATGAGCACCGCTAGTTCAGTGGGAGCCACTTGGCGGACGGTTTTCAGCGCCTCCGCCATCGCGGCGTCAGCCGTGACGATCCCGTCGGTTTCGCCGAGGGCCGATTCCAATTCGCGCGCGTGTTTGCGCGCCAACTCGATGGCAACCGCGGTGCGCAGCCGAGGCGCGGCCAGCCGGCAAATCTCATCCAGAAGCTCGCGCTGGCGCTCGGTGAATCGGTGGGTGATGTCGCGATTCTCGAGATAAATGAGCGCGAAGGCCTCGTTCGAGGCGACCAGGGGAGCGCAGAGCACGGAGCGCAAACCCAGGCGCTTCACGCTGGGATGTTCGCCGAAGCGCGCCGATGACAGCGCGTCGCCGATGAGCAGAGCGCGGCCGTGCTCCATCACCGCCGCCGAGATCGAGCCGCTGACTTCCTCTTCCGCCTGGGTCAGCGCTTCGCTCTTGAAGTTGCGCGCCACGGCGGCGCGAAATTTGGCCGCATCCGGCTCGCCCTCGCGCACCACGACAAAGCCGCGGTCGGCGCGCAATCCGTCGATAGTGGCGTCGAGCAAGTCGGCAAGCAATTCTCCGTACTCGCGCTCGTTCAGCAACGTCCGCGCCAGACGATAAAGTAAGGCTAGTTCGTCCGCGTTGAATTCAGTCCTTTGCCCTGTCACTCGCAAGCCTCTGGCGGGACTATAGCACTCTCCGCCGCGCCGAGAAACGAAAGTGCATCGTCGCTCGGGAGTCGCAGGGAAGAACGTATCACGAGCGAGCTCGCTCGAACAAAGCGGCAGCAAGCTGCCGCACTCCAAACCAAAAAGAACGAACGGCAGGGCCCGAATCCGCGCTACACTAGCGGGGACGCAACGTGGAAACTTACGATCCAAACGAGAGTCCGAAGGCGGAAGAGTGGCTGGCCGCAGATGAAGACGAGCGAACTGAGATGGTCGCTCGGTGGCATCGGCGGGCGCGGGTGCGGCTGCCCAGCCCGCGGATGCACGCCATGTTCCACGTGATTGTGGAAAACCAACTGGCCCTGGGATGGGAGGCGGTGGTCGAGGTCGAGGCGCGACTCCGGGGCGAAGGGCTGAGCCGCCATGAGGCCATCCACGCTATAGGGTCGGTCGCGGCGACAGACCTCTTTGAACGGATGAAGGCAACGGCTCCGGATAAGATGGCGGCGGACGCGAACGCCGCCTACGACGAAGCCTTGAAGCGCCTCACCGCCGCCGGGTGGCGCGCCTCTGGCTGATCGCAGAATGAGCCTTCAACGGGTTACCGGGCGTTCCGCCGGAGGTGCTGTGATTCATAAACCGTCCGGACGGTTTATTATATATAAGGAATAACCATATAGCAATATGCGGTTCAAACGAACCGCAAGATGAAACTATTGCAACAAATGAAACTTCTGCAACTTATTTTTCTATCTTTTGAAAACAATAAGCTTGCGCGAAAAATAAATTTGCAGAAATTTGCGATTTTGGGAAAAGTGTGGCATTT
>Ga0116111_1002779_pt1 | contig 10205 bp, 8 predicted proteins | sample June2015DPH_8_10_FD_89720 | JGI IMG/M metagenome (GOLD analysis project Ga0116111, IMG submission 89720) | Peatland microbial communities from SPRUCE experiment site at the Marcell Experimental Forest, Minnesota, USA - June2015DPH_8_100 | ecosystem: Environmental > Terrestrial > Soil > Wetlands >... | reverse complement strand
GCCGCGCTGGCGGCGGCGCTGGTGGGCTACTGGGTTCTGGTGCGCTGCGTTCCGGTGCCGGGAGCGGGGCTGCCGGGGCGCGATATTCCCTTCCTCGATCCGAACGTCAACATCGTGAACTGGCTTGACCAGCACATGTTTCCCTATCACCTCTATGAGGACTGGACGACGCACAACCTGCGCGACCCCGAGGGGCTGCTCAGCAACATTCCCGCCGTGGGCACGGTGCTGCTGGGGCTGCTCACCGGGCTGGGTCTGCGCGCGCAGAAGACGACGAAGGCCAAAGCGCTGGGACTGGCCGCGGCCGCCGTGGGTTGCCTGGCCGCGGGCTATCTTTGGTCGTTGTGGTTCCCGCTGAACAAGAAAATGTGGACCAGCTCCTATGTGCTGGTGGCGGCGGGGTGGTCATTGGCCGTCTTCGCGCTGGCGTACTGGGCCGTGGAGCAGCGCGGCTGGGGCAAGCCGCGCGGCAAGCTGTGGTTCTGTCCCTGGCTGGTCCTCGGCTCCAACGCCATCGTCGCCTACATGTTCAGCGAGTTGCTGGGCAGCACGCTGGGGAGCATCGACTTTATCGTGGACGGACGGCGGACCGACGTGCTGGCCTGGCTCTTCAACCATGCCTACGCGCACATCCCCGATCCGGGTTGGGCCGCCTTTGCCTACTCGGTTTCGTTCCTGGCGGTTTGCTTTGTTCCCATGTGGGTGCTTTACCGCAAGAAGATCTTTATCAAGGTGTGAAGGAGCCGGGAAAAGGAACAGTTTTTTCCAATTCGCATCAGGGCAGTGCATACCAGGAACCTTTGCCTGTGCCGTGGCGCATCAGGCGCCGCTTCTCCACCAGCCCGCGAAAGTGCTCCTTCAGCGTGTTACGGCTGGCTCCGGTGATGCGGATCATCTCGCCCATGGTCACGCGTCCATGCTGGCGCGCATGGTCCACTATCTGAACGGCCAACTCGGGCAAGGCGGCGATGGCTAGTTTTTCCCGCTCCAGCTTTGCTCCCAGGCGCCGCTTTTGCTGCTGCAAGGCGCGCAAAAAGAAAGTCAGCCACGGCTGCCAGTCCGGCGTCTCGGCGCGGATCGAGCTTTGCGTCTGGCGCAGAGCCAGGTAGTAGTTCTCCTTGCTGTTCTCTATCACGCTCTCCAGCGAGCTGTAGGGAACATAAGCATAACCGGCCCTCAACAACAGCAGCGTAGTCAGGATGCGGCTCAGGCGTCCATTGCCGTCCTGAAAAGGATGAATCGTCAGAAAGACGACGGTAAACACGCCGGCCATCAACAGCGGATGCAGGCGGCCCGTTTCCTGCGCCTCTCCCAGCCAGCCCACCAGCTCGGCCATGCGCCGTGGCGTATCGAAAGGGGAAGCAGTCTCAAAGACGATGCCCACCTGCCTGCCCTCATCGTCAAAGGCGGCAACGCGGTTGGGCAGGATCTTGTATTCCCCGCGATGCCGGCTGTCTTTCTCGCTGTAGCGGAGCAGGTCGCGGTGAAGCTGCCTGATGTGGTTCTCGGTAAGCGGAATCTCCTTTGAGCTCTGAAAGACGGTTTCCATCACCTCGGCATAGCCGGCAACCTCCTGCTCGTCGCGGGAGGCGAAGGATCTGGTCTCCAGATTGGCAAGCAGGCGCTCCACCTCGCGATCGGAGAGCTTGCTGCCCTCAATGCGGGTAGAGGAGCCGATGCTCTCGATAGTCGCCACGCGGCGCAGGCTGCTCAGCCGTTCCGGCGCCAGACTGCCAAGAGCGCGCCAAGCGCCTTTAAATTCATCGATTTCGGCAATCAGCGACAGTAGCTCGGGCGTGATCTGAATGGTTTCGGCATGGATCACCGGATGACCCTCTACACCCATATTTACACCCATAAACACCCATAAGTCCACGCAAAAATACACCCATAAGCACCCATATTGAAGTCTGTCTGGGGGCAGACCAACGCACCTAAATGGTCGCAGATGCTTACCCCTGCCATTGGAAAATGGACTATAGAAAAAAGCTCTCTACTGAGCGCAATGGACTGTTGGCATCAGTTGAAGGTTACTTCCGGATTGCCGGTTATCCAGGCACAAAGATCCGAAACAGAACCGGCGGCTCGTCCTTGACCTCATTTGAATTGTGAATCTGTCGTTCAAGGCCAGTCGAATTTGCAGGAACGGAAAAAATGAATGGAGGTTCGGCCTCAACATCCGGTTCGCGGACCGCTCTCTCACAATCTCGCCACTGAAACTGCGCCGTCATGAGAGGTCTGATTCTCAAAAGGGTTCGTTACCGGCAAAAGCGAGTTCTCTTCCTGTTCTTTCCCATCGCAGAGACGGCTTAGCGCGTGTCTGCATGGACGACGCGGACTATCCCAGCGCGGCCCATGCTTTTCGGTGAAAGTGCAGTGGAATCACTCCGGGCGCAACGTGGCCGGTTCGCCGATCGCCATAATCTTCTGTCTCGCCAGGTTGAGCAGATCCTGCGCCGAGACAGAGATGCTCGCGCCGCCCGTCTCCACCACCTGTTCCGGCGCATGGACATGCGTCTCGGCGTATAGAAAGTCCGCCGCATAGATTTGGAGGTAATTGAGGGGCGTGGCACCCCGGGTCCCGCCAAAGAACGACGCGGCCGCCGTTCCGTTGAAGTAGATTTTCAGCACGTTGTATTCCGCCTGCTCCGGCGAGATCAGGTCCTTCTTGGGGACGTTTCTGAGTATGTTGAAGCTTGCCAGATCCGCCTGCGTGACCCCGGGGGCGAGGCAAGCCTGCGGGATGCATGCGACGGGGATGCACATTTGTGTGGTGCAGGTGGACGGAATGCTGCACGCCGCCGGCCTGTCAATAGGCTTGGGTGGAAACTTGCTGGTGCATCCTTCCGTCAAGGTGAAATTTGTAAAGGATGAGTTGAACTGGGCCCCGCCGAGGACCTGAGCCGCAGGCGCCCTGAACTGCGCCGTGCTCCGCGACACCAGTTTTATGCCGTCTACGCCCAGGTTGAAGCGTCCCAAGCTTACGCGCGCGGCTTCCATCCCGTCCTCCTGGGCTGCCTTTGCGTTGGCTCCGCCCACGGTGCGTTGCTCGAAGTAGGACAGAATCGCCGTCTCGGCGGCACAATCCATGTTGGGATGGGGACAAGCCGAACTGAAATGGCTGGGGACGGTGAAGCCCTTGGCAGCCAAGTTGGGAAGGCCGGCGCCAGTCGTCGTGACCAGTGTCACGCCGCTGAAGATCTCCCCGTACATATCGATTGCCGCCTCCCACTCATCGATGAAGGCCTGATCCGACCTTTGGTACGCCGGCCTGCCGGGGTAGTGGAACGCCAGCAGTTTAAGCCACATGGCGTTCGGCAAGAGGCCCCCGAACTGGTCTTGAGAGGGCGTGTTTGCGCTATTGGGCAGGATCATCTCCTCTGACGAGGCAGTGGGTCCCGCGACGGATATGGAGACGAACGCAGGGTTTGACTCATATCGGGCGGCAAGCGCGGTCAGGAAGGTCCGCCAGGACCTTTTATACAAAGGGTTCCACGGCATCGGTAGTTCCCTGACGCCGCGCCCTTCCACGAATCCAGCAAAGGTCGCCTTTCCGCATGTCCTGGGAGGAGTATGAACGGGTGTCCGAAACAGCCCGTCGCAACTGGGAATCTGAGCCAATAGCCATTGGGGAGTCTGAAAGCCCGGCAGGGGGACAAGCTGGATCGTTTTCGGAGCTTTCGTTGGATTTCGGACATTCCGCGCGGAAGCCTGGTTAAAGGCGTCATCCACGTAAGTCCAGTCGTAAGGATTGGCGGCGGCTGGAGGATTGGGGTTGAGCGCGTCCCAATTCACCCACAGTGCCAGCCCCGAAACCGCAGGATTGTCCAGGAGATCCTGGTAGAGATTGACGAAATAGGCTTTCAGCTCCGCGGGCGTGATCGAGGGATTCGCCGCCTGCTCCTTCTTGATGTTTTCCTCGATGTTGACCCCGGCATAGATGCCCCACGGCCTGCGTGGGGCTGGCTGCGCCACCAGAGACGGTACCAGCACAAGAAAACTCAGTACGAGAGCGAGCCTTACCGAACAGCCCATGGTCCCCTCCTCCCCTAATCCACTTTGTTACCTTTTCCAGTCGCAGTCGCTCTTCAAATCCGCAAGTGTCTCCATGAGGAGCAGCGCGACCCAATAGACGGTGTCGCGCACCTCCTTCTCGAATCCCGCGGCATCGCAAATCCACGTCGCGAGCAGGCACGACCGGAGCTGAGACTCCAGCGGCTGACCGAACGCATTGTCCTGCGCGAGGGCCAGGGTGGCGACGAATTCACCTAAACGAAGCGATCTGGCAAAAATAGGGAACTCTCCCGATGCGGGGCCCGAGCGGTTGGCGTATTACAGGTACTCACTTGACCACCTTTCACCAACGGCGGTCAAGGAGAAAGATGATGAGCCAGGAAAGCGCGGATGTCGTCCGGTGCGTTCACGCGGCCTGCAACGAAATCAGCGCCGATTGACAACATTTCCCACTTCACCCAACCCAACCAGGGAGAATTCCATGATGAACGAAGCAGGAAAAAACGCCGAGACTGTGCGACGCGGTTACGATGCCTTCAACAAGGCCGACATGAAAACGCTCACTGAACTCTTCCACGAGAGCGCCTCGTGGCACACGCCGGGAAGAGGCCCACTCGCTGGCGACCGCAAGGGCCGCGAGGCGACTTTCGCCCAATTCGGCCGGTATGCGGGTGAAACGGCAGGGACCTTCAAGGCCCTATTGCGGAGCGTGGCCGAGGGTGACGACGGCCGCGTGGTCGCTATTCATCGCAATACCGAAACAAGTGGTGTCGGCCAGTTCGGAGATATAATTCAGGGTAGCCGTGAATCACCTTCCAGCGGCGCCGCATCGCAAGCCTTCGTGGTTCTGATCGTCAATTCCGGCCTGCGGCGTTGCGGCGAGAGATCGGTTTGAGGGATAAAGGAGGAGCCTTCCATGAAAGACGTTCGGTCCTTGTGGCTGGTGGGCTTGTTGGTGCTTTTGACCGGAATCGCGTCAGCACAAGCGAGGACTGGGAAGATTGCCACGGAAGAGCCGGGACTGCCCTGCGCGGCGACCGATTACTCTATGGTCAGCGGTCTCGTCGTGGATATCACGCCCCAAAAGGACGGCTCACTGGATCTACGATCGGTGAAGAATCCATGCATCAGCGGCGTCGCTCTGCAGATTCACTGGAGCGACCTCGAGCCGGTTGAGGGAAAACCGGATTGGTCGAAGCTGGATGAATTGTTCGCTGCTGCAGAAGAGTCCAGGAAGTGGGTGCATCTCGAAATCTTCCCGGGCTTTTTTGCTCCCGCCTGGGCCTTGAAAGGCGTAAAGAGCGAACAGTTCGCAATACAATACGGACCTGGCAGAGGCACCGTTCTTCCCCTTCCGATGCCGTGGAATGGGATATACCTGAACCGTTGGATCACATTCCTGAAGCTGCTCAGCGCCAGGTACGGGAAGTCGCCTGCTTTTAGACTGATTTCAGCTGCCGGACCCACATCGGTTTCTGTAGAGATGACGTTGCCGAATTCCGTAAAGGATCTGAAGAAGTGGCGAGGCGACTCTTTTACGGCGCGAAAGTTCAAAGACGCATGGCAGAAGGTATTCCAGGTCTATGCCGCCGACTTTCCGAATCAGTCCGTCTCTCTTACGGTGGGGAATGCTCTTAACATCAATGACCAAGGCGAAATCCAACAAGGGGAAGGCTTGCGCACGCGGAAGGCAATCATCGACCAGGCGATGGGTCTGTTCGGACGCCGGTTTGTCCTTCAGAACAGCGACCTCCATGCAGGCCCGGAGAAACAGTCGCCCGCCACCCCTTTTGTGATGGGTTACAGCGGACGCGTGATCACCGGTCTTGAGATGCGTTGCGCCGCCGAGCTCGGCACCTGCAGCTCCGCGATGGGCGCCGAGGGCAATCCACCCGCCGCCTTAAGAAAATCAATCGATAAAGGAATGGCGCCGAACATTGCCGGCAAGCGTGTCAAATATCTGGAAATTCACGAAGGGGATGTACTTGCGCACGAAATGCAACCGGTACTGCGGTATGGAGCGTCGCTGTTCGCGCATCAATAAACCGCCCGAAGGCGGCCCATTGATGCTACGATTTGCCTGAGTTGTTCAGAGTCCGCCGGCTATTCCTTCACATTGATCGCGACCGGTTCACCGTTCCCCGGAGCCCGCACATTCGGAAGCCCGGCTGGTGGGGGAGGGAACCTTTAGAGACCGCTGGAGCAGCGGAGGACCGGCGGAGGAAACGGGTCAGGATCGCGACTTTCTCTTCCGGCGTGTGATGGTTCCGTTGCTTCTTCATGCGTTCGCTCCATTATCTTAACGGGGGGACGCTTCTCCATTTCCAACTGAACCGGAACATTTCCGCATGGCGCTATACAATCCGCCCATGCTGCCCACCCGTACTGTCGACTTTGTGGAAGAAGAATGCCGCATATACGACGAGGACCCATGCAACCAACTGGGCGATAAGGTCTGTTGGCATCAACTGAGCCCAATCTTCTGATCGACCTGTATCTGCAATGCCAAGAAGAAGCGCCATACTTGCGGCAAGGAGGCCGCCTGTATGCGTAAAAAGGTCACAAAGCCCAACTATAGAAAGGTTGTTCTCCGTCTGCCGGACCTCGACCATGCTAAAGCATCGGTTCTTAATAGTCTGAGCTCTCCGAAGTCACGGTGTAATTATCGCTTTGCGATGGATCAATTCATGGCGTGGTATTTCTCGGTGCCACGCCTTGCGTTAAATCGCGCCGTCGTGCTCAGATATCGGTTGTACGGAGCAGTCATTGGACAATCTGCCTCGCTGCCGGAACTCAGATCTCGATCGGGTCTGTACAAGTTGAGATCAAGATGATCTGCCGGGCATCATTTTGCGAACGGATCGCAACGCGCAATTCAAGTGTCGGCGCATCCCGCACAGGTCGTCGAAGAAGATCAGACAATGGGGGGCGCTACGGCCGGTTTGAGTAGCTGGATGTTCTGACAGTTTCCGGGATCTACTGGTTGATGGGGCGTTATGAGACGAACAATCAAAAGGACGCTGGAGAACTCGGTTTATTTTCTGCAGGTTGTTCTTCTGGCCAGCCTGCGGTTGCCCGGCCTGACGCCGATGGAGCCTGCGGAGGAATTCAGTCAACGGTCCTGGCAGGCTCGCGACGGACTGCCTCAATCTTCCGTGCAGGCGATTGTCCAAACACCGGATGGATACCTCTGGATCGGCACCTCGGGCGGCCTGCTTCGGTTTGACGGTTGGGGATTTACACTTTTCAATCACTCGTCCGATGCGGCATTCCAGGACGACAGCGTTTGGTCGCTTGCAGTCGAGCAGGATGGAACTCTGTGGATGGGCACTGAAGGCGGAGGCCTGATCCGCTATCGGAAAGGAGCATTTCAGCATTTCGGGAAAGAAGCCGGGTTCACGAATCAATTTGTTCGAGCACTCTACGTCGATGGCAACGACGGTTCTCTGTGGGTGGGCACGGATGACGGAGTATACAAAGGCGATGTTGAGGCCGGCTTCCGGCGCCTGGATGCGACAAATGGAATCCCGGCCATGAATGTTTATACGATTGTGGGCGGGAGGGATGGCGCCCGGTATGTGGGGGGAATGGATCTGTTGACGGTGGAAAAGAGCGGAACGCGCTACTTCATGTCGCGTAGATTCTCCGGCGATAACTTTGTCTCTTCGCTCCGCCAGACTGGCGACGGCACGCTTTGGGTTGGCACATTCTCCGTTCTTCGCAAGCTAGGCCTGCATGATCAGGAAGATATTTACAGTCCGGCGCATGTGGTCCCGGTTCCCAGCGCGGCAAAGCAGTTCAATCGAAGCGCGACAGGACTTGCCTCGCCATGGCAGAGCCGATTGCAATACAGCGCCATGATGGAAGCCAGCGATGGCTGCCTCTGGATCGGGACCTACGGCGAAGGTCTATTGCGCTGGAAGGATGGAAACTTCAAATGGTTCCGCGCGCCGGAGTATCTTTCCGATAACCACGTAAGTTCGGTCATGGAGGACGCGCAGAAGGACATCTGGGTGGGCACAACGAACGGGCTGGCGAGGCTAAAACCTGCGCAAGCGATCCCCGTTCGGTTACCGGGGGATATGCCGGTCAACATCAATTCGGTGGCCAATGATGGCGAAACAGTTCTTCTAAGTACGCTCGAGGGTAAACTGCTTCGGCCAATGCCGGGTTTTCTGCAAGCCGTATCCTACCCTTCGCTGGCGGATACAATCGCGGTTCGAACCACTTTCCGGGACCGGGAAGGCACTCTCTGGATTGGGACAGCCGGACAAGGTCTGTTCAGTTACCTGCCCGATGGAAATACGCATCACTACGCAGCGGCTGACCTGGTTCGTGCCTTTACCGAAACCCCCGATGGGAGACTCTGGATTGGCACAGACGGCAATCTGTGGACGATCAGGAGCGGACTGCTGACTCGCTTCGACACCGGCTATAATCGCAGCTTTCGTGCATTGGCCGTGGATAGCAGGGGCGTTCTGTGGGTGGGCAGCGATTTTGGCTTGGTGCGCATCCGCGATGGGCAGGCACTGCACGAGGCCGCGCTTTCACCGCTCGGGCCGCTCAAGATATGGAGCCTGCTCAGCGACGAAGAAGGGGCGGTCTGGATCGGAACCCGCGGCTCAGGGCTTTACCTTTGGGAGTCCGGGCATTTGCGCCATTATGGATCGTCCAGCGGCTTCCCGACCGACAGCATTTACGCCATCCTCGAAGACCGCTTTCATCAAATGTGGATAAGCGGGCCCAGCGGAGTCTGGTCAATCGATCGCGAGGCCCTGGTGGCAGCCGCGGATGCGCGAAGTTTCGCCGCCGCCATTCACTCCTATGGCGGCGCGGCCGCGGAGATGAATGCGGAGATGAATGGAGGAGTGCAGCCCGCCGGCGTCCTCACGCCCTCCGGTGACCTCTGGTTCGCGTCTACCAATGGCGCTCTCAAGGTGCACCCCATTCGGACCTCGCCACCACATCCCTTCCCGCTGGTGATCCAGCAGATCAGGGAAGATGGTTCAGCTATCGATATCAAGGGCCCGGTGCTGATCGGGGCAAACGTTCAGCAGACCGAAATCGATTACTCCGCAATCCGCCTGGACTCGCCGGAGCAGACACGCTTCCGCTTCAAGCTCGATGGCCTGGAGAGCCGCTGGACAGATGCGGGATCGCGTCGCGCGGCCTTCTATTCGCACCTTCCGCCGGGGAGGTACCAATTCCGCGTCCAGGCCTTCGATCCCGGGGCACCCGACCGCATCATCGAAGCCAAAATCCAGATTGAAAGCATGCCCCATTTCTATCAAACGGTGTGGTTCTACACCCTGTGCGCGGCGCTTGTGTTTTTCCTCACGGGGCTTGCCTTTCTATTTCACCAACGGCGATTGCGCGAACGATTTGGGCTGGTGCTCACAGAGCGCAACCGGGTGGCGCGAGAGGTGCACGACACCATTATTCAAGGCTGCATCGGGATCTCCACACTGCTGGAAGCTGCGCACAGCACGGAGGAAACATTCCCGGAAAAGAGCCGGTCGCTGGTGCACCGCGCACGGATGCAGGTGATCATCCTGGTTGACCAGGCCAGAAATGCAGTGTGGAACCTGCGCCACGAGGAGCATCCGCCAGAACAAATGTTTGGCAGCGCGCTCGATAAGATAGTTGCGGAATTCCAACAGGAAGAAAAGGCTTTAATCTCGTTGCATTTCGATGGCGCTCTGCCTTCAATGAGCGCGACTGTTTGCGGCAGCATGGCATCTGTTGTGCGCGAGGCGCTATTGAATGCAATCCAGCATGCGCACGCCGGCCACATCCTGGTCTCGGTCCATGTTGGCCGCCGCACGCTTACAATTGCAGTTTCAGATGACGGGCAAGGCTTTGACGCGGAAGCAGGCGACAAAATGCATTTTGGAATGATCGGAATGCGGGAGAGAGCCGAAGGTCTGGGAGGAAAACTGGAGGTGGCCAGTTCAAGAGGCCATGGAACCACGGTAGGAATAGTGATTCCACGCGCAAGATTGAGTCGCGAAGTTCCGGAGCGTGCGTCATGACCCTGGCCAGCCCCATCACGGTCCTTGTCGTCGAGGATCATCCCGTGGTCCGCTTTGGCCTGGTTGCCCTGATCGATTCGCAACCGGACATGAAGGTGGTGGCCGAGACAGGCGAGGGCCGGGAGGCGGTCCTGGTATATAGCCGCTTGCTGCCGAGTC
>Ga0116111_1002766_pt1 | contig 10243 bp, 10 predicted proteins | sample June2015DPH_8_10_FD_89720 | JGI IMG/M metagenome (GOLD analysis project Ga0116111, IMG submission 89720) | Peatland microbial communities from SPRUCE experiment site at the Marcell Experimental Forest, Minnesota, USA - June2015DPH_8_100 | ecosystem: Environmental > Terrestrial > Soil > Wetlands... | reverse complement strand
GTCGCTCCACCGTCCATGGCTGGCCGTCCGCATCAATAGGGACGCGCGGCGGCGTGTCCGGGCCAACGGGCAGTCCGACTCCACCGGAACCAACAAACATCGCCAGTACCGATTCGAAATCGTTCCGGCGGCGCCGCCACCAGCCGGTTGAACGTGTTTTTGTCCCAGTTGACAAAATTTTTCTCCGGTGGCGGGCGCTTCACGGTTTTCTTGCCGTCCCGCGCCGACTTTTCCGCCAGCTTGAGGTTCTCGATGACATGTTCCGGCGCCTGCGCCACCACCCAACCGCGGTCGTCAAAGCCCTTCCGCCCCGCCCGCCCGCCGATTTGGAAGCTGACCTTGAAAGGCTATGACTATCACCGAACGCCAACAGATTGCCGATGCCAACGCCCGCCGCGAAAAATCCGAGCGCGCCAAAGATAGTCAAATTTGGTTTCTGCAATGGGGTTCAACGCTGGCGCAGCGTGGCGGTAGCGCAGCGGCGGCGGTGGACGAGAAGTGCAGTGACGCCGACGGCCAGCAACCCCAAAGCCGAGGGTTCAGGCACGGGCTGGAAGGCCAGTCCTGTAATATAATCGAACCCGGAGGCAAAGGTGCTTTCAACTCCGTCCGGCGTGAATTCATAGATGTAGCTCGGGATGCCAGAAAAGCCATCATCCGTGTCAAACAGATCGCCCGCGCTGTTAAAGGCCAGTCCATAAGGTAGAGACAACCCGGAGGCAAAAGTGCTTTGAGCGCCACTTGGTGTGAATTCAATAATGTTGCCGTCTGCGTAATTTGCCACAAACAGATTGCCGGCGCTGTTAAAAGCCAGCCCTACAGGATTATTTAACCCGCTGGCAAAGATGCTTCGCGCTCCGCCCGTCGTGAACTCATAGATGTTGCCGCCCTGTTCCGACACAAACAGATTGCCCGCGCTGTTAAAGGCCAGTCCTTGAGGATAGGACAACCCGGAGGCAAAAGTGCTTTGAACTCCACTTGGTGTAATTTCAGTGATGTTGCCGCTGAAGAAATCCGACACAAACAGATAGCCTGCGCTGTTAAAGGCCAGCCCAAAAGGATCGTTCAACCCGGAGGCAAAGGTGCTTCGCGCTCCGCCCGTCGTGAACTCATAGATGTTGCCGCTGCCACCATCCGCCTCAAACAGATTACCCGCGCTGTTAAAGGCCAGTCCTTGAGGATAGGACAACCCGGAGGCAAAAGTGCTTTGAACTCCACTTGGTGTGAATTCAATAATGTTGTCGCTGCCGTAATCCGACACAAACAGATTCTGCGCCTGCACACAGGCACACGTTGAAATAAGGCTGATAATTACAATTTGTTTTTTCATAGTTGATTTAAGGTTAAGTTTTTTATTTTGACTGAACTACCGTTGGATCGAAATCGGCAAAATTTCCATCGTTCTGTTTATGCTTGCGCAATTCCGCCGCCTGCGCCTGATCGCGTTGAATGAACCAAGTGCAGAGCAGGAAACAGGGCCGCGTTCTACTTCACCTTGCGACAGCGAATGAGGAGTGCGGTGGCGCCGACGGCCACCAACCCCGAAACCGAGGGTTCAGGCACAGGCGTGAGTTGCCATGAAGAAATGTACGGAGTCCCGAATTGGGCTGAAATGGGCACAAATGCCAGAGTGCCGGACGAGTCGGCCGTTACGGTATGAATATCATATTGGCTTCCCGCAGTCAGAGAATTGACACTGCCAGAGTGGATTCCGGAAGTCGTAAAATCGATGCCGTTTACGCTGATTTCTTCGCTCCAAACGGCACTAAACAGGTATAGATTGTACTGTCGGTTTGGAGTCAAGCCGGTGATGGTTGCGGAATAGAATGCAACACTGACGTCGAACAGTCTCCCGTAAGTTCCTCCGATGGCGTTTCCTTGACTGCCACCGCTGGAAAGGGACCATATGACGCTCGTTGAGGTGCCGTCGGTGTTGTAAAGATTTAGCGGATTGTTTTGCTGCCCGTCTGCCGAGATCGTATTCCAAAGATCGCCAGCAGAGCCGATTGCCGCAGCACCAGGCCCGTACGCGGGATAGCCGCTTTCGGTCCAATTGTAGTCGAAATCGATAATTCCAGAATTAAACCCGGCCGCTGACACTCTGGTGCTGGCAAGCGTTGCCAGCCATAGGACGGTAAACAGAATTGCCAGACGAGTTCGACCGGCGAATGAATGACACGCGACACGAATGATGGAATGGCTTTTCGTTTTCATAGGGTTTCACAGATCCGAGTTTTTCCCGACTGATTGATTACAATCCTACGCCGACCTCCTTTCCTGTCCAGAATAAGTTATTCACATCCAACGAAGGCATTCTTTATTGAGAGTTTGATTGATTGACTGAGAAGTAAGCTTCCCCCGATAGGGTGGGCAAATCTTGCGGAAGGAAAAGCTGACGGTTGCGACCGCGTGAGCAATGGCGGGCCGGGTGTTTTTTCATCGCGCCGATGACTCATCCGTGCTAATCAGTTTCCATCCGTGGTCAAAATTCTCAACGACAGCGCGCGCGAATTTCTTAACGCCACCGCCTGGAGCAACGCCACCAGTGAACCCCTCACCGGCGATGCCTCCGCCCGAAAATATTTCCGCCTGCAAAAGGATGAACAAAGCGCGGTTCTGATGGATGCCTCATCGGTCCTGGAGAGCGTGGCCCCCTTCATCCAGATCAGCCAGCATCTCCATCAACTCGGTTTCAGCGTGCCGGCCATCCTTGCCCGGGATGAGAAAAAAGGCCTCCTGCTGCTGGAAGATTTCGGTGATGCAACCTTTACCCGCCTGCTGGATGGTCAACCCGATGCCATTTCCCAACGGCAACGGGAACAAACATCAGGTAGGGCGGGCAGCCTGCTCGCGATTCATCGGAGTCCTCTGCCCGCCGCCCATCAACCTGACAATTGCGGCGCGCACGGAGTGACGCGCCCTACCAATGCGCCGAATCTCTTTAAGAAATCGTTTGAACCGGAAAAGCTTTATACGCTGGCCACCGATGTCTTGATTGCCCTGCACCGGCATCCCGAGGCAATCCCAACCGGCCTGCGGACGTATCATCCGGAAAAAATGCTGGAAGACATCGGGCTGTTTTTGGAATGGCGCACCCCCACGATTTCAGAAGCCGGCAAGGCGGAATTCAAAACCGTCTGGCGGGAAGTGTTGTCTGTCGCCCACCAAGTCCCCGCTTCGCTCCTGTTGCGCGATTATCATGTGGCCAATTTGATGTTGCTTCCAGAACGCGAGGGCGTCCGGCAGGCCGGGCTTCTGGATTTTCAGGATGCGTACCAAGGCCCGATCACGTATGACCTGATGTCGCTGCTGGAAGATGCCCGGCGCGATGTTCCGGATGAGCTTAGGGAGAAGATGATAGCGCGTTACCTGGCCCGGTTCCCTGCCCTCGACCGGACAACTTTTGAAACTTCTCTGGCCATCTTGGCGGCGCTGCGGCACACCCGTGTACTGGCCATTTTTGAAAAGTTAAGCCGGCACGAGGGAAAGCATGACTATAAGAAATTTCATTCGCCGCGTGTGGAACGCCTGTTGCAAAGGGCCTTGCACCATCCCATGCTGGCCGGCGTGAAACGATGGATGGATCGCTATGCACGGTAAGATTAAAAAGGCCATGGTTCTGGCCGCCGGATACGGCACGCGGCTGAAGCCATTGACGGACCGGATGCCCAAACCGCTCGTGCCGGTCGCGAGCAAGCCGATGATTGAATATGCGCTCGACAAGCTGCGGGCATACGGGATCAAGGAAGTCATCATCAATGTCTCGCACCTCAAGGACCAATTGACCGCCTATTTGTCTGCCTGCAATGACCTGACCATCAAAATTTCTGAGGAGACCGAACCGCTGGAAACGGGCGGCGGACTGAAAAAGGCGCTTCCACTTCTGGGAAATGAGCCTGTTTTCACCATCAACAGCGACATCATCTGGACAGATGAACAGGAAAGTGCGCTGGATCGTCTGACCCGTTATTGGCATGACACCAAAATGGATTTTCTGCTCCTTACACAACCCAAAGCAAAAGCCATTGGGCATGACAAGGGCGAAGATCATCTTTTCATCAAACCCGGCAACACCTTTGACTGGAACGAGCGGGAAGCGCCTTACATCATTGCCGGCATCGGGATCATGCATCCCCGCATTTTATTGAATGCTCCGGACGGGAAATTCACCGTCAAAATCCTCTGGCACGAAGCGCTCAAGCAAAACCGCCTTGCGTGCCTGCCGCATCACGGCCAATGGTTCCAAACCGGCACCATCCAGGACATCAAAACAGCCGAAAAACATTTGATGAGGCATGGAGGCTGTCCCTAAAATGAGCCGGTTCAGGCGGCCAGGTTCCAGCCTGAATAGCGGAAAAATGGAAACTCAATCATCATTGCCGCAAACATCGGCCGCACCTCCCGCCGGGAAAAACTGGATTCGCCTGTCGGTTCTTGTCCTGTTGCTGAGCTTTGTCACCTTGTGTGTCACCAGCGCCTGGCAAAAATCCGCCACCTATGATGAAACTCATTATCTGGGCGCTGGAAATTACCTGGTGAAAACCCACCGTTGGGACCTTCCCGACAGCCTGCTGCATCCGGTTTTCTGGACCGTATGGCACGACCTGCCGTTGTTAACGGTGTCTTGTCCCAAAAACGTCTGGGTCGAGCCGGACGGAACCATCCGGGGCCAGGAAATCATCGCCTTGCGCCCGGATGACGCGTTGTTGAATGCCTGCCGGTTCACGTTGCTGCCATTCGCCGTCGCGCTCGGCCTCATCGTCTTCTGCTGGTCGCAGAAACTTTATGGGGATGCAGGTGGACTCGTATCCCTCGTGTTTTTTTGTTTTTGTCCGAACCTTCTGGCCCATGCGCCGCTGATCACGCCAGACCTGACGTTGAGCTGTTTTGCCGTGCTGACCGCCTGGCGGTTGTGGAGCCTGGCGAAGAATCCCGGCGTCCGCAATTTGTTGTACGCCGGCTTGGCCCTGGGGCTGATGCTGCTGAGCAAATACACGGCCCTGCTCCTGGTCCCGTTCTTTTTCGCCACCGACTTCGCGTATCGCACCGTGGCCGGTCAGATCCACTTGCATTCCCCGGGAAGTCTTTGGCAGGAATTGCGCCACTGGCCGGTGCTCCTAGGCATGGGTTTCCTCCTGGTCTGGGCCGCATACGGATTCCAAGTTGGGGGTTTTGCGCTGCCATCGGGCCGGTGGCTCACCCTGCCGGCCGCGCCGTACTTTCAAGGGGCGGTCTTTCAGTATCTGCAATCCCGGTCGCCGCATTCGTTTTTCCTGATGGGCATGCATTCCAGCACGGGCTGGTGGTATTACTTTCTGGTCGTTTGCCTCATCAAAATTCCCGTCGCCATTCTCATCCTGCTCGCGGGGCTCGTCCTGGCCCGGCGAAAGCTGGGAATGACATGGCGCCCGAATGAACTGTACCTGGTCATGCCCTTTGTCCTGATGTTCATTTATCTCTCCTTTTTCAACACCATTCAAAATGGGTTCCGCTATCTTCTGCCCGTTTATCCCCTTTTGTTCATCTGGCTCGGCAACTATGGAGCGGCCCTGCGGCGGAGCGTCGTCACGCGAATCGCCGTTGGTTTCCTGGCCTTCTGGACCATTGCCGGCACACTCCGGACCTGGCCCGATTATCTTGCGTATTTTAATGAATTCATTGGCGGGCCTCGGAACGGATACCATTGGCTGGGCGACTCAAATTTGGATTGGGGTCAGGACCTGAAGGAACTGAAATGCTTCATGGTTCAGCACGGCATCGACCGCGTCCAGTTGAGCTACTTCGGAACGGCGGACCCCGCCCACTACGGCATCGATTACGAATATCTTCCCTCGGCCAACAGCGGCTTGCGACCTTCACCAGCCCTGCGCGAAGGCAAATCGCCATCCCGTTTCGTCGCCCTCAGTGCCTATCAGTACCAAGGCATCGATTTTCAAGACAAGGACTTCTACCGGTTCTTCTATCAATACGTTCCCAATGACTTGATTGGCCGTTCGATCCTGTTTTTCGATCTTAAGGCTTTGACTCCCCGCACCCAGGCTCCGCTCCCGCTCAGGGTCCGTCAGCTCGTGGGGCTGGCGACCAATGCCACCCCAATCGTTTCCTGTCCCTGAAACGCGCGGGCCACGGTCGATGGTGCCTCAATTGGGGTTGTAGCGTCGGCGCTGTGCGCCGATTCAATCGAGCCACAGGCTCGACGCTACAGCATATCGGGACACTACCGCACAGTTTTCCCGATTGACTCGCCGCTGGAGCGGAATAGCCTTGCCCGGAATGAGCCGGAGCGGTCAGGTCCGACCGAACAGCGGCAAACTTGAGACGATTTTGAACCAGCTTATTCCTGCTGATGGCAGAAGTTTCCGGTACGCAGCATGGGGAGTCGTGCTGTTGGTGCTGGTTCATCTGTGCTGGTTGCAATTGCGGCCGGAATCGGAACTGCACCAGATCTATGCTTTTGCAACACAATCCACGGCCAGCCGCACGGCATTGATGCAGTATGAGCAACTTGACCGGATTGCAGATCAAACGGGCAATGGCAACGTGCTGTTGAAGCTTGCCGGGTACGCAAAGACAAACCCGGTCGTCGAAAATTCCCTGAGTTTTGTTTATTTTCGGACAAGTTACGCTTTATATCCCAGGCGGCTCTACGTTGCCCCGGCTGACCAAGTCATCAATAACGGCCGGGACATGATGCGGATCGAATTCAGTCCCAGCCAGCAATGGTTGCATGAGCATGATGTCCGTTCCGTATTTACCTTTGGCAACGACAACGCCGGCGGGGAGACGCTACGGTTGGAGATCCTGCCGCCTCGTGATGATCAGGCTGGGATGCCGACCAACAAATCAGGAGGCAACTGATGGCACTCCTGGCCTGTTGCTTGTATCTGCTGCTGATTGTGCTGGTGGGGTACACTCTGCTTTCGGTCATCCATCCCTCAAGCCGGATGACGATCGTTCAATTGATTGGGCTTGGCCCGGCCGTCGGCGCGGGAACCATGGGTTTGCTGCTGTTTTGGGCATCATTGATCGGGTTCGCCCCCTCGCGGAAGGTGTTGGCAATCATTGGCGTCCTGACGCTGGCCAGTTTGCTGGTTATGAAAAAAAAGAACCGGCTGGCACAGATAAAGATCTTGGCAACCGATTGGGAGAAAGGCGACGGTTGGATTGTTGTGCCGTTGGTCGTAACGCTGGCCGGGCTGGCGATGATTGCGACGGGCGCCCTCTCGTCGCCATTGGTGGAGTGGGACGCATTCGCCATTTGGGGATTCAAGGCGAAGGTGTTGACTTACGAAGCCCTGCGTTTGACCCCGGCCTATTTCCATGATCCGACCCTGAGCTACAGCCATTTGGATTATCCGTTGATGGTGCCTTTTCTGACGTCTGGCGCGTATGCCGCGATGGGAACGGTTGATGACCAGACCGGGAAACTGGTGTCGGCATTTCTGGATGTTCTGATTGTGCCGATGGTGTACCTGGGGCTGCGATGGAAACTGCGGCGACTGCCGGCAGCGTGCTTGAGCGCGATACTGGCCATGCTACCGGTGATGTTCCGATACGCGGGCGTCGGATGCGCGGATCTGCTGCTGGCGATGTTTTATGCCGGCAGCATTCTTTACGTGGCCAGATGGATTGACCGACAGCAATGGCAGGATCTCATCCTGGCAATCCTGTTCAGCGCCTTCGTTGCGTTCACGAAAAACGAAGGGACGGTATTGGCGCTGATGAATGGCGCGGTAATCCTGGGATTTGGGCTTTGTAGCGGTCGGCGGCGCGACTGGGTTGGAGCAGCGGCTTTTTTCATGGGTTTGCTGGCAATGGATGCGGCATGGTTGATCTGGAGCCGGAGCCTGCCGCGCACCCATGAAGATTACGGATCGAAATTATTGTCATCGGCTTTGGTGACCCATTTGCCAAGATTGAAAGAAATTATCCCGGCAATGCTGGTGCAAATAGCAGAATTCAATGTTTGGGGTCTGTTGTGGATCATGGCAGGGGTGATGGCGCTGCTGGGATGGCGGGCGTTGACACGGCCATATGTGCTGGCCCTGTGGATTTTGCTGGGATTGCACCTGCTGAGTTATGCGCTGGCGTTCAGTGTGACACCGTGGGACCTCACCTTGCTGATGCCCATGATCATGGATCGGTTGCTGTTGCATACGGTTCCAGCGGTCATTTTTCTGGCTGGATGGCATTGGGCTGAAATGGGAACAGGATGGCGAATTGCGGAGAGCGCCCTTCGGTGAAACAGTATGAAGCAGTCCCGCAAAGCGGGATGAGTCCGCTCATTATTTAAGCCGGAGAAGTTTGAGCCGACTCACGTCGGCTGCTACGGAAAACATACCGGGGCAGAAGGGAATGGGTTGGCAGGAAATGGCGCGATAGCGTCTTGGAGTGCGCCGGCCCTCCGGCGCTTTCGTTGGCGCATCATATCCCCAAAGCGGCAGAGGGCTGCCGCAGTCCAAGACCATCCGGTTTTTCTTCCGATGCCAGGACGAGCGCAGTCCCCATTCTACAATCCGCAATCCGAATGCCGCAATGGAAACAGGCGGAACGAAGGGGAACTCTTTTCCTGAATTCATTTTGGGATGGACGATTTGAGCGAATGGCGTTTGAATTTCATCTGCTTGAAAGTGAAACCATGAAAATGAAAATTATCATCGCGCTTGCCGCAACCGTCGGAATACTCGGACTGGCGGGGTGCAAACCCAAAGCAACCACGGTGTCGGGTCAAGTGTTCATCGTCACTAAAGGCGCGGAAAATTTCAAGCTTGGGGACGTTGAAATTCTGTTGGTTGAAAAATCACAAGTGACTGACTTTTTGCAAAAGAAGCAACCCGCTATTGATTTGGAAATGGCGTCAAAGCGACAAGAACTCACAAATGCAGAGCAAGAAGTCGCTACCGCTTTAGGAAACGCAGACAAAGCCCAAGCTAATTTTGACTGGTTTACGGCGAACAAAACTTGGATAATTCCCCAACAGTTGCGGATTACTTGGCGGACTTTTTGCCAGTCGTCGTCCAAAAAATGATTTCCAACTCCGATGGCAAATTTTCTTTTACCTATCCTCGTAACAAAATGTTCACGATTTTTGCACACGCACAGCGTATGGTGTTAGACAAAACAGAAGCATATTATTGGCTAGTGGACGCTCCTAAGTATTGACACAAGCCTACTCTTTTAGGTGGTGAAGTCGGTTGCCCTTGTTTCCAAACCAGATTACGCACATTCCACCGGAATTCGCCAGGATTTGTCCGAAAGCCCGCTGGATTAAAAAACAATTTGATTGTGCGCGAAGGCAAATCTCAGGGTTGCTGTTCGAGGCGGTAGAATTGCGCCGCCGCGCCGACCGCATTCGTGACGATGCATTCCAAATTCAGGACCACGGGAGCAGTCGTTATCGCGTTCCAGCCGCTGGACAATCCCAACGCCGGCGCTGTCTCCAGCGACCAGTTCGCCAAGGCAGGCCAGGAAATCACGACGTTTGTCCCGCTGCGGCCGATGGCCAGTGCCGGCGCTGAGAGCGTGCCCGAACTATTAAGGTCGGGGCGCACCAACACCAGTTCGATCCCGTTGGTACTCGGATTCAGGTTTTTCGCGTATTGCTTTGCCGTGGAAGTGTTCCAATGGTCGGCAACGCCTGCGCCGGCATTGGCCGCGTAACTGAAGTAGTTTGTCCCGCCGGTCTGACCGGAAATCGTGCTCCAGAAGTCGTACGAAACGCATTCCTCGGCGACGCCGTCGAGCGACATGATGAAGCTTGACATCTGCTTGCCGTTAAAGGGCGTCAGGGCCACGCCGTTGTACGGGGCGCCGTCCAGCGCCGGGCTCGGATACATCGCGTCCATGCACCACAAAACGGCCTTGCCCCCGAAATTCGCGTTTGTCATATATGCGGTAAGAGCGCTGTCGCCGGGATGCCCGACGTTTTTTGTCCAGTCGGGCAGGATGCCGTTAATCCCGTAAAAATTCTTTGACCCGAACGTGATGACCTGGCCGGTATGGCCTTTGAGCAGGGGCTGGCAAATAATGTATCGTGCATTGTAAAAACACGCCGCTTCCGCATTCTTGACGTCGCTGTTGGGGAAAACGCCGTTCGTGACGCCGGTGGTGACGCGGCCGTTGTTGCCGAAATAGTCAACTACATTTACATTGGGGAACGCGTTGGTGAGCGCGTTAAAAATATTGTCCGTGACGGCGCGGCTCGGGTCGCCGATCCAGATGTCTGCCTGGGGAACGCCCGCGT
>Ga0116111_1002764_pt1 | contig 10252 bp, 9 predicted proteins | sample June2015DPH_8_10_FD_89720 | JGI IMG/M metagenome (GOLD analysis project Ga0116111, IMG submission 89720) | Peatland microbial communities from SPRUCE experiment site at the Marcell Experimental Forest, Minnesota, USA - June2015DPH_8_100 | ecosystem: Environmental > Terrestrial > Soil > Wetlands >... | reverse complement strand
GCGCCGGATTTCGTCATCGCGGCCGATCACTGGGTCGAGCTTGCCGCGGCGCGCCAAGTCGGTAAGATCGCGGGCATAGAGCGCAAGTGCCCCATCTTTGGTTTCTGAGGTTGGGCCGGCGGCTTGCTGGGGGCTGCGAACGGTGATCAGGGCCATCAAGATGGCATTGCGCTCGGCGCCGTGCCGCGCCAGCAGGGTTTGGGCGGGATCGCTCTCAAGATCCAAGATGGCCAAGAGCAGGTGTTCGGTGGAGACGTGCTCATCGTCGAGGTCGGCGGCCTCCTGAAAAGCCTGCTTGAGGACGGCGCTAGCGGTCGAAGAGGGCTCAGCCTTCAAGGCGCCGCCGGCCCAAAGCGCTGGCAATTGGTCAATCAGGCGCCGTGCCTCGGCCAGCACTGCCTGGCTGTCGACGCCAATCTTGCTCAGCACCGGTACCACCGTGCCTTCGCGGTCGGAGAGGAGGCTGGCAAGCAGATGGAGGGGCATGAGCTCGGGGTTGCCGCGCTTGGAGGCGAGATGGCCGGCGGCTTGCACCGCCTGCTTCGCCTTGGACGTCAGTTTGTCCCAACTCGCGATGATCGGCATGTTGTTCGTCCCAAGCGGGCCGCACAACTAGCGGCGGACTGAGGAGTGATGGAAAGCCCCGCGTCCTCCGCCAGGAATTCAGATCCTACCGCTTGGAAACGCCTCCACAAACCGCCGCATCAGGCCGGTAGGCAGGGGATAAATCTCCGGCTCTCCAATTGAAAACAGGGTCGAGCCCTTCGGACCTTAGCTTGGTGGAGTAGATCGGCGCGTCGTACGAATGAGCCGTGAACTGGCACCCACCGTGCTGAAGTGAATAACCACCCGGTGTGGTGGAACAGTTGAGCGTGAAGAGACAGCCGCCTCCTCTCGCCAGCTCAACGCATACGTCCCAGTCCTCTCGCGTACTCACAAACACTGCGGTCGTCGGCGCAAACATGTTATGAAGAGCAATGGTCACGAGAAACTCCTGGCGAGTGAGCGTGTAAGGCGACTCTTGAAGAAGGGCTCCGGGAGCCAGCTTCAGACGGGGAGTACCGAGAATGGTGGCGCCACCTCCGTAGTGCTGCTGCAGGTATTCCTCATGCCGCATCAGCATGGCCCAGTCCCGTCTCCAGTCCGACAGGCCGGACAGCACTCCGATGCCGACGTGCTCAACCCCGGCCACGAGCATGCGTTCATAGGCGTCCAGGCGGTATTCAAAGTTTGCCTTCTTGGTCCTGCCGGGATGCAGTACGGCGTATCGCGCCTTGTCGTAGGTTTCCTGCCAGAGCACGGACCAGCACAGCCCCGCGTCGATCAAGCGGCGGTAATCGCTTTCTTCCAATGACTCGGCACTTATTCCGACGAGACCGCCGCCATGACGGTCCAGCACACGCCGCAACAGTTCCACGTGACGACACATCGCATCCACTCGCATCCGCGGATCGGAGGCGTAGACGAGCTCGAGAACTCTCTGCCCCTTCTGCTCGACGAGATAGATCGCCTCTTGTTCGAGTTCGTCATCCGTCAATCGCTTGCGCTCGACCCCGATGCCTTTATTTCCTCCGCGATAATTGCAATAGAGGCACTGCTCCTCGCAGATGCTGGTCACATAGATCGGGACGATCACAAAGACTTGTCCACCGTAAAGAGCCCCTTTGACCTCGGCGGAACGGGCGATGATGGCTTGATCCAGCTTGCCCCCCAGCCCGAAGCCTTCGCTCCAAAAGAAAGGCGCGCAGTCGGATGCCACCATGGGCCGGAGCGAGTCTAGAGATCCCGGTCGCGTGTGGGGAAACTCTGAGACTTCTTTGCAAACGATTTCGTAGCGCTGAGAGAACATGGAATTTTCTATTCATGAGGATACGCGCAATCGAAAACCGGGCACCGTGACCATGCACACAGGGGCCTGTGACGACGGTCAGGACGAGCCGAACTCCAGCAGCTTGGAAATCCTGCCGCGGTTGGAGCTCGCGAGTAAGATGAGAGTTGCGAGAACCTATGGCAGAGCGATTCACCGAGCGGCTGCGCCAAAAAGCAGCTGGGATTTGGGAGGCACAACACCAACACCCGTTTGTACGAGGCATTGGCGATGGAACGCTAAGTCTGGAAAGATTCAAGTTCTGGCTGCGGCAGGATTATGTGTTCCTCATCGAGTACGCGCGGCTTCTGGCTCTGGCCGCCGCGCGCAGTCCGGACCTGGAGACCATGACCCGCTTCGCCACGCTGCTCAAGGAAACCGTGGAAACCGAGATGAATCTCCACCGGGCCTACGCTGCCGAGTTCGGGATCAGCCGCGAGGAACTTGAGCGAGAACTCCCTGCGCCGACCACTCGGGGCTACACCGATTTCTTGTTGCGAGTGGCAGCGACGGGCGATTTCGCCGAGTTGGCTGCAGCGTTGTTACCTTGCATGTGGGCTTTCAGCGAAATCGGCCAGCGCCTGGCTGCGCAGCTCGCCCCCAGCGGCAAACGTTATGCGAAGTGGATCGCGATGTACAGTTCCAGAGAATTTGCCGAACTGGCCCAGTGGTGCTGCGATCTGCTCGATAGTCTTGCCGCAGGACTGCCGGAGCGCGACTTGCGGAAGCTGGAGGCCGCGTTTCTCACCAGCAGCCGCTACGAGTGGCAGTTCTGGGAGATGGCATGGAAGATGGAACGGTGGCCGATATGACGGTCGCGACTTCGCAACCGGAAGGCTGGCAACGGGAAAGCTGGTGACTAATGAAGATTCCTTGCGTTCTGATCGTCGCGGGTTCCGATTCCAGCGGTGGGGCCGGGATTCAGGCCGACTTGAAAACGGTCTCGGCCTTGGGCGCCTTTGGCATGACTGCAATTACCGCTCTCACGGCACAAAATACGACCGGCGTCTACGGGGTATTGGAGATCGAGCCGAAGTTCGTGGTGAAGCAGATCGAAGCCTGCGTGAGTGACATCGGCTGCGATGCGGTCAAGACGGGAATGCTCGCGAGCACCGCAATTATCGACGCGGTTGCAGATGCAATTTCCAGACACAAGTTAACACCACTGGTGGCGGACCCGGTGATGATCGCCAAAAGTGGCGCCCCGCTGCTGAAGCCCGACGCCATCGCGGCTCTCAAGACCGAATTGCTGCCGCTCGCCGTCGTGGTCACGCCCAACCTGCATGAAGCGGCAGCGCTCACCGGACGTGAAATCAAAACTCTGGCGCAAATGAAAGAGGCCGCCCGGGCGATCCGCGACCTGGGACCGGAAAATGTCGTCGTCAAGGGTGGTCATCTGGAGACGATAGCCGCCGACGTCCTCTACGACGGTCGTGAATTCACCGAGTTTCGCGCGGAGCGCATCGACACCAGGAACACTCACGGTACCGGTTGCATCTTCGCTTCGGCGATTGCGGCCAATCTGGCCCAAACGAAAACCGTTCTGGAGAGCGTGACTGCCGCTAAGGATTTCATCACCGCAGCCATCCGTGCCGGCCTCGCGATTGGGAAGGGTCATGGGCCTGCCGATCCAATGGCCATGCTGTACCACAGGGCAGGATTGGGCGGCTGAGTGGCAGGCATGCTTCCACGCTGAGGGCCGAGTGTCCCTCGTTTTTCCGCTTTCGAAACGCGGATGCTGCTCGTCCGCTACAAGCGTTCGTGGTCACCCTCACTGCAGTTTGTCCTAGTCGTGTCATTCATCGGGATGAGTATATTGATTAGGGCTGGTTTCATAAGTCGGTTTTGGGTAGGGCACGGCTTCAGGAGCCTGCCCTGTTTTGCCGAAGCCCCGAGCGAAGCCGAAGTGTGCCGTTCAGGACCTGGAAGAATGCGGGCTTTAGCCGCTGAGGGATGCGCCTTCGCCTTGTCCACCGGACTCGCCCCCACCATGTAGTGATTCTTCCGGTCGATCACGTCAAAGCACGTTCGAGGACAAAGCAACGCAGTCTTGAGCATTTCGCTCCAGGAATTTCTCCCCTGCGATCAACTGGTCTGTGATTCCCGTCACGACAGAAATGTTCGGCGATCAATGACGGCCATTCGTCGGCCGCGACCGCTTTCCGTCAGCATTGTTGGCGCAGCGTGATCCAGACCACGCCTCCACCATCTAACTCACTGCAACCGCAAGTGAATGACTTCTAATGTGCCCGCCAACTCTTCGGCCTCTCGCGTGCAACGTGCGTGTATTCTCTCTGGCTAAGGTTCCACAGAAGAGAAGACTGGAGGCAGCCCATGCTCCACAAATGTGCAAATCCCGCCTGCACGGTTCCCTTCCGTTCCCTTCGCGAAGGCAAACTCTTTCTTGCGGAAACTTTTCCTTCTGACCTCAGCGCCGCTTTCGACGGCAACCGGCGGAAGCTCCGCCGGCGTGAACATTTCTGGCTGTGCGATGCCTGCTCGTCACACTTCACGCTGCGTTTCGACCCCACCCTCGGGATGCTGACTGTCCCCCTCGGCGAGCACGCGAGTCCACACTTCCTCACCCGCGCCGCGGTCAACGCTTGCTAATTATCAAATGGGACCTCTTATGGATTACCCAATCACAAAACGCGCACCTTGCTGCGTTTGCGGTCTCGACAGCTTTCGCCACATAGGATGGTTCCTCGTGGTCGAGAACCGCTGGCTCGACCGCCTCAAGATCCTTTTCTGGCATTCCTCGCTTGCCACGCAGAAGGACATGAAGAGCGTCTGCTGCAGGCAACATCTCAAAATCCTCATCGCCCACTGGCTGAACCAGGCCAGCCTCCGCCTTCCTCCGGCATACGACCCTCCGTTGCCTATTGGCAGCGACCCAACTCTCACCGATTTCGATCTCGGCCCCCATTCGGTTGGCCGCCTGGTCGGCGAGCTGGCGGTTCATCGCGAGTCCTTTTCCCGCGTCTGGTCAGGTTCTCCCGAGGCTCTGGAATGCATCCTCGACGCTCTCCTCACCATCGGAGCTGAAGCCAAATCCCAACCACTGGGGTTTCAGTCCTTCTACCCACCCGAGTCCTCGCACGGACTCTCACTCCAATAAGGCGCTGGCAGAGTCTATCTCTGCCAGCGCTCCTTCCACACTCGCCAATCTTTCTCCATCGCGTCCGCCATCGCCTGCGCCGCTCCCGCCAGCCAGTTCCCTTTTCGTCCGCGCAGATCCTTCAGGATCGCCCGCCGCTTTTCTTCCGTCCCCACATGTACGTTCGCCGTCTCTCTCCCCATCGCCTCCAGCAACCGCATTTCCCCTCGGCTCGTTCCGAGCGCGTCCAGTTCGATGCGCGAACAATGCGGCGACAGCCGCCGCACGATCCAGTGCCCCCGCATCTGCACATGCGGGTCCGGACAGCGTACCGCCCGCCTCAGGATTGCCGCGTACAGAATCTCCGCCGGCGCCCGCTTCGGATTCAGCCAGTGCGAAGCCGATGGCGTGAGTGCCTTCGCTTCCCGCGCCACTCGCCCGCCTTTCCACTCCGCGATCGCCACCAGCCGCAGATGCCCCAGACTTCCCAGCCCCGCCACTCGCCGCGCCAACCGGTACCGCATGCCCCGCTCCGGCAGCAGGTGTTCAATCGCCTCGCGCGCGCTCTCCGGGATTTCTCCCTTCACCGTCGGAAGCCGATCCATTTTTTGCCAGAACACGACCGGATCCCGCAGCTTGCTCTCCGCGATCGCCCGCAACCACTCATGGCTCTCCCCCAACACAAACGGACGCCCGCCTTCCTCCATTCCACGCTCGTACCCCGCCAAGATCGCCGCCGCCGACTCTTTCGCCTTCATCGTCAGATGCTCTTCCCGCGTCGCCAGCAACGCGCTCGTCGCCAGCCGCACCAGATCCATCGTGTAGGGGAACAAACACGCTTCATCAAAATCGTTAACCCCCCACACAAGCCGCCCATCGGTGTCTCGCCAGGTGCCAAAGTTCTCCACGTGCAGATCGCCCACCGACAAAAGATGCGTCACGCGGTCCAGTTCCGCACACACCTCCGGCCACACCTGCACCCAGCGATAGAACGTCGCGCGAAAGAACGGAAAAAGGGCGGCCGCCATTTGCTCGTGCTTGAACCGCAAATCGGGCTCGACAATTCGGATGTGCAGCCGCAGCCAATCCTCAAACTTCTTCGTAGCCTTAACAATGTTCATGGATGTTCACCAATGATAAGACGGCTAGCAACAATAAGAAGATCGTCACACCCTGTCAAGGCAGATAGAACAGGCGAGACCCTCTCACCCATGGTTGCGTAAAAAGTCCGCGGCATAAAGTCGCGGGCCCAACCCCTGCACACTAGCACTCTCTCCTGTTATGATTTGCGCGCCCATGTTCTTACGTTCTCGTGTAGCTTTCGCCATCCTCGCCCCGCTCGCGGTTTCCGCCAGCCTCTGCGCGCTTCCTGTCCCGAAAACGCCGCCTTCTCTGCGCCCCGTCCGCATGGTCCAGCAATCGATTCCCATGCCCGACGGCATCCGCCTCTCCGCCACTCTCTATATGCCCGACAACGCCAAGCCTGGAGAAAAATTCCCCGCCCTCCTCGAGTATCTCCCCTATCGCAAAGACGACGCCACCGCCGCCCGCGACTATCCCATTCACGCCTGGTTCGCCGCCCGCGGATACGTCAGTGTCCGCGTCGATATCCGCGGCTTCGGCTCCAGTGAAGGCACGCCCACCGACCGCGAATATTCCGAGCAGCAACAACTCGACGGCGAGCAAGTCATCGCCTGGCTAGCCGCCCAACCCTGGTCTACCGGCAAAGTAGGAATGTTCGGTATTTCATGGGGAGGCTTCAACTCCATCCAGCTCGCTATGCGCCGTCCGCCCGCGCTCAAAGCCATTCTCGCCGTCGATACCACCGAACAACTCTTCCACGACGGCATCCATTACATCGACGGCATGATGCACTTCGACAAGTTTGAGCTCAACATGGATCTTGCGCCCTCTATGACGGGCGCCCCCGACTATTCGCTCGACGAGAAGATCCTCGGCCCGCGCTTCGAATCCGCGCCCTGGTCCCTGCTCTATCTCAAGCATCAACGCGACGGCCAGTTCTGGCGCGCCCCCGTACGCCCGCTGAGCGAAATCAAAATTCCCTGCTTCCTAATCGGAGGTCTGCTCGACGGCTATCGCGATTCCATTCCCCGCATGTTCGAGCAAGTCAAAGCTCCGCTGAAAGCTATCGTCGGCCCCTGGAATCACACCTTCCCCAACGACGCCGAACCCGGGCCCCAAATCGAATGGCGAGATCAAGCCCTCCGCTGGTGGGATTACTGGCTCAAAAACCGCAACACCGGAATCATGGAAGAACCGCCGCTATCCATTTATATGCAAGATTGGCACGCCCCCGATCCCCACCTAAAAACCGTGCCCGGAAAATGGCGCGGCGAAATCGGCTGGCCTCCGAGGAACGCAGCCGACACAACGCTCTATCTCTACGATGCCCACGTCCTCTCCACCGACCCCGCCAAACCCGCCGTCCACCAACTCCGCTACGTTCCGAGCGTTGGCGTGGAAGCCGGTTTCTGGTGGGGAGAACTACTCACCGACCAGCGCCCCGTAGACGCCTTCAGCCTCACCTACGACTCCGCTCCGCTCAAAACAGACCTCACCCTCCTCGGACGTCCCCACGCCCTGCTCCAGGCAAGTGCGTCCGCTCCGCAAGCCGACTGGTTCGCCCGCCTCTCCGACGTAGCGCCCGACGGCACAGTAACCCAAGTCACCGGAGCCGGACTCAACGGCGCGCAGCGCGACAACTCTTCCGACCCCAAAGACTTAGTGCCGAACCTAATTTATGCGTTAGATATCGAAATGCACTTAGCTACCTGGACCTTCCCCAAAGGCCATCGCATTCGTTTAGCAGTTTCGAACGCGCTCTGGCCCATGATCTGGCCAACCCCCTATGCGATGACGACCACTCTTCAACTTGGCGGCGACACCGGATCGCGCCTGACCCTCCCGCTAGTCCCGCCCTCCATGTACGCCGCCCCGCAATTCGCGCCCCCGGCGCCCTCCGAGCAACGCAGCGACATTCAATCCGCACGCTTTCCCTGGCCCGGCGATTGGAAAACTGAGCGCGACGAAATCGATGGAAAAACAAAGGTGACCTGGACCGGTAAGTCCGAAGAGACTTACCCCTGGGGAAAAGAAACGGACCTCGAAGGCATAACTTACATAGCCGACGATAATCACTCCGACACCAGCTCCGTCCAAGCCGAAGCCGAAATCGTCATGGCTCTCAAGCAACAAACCCTAACCTGGCAAGGCCACCTGACATTGACCAGCGACGCCCAAAACTTCTACTACAAATACACCCGCCAGTTATTAAGAAACGGCCAGCAGATCAAGCAGAAGACCTGGGAAGAAACGATTCCCAGAGACCATCAATAGCTCTCCACCAACAATTTGCTCCACCGCCCTCCCAGCCTTCATGCTTTCTTTTCCGTTACTTGCGCTTTCTCCGATCCAATCGCCCGCCGCAATAATTCCACAAACTGCTCGATCCGCCTTTCTTTCTCCTCCGGAAACGGTCCCGACTTCCGGAACAATCCCGGATCTAACTCCTCCGTCAGCAGCGCATCCTGAAACCGGTCCATCGTCCACTCCAGGATCGATCCGGCCATGTCCACATCCAGGTCCGTCCGCAACTCTCCCCGCTTAACTCCGAAGGTAACAAATTCGCGCCATCCGTAAGGGTCCTCCGCAACCAGAAACCGGTTGATCTCCCTCCGCAGCGCCAAATCCGTCCCATAGTTACCCACGAGATAGATCCGATACGACGACCAGTTATCCCGCACCATGTTCTCCGTGCGCTCCAACCAATACCGCAGCAGTTCAAAGAATCCCCGCTCCTGCACCGCCGCCGGAGCCTGCATATATTTCGGAAACGACTGCACCGCCTTCTTGTACGCCTCGAAGAACAATCCGTCCTTGCTCTTGAAGTGCTGGAACACTGATCCCTTGGCAATACCTAACTGCGCCGCAATATCTTCGACTCGCGCCGCGCTATACCCGCGCTCGGCAAAATGCCGGATCGCCACTTCCACAATCCGCGCCCGCTTCGCTTCCGAGCGCGGACGCGGTTTCCCGTCCCGCCTCATCTGCGTCGGCTTCGCCAGACTGCTCGTAATTCCTTCCATGGCACATCTCCAATAAACTATTGTGACCCTCAGTCAACAGAAGATACAGGACTCCTAAACCATTTTTCAATGGCTTTGTTTATGGGTCCTCGTTAGTTTCTTCACCCGGGGTCTTTTCTTGTCTTGACCACTGGTCAGCGCATGTCCAGCCGAGGAACCAGGTTCGTTTCTACTTTCGACGCGGCAAGCGGGAAGCCTCGCGCAGCAGCGTTTCCACGGACTTGAGGCAAGCGGAGCGCATTTCCGCTGCATGTGGCGGCTGGATCGTTTTCGCGATCAGAAGCATCGCAGTTCCGTGGAGCAGAGCCCACAGCGCGAGCTCCAGACGCGTGTAGTCATCCGGAGATCCCCCGAGCTGTGCGGCCAGTTTGCCTTTCATCAACTCCACCGAGGGTCTCTCCTGCTTTAAGATCTGGTTCAGCGTTAACCCGCGGGCCGGCTTGGCCGAAAAAAGCAGTTCGTGTTCGTTCAGGTAATACAGTTCGTATTCGTGGGGGTGGCTCAAGGCGAAGTCAAGATAGCGCTCGCCCGCTTCTGCCACCGAGGAGGAAGCCTCAATCAGTCGGAAAAACTCTTGCCTCGTTCGTTGCAACAGCGCCCGCAGGATATCGTCCCTGTGGCGGAAGCGGCGGTACACCGCCGGGGTGTTAGTACGCGCAGCCCGGGCCACGGCCCGCATGGTGAGGGCCTTATCCGCCCCCTTCTTCCAAAGCTGACGGGCTGCATTCAAAATGCGCTCCTCGAGATCAGGATCGGGTTGCCGCGCCATGTTTTCTCCTCTTTCGGACGGCCTTCGAATTATGTTGACAGTGTACACATAATGCGGTACAAAGGGCAAGTTCAGCCCTCCTCCCTCCCCCATCTTGGCATAGGCAGGATGTCCGCAAGACTGGCTGCGGTTGTGGTAATGACCCGCGGCCCTCTGCTGGTGGGTGTCGCCCGCGAACTCTACTTTGACTTGGCTTGACCCCTCGGCACTGGTCTGAAGGGTGTGAGGGACGGCCTAAACGATTACGTTTACAGCGTTAACAGAATGATGTATGTTTGAAACAAGGCGGGCCCTTCCCCTTCTAGGGGGGCAATTTTCATTTAGGAGTTTTGTAGATGTACTTAACCGAAAACCCGGAGGATAGAATCTCCATCGTACAAATGAATTCGGAGCTGCAGCGCGCTCAACTGGAG
>Ga0116111_1002754_pt1 | contig 10270 bp, 16 predicted proteins | sample June2015DPH_8_10_FD_89720 | JGI IMG/M metagenome (GOLD analysis project Ga0116111, IMG submission 89720) | Peatland microbial communities from SPRUCE experiment site at the Marcell Experimental Forest, Minnesota, USA - June2015DPH_8_100 | ecosystem: Environmental > Terrestrial > Soil > Wetlands... | reverse complement strand
GGGCTTGACGTTCTGAGTTTGACTCGACAAGGAAGCCGGCGTATGATTTTGCGGAAAAGTAAAGTTGAAATCGGAAATTCCGGTTTAACGGAATTCGGGACACCCTCAGGGGCGCAGGAGGAGAAATGAAAACGTTGGAATCTTCTGCCGCTGGAAGAAGTTTCGGCGGCCTTGTTGTCACTGTGCTCCTTCTTGTGGTGGTTATTGGAGGGGCAATTTACTATTTTTATCCGCGGAGTCCGTTTCTTCAAAACGCGTTCCGATCCGTCAAAGGATCATCGCAGGATGCTGCTACTACATCCAAGGTGCGCAGTGCCTTGCTTTTGTCAAAGCACGTATCCGCTTTTGACATTAAGGTCGAGACGAGCCAAGGAGAAGTCACCTTGACCGGTCAAGTACCCTCGGAAGAAAGCAAAGCCGTCGCTGGGGCGATTGCCCAGGACACGTCGGGCGCAAAACAAGTCCATAACGAACTGACCGTCAACCCTGCCGCGGAGCGGAATCCGGAAACGGAACGTCTCCGTGCCCGCATTGCCGATCTGGAGATCAAAACGATCATCAGTGATGCTCTTCTGAATAGCACGGAACTAAGAGATAAACGCATTGAGGCACAGGTCGACAAATGCGTGGTTACTATGAACGGAACGGTGGAAACACCGAATCAGAAACATGCGGCCGAGCAAATCGCTTGGCAGGCTCCGGGCGTCCAAGGAGTCACCAATAATCTTGCCGTGACCAATGCCCAGGCGACGCCGGAGAGTGCGGATGAGAAACTTGCCCGGCGGGTGGAGTTTGAATTGTATTCTACTAAGGCAGTTTCTTTAAAGATGGTGCAAATACATGCTGAGAACGGCACAGTCACTCTCACCGGCAGTGTTGCCTCCCGCGCAGAAAAACTGCTTGCGGAAAAGATAGCTCAGGCGGTTGAAGGGGTTCGAAAAGTCGTAAACAATCTGGCTGCGCCACCCGAGATCGAGCCGTAATACTCAAGCGCCGCTAGCAGGAAATGTCAATTTGTGAGGTTGATGGAGTTGATCGCTGTTTTGGCGGCGATCTTGGGAGTCCCTCTTCATTCTTCACAGACGCTTACCCTTCCATATCGCCTTCTACCCAATCCCTCCTTTTACCTACCTGCTGCACATACTCGTAAGGTCAATAAACTGGTCCGTGAGCCAAAAGCATCCACAAAGGGCGATCAGCATTTTACTGACATTTTAGCAGGCCAATCAGGCAGGTGCTTCGTCGGATTGGCAGTCAAGTTCGAGCGTGTTCGTTGGTCCGGCCGCTGACGAGTCGAGAGCAGTTCATCACCTGGCTCGGGATGCCGAGGGTAACCCCAAATGCCACTGTCCCATGCTCCACCTGGCTACTCATGCTGCCTCGCGCTCATAGTACTTGAGCAGCCCACCTAATCGCTCCTGGCATCGAACGGTCCCACGAAGGGGAGATTCCAGTAGAGTGGGTCGAGGAAACAGTAGCTTGTTGCCTTTGCCCTGGTGATTTCTTTCGGCGTGGTAATGCTCTTGGAATTCGGTTAGCGCTCTCTTCAACGAAGCTTCCCCGAACAAGATCAGCTTCGATAGGCATTCCTCTTTGACCGATCGCACCCAGCGTTCCGCAAAAGCATTCAAGTTCGGGCTATGCGGAGGCAGTCGCAGGCACTTCACCCCTCCTGCGGCCAGCGTCTCCCGGAATTCCGCGCCGAACTTCGTGTCGCGGTCGTGAAGCACGTACCGATATTGGCGTAGACACCCGCAGGCCTCGTCCGTCGCGTTGCGCCCCATTTGCGTCATCCACTCTTCGGTGGGATGCCGGGTGACACCCGCCAGGCTGACGCGCCGGGTCTCCATCTGGAGGAAGAACAGGACGTAATAGGTGGCCAGACCTCGCCAGGTAAGCACTTCGACGGTGAAGAAGTCGGCCCCCGCCAACACGGCCAGGTGGGCGGAAATAAATTCCTTCCAGGTGGTCTTCTGGCACCGCTTCGGTGCCGGTGCGATGCCATACCGCCTGAGCACATTCGCCACCGTCTGATCCGACACCTGATGGCCGAGGTTGGCCAAGGCTCCCACGATTCGATCGTATCCCCAGCCGGAGTTCTCTCTGGCCATACGTACGATCAGGGTCTCGGTTTTGCCATCGATGGGCGGTCGGCCCGGGTAGGATCGGCGCTTGCATCCGTCGAACTTGCGGGCGATCAGCCGACGGTACCAGGCCAGGATCGTGTCGGGCTGGGCGACACCGGCCACCTGTTCCAGTCCCCTACGGCCGAGTCTCTTGCCAATTTCAGCTAAGGTGGATCTCTCCGGATCGGACAGCCTCAGACGGGCGGGAAGATATGATCGCAAGATCCGGTTCTCGGCCGCCAGGTATTCGTTTTGCAGCAGCAACTGCTGATTTACCAGACCCGTAACATAGGCCAACAATTGCGCCCATTTGTTGTTTTGCATGGTGACCATACATCATATGCGATCTGGCGCTGAATCGTCCGGTCGAATATTTTGACCATACGACCTCGTGCATCGGTGCTTTCGCAATTCGGTTCTCGAGGACTTGCACGCGGGTATCGCGCCCGATTCCAAGGCTGGAGACTACTCGGATGTACTGGTAACTACACCCTTCGGGGAAATTCCCTGGCCCAAGCTGTCGCGATTCGATGACGAGGAGATGAGGACCCTCATGATCGAAGTCGTCCAGAAAACATACGAGTTCATTCAGGAGTTGTTCGACGAAGAGAGCGGCGGTGAGATCCTTCTTCAATTGGCCGCGCACGACCCGCTACCGCGGTGGGAAGACCCGAGATAGCATTTGAAGAGGCGGCCTCGTGAAGGGTGATCGCCTCTGTGAGCCGTTCGACGGCACCACCGAAGCCGCATGCATCCCCCTTGCCCATTTGGCAAGCCAATGCAGCAACCGCTTGTCACAGGCTCCTTCCCGACGGATCGGTCCATGTAGGGATCGGTTACCCTTGTAAAGCACGGCGGGTGAAAGAACAAGGTTGGTAGGTCCGTGGGCCCTCAAACCCTAGATCTCTACCGTGTCAACGCTGCGATCTTTGGTTTTACAACAACTTACAAGACCGCGGGGACTGCCAAAGTTCGCGGAAGTCGTATAAGACATCGAATTTTGTGGGTTGGGTTGTGGGTTGGAATCCTCCCTAGAGTGTTGGTGTGTTCCCTTCTGTATGTCAAGTTCTATTACACAAAAACTTGACGCGTCAGGCCTCTCGGATGACGCGACCACTTCCCTGCTCATGGCTGCTTGCCCCTTTCGCCTTATCCGTTTGACTGCGGCCTCCGGTGGCCCGGGTTGATTGAGCCCAATCGGAGATTTGGTTGCAGGCTGTATCAACATGCCCTCAGTTTCCTCTATTCTTCGGTTCGCGCAAGGGTCGATGATCAGCGCGGTCAAATGTCAGCGTCTCAGATTTGGGAGTCCCGTCGTTCCTTGCAGTCCCTACACCACCTGGTCCATGGCACCGCTTCTAAGCGCGCCTTGCTAATCGGCTGCGCGCATTCATCGCAGATGCCGAATTTCTCGTGCCGAATCCGCGCTAAGGCATCCTCAATGGCGCGTAAGAGCTTGCCGTCTGTCTGATGCAACCTAATTTGCATGGCAGTGTCAGTTTCACTGGCGGCCATATCGACCGGGTCCCCGCGAAGTTCACCTGCGGTGGGAATCGAATCGACCAGACTCTTGCCAGTGGAAAATTCTTGCCGCTTCGAAAGGAGAAGATTCCTATAGCGAAGTAGGTCGCTCTTGTTCATGGCAGCCGCCTTATCACCTTTGCGTCGCGGAACTGGCCGCTTGATATCGATCGAGACTCACCCCACTCTCCTCCGCGCGCTCGCGAATGTATGGCGTATCCCCGGTATTTGCTTCGGTCGACTCGCATGTCAGGAACCACACCACATCGAGGCAGATTTCAGAGTTTACTCTCATCCCCCAAAGCGAGGAAAGCTCTGATTCTGGCTCTGATTCTGGCTTTGGGAAGAATCGTCTTGACCGTATCCGGATCTCCGAAGACGACGCAGCAGTCCATCTATAAAGTCGTCGGCGTTGTCAAGGCCTCTTTGGGGAACACTCCTCCCTCACGATCTGGGAGCGGGGTCAAGGGCGCCGCAGGCGTTCATCGCAGACCCTTGACGCCGCTCCTAGATCGCCATGCTTGCTGGCGGGATGAAGCACGCGGTTTTTAAGCGGGCTTCATCCTTAGCGGATTCCTTGGGGCTCGTCCTGACCAAGGCTCGCCTCTCTTGAATCTCGCAGTGGGCCGATCCCACTAGCCATCTATTCGGTGGGGCTAATCCCCGGACCATGATTCTTTCTTCCGTCTCCCCGCCTTGTGCAGGGAGGCCAGGCGCCCATTCAAAGCAGCGATGGACTCGTTCCGGCCGAGCCGGACCGGTGGTCCACCATGGACTGCGTCGGGCTACCTGACATGCGAACCATCTGGTGCCGTCGGGGCCTCGCGGAGAACCCCATACATCCTCACCGCCACGCGCCGCGCCAGGGCCACTTTCGCCACGTTGGCACCACGCCGAAACTTCAAACGCTTATACACGCGACGCAACTCCGGGTCGAGCCGCGCCGCCGTCTGTCCCGCTTCCACCAGCAACCAGCGCATCCTCGTGTTGCCTTGTTTGGTGATGTGTCCGAAACGCTGGTGCGTGCTGCTGGAATCCTCTTGCGGGTTCAGTCCCAGGTAACTCACCACCTGGCGCGAGCGCCCGAACCGCTCCACCGGACCCAGCGTCAGAACGTAGGCCAGTCCCGTCACCGGACCCACTCCGACCAACCTCATCAGCCGCCGCACTTCCGGCCGTTTCTCCGCTTCCGCCTTCACCGCCTCGTCCAACTCCCGGATCTGCGGATCGAGCTCGTCCAGCAGCTTCAGCAACTCCCGCCGCCGCCGGCTCGCCCACGGGCCTAGCTCTAACGCCTCGAGTTGCTTCCGCCCCCGCTCGCTCCACAACTTTTGCTTCCAGCACAGGCCTTGCCCCATCGCCAGCCCGTGCAGTTGATTCTTCACCGCCGTCCGCATCCGCACCAGCTTTTGCCGACGCTGCAATAACTGCCGCCCGTCCCGCTCCTCCGGCGAGGGGACCCACACCTTCGGGAACCGGTCCGTCCTCAGCAGGTCCAGCAGGTGCAGCGCGTCGCGCGTGTCGGTCTTCTGCTTGCGCACCATCCGCGCCCGAATCTCCGCCGGATCTCCCACCCATAACTCGTGCCCGCATTCCGCCATCAGGCGCTCGAACCATTGCGTGGCCCCCGTCGCTTCTATCCCCACTCGCGTCCCCTTCGGCAAACTCGCGTAAAACTTCTTCGCCTCTCCGCTCTCGTGCTCCAACCGCTTCACCTTTACTTCCCCCGTCGCCGTCTCGAGCATTGCCATCATCTGGAAGCGCGGGTGATAATCACACCCTATAATGATTGTTATCGTCGGCTCCTTTCCCCGCTTGCCTTGGTCAAGACCTAAACCAAGTCTAGCGGTTCTTGGGAGCCGACGACTTTATAGAATCAGAGCACCTAACTTCTGAAGGCCATGAAGCTCGTGTAGCCGGAGTTGTCTCAGACCGCGACGGAGGTCTCGAAAGACCTCAAGGCGTGGCCAGCAACTGGCTTCTACCTCGTTGCTGGGAGTTCTGCCTTCCAGCGAGGCCCGGGCCAGGAGTCCGTCCAAGCGCCGACGGTACTCATCCTCGGTAGACTGTTTAGCCTCCAAGTGAACCGCAACGTCGATGTCACCCAGTTTCTGTTTATCTGAGACGAAGCTGCCAAACACTATCACCGCATTTACTGTGAACGCGTGCAGGGGATCGCCGCTAATATCTGGGATCCGACGTAGGAGTTCGGCCAGGTGTTTCGCGGCAGTGGCCCGGAAAATCGCCCGTAGCGTCGCGCTCGAAAGTGCCAGCCCCTTGCTTGTTAAGCGAAGATGTAGCCGGTGTAAGCCTGATACGCGCTCCGCAACCACCACCGCACTCGCTTCCGATCCTTCCCGGTCGGCACACCGAGTCGAAGACCATGGTATGCTTCCGCACGCAGGTTCGTGGGCTTGCTGCGACCCTCTAACCTCACCTGCCCCGCGGGAATGGATTCGCTGCGGTGCGGAATTGGAGAACAACCTATGCTAGATTTTTCTCGCCGTGCATTCTTGATGGGCACTTCGGCAAGGTCGCCGAGGCCTATCGGGAATATACATCCCACGAACGATAGATAACACTCAAGGCAAGTCCTCAGGAAGGGAGAATTTTATATATGTCCAACGATTCGCAATTAAGCCGCAGGAGTTTCTTGAAAGGCGGTGTTACCAGCGCGGCAGGGCTGGCGGCCGCGAGCAGCGTGGCTTTCATAACCCGGCCGGAACGAGTCTTCGGGGCGAACGATCGCATTCGCGTGGCGGTGTGCGGTGTGCAGGGCCGGGGGTTTAGCCACGTCACGTCCTTTGCGCAAATACCCAACGTTGAGGTCGCAGCCCTGTGTGAGGTGGACGAGAACGTTTGGGGAAAGCGTCTGGCCGATATGGAAAAGCAAAACATCCCGAAGCCGGCGCTGTATTACCCGGATGTGCGAAAGTTGCTGGAGGACAAATCCATCGACGCCATCTCCATCGCCACGCCCAATCACTGGCATTGCTTGATCGGAATCTGGGCTTGCCAGGCCGGTAAAGATGTATACGTGGAGAAACCCTGCTCGCACAATTGGTGGGAAGGCCGCCAGCTTGTACGGGCCTCGCAGAAATACAATCGGATTGTGCAGCACGGAACACAAAGCCGCTCGGCCCCCTCTGCCCGGGAGGCCATTCAAAAAATCCACGCCGGGCTAATCGGTGAGGTTTACATGGCCCGCGGTCTTTGCTTCAAATGGCGCAACACCATCGGGCACGCTCCCGAGGAGCCCGTGCCCGCGGGCGTTCACTACGATCTGTGGACCGGCCCGGCGCCCCTCCGGCCCTTCACCCAAAACCGCTTCCATTACAAATGGCACTGGTTTTGGGATTTCGGCAACGGCGACCTGGGCAATCAGGGTGTCCACCAATTGGACGTGGCGCGCTGGGGTTTGGGCGTGAAGTTCCCGAATAAGATTTCCGCCATCGGGGGGCATTTCATGTTCGACGACGACCAGGAGACGCCCAACACCTTGAACTGTGCCTTCCAATATGACTTGCCCGGCGGCAAGCGCAAGATGATGGAGTTTGAGGTTCGCCACTGGATCACCGATCGGGAGGCGGACATCGGCGCCGTGGAAATGGGGGGCTCCAAGGGAGATTCTAACTGCTACGGCGACATCTTCTTTGGCTCCAAGGGATACCTTGCTGTGGGAAATGAAGACATGGAGAATCCCTACCTAACCTGGCTGGGAAGGGAACAGACACCGGGCCCCAGCAGGGGGCCTGAGGAGGGCCAGCACTTCGCCAACTTTATTGACTGCGTGCGCAGCCGCAAAAAAGAAGACCTCAACGCGCCCATCGAGGAAGGCCACATCTCCGCGACGCTGATGCACCTTGCCAACGCTTCGTACCGGCTGGGCAGAACCTTGAATTTCAATCCCGAGACCCAACAAGTCATCAGTGATCCCGAAGCCGATACGCTGCTTCGCGACGCCGGCCGCGGCTACCGTGCCCCCTACACGGTGCCGGAGGAAGTTTAAAGAAGCTGTCATGAAAATGCTCCCCTCCTCGGCTGAGGAGGGGGTTGGGGGTGGTGGGTACGGAATCGCAGATCAACCACCCCCGGCCCCTCCTTATCAAGGAGGGGAGTACGTGGAGCATTCTCATCATCGATGGTGCGCCCCAGGCGCATGAGCGTCTGTGTGGGAGTGTCCCTGCCAAAAACTCGATCGACCACAAAGAGCGGCCAAATTACAGGGGTGTCAAAGAGTTGAGGGAGTTGCTGAGGAGGTGCGGGCTACAGATTTCATGGCGGCGGGAACTCGGGGAAGATCCCCTTCCCAGGGGCCGGAGTCTTCGCGGACCTCGGTCGACCTCGGCCGGAAAGGTTCCTTCCTCAGGCCGAGGACGATCCTTCAAGCCGCCCGCCGTTCGTAGCAGTGATGCAGTCCGCCGACCTCCGGCAGTTCAATGACCGGCCCCAGGTCCGGCGGTTGAACCGGTCTAGTCTCCGGTGCATTTTTCTCCAGCGACAGGTGCGTGCGCGCCCCGTGGTAATGATCGAAGTACGATTTGAGCGTGCGTCGCAGAGACGATTCGTTGAACACGAGCAGGTGGTCCAGACATTCCCGGCGGATGGATCCGATCAGGCGCTCCATGTAGGGATTCTGCCATGGGCATCGCGGGGCCGTCAGGACTTGGCGAATCGCCATGGCTCGGACTCTTTGCCGGAAGACTTCGCCATAGATGCCATCGCGATCATGGAGCAGGTAACGTTGGGTCGTGTCCCAAGGGAAGGCCTCAGCAATCTGTTGTGCCGTCCGTTCCGAGGTGGGATGGGCGGTGACGTTGAAATGAAGCACGCGGCGCCGATGATGGGCCAAAACCACAAAGACAAAGAGAATGCGAAAGTTCACCGTCGGTACCACGAAGAAATCCGTCGCGACCAATTGCTTCAGGTGACGGTCGAGGAACGTCCGCCACGTCGGTGAGGGTGGTTTTCGGTGCCGCTCCATCTACTTGGCAACGGTGGCTTGAGATAGTTCAATTCCGAGCTTCAGGAGTTCGCCATGGATGCGTGGCGCTCCCCAGAGGGGATTCGCCCAGCTCATCTTCCGGATGAGATCTCGAATTTCACGAGCCACTTCCAGCCTTCCCGGTCTACCCTGTTTACTCTTCCAGGTCCAATACAGGCGGAATCCTCGGCGATGCCAGGCCATGACCGTTTCCGGCTTGACGATGACGAGCGCAGAACGTCAGTCGGACCACAAGTGCAGCAGCCATGCCCACAAGAGACGGTCCACCTCCGTGAGTCGAACGCGCCCACGCTGCGACCTTCGAAGCACGTTTATTTGGTGGCGGAGGGCAAGAATCTCCAACTGCAAGGCTCCCCGAGTTTGGAAGCTGGAGCGGAAGGTGCCAAGGAAGGAAAGAAATAGGGTAAACATTGGGAGCGGCAAGCTTAGCAGCAGGAGCGAACCAACATCAACAATTTCAATGTGGACGGAATTTCTGGCAGGCAGAACCTTTCGGACGCAAAATCCCTGGTGAATCAGGGGGTTGACGTGATCGCGCACGGAGTGCGTGACCAATCCGTGGACGCGGAGTTTATAGAGGCCATGACGGCGCATTCCGTCTGGTATATCCCCACAATTAGTCTGGACGAGTCCAGCTACATTTTTGCCGAACAACCGGGCTGGAGGATGGATCCGTTCTTTGCACACGCGTTGCAACCGGCCTTGGCGGCTGAGTTCGATGATTCCGCATGGCAGGTCAGGATTTTGGAAAATCAGAAACAGGTTGACGTCGACAAGGCCTCTGTCCAGATGAATGAGCACAACCTCAGGATACTCTACGACGCAGGAGTGAATATTGGGTTTGGAACGGACTCAGGCGCTGTCCCTGTTCGCATCCCCGGTTTTGCCGAACACAGGGAACTCGACCTGCTGGTGGCTGCGGGCCTTACGCCACTGCAAGCGATCGACCTCGCCACGGGCAAGGCTGCGGCATTGCTCCAGCTTAACGATCGGGGAGTCCTGGCGCCTGGAAAATTGGCCGACCTGGTCGTGGTTGATGGAAACCCGGCCGCGCACATCCAAGACGTTCACAAGATTGAAGCAGTGTGGCACCGGGGAAGGTTGGTAAGCGGGCGCGTGCGAGATTTCACGCCATAAAGGCAGACAAATAGAGGAAGTAGGGCCGTGCTCAATAAAACTCTGGTAGTGACCCGTCAATTGCCCCACGAGGTAGAATTGCGGATCGCGCGCGACTACGTGGCGCGTTTCAACACGTATGACCCGCTATATACCAGCGACAAGTTGATTAGCGCGTCGGCTGGTGCGGACGCGCTGCTCATCAATTCTCAGGATCACATGGACGCACAGGTTCTCTCACGTTTAGGGAGTTCTGTGCACCCCATAGCGACGGTCACGGTGGGATTCGATCACATTGATCTTGCAGCGACGGCCAACGGCGGAATTACCGTCACCAATACCCGATCCCTCGCCTGAACTGTTGATGCTTCAGTGATCTGTAAGCGTCAAGGGAGGTACATGTAGCGAACGCTCTGTGCTGCTGACGAATTGGTTGCACCCTTGGCGTGATGTGTTTGGTGTCGAGGGAAGGCCTACGGTATAGTGATGGGCATGAGGTTTC
>Ga0116111_1002749_pt1 | contig 10283 bp, 8 predicted proteins | sample June2015DPH_8_10_FD_89720 | JGI IMG/M metagenome (GOLD analysis project Ga0116111, IMG submission 89720) | Peatland microbial communities from SPRUCE experiment site at the Marcell Experimental Forest, Minnesota, USA - June2015DPH_8_100 | ecosystem: Environmental > Terrestrial > Soil > Wetlands >... | reverse complement strand
CTCCCTCGTCTCATACTTCATCAACACCGGCATCACATCGGCCGTTTACAGCGACAAGAAGAAATTCAACTTCGAGCAGCCCCTCACCAACCTTGTCTGGATCACGTCGGCAATCTCCATCATCGTGACGTTTTGTGCAACCTACCTCCTCCTCGGCAGCCTTCCGGACCCGAAGTATGCGTCCCTGTGGTGGGCCCTCTCCATCATCATCAGTTGCGGCACGGTGGCCGGCGCCCTGATCCCTGAGTTCACGAAGGTCTTCACGAGCACGAGCTCGCGCCACGTCCAGGAGGTCGTGGCGAGCGCGCGCCAGGGCGGCGCATCCCTCGATATCCTTTCCGGTTTCGTCGCGGGCAACATGTCCGCCTTCTGGGAGGGCCTGACAATCATCGTGCTTATGCTCATCGCCTATCTCGTCTCCACGAACGGGTCGATCCAGGCCCTTATGCCGAAGGAATTTGCCTTTGCGGCCCCGGTGTTCGCCTTCGGCCTCGTGGCCTTCGGTTTCCTCGGCATGGGTCCTGTGACCATTGCGGTCGATAGTTTCGGCCCCGTCTCCGACAACGCGCAGTCCGTGTACGAGCTCTCGCAGATTGAGAGCGTCCCGAACATAAAGGCGGAGATAAAGAAGCAGTTCGGCTTCGACCCCGATTTCGAGAACGGCAAGGATTACCTCGAAGAGGCGGACGGCGCGGGCAATACGTTTAAGGCAACGGCAAAGCCGGTGCTCATCGGTACGGCCGTCGTCGGCGCGACAACCATGGTCTTCGGCATCATTATCCTGCTGGAACGCATTTTCGGCGGCGCGGTGGCGAAGCTCTCCCTCGTGCAGCCGGAGGTCGTCCTCGGTCTCCTCATGGGAGGCGCGGTGATCTACTGGTTTACCGGGGCGGCCACCCAGGCCGTGGTGACGGGCGCCTACCGGGCAGTCGTCTATATCAAGGAGAACATCAAGCTCGACAGCACAACAGCTTCCATCAAGGACAGCAAGGAAGTTGTGAAGATCTGCACCCAGTACGCGCAGAAGGGGATGATCAACATCTTCATCGTCATCTTTTTCATGGCCCTCGCCCTGTCGTTTTTCAACCCCTACTTTTTCATCGGCTACCTGATCGGCATCGCCTTCTTCGGTCTCTTCCAGGCGATCTTTATGGCGAACGCGGGCGGCGCATGGGACAATGCGAAAAAGATCGTCGAGGTAGACCTGAAAGAGAAGAACACCCCCCTCCACGAGGCGACCATCGTGGGCGACACGGTGGGCGATCCGTTCAAAGACACCTCTTCGGTTTCCATGAACCCTGTCATCAAGTTCACCACGCTCTTCGGCCTGCTTGCAACGGAAATCGCGGTTACCATGCACTCGCAGACACTCAAGACGAGCCTCGCCGTCGTCTTCTTCATCGTGGCCCTCGTATTCATCTACCGCTCCTTCTACGGGATGAGGATCGGCGAGGAGAAGATTGCCGACACGGCAGGCGGAAAGTAGCGGGAAACAGCCCTTTACGCAGGACTCTGAAAGATTGCGCCCCCTGCCGGGTATTCCGGCAGGGGGCTTGTTTTCTCGGGAGCAATCTGTGAACAAGTATGAGTCAACGTCTCTTCCGCCCCGCAATCGCGTGAGGGACAGGCTTCTGCCGGTGAATAGCAAGAGGCGGATCATTTATCTCATCGTGGTTAAGACGATTCTGGGCCCTCGAAAGGCGTTTGCCAACATTAACAGGGCCCATATGAGGAAACTCATATACTGTCTGAGGACGGGGTCTTTTACCGTTTTGTTAGAAAAAATCGCAAGGAAGCTTTCGGAGCCTTTTTCACACGTACGGTCGGCCCCCGGTACCGTGTCGGCGCAAAAAAAACCGAGGCTCGATGAGGTCGAGATAGTAGACTTCACGTCTCATGCTCAGGCGCAGGTTTCGATCGTCATGCCTGTGCGGAACAGATGGACGCACACGTATCAATGTCTCAGGTCGATACTGGAAAATACGGAGGCCATCTCTTACGAGGTGATCATTGTAGATGACGGGAGCACTGACGAAACTGCTGCAATGCTTGGGAAGGTGAGTTCGGTGAAGGTGCTGAGAAATGGACGCACCATAGGTTTTGTCGAATCCTGCAATCGTGGAGCTCGAGAGGCCTCAGGCCGATACGTGTTGCTTTTGAACAACGACACGCTGGTCACCGAGGGCTGGCTCAAGTCGATGGTAGATGTCGCTGAGCGTGACATGTCCATTGGGATAGTCGGGGCAAAGCTTATCTACCCGAATGGTATCCTGCAGGAGGCTGGGGGGATTGTGTGGAATAATTCCTTATGTCCGGCCTCCAACTATGGAAGGTATGATGACCCCAATAAGTGGGAATACAATTACGTCAAGGAGGTCGATTATTGCTCAGGGGCGTGCCTGCTGGTGAGAACTGATCTGTTGAGACGGATAGGCTTTTTTGACAGCCGTTATTCGCCGGGCTATTATGAGGATACGGATCTGTGTTTTCGTGCGCGGGAGCTTGGGTTTAAGACAGTCTATCAGCCCGGGGCGGAGATCGTGCACGTCGAAGGGGCGACAGCCGGGGTAGACGCCGCCACAGGCATGAAACAATATCAGGCAATCAATCAGGAGAAGTTCTATAGCAAGTGGAGGACACGGCTGGAGGAGACCCACGCCGAGAATGAAAATGGCGTGTTCCTGGCAAGAGACAGGTCGAGAAACAGAAAGCTCATGCTTTACGTCGACCGTTGTGTGCCCGCCTGGGACAGAGATGCGGGTTCCTTCATCACCATGGAATATGTGCGGATTTTTTTGTCCCTCGGGTACAAAATAGTCTTCTGGCCGGATAACCTTTCGAGGACGGAACCGTACGCGACGGAGCTCCAGCAACTGGGCGTCGAGGTTGTTTACGGGTCTGTCTCTTTTCGCAATTACATAAGAAGTTACGGGAAGCATTTCGACGTGGCCTGCATATCGAGGCCCGACATAGCTATCGATTATATTGATAAGATTAGAAAGTATTCAAAAGCGACACTCGTATACATTCCCCACGACCTTGCTTTTTTGAGGGAACGCAGGCGGGCTGATCTGGAGCACAATACAAAAATGCTCAGGGCGGTGAGAGGGTGGGAATCGAAAGAACTCTACCTCATGAAAACCAGCGATGTAACCATAGTATTCAGCAAGAGAGAAAAGGAGATAGTTAACGAAATGGATCCGGTGATAGACATACGTGTTTCGCCATGGATTCAACCGGTCAATGGATGCGCACAAGGATTTGCCGGGAGAAAGGACCTCCTATTCCTTGGAGGTTTCGCCCATGAGCCAAACGAAGACGGCGTATTCTGGTTTGTCAAAGACGTGTTCTCTTTGATTAAGAAGCAATTGCCGGCTGCGAGGCTCCTTATCCTCGGAAGCGATCCCACGATAAGAATTTTGGGGCTGCGGTCGGACGACGTGATTGTGACAGGTTTCGTGCCCGATCCGTCGACGTTTTTTCGTGAGGCTATGGTCTTCGTTGCCCCATTGCGATATGGTGCGGGGCTTAAAGGTAAGGTCATTCATGCGATGAGCTATGGCGTACCCGTGGTCACCACCGATATCGGCGCCGAAGGCCTCGGCTTGGAGGACGGTCTGACGGCGTTGATCGCCACCGACGCGGGCCGGTTTGCCGAAAAGGTGGTCACGGCCTATACGGACGAGACGCTCTGGAGCACCCTCTCCCGCAACTCACTGAGCTACGTGGAGGAGGGCTTCTCCGCGCAGGCTGCAAGGGACTTTTTCAGCGAGCTGTTCCGGAGTTAGCTTCTTGCTCGGGGCCTCGTCGAGGCCGTTATCTCAAAAATGTCGCTCCTAGTTATCTATGGACCACTTCAGCTTTTCCCGGAATTCCTTGGTAACCCTGGTTGCATCCTCAACGTTCGTAATGACCGTCGGCGTCAGTATGATGACCAGTTCGGTCCTACTTAGCGTTTGTGAGTTGTTCTTGAACAGGTAGCCGAGCAGGGGTACGTCGCCCAGAAAGGGGACCTTGTTGTCCGTTATCTGCTTGTTTTCAGATATGAGGCCCCCGAGCATGACCGATTCGCCGTTGGCTGCGACGATATTTGTGGAAATTTTTCTTGTCGAGATCGCAGGGGAGCTTACACTGGAAGTGGTATTTGGCTCTGCTTCGCTCACCTCAAGGTTAAGGGACAGGGTGAGAAGGCCCTCGGTATTGATCAACGGCTTCACCTTCAGGATGATGCCCGTGCTCTGGTATTGCACGTTTTGCAGCACGGTAGCTCCGCCCGTTGACGTCGTAATACCGGCGGCGGCAATCTGTCCGGTGAGGACGGGCACGTCTGTGCCGACCTGTATGGTAGCCTCCTGGTTATCGATCACCATGATCCTGGGATTTGACAGGATGCGAACGAGGCCCTTGGTTTGAGCGGCATTGACGACTGCCTGAAATTTTTGTGAATTCGAGAGGAATTGGCCGACAACCCCCGTGGTGGTGGTGACCCCGATGTTGCCGAGGGTTTGCGCGGTATAGGTGCCGTTCTTATAGCTGTTTTTCATCATCCACTCAACGCCGAATTGGAACTGGTCCGATAGTGTGAACTCGGCAACGGTCGCATCGATGAGCACCTGCCTCGGAGGCGTGTCGAGCTTTTCGAGGTAGGTGAGGATGCTTTTATAGACGGCAGGCGACGAGCTGATCAGTATGATATTTCTTCTGTCATCCGACGTCATCCTTAGCGAGGAGAAGAGAAGGGAGCTCCCCCGCCCGGTCTGCCCGGCCTGGGCGCCGGTCTGAGCCTGTGTCTGGTACTGCGTCGGGTACGGGACCTGGCCCTGCGGTTGCTGCTGCGCCACTTGCTGACCCTGTACCTGGGGCTGACTTTTGAGCGTGCCTTCGGTGGCCTTCGTCCCCGTATAGATTCGCGATAGGGCATCTACCAGATCGGATGCGCGAGAGTACTTGGGTATGTAGGTAAAAGCCTTTTCCTCGGCGCCCACCGACTCGTAGGTATCGAGCTTCCTGTACCAGTCCATCACATATTTGGCAGATGCCTCGTCAGGTGTGATCACGAGGACGCTGCTGAGGAACCTGACGGGGACGAAATAGACGCCTGCATCCCTGGGTGACCTTGTCACACTGAAACCGGCCCCTTCCAGTATTATCGAGAGCTGTCTGACAAACTCATCCGTGTCCCAATAGGTCAGCTTGAGCATGAGCATCTTCCTATTCGATAGATAAGGGACATCAAGCAGGGTGATGAAGTCGATCACTTCTTTTACGACTGTGGCCGGTCCCGAGATGAGCAGGGCGTTCTCCCTCTGATAAGGCCTCATAGTGAAGCCCGTCTTGTAGGTCTCCTTGATAACCGGTTCTATCTCCGCGATGCGTACGTATTTGAGCTGCACAATCTGGAGTATCTCTTCGCCGGTATCGGGAACTTCCTTCCCTACCCTCACGTCAACAGGTCTCCGGGCGGGCGGCCTGGACCGGGAGATGAAAAGGGCCCCGTTCTTTTCTTGCACCACAAGACCCCGCTTCTCAAGGACGCCGATCACGATCTCAAGCACCTGGGTGGGCGGCATTTCCTGTGTCATGCGCAGGGTGATCGGGTCCTTCATCTTGAGCACGCTCTCATCGACATCGAAGGTCACTTTCAGGGTCTCCCCCAGGGCATAGACGATGAAATCGGGGAGGGGAAGCCCTTCGGTATTGAGAAGCACAGGTTTTGCGACGTGCACGACCTTGGCCGGATCGATCGGCTCACTCTTTGGCAGAGGTTTTGGAGGGACCTCTCTCCTGAATGTCGGTGAAGCGAGTTCCTCTGCTTGGCCCTCGGTCAATTCCGGGGGTAGGGAGGACTTTGTCTGTTCCGTCGCGTTCCTGGCCGGCGGCGGAGTTACCTCCGGCGTTGCCGCCTTCCGGGTGGAAGCACAGCCGAGACCAAGGAAGAAGACCATCAAGAAAACGGCGCAAAAAGCTCGTTTTGCCATGTTTCTATTTTCCTCCCTTAGATCTTACCACAAAAATCCTCTGCTCTTTGCGCTCGGTTCCTTTCTGTAAGGAGACGGTGGTGTCGCCGATCTCGACAACCTCGGAGCCGTCGGCAAGCTTCTCTCCCAGCTTGCGTGAGACCAATGACCCCGTATAGCTCCGGAATATCGCCCTTTTTTCGTTTCCTCTGAGCACAGCCACGAGATCATAGGGCTTTTCAGGCATTGGCACGCCTGCCGGCAAAAGCTCATAACTCTTCTGCGCCGAGAAGATATTCTTTTTTTCGATATTCGTATACGATAGGGCTGCACTCACGGGGTTCTCGGGTTTTACCGTCTCCTTCGGCTGAACCCTCCGCGCCGGCAGCGGTATCTTCTGATGAGACAAAACCATGTCGTCAACTCTCGGTCTTCCCGCAGCAAAATAACCTATGCTCACACATAATGCAACACCTAGAATGTCCATCCAATGCTTTTTTGCCATCTCCTGCACATCTGACCGTGTCATCGTTCCATCCTGAAGGCCGTGACGAGCATAGAGATAAGAAAGTCCTGGTTGCTGTTCTGACCTTCAAATTGTTTGCACTTCAAGGCCATCCTGTTCGCCTCTATCGCCTGTAGAAGGGCGATCACCGCCTTGTGGGGACCCTTGAGTCTGACCAGTATGGGGACTTCGCTTATCTCCTTGTCCGGCATTACCTCCGGAAACTCGAAATTGAGCACAGTCAGCCGCTCTTTTTCAGCCGCGTCCAGCAGGTTCTGAAGTACGTCCACTTGTATGGCGATAAAGGGGATTCGCTTTTCATACACGGATTTGAGCAGAAGATTCTTATTCATTTCATCCGCGGCGTCGATCGACCTGGTGGCTTTGTAGGCCCTCAGCGTCATCGATCTCGATCTGTAGCTTTCAATCGCCATGCCGAGGAGAGCCTTTTTGTCGTCCACCGAATGAACCAGCGGCGCGATCAGGAATTTGAGCATAACGATAATGAAAAGAAACAGCACAAGGAGAGTTTTCGTCTGCGTGTTTATCATTTCATTTCCATGTGCAAGACGAAATTATATCTTCCCGTCACGCTATTTTTGGTGGGCGAGCCCTGAAGCTTGACCGTCTTTACGGGTTCAGCCCCTGAAAGACTTTTTATCACCTTCAGCGGTTCTTTTGCGGAAAGGGAGAGATCTATCCCCGTTTCGTTCACCACCATTCTCGTCACATAGGCATCCTCCGGCAGATACCTGGCCATCACCTCCATGGCAGCCAGCGGTGTTCGATTCCCTTTGACCTTTTCAGCGATCTTTTTGGCATTGTCCGTCTCATCTCTGCCCTTCACCGTTGTGGCCGCGGCCTTTGTGTCTTTCGACAACCTTTCTATCCGGGACTCTATCTCGCCAAGGGCGGACGTGTAGTTTCTGTCCGTGACGTAGAGCATGAGTGCACAGCCAAGTGTCATATACAGCCCGATTCGCAATGGGAGCGCGAGCTTGGCTATGTAATCTTCGTGCAGGCCGGCGCCGTAGCCTTTGAGCTGGATGCTCCGAACACCCTCGATGCTCGCAGGCCATTCAACGTTGTCGACAATCCTCACAGCGGCGCCGAGCCGCGCTCTCAATCTCTCTGCCACATCCAGCGCCTTTTGATCGTAGACATTTATTTGTGCGATCTCGGACACGTTCTTGAGGAAGAGGCTGAGCTGTTGCTCGCCGGGGGTGCGGTTCGCAAAGGAAAAGGCGCCGACAAAGCCTTTGCTGTCGTGGGCCACCGCATGGGTTATCCCGTTTTGCCCTTGAAACAGGGTAAGCTCAGGCCTTTGGGACAAAAAGGCCATGTCTTCCGGTATCACGTGGGTATAAGGGAAGCACCGCGCCGCCTCGCTCTCGATCGATCGGGGCCACGCCCATACGTCCACAAGCAGGTATGTTTCTGCTCTCTCCCATACTTTAAAGGTATAGGACGGTTGTTTCAGGGGGAAGATGTCGCCCGCGTCTATCCGGACGGCGTTGCCCAGGTCCTTGTTGCTGAGAGCGGGATATTTCTTCCTTGTATAAAAGGAGAGCTCCTTTCCCAGGATCAGAACCTTGTTCCCCCACTCACGAACGGGTTTCAGCTCACCGGCAGGGCCTGACGCGACAGTCTCCACCGCATCCTTCTTGATCCTGTAGATCTCTATGCCTTCGCCATGGTAACGCGCCGCAAGCATGGTCATTCTTCGTTCCAGTAAACAACATTATAAGGGGAAATCGGGTTCTGTCTCAAGTCGACGCCTGCGCGGATCGTATAGTATGCCCGGGGTTTCCCTGAGGAGACAGTGACCTCCAGCCATCTTACCGGGAAAAAATATACGCCCTCGACGGTGCTCGCAATCGTCCTGCCCGTAAGACCGAAGAGCTCTGTATCCGAGAGAATGGGTCTCTGTCCCATGTAGTCTCTCAGCTTTTTCACCGCGTCATTGTTGATGGCCAGATAGGCCATCAACACTTCGTCGCTCGCCGTATTGGGGTTGAACCCCAAATTGGGGAGAAGCGTCGTGTGCGGGGCGATTTTCCGGTAGAGCTCAGGGTCCATGCCTCTGATGAAACCAAGCTCCTCCTTGTACTGCAAGGCATAATTCCTCGCCGTGTAAGGCTTATCCGCCATTTTATAGAACAAGTCCTCCGCCCCGTTGGGTCGCTCGAAGTGGTCGGGATCGATCCAGTCAAGGAGGCTGTCGGTGATGACAACAGACCCTGCCTCCTGCGGCCGCACTGCTTTGATCAGCCTTTGCACGACGTTCTCGTCGAAGCGGGCCAGAGAGATAAGGCCGTTCGCATCCTGAAGCCTGATGCTGACATTGCCCGGCAGGTCGACCGGAGTGCCGTCGAGCGGGATGGTCTGCACCCCAAGGACGTCCGGTCTCGTGGAGAACACGATATCCCGTGGACCCATCGTCCCTGTAACCCCGGAATACATGAGGGTGTCGAACGCAGACATGGCGTTGAGCATCGCCTCCGATTTTTTTCGAAACCCTTCTGCAGCGGTCAAATGGGCCTTCACGAGCCAGTTGAACCCGATGGCAATGGTGACGATGACCATTGATATGAGGAGCATCAAAATGGTGGCTGAACCCCTATTGTTGAGCATAGGCCTCGTTATACGTGAGTTTTCGTTGAGAATTAGTCTTGATCCCAAAAAACATGGCGCCCCTTTTGCCTTCCCGGACATAGCTCATCTTTATGAGTATGGGAAGGCCGACCCTTTTCTCACCTTCAAATTCATAGTCCCACGTATAGGATTCTTTCGCCCTGTCATAGGCATAGAATGAAATGTCCAACTGGTCGATCTTTTCCAGTAATCTGAAGGCCTGTCCTTTCCTGTAATCGCCGAAGACATAATCCCTCTCGATCTCCTGCCGGGTTTTTGTATAGACGGGCAGCTCGTAGTAAAGTACATTGAAACGGCCGTCATCCAGGGCCTCCTTTACTATCCAGACCACCACAGGCACGTCGGCGACCAGTGGTGAGAGGGTGACGTAGGATACGAGGTCCTGGTTTCCATGAAAATAGGGGGACCATTTTCCGTTGTTATCACGCGCATAGTAGTCGCTGGCACAGTCGAAACTCTTGCACAACATCAGGTTTCGGGTATTGCCCCAGAAATTGATCCCCTTTTCGACAAGGCCGCGATATTGCTTGAGGGACTGGTCAAACGCCATAGTCGCCAGGCCGACCATGACGGCGAAGATGGTCATGGCCACAAGCACCTCTATAAGGGTGTAACCCCTATTGTGCGGCGAATGCCTCCGGTGATCCGGCACGTCGATACCTAAACACATTCAGATCGTACTCCCGGTTCTTTTTCCTGTATGTCAGCTTCATGTGGACCTTGTAAAGAAAGATCTCATACACGTTCGGGGCGCCGGCGCCTATGTTCGGGGCGCCGGCGCCGCCCGGCTTGACACTGTCGAGCACTGTCGCCGCCCATTCCAGGGTCGCCTCGTCTCCCATATCCTCGATTCCCGACTTTTTTCCCAGGTCGCTCGCCCTTATCAAGGTTATCGCCTGGGGCAGCTTGGATGATATGACATTCGATGTGTTTGCCCTGTCCAGATGGTCAAACCCGGTCCGGAAGAGGTACATGCCTGCGGCGACGGCGGATGTCAGTATAAGGCACGCGACAAGCACCTCCATAATGAGAAAGCCTTTATCCCGTCTCAGCGGATCTCCTCAGACGGATACCGCCAAAAGGCGCCTCGACGTCGAGAAAAAAAATGGAGTCGCTCACCCCGATCTTGATCCGTCCGCCGGACGTCGTGCCGTTCCGGGAAAACT
>Ga0116111_1002746_pt1 | contig 10294 bp, 6 predicted proteins | sample June2015DPH_8_10_FD_89720 | JGI IMG/M metagenome (GOLD analysis project Ga0116111, IMG submission 89720) | Peatland microbial communities from SPRUCE experiment site at the Marcell Experimental Forest, Minnesota, USA - June2015DPH_8_100 | ecosystem: Environmental > Terrestrial > Soil > Wetlands >... | reverse complement strand
CTGATGACGGCTGGGACGATCTGCAGACGCTGAAGGCCAAAGCACTGCGTGGCGGCAGCGTGAGCCCTGTGCTGCGCGCGTGGTCGCAGGGTTCGGTCGGCGATAAGACTTTCCAGCAGATCACCGAAGAATTCGCCGAACTGATTATTCCTAAAGTCTGGGAGCGGGAGGGCCGAAAGGTTTCGCGCGTGGCGACCCGCCTCTCCATGTCACCGAAGAAAGTCCGTCGCATCCTCAGCCGAGTCGGACGGCGCAAGCCGCAGCCGAAATAGAACCGCAATGCCAACGCGAGCATTGCTCGCTGCCCTGCAGCATCACGTCAAGCATACCCAACTGCCAGGCACGTCCATTGCCAAGTTGCCGGTGGTTTCGTACGCTGCGCCGCCAAAAGTGTGGCGGCACAGTACAACACCAGCGACCGAGGCAAGCCGGCCTCGCTACCGGCTTCCCTGATTTGCTTGGCTACCGTCCTCAGGTGGCCTTCAGCAGCCCTGCGCGAGGGGAAGCGCCACCCCTCCCGCCTGTTACGATACGCCGTGCGTCGTTTCGCGCCTGGCGCTTGGCCGGCATCAAGCCTTGCGTGGAGACATCCGGCGTGATTCTGCTGTTTGCGTGACGCAAGCTTTCCTGCACAACCTTCACCTCCTCGCCATTCGCTCTCAACAACCTGTGCGCCTTGATTTCGTCCACATCGAAAACGTCTGGTGTGCCCAGTCGCTTCGCGCTCTGACGCACGAGAGCGATGGGATTTCTCTCCGCCCACTCCTGCCACATGGCGCAATTAAACAGCGCATGCATTACATTTCTAACTTTCGCCTTGGAGCCATTCGCCAGTGGCACACCTTTCAGCCATTCTTCGACGGCAACGGTCTTGACGTCTGGCGAGGAGCGGAGTCCCCAGCTCACCCTTACGAAGCGCGGTCAAGGGTGGACAGTGCCTGCGCAAGATCCGCAATGAGGTCATCCACGTGCTCGATTCCCGTCGAGTACCGGATCAGTGCCTCTGGAATGCCCATGGCTGCGCGATCTTTTGCGCTAACCTCGACGTGACTGGTGGTGGCGGGTGGCCCGACGATGGTTTCAACCGCGCCAAGGTTTGCCGCGCGATGCGCAAACTTGAGCCGGGGAAGGAATTTCTTCACTGCCTCATAGCCGCCGCGGAGAACGAAACTGAGCATGCCGCCAAAGCCTCCCGGCATCTGTCTTTTTGCGATTTCGTGTTGCGGGTGCGACTCGAGGCCGGGGTAATACACCTGGGCGACCGCTTTATGCCCTTCGAGGTAGCGGGCGACTTTCAGGGCGCTGGCATTCTGCCGCTCCACCCGAATGTCCAAGGTTTTCAAACCTCGCAGCAGCAAATACGCGGCAAAGGGATCGAGCGCGGCGCCGGTGATCTCGCGGAAATGAAATATTGGCGCGATTAATTCCTTGCGACCGCAGACCATTCCACCCAAAGCGTCGGCGTGACCGCCAAGGAACTTCGAGACGCTGTGCAGCACAAGATCGGAACCCAGCCCCAGCGGCCGTTGATTGATGGGAGTGGCAAAAGTGTTGTCGGTCAGGACCAGCGCTCCAACCCGGTGGCCTGCTCTGGCCAGACGCGCGATGTCGATGACCTTGAGAGTGGGGTTGGTGGGCGTTTCCAGATAGACTACTTTGCAACCCTTCGCGATCTCGGCTTCGATTTGCTGGAGGTCGGTCGTGTCACAAAGCTGCACCAGCAGATTCATCTTGGGGAAAAATTCGCGAAACAGCTGGTTCGTCCCGCCATAGGTGTCCTTGACGGTTACAATGCGGTCGCCGGGCCGCAGCAAAGCGAAAAGGGTATTGCTGATCGCCGCCATCCCGGACGCCATGCTGGTCGCTGCCTCGGCTCCTTCCAGCACCCGAACTTTCTCTTCCAGAGCGGTGACCGTAGGGTTGGTATTCCGGCTGTAAATATGACCCGGCTTACGACCGAGAGCGGCATCCTCCCAGTCTTCGAGGTCGTCGTAGCCGAACGCCACACTCTGCACAATGGGAACCTGGGTCGCCCCCTGCGCCAGGGATTCTTCTTCTCCGGCCCACACCGCCTGAGTCCCGATTCTGGAATTGAGGACATCCCGTCTCATGGCTTTGCGCTCCTTGTTGAGTGGTTACGTATTCGTGCTTACGCCGTGGCTATTCGTCTGACGGCCGGTTCCGCGCGGGCACTTGTGAGAATTGACGGATCGAGTCGCGGCTGCAGAACCGGCGGTTCGCAAGAACCCGAAGAAAGCCACCGCGGCAGCCAGAACCGTTGGTTCGTCGTCCGCGGTTCCGACGACGAACACTAATAGACATTTTCCGCTGCGTCAATCGAAAACGGGCCGCTGCTACCGTGACCGCGTGATGATTCATACGGTGGAGGAGCGGGCGTCTCGAGACGCCCGTCCCTCCACGGTCATCGCACTCGCCGGCAGGAGACGCGGCAAGCCGCGTCTCTACACAGACGTTTTGCCAGGCAAAATCTCCAAAGCAAAACGGCCTCCCTATATAAGGACACCCGGCCGGGTCGGCCCTAAGCCGGAAGATTTGCGCGCGCTGCGAAGGTTGGCAAATTAAGCCGCCTGCGTTGTATTCTCGGGGGCGTGCTCCGTTCGCCTGCGCCCCATCGGTCTCCAACTCCCGGATTATTCTTAGGGCTGATCATCACCCTGGCGGCCGTGGTTGCATATTCGGGATACATCACGCGGCAGATTTCCGGCTTGCGCGAACTGCAAAACAATCTGGTGGACCGCAACCGGAAAGACTCTCTGCAGTTGCTTCGCATCCAGAACGATTTGAACTCGCTGGCGCTGGCCATGCGCGACATGCTGGACAACGATGAGCCCTACCCGCTGACGGCGTGGTCGGCGCAGTTCCAGCGCGTGCGGACGGATCTGGACGATGCGCTGCGCCGCGAGCAGCAGGTTGCCCCGGTGCATCGCACTCCCGAACAAGAGCTGTACCTGGAGAATTCGGTCACCCAGTTCTGGGACGCCGCGGATCGGACTTTTGCGCTGGCGCGCGACCCCAACCAGGCGGAAGCCAGAACGCAGATTCGAATCTCGCTGCGAGCCCGGCAGGAAGCGCTGAGCACGGCCGTGTCCCGGCTGCTGGTGCAGAACAATGAGAGTGAAGAGCAAGCTGCGCTGCGCATTGGACAGATTTATGACCGCGTTCAGCGCCAGGTGTATCTGTTCCTGACGGCGACTTTGATGGCCATTCTCTTCACCAGCCTTTACCTGATCCGCTCCAATCGGCGATTGTTCGCGCAACTCGCGGCGCTTTCCGAACAGCGCAGCGAGCTTGCCCAGAAGCTCATTTCCACCCAGGAATCCACTTTGCGTCACATCTCACGTGAACTGCACGATGAGTTCGGACAGATTCTGACGGCTGTGGGGATGATGCTGACCCGCGCGGGAAATCAGGCTCCCGAGAAATCGGAACTGCGCGCCGAACTGCGTGAAGTCTGCGAGATTACGCAAAGTACGCTGGACAAAGTGCGCAGCCTTTCCCAGGCCTTGCACCCCGTGATGCTCGAAGAAACCGGACTGGAGAGCACGCTCGACTGGTATTTGCCGGTGCTGGAAAGGCAGGCTGGGATTCACGTATTCTATGAGAAATCGGGCGAATCCTTTTCTGTGAACGGGAACGCCGCCATTCATGTGTATCGCGTGGTGCAGGAAGCCTTGAATAACATGACCCGGCATTCGGGAGCCAGCGAAGCCTGGGTGCGTCTGCGATTTCTGCCGCATACTTTGGAAATCGAAGTGGAAGATCACGGGAAGGGCTTTGAAGCGCAGGCCGCAACCCAGGGAATTGGACTGGTGGCGATGCGCGAACGCGCGGAGTTGCTGGGCGGCACAGTTGAATTTTTGCGGCCCGCGCAAGGTGAAGACGGAAGAGGCACGCTGGTTCGCTTACGAGTCCCAAGGGAGAAGCTTGATTCGCATGCCGGATAAAATTTCAGTCTTGCTGGTTGACGACCATACCCTGGTGCGGCGAGGATTCCGGCGCATTCTGGAGGATGAGCCGGACATTACCGTTACCGGCGAGGCGGGCGACGGCCTTGAAGCCATCAGGCTCGCGGATGAGCTTCGTCCGAAAGTGATTGTCATGGATTACGCCATGCCCGGCATGAAAGGATTGGAAGCCACGCGGCAGATTCTTGCCAGGCATCCGCAGGCTTTGGTGCTCATGCTCAGCATGCATCCGGAGGAGACTCTGGTGCGGCAGGCGCTGGATGCCGGCGCGCGCGGCTACGTTCTAAAGAACGCAGTGGATCTGGAGTTAGGTGCTGCCATCCGGCGAGTCGTGAATGGCGAGATTGTGCTCGATTCCCAACTCAAGCGCCCGGCTGTGCTCAAAGGCAAGCGCCACGCGGCGCTCACCCCGCGCGAACTCGAAGTCCTGCAAATGATCGTGGATGGCAAATCCAACAAGGAGATTGCAATCGCGCTCGACCTCAGCGTCAACACAATCGCCGTCCATCGGGCCAATATGATGGACGCTTTGGGAACCCACAAGACCGCCGAGTTGGTCGTTTACGCGATCCGCAACGGGCTGGTTGATCTTCCGTGAAAAGTCCTGCCGTCAGAAGCCCTGCCGTGAGCGTCCCTGCCGTGAACCGCCGGTCGTTTCTCTGGGGAATGGCCGGCCTGGCATCGACACTAATATCGACATCAGGCTTGCGGTTGGACGCCTTCGCAGCTTCTCCCTCGCCTGATCCCGGCTTCCGCCTGGTGGATGTAACTGCTCCGTCCGGCATTCAGTTCCGGCACAACAGCGGCGCCTATGGCGGGAAGCTGCTGCCAGAAACACTCGGCGCCGGTTGCGCATTCCTCGACTACGACCGCGACGGCTGGCAGGACATTCTTCTGGTGAACGGCGTCGATTGGCCCGGACATAAAGACTGGCCCGGACACAAACGCGAGCGAAGCACGCTGAAGCTCTATCGCAACAATCGTAACGGCACGTTCTCCGACGTCACCCGCAGCGCCGGGCTCGACGTCGAGATGTACGGCATGGGGGTTGCGATCGGCGATTACGACAACGACGGTTATCCGGACATTCTTGTTACTTGCGTCGGGCAAAACCGGCTGTTCAAGAACACCGGCAAGGGGACGTTCGTCGATGTAACCAAGTCGAGCGGGCTGGGCGGCCGGCAGGCGTTGAGCACGTCCGCTTTATGGTTCGATTTCGACCGCGACGGACTGCTGGATCTGTTTGTCTGCAATTACGTCAAGTGGTCCCCCGAGCACGACGTGTTTTGCAGTCTCGACGGCAAGCACAAGTCTTATTGCACGCCCGAGGCCTACCGCGGAGAGACCTGCTGGTTGTTTCACAATCGCGGCAATGGAACCTTTGAGGATGTCACGGCCACCAGCGGAATTTTCGACAGCAGCTCGAAGTCCCTCGGCGTGGCGATGCTCGACTATGATCGCGATGGCTGGCCCGATTTGCTGGTGACCAATGACACGCAACCCAACAAGCTTTATCGGAATCAGCGCAACGGTACGTTTAAAGACATAGCCGTGGAGGCTGGCATCGCCTTTTCCACCGAGGGCAGGGCCCGCGCCGGCATGGGCGTGGACGTGGCCGACTTCGACAATTCAGGAAATGCGGACATCGCCATCACGAATTTCGATAACGAGATGACGGGGCTCTACCGGCTTTCCGACGGCGGGAATTATGTTGACGTGGCCATGCCGAGCGGAGTGGGGCTGGCATCGAAAGACAAACTGGGATTCGGATGCGTGTTTCTAGATGCCGATCTGGATGGCGCACTCGACTTAGCGGTTGTGAACGGACACATCGACGACACGGTGCGCAATGTCAGCGGCGTCGGCTACGCGCAGCCACCGCAATTTTTTTTGAACAGCGGAAAGGGAACATTTCTCGACGTGGCCGCTGAAATCGGCGGCGGCTTCAGTCAACCAAAGGTCGGACGAGGGCTTGCCTACGGCGATTTCGATCGCGACGGCGATCTTGACCTGCTGATCACCACCAACAACGGTCCAGCCTATCTCTACCGCACCGACCAGACTGCCGGGAACCGGAGCCTCCGGATTCGCCTGGTCGGGACGAAATCCAATCGCGATGCCATCGGGGCTTCGCTGAAGATTTTTCACGGCGCGTCGAATGGAACATCGAGCCAATCGCGCCTGGTTAAAGGCGGGTCCAGTTATCTGTCGCAGTCGGAACTGCCCGTAACCTTCGGGCTCGGGAAGCGAGACAAGATCGATCGTCTGGTGATCCAATGGCCCAGCGGAAGAACGGAAGAATACAAGAGCCTCGCAGCCGGCCGGGCCTACGAGTGCGTGGAGTCAAAAGGAATCACCGCTCTGCCGGGCTTCTAAAAAGCGCGGTGGCAGTTGTCGAGAAAGCTCGCTCTATACCTGCAGAACGTCGCCCTCGCGCGCCACCATCTCGTACAGCACGGGATTGACGAAGAAGCCAATAAAGAGCCTGGAGATCAGGCCAGCCACAATGACGATGGCGAACGGCCTTTGCGTATCCGATCCAATGCCGGTGGAAAGGGCGGCAGGCAGCAACCCGAGGCAAGCTACCAGAGCCGTCATCATGATGGGACGGAGCCGAAGCAGCGAAGCTTCCCGTGTGGCCGCGCGAATGCCCATTCCCTCCTGGCGCAACTTGTTGATGTAGGAAACGAGAATGACGGCCGTCTCCACTGAAACCCCCAGCAATGCCAGAAGACCCAGCACAGAGGAAACGCTGAACGGAGTGTGAGTGAGTTTCAGCGCCACCAGCGCTCCCACCGGCTCCGTCATAATTACTCCCAGGGCAATGGTGACCGGAAATTTGAAATTTCCGTAGAGCGCAAACAAGATCATGAAAATCAGCACGACCGCAAGTGGACCAATGAAGTACATCTGCGATTTGGCCTCGAGAAACTGGCTGTATTCACCGCCCCACGACATCGTGTAACCCGGCGGCAGGGTCACGGCCTTTTTCACGGCCGCTTGCCCGTCTCGCACCGCCCGCTCTAAATCACGCCCTTCGATGCTGTACTGCACGCCGATGTAGCGCGAGTTATTTTCGCGATAAATAAAGGACGCACCGTTCCCCTGAGTAATATTGGCGAGCTGACTGAGCGGAATCTGCTGTCCATCGGGCGTTCCCACTAACAAGTTTCCAATCTCATGTGCGCTGCTGCGGAATTGGGGCTGCATTCGCACTACCAGATCGAACAGCTTTTCCCCTTGAATGACCTGGGTGACCGCCTGTCCGCCGACGGCGGCCGAAATCACAGCTTCCACGTCGGCAACGTTGATCCCGTAGCGCGCGATCTTGTCCCGATCGACATCGACCAGCAGACTGGGTTGGCCTAGTTCGCGCACCACGGTAAGTTCGGTGAACCCGCGCACGTTGGACAGCGCGTTCTTGATCTGGATCGCTTTGTCCTGAAGCACGTTCAGGTCTTCCCCATAGATCTTGACCGCCAAGGAACTCTTGAGGCCGGTGAGTGCTTCGTCCACAGCATCTTCCGCGGGCTGCGTGTAGTTGAAAATGATTCCGGGAAAAGCGGTGAGTTTCTTGTTGATCGATTCGATCAGCTGTTTCTTATCACTGACCTCGCCGGTCCATGATTTGTCCTTATACGGTTTCAGGCCAACGTAGAACTCGCAGTTAAAAAAGCCGGTGGGATCAGTGCCATCGTCGGGGCGTCCCAACTCCGAACCAACGACTGTAACCTGCGGATAAGACATTAGAATGTCGCGTATCTGAGGAGCGATGTTGCTGGCTTCCTCAAAAGAAATCGTGTACGGCATCGTGGCCCGGACCCAGAGCGCGCCTTCGTCGAGGTGAGGCATGAACTCACCGCCGATGAAGGGCACCAGCAGCAGGGTCGCTCCGAAGACCAGCGTCGCAATCAACATAGTGGTCTTGGCATGGTTGAGCGACCAATCCAGTTGAACGGCGTATTTCCGCTTCATCCATTCGAAGGCGCGATTCGGTTTCTCCTGGACGCCCTTCTTGAACCAGTAGGAGGCGAGCACGGGGATCAACGTGAGCGTCAGGATGAGCGCCCCGACCAACGCAAACGACATGGTCTCGGCCATGGGGTGGAACAGTTTGCCCGAGGGCCCGCTTAGCGCGTAAATGGGCAGATACCCGGCGAGGATGACGGCCACCGAATAGAAAATCGGACGATCCACGTCTTTCGCGGCCGCAAGAATGACTTCGTTCAGGTTGTATTGCTGTCCCTCCCGCAGCGCCAGCTCGCGATAGATGTTTTCCACCATGACCACGGTGCCATCGATGACAATTCCGAAATCAATCGCGCCGATGGAAAGCAAATTCGCGGCCACATCGTGGGCATGAAGCACGATGAAAGCAAACAGAAGCGAGAGTGGAATGGTGAGGGCAACAATGATCGCAGCCCGGAAACTGACGAGAAAGAAGATCAGCACAACTAAAACCAGCACCATGCCGCGAAGCAGGTTCGCTTCCACCGTGTCGGTAGTCAGGTCTACCAGTTCGCTGCGGTCATAATAAGGATGAACCTTGACGTCCGGCGGCAGGATCTGGCGGTTCAGTTCCTCCGTTTTTGCTTCGACTGCTTTCAGGACGTTCTGCGTCTGCTCCCCACGCAGCATCAGAATGACACCCTCGACGGCATCGTCATTCTTCTGGAAGCCGAATTCGCCCAGGCGTGGCGCGTGCCCGATCGTTACCTCTCCTATATCGCGCACCCGGATCGGTACGCCCTTGTTGGCGCCCACCACGATGTTTCCAATGTCATCCGTGTTGCGCACCAGCCCGATGCCGCGCACGTAGTAGAACTGTCCGCCCTGGGAATAAAATCCGCCGCCGGCATTCGAGTTATTGGCGGCGAGCGCCGTGATCACTTGCGGGATGGTCAGGTGATATCCGTAGATACGCGCCGGGTCGAGCAGCACCTGGTATTGCATCACCGTTCCGCCGAAGCCCGAGTCGTCGGCGACGCCGGGCACTGAGCGATAGGCGCGCTCTACCACCCAGTCCTCGATCGTCTTTAACTCCTGCGGTGAACGATCGGGACTTTCCAGCACATAGCGATACACCAGGCCGCTGGGACTGAACAGCGGCGAGAGGCTCGGAGTTACTCCCGTGGGCAGGGTGGCTTGCGCGAGCCTTTCAAACACGATGTGCCGCGCAAAGTAATCGTCGGTGCTTTCTTCGAAAGTGAGGATTACATCGGACAAGCCATAAAGCGAGATGGAACGCATCACCACCATGTGCGGAACGCCGTTCATCTCGAGTTCAAGGGGAAGCGTGACCAGCCGTTCGACTTCCTCGGCGGCATGGTCCGGCCACTGGGTGATGATTTCGACTTGCGGAGGCGAGAGGTCGGGATAGGCGTCCACGGGCATCCGCTGAAAGGAGATGACGCCCGCGACCGTGATGAAAGCAGTCAGCATCAGCACCAGAAACCTTTGACGCAGCGCCGCTTGGACGATTCGGTGGATCATTCGGGTGTGGTGGACACCATCTCTATCCTTGCCAGAGTTGTTGCAACTATTTCAAAGGTCAAGCGAATGCCGCTAGCGCTGCAGCGAGTTCGCAAACTGCAGGAACAAACTTCCATTCCCGATGACTTGCTCGCCGGCTTTCAGCCCGCTGGTAATTTGTGTCTGTCCGTTCAGGCTTTCTCCGAGCGTAACTGCGCGTCTGCCAAACTGGTTCGAACCTGCCGCGGCATAAACAAAAGGCTGGTTCTCGCTATCGCGCAGAACAGCGGCGTCCGGTAGCGCAATCGCATTTGGGATCGTACCCGCGTTTACCGTGGCAACCACGTACATATCCTTCTTCAGTTTCTCGCCGGGATTGGCCGTCTCGATGCGCGCCTGCAGCGTACGCGTGTTCGGATCGAGCGATGCCGCGACGTAGGAAATGCGCCCGTGGAAGACTTCAGGATAAGTATCCGTCTGAATTGTGACCGTATCTCCAACCCGTACGTGGGGCAAATCCTTCTGATAAACATTGACCAGCACCCAGACGTTGCCCGTATCCGTGATCATGAAACATTGCGTGGTGCCTGGCTGAATGAGCTGCCCCGCCGACACATCCTGCTCGACGACTTGGCCGCTAATCGGAGCTTTCACCGGAACTTCAAAAGAAGGCGGAGCTTTCACGAGTGCGTCGGGATCTGTAATTCCCATCACTTTCAATGCGGCTTGCGCCGATGCCAGGTCACCGCTCGCCTGCACCTCGGCCGACTCCGCCTGCTCCAGATTTTGCTCCGCAATCGCTTTGTGCTCATACAAGTCACGGGCGCGAGCATAGG
>Ga0116111_1002737_pt1 | contig 10334 bp, 11 predicted proteins | sample June2015DPH_8_10_FD_89720 | JGI IMG/M metagenome (GOLD analysis project Ga0116111, IMG submission 89720) | Peatland microbial communities from SPRUCE experiment site at the Marcell Experimental Forest, Minnesota, USA - June2015DPH_8_100 | ecosystem: Environmental > Terrestrial > Soil > Wetlands... | reverse complement strand
TGAGGGTTGATGACACCTCGATCTTCAAGACAGGACGACCCGCACGCTATCGACGATCTCGCCCCCGGTTGCCGTGCACGCGGTCGGGCTACCCGCGCAGCGGGCTATCGCGCAGCGATTTAGCGCCATGGCTCTTCGCGACATTTGCTGTGATGCGATGACTTGTCGGCTTTCGGGACAAAGCGGACTCTCATAACTCGTCGCGCGGGCCAATCCATGAGTTCTCGACCCAAGTCGAGACACCAGCGTTCAATCGCTCGACAAGATCACGTTCTTGACGATGGGATAGACTTGGTTTTCCCAGCGCTTGCCTGAGAACACGCCGTAATGGCCGACGCCGGCCTGCATGTGGTGGCGCTTGAGGTAGGGGCGCAGCTTGCTGCAGAGATCGTGCGCGGCGACGGTCTGGCCGACGGCGCAGATGTCGTCGCGCTCGCCCTCGACGGTGAGCAGCATGGTGCGGCGGATCGCGCTCGGGTCGATGCGCGCGCCGCGAAATTCGAGCTTGCCGAGCGGCAGCGCGTGCTCCTGGAAGATCAGCCGCACCGTTTCCAGATAGAATTCGGCGGTGAGGTCGAGCACGGCGAAATATTCGTCATAGAATGCCTTGGTGATCGCCGCCTTCTCACTCTCGCCATTGGCGAAATTCTCATAAAGCTCGTGATGCGCCTTCACGTGCCGCTCGATGTTCATGCTCATGAAGGCGATGAGCTGCACGAAGCCGGGATAGACCCGGCGAAACGCGCCCGGATAGCGCATCGGCACCGAGGCGATGAGCGTGCGCTCGAACCATTCGATCGAGCGCTTCTGCGCCAGCACGTTGACCTTGGTCGGATTGACCCGGGTATCGATCGGCCCGGCCATCAGCGTCATCGAGCGCGGCTGCGCCGGATTGCCGGCCTGCGCCATCACCGCCGCGGCCGCGAGCACGGCGACGCAGGGCTGGCACACCGCGACCACGTGCGCGGGCGGCCCCATCACTTCCAGGAACTTGATCAGGTGCTCGACATATTCATCGACGCCGAAGCGGCCGGCGGTCAGCGGCGCGTCGCGCGCATTGTGCCAGTCGGTAATGAACACGTCCTGCTCGGGCAGCATGGTGCGCACGGTCGCCCGCAGCAGCGTGGCGAAATGGCCGGAGAGCGGCGCCACCAAGAGCACGCGCGGCTGCGCCGTCGCGATATCCTTCTTGAAATGCAGAAGCGTGCCGAACGGGGTCGAGAATGCCGCCTCCTCGCGCACCTCGACCTCGCGGTTGCCGACGGTGACCGAGCTGATGCCGAAAGGCGGACGGCTGTGGGTGAGGCCGGCGCGAGCAATCAGCTCGTAGGCCGCGGTCAGGTTACGGACCGTCTGATTGCCGGAAAGAAACGGCTGACCGGTGGCGGCGGCGATTGTCGCCCACGCCCGGACCGGGGTCATAATATCGGATTGCAGTTGATAGGCGAGGTACAGCATCCGATGCCCACGGGTGCCGGCGGCCGTCTGCGACGGCCCACCTCGACCCCTCCAGGGGAAAAGCTAGTGTATTTTTTGTTGCGCTGCGACAAAATTGTGAACATCCTGCACAGCGGGAACGGGGCGTGGGATTTTGGGCCATTGAAAGCGCGCGCCGGACGACCCGCCAAACGCCGCGGCTCGATCGTAAGTCTCTGATCGAGCGTCACTCTTCACAACGAGTCGAGCGCGATGTCCAAGGCCGTCCTCACCATTGCCAGCAAGAATTACGGCTCCTGGTCGCTGCGCGGCTGGTTGCTGTGCAAAATGGCTAAGCTCGATTTCGAGGAGCAACACGTCGGCATCGACGATCCTTCGACCCGCGCGGAATTGCTGTTGCTGTCGCCGTCGTTCCTGGTCCCCTGCCTGATCAATAACGGGCTCAAGGTCTGGGACACGCTGGCGATCGCCGAATACCTGCATGAGATCAAACCCGAGGCGGGACTGCTGCCGGCCGATCAGGCGAAGCGCGCGCATTGCCGCGCGATTTCCGGCGAGATGCATTCGGGCTTCAGCAATCTGCGCTCGGCGCTGCCGATGAACCTGAAAGCGCATTTCCCCGGCTTCAAGGCCTGGGCGGGGGCGCGCGCGGACATCGAGCGCATCACCGCGATCTGGACCGAATGCCTCGGCAAGTACGGCGGGCCCTATTTGTTCGGAGGAAAGCCGTGCGTCGCCGATGCGATGTACGCGCCGGTTTGCTCGCGCTTTATCACCTACGACGTCGCGCTCGATCCGGTATCGGCGCAATACTGCCGCACCATCATGGCGCTGCCGCTGATGCAGGAATGGATCGCCGCCGCCAAGGTCGAGCCCGACGAGCTCGAAGAGCTGGATGTGGAGTTCTGATCGCCGGCGCTTGGAACTCTTGTTTTATCGCGCGTCCGGACGGAAAACCGGTTTCCACTTTTCCTGGACGCGCTCAATCCCATTTCTGCGTGCCGGAATAGGCCCAGTCGACGACGCGGCCGCGCGGGTGCGCCAGCGCTGAAATCTCGGCCATCTCCTTCTTGCTCAGCACGAAGTCGAAGATGGCGGCATTCTCCTTAAGCCGCTCGACCTTGCTGGTGCGCGGAATAACGACAATGTTCTGCTGCACCAGGAAGCGCAGCGCGACCTGCGCGGCGCTCTTGCCGTGGGCGTCACCGATGCGGGCGAGCACCTTGTCGCTGCCCGCGCCGCCGCGGGCGATCGGGCTATAGGCGACGACCGCCATGCCGTGCCGCCGGCAGGCGGCGATCACCTTCGACTGGTCGAGGAACGGGTGGCACTCGATCTGATTGCAGACAATTGGTTCGGTTGTAGCCTTCAAAGCTTCCTGGATCTGCGCCACGGTGAAGTTGGATATGCCGATATGGCGCGTGAGGCCGTCGCGCTTGACGCGAGCGAGCGCGCCGAGCGTTTCCGCAAGCGGAATTTGCGGGTTCGGCCAATGCAGCAGTAACAGATCGACCTCGCTCAGCCGCAGCCGGGTCAAACACGCGCGCACCGCGCGTTCGAGCTCGCCGGGCGCGAAGTGCGTCGGCCAGATTTTCGTGGTGACGAAGACCTCGCGGCGCTTGACGGCGGATGCGCGCAGGCCCTCGCCCACCGCTTGCTCGTTGTCGTACATCTCGGCGGTGTCGATGTGGCGGTAGCCCAGCCGCAACGCCTGCTCGACCACGCGGGTGCAGACGCCGCCGCGCAGTTCCCAGGTGCCGAGGCCGAGCAATGGAATGCGCGCGCCTTTGGCTTCGACAACTGGGATGCTTGCACTATTTGCGGCCACGTCGGCATTCTAAACCGCAAGCGGCAAATGTCATCGCGGCTTGCCGCCGAGCACCGCAAAAGCCGCGGCGGGCGCCCGCTCGATCACGCGCAGCAGCGCGCGGGCGGGTCCGCGGGGCGAACGCTTGCCCTGCTCCCAGTTGCGCACCGTCTCGACGGGAACGCCGATCCGCGCCGCAAAGGCGGTCTGCGTCAGACCGGTCTGGCCGCGCACGTTGCGAGCATAGGCGGCGTCGAGAAAACGGCCGTTGGTCAATTGATCGGCGTGATGGGCGCGCAGCGGGATCGGCCGGCCGTCGGCAAACGATGCCGGACGCTCGCTGCCGTCGGGCAGCACTTCGACCAAACGGCCGTCCGCTTTCAACCGCACCCGCAGCATGGCGCTCGCTCCGTCGCCGGCGCCGTAGCATAGCTGATTCGTTCTGGATTCAATGAGTTAGTGAGCCGGAGGCACCGCGATGCCCAGCTATTGGACGACTGGTTCGTTGGCTTAGTCGGCCCTTGCCGCCCGCGTCGCTTCGGCCGTTGGGCTATCAGCCGGTCTGTCAGCCGGTCTATCAGCTCTTGGGCGGCACGACCTGACCGCGGATCTCGCCTCCCGGATGCGCCTGGGTATGGACGTTGATGTACCACTCGCCGGCGGTAAATTGCTTCGCCTGATCGGGCGTCAGCGTGGCTTCGCCCTTGATCGGGCTCTCCACCGGCTTGCCCTTCTCCGTCAGCCAGATCACCACCGGACCGTTCTGGCCCGCCGCCCCCGGTCCGTGGAAATGCGCCATGGTCGCCGGCCCCGACAGCCCGCTATAGGTGACGCTCCAGGTCATCACCCGCGTCGCCGGATCGTAGCTCAGGTCGGCCGTGCCGGTGCCGGTGGTTTGCACCGGCGGCACTTGTTGGGCGCCGGTAAGTGCGACCTTGAAGGTCTCGGGCGCGGCCTTCGCCGCCACCGCCCATGCGGCGATGCCTGTCGCGCAGGCCATGAGGATGACGCCCCGACGAGAGATCGAAATTGTCATGGTTCGACTCCTTCGACGTGTTGCTCAGCTCAGGGATGAAGTCCTCCAGCGCTCACCTCGGATTGGAATCCGCGGAATCGGGTTGCGAGCCTTGGATGCGGATAGCTGACCCGTCCTCCCTGTGAACCGGGTCGAGCGCAACCAGGACCTGCATCTTAGCCGGCCGCACCGTGCAAGTCGATCATGGCGGATGCGCCTTTCCATAGACCGGGCATCGGGTCGATATTAACCTCGGTCCTTCAGGGGCTGGCAGTCTTTCGAAAATTCCGCGATCCATCCGCATGCGCCCGCCTGGCGGCGATGAGTTTGACGAACCGCCGACGACGGATGAAAACAGGATGGTGGTGCCCCCGGCCCCATGATTGACCAGGACAGGAGATCGATATGACCAAGCTCATCCGCGGCGGCACCATCGTCAACCACGACCATTCGCAGCGCGCCGACGTTCTCCTCCGCGACGGCGAGATCGTCGCCATCGGCGCCAATCTCGAGGCGCCGGCCGGCGCCGAAACGATCGACGCCGGCGGCTGTTACGTCATGCCGGGCGGCATCGATCCGCACACCCATCTCGAGTTTGAATTCATGGGTACCGTGACGGCCGACGATTTCGAATGGGGCACCAAGGCCGCTTTGTCGGGCGGCACCACCATGGTGGTCGACATGTGCATCCCCACGCCGGGGCAGTCGCTGCTCGCGGCCTATCAGGATTGGCGGCGCAAGGCCGAAGGCGCCGCCAGCGACTACGGCTTCCACATGGCGATCAGCTGGTGGGACAAGCAGATCTTCGACGAGATGGAAACCTGCGTAAAGACCTACGGCATCAACACGTTCAAGCACTTCATGGCGTACAAGGGCGCCCTGATGGTCAATGACGACCAGATGTACAATTCGTTTCAGCGCTGCGCCGGGCTCGGCGCCATGCCGATCGTTCACGCCGAGAACGGCGATGTGGTCTGGCACCTGCAGCAGCACTACCTCGCCGCCGGGGTGACCGGCCCCGAGGGTCACGCCTATTCGCGCCCGCCGCTGGTCGAAGCGGAGGCTGCCAACCGCGCCATCATGATCGCCGACATGGCCGGCTGTCCGGTCTACATCGTGCACACCTCCTGCCGCGAGGCACACGAAGCCATTGCGCGGGCGCGCGCCGCCGGCCAGCGCGTTTATGGCGAGCCCTTGGTCCAGTTCCTCGTTCTCGATGAGGACGAGTATCGCCATAAGGATTGGGAACATGCGGCACAGCGGGTGATGTCGCCGCCGTTCCGCAACAAGGAACATCAGGCGAGCCTGTGGGCCGGCCTGCAATCGGGCTCGCTGCAAGTCGTGGCGACCGATCATTGCGCCTTCACCACCGAGCAGAAGCGGCTCGGCCGCAGCGACTTCACCAAGATCCCGAACGGCACCGGCGGGCTCGAAGACCGGCTGCCGGTGCTGTGGACGGCAGGCGTCAACACCGGGCGGATCACCAAGGAGGAATTCGTCGCCGTCACCTCGGCGAACATCGCGCGCATCCTCAATGTCTTTCCCCAGAAGGGCGCGGTCGCGGTCGGCTCGGATGCCGATCTGGTCATCTTCGACCCCACGGCCAGAAAGACCATCTCGGCCAAGAAACAAATAAGCCGCATCGACTACAATGTGTTCGAAGGCTTCCGCTGCACCGGCCTGCCGCGCGCGACGCTGTTGCGCGGCGAGATCACCTGGCTCGACGGCGACCTGCGCGCGGCGGCCGGCGCCGGCCAATATGTTGCGCGCGACCCGTTCCCGGCCGTGCATGTCGCCAACGCCACCTGGCGCGAGCTCACCGCGTCGCGCCCGGTCGAGCGCGCCGAGGTGACGCCCTGAGTGGCGAACGTTGGGCAATGAAATCCCCTCTCCCCGGTGGGGAGAGGGTTAGGGTGAGGGGGTTCAGAGCAAAACGGTGAGTTCCGAACCCCCTCACCCTCGCCCCCAGGGGAGAGGTGAAGCAGGAGCCGACCAGTGGGAGTTTCAAAAATGCAAAAAATGCAAAAAACGCAAAACCTGCAGATCGACGCCCAGCGGCTCTGGGACACATTGATGGAGACGGCAAAGATCGGCGGCACGCCGAAAGGCGGCATCTGCCGACTCACTCTGACCGACCTCGACCGCCAGGTGCGCGACTGGTTCAAGGCGCAGTGCGAGGCGCTTGGCTGCACGGTCGCGGTCGACGAGGTCGGCAATATGTTCGCGCGCCGCCCGGGCAAGAACCCTGCCCTTCCGCCGATCGCCATGGGCTCGCATCTCGACACCCAGCCGACCGGCGGCAAGTTCGACGGCGCGCTCGGCGTGCTCGGCGCGCTCGAAGCCATGCGCACGCTGCACGATCTCGGCTATGAAACCAACGCCCCGATCGAGATCGTCAATTGGACCAACGAGGAAGGCTCGCGCTATGCGCCGGCCATGCTCGCCTCCGGCGTTTTTGCCGGCGTTTTTTCGCCCGACTACGCCTATTCGCGGGCCGATCGCGACGGCAAGACGTTCGGCGACGAGTTAAAGCGCATCGGCTACCAGGGCAAGGAGAAAGCCGGCGCGCGCAAATTCTCCGCCATGTTCGAGCTGCACATCGAGCAAGGCCCGATCCTCGAAGACGAAGGCCGCATGATCGGCGTCGTGCAAGGCGTCCAGGGCATGCGCTGGTACGAAGTCACGGTCACCGGCCAGGAGGCCCATACCGGCGCCACGCCGATGCGGCTGCGCAAGAATGCGCTCCTTGGCGCCGCGCGCATGATCGAGCGGATCGACGGGATTGCGCTTGAGCACGCGCCAAACGCTGTCGGCGCCGTCGGCCTGATCGAAAACAAGCCGAACAGCCGCAACGTCGTTCCCGGCGAAGTCTTCTTCACCATCGATTTTCGCCACCCGGACGACAAGGTGCTCGACGTCATGGAAGGAAAACTGCGGGCGTCGCTCGCCGAGATTCTCGAGCCGCTCAAGCTGACCTACAAGGAAGCGCGCATCTGGGACTCGCCGGCGGTCAAATTCGCGCGGGAACTGATCGAATGCGTGCGCGCCGGCGTGGAAAAGGCCGGCTTCAGCTCACGCGACATGATTTCCGGCGCCGGCCACGATGCCGCTTACGTCTCTCGCGTCGCGCCGACCACCATGATCTTCGTCCCCTGCGCCGGCGGCATTTCCCACAACGAGGCGGAGTCGACGAGCTTCGACGAATGCGCCGCCGGCGCCCAGGTCTTGCTCAACGCGGTGCTGGAGTTTGATCGCAGGTTGGGGTGATGCGGCGGACCGACTATCGCGTACCGCGCGAGGATGAACGAATGAGTTGAACCTCGACGCCGATGTCGAGATTGCTCCAGGCATGATCCGCCGTCATCGCGGTCGCCTGCTCACGACGAGCCAATGCCAAGCAAGCCCTGTCGCCGAGTGACAGACCTCGCGTGCGCGTGAGCGCCGCGAGCGCGCCCGTCTCCTGAGCCAGCCTTTGGTCGAAATCGACGACGTCCACCTCGGCCTCCGCGATCAGCCGAAGCGTTCGATCGGTAGACCCCGTGGTCAGCACCAGCTTCGTGACCGCCTCGGCGAGATTGACCGCCGAGATCACGGCTTCTTCCAGGACGGCGGCCACCCGTTCCGCTCCAGGCTCGCCGTGGATATAGGCGAGAAGAGCGGAGGCATCGAGTACGATTTTAGCCATGCTTAGACTCGGCTTCGACTTCGCGCCGCCGATCTTCAAGCAGTTCATCGACCAGGCTAACGCCCGGCGGCACAAATTCTCGCGCCAGGGCCTGGACCCGACGCGTCACCGCCCCTCGCGTCAATAAGTGAATTTCGCCGTCGTGAATGCGCACAAACAGAACGTCGCCGCCTTTGAGGCCGAGCGCATTGGTTACGGCGGGAGGCAGGACGACGCGACCGTCGGGGGCGACCGGGATTTTCCCCGGCATCGCCGCATCGGCACGCGTCGTCGCCTCTGTCGTCTTCTTTTTTTCTTCGTCACGCATCAGGACGTTACGGACGTGCTGATAGCGAATGCCAAGGAGTCGGGCGATGTCGGCGCGCGACTGGCCCTTAGCCGCCAGCGCGCGAATTTTTGCAGCGGTCGTTGGTAGCTCGCGGACCGCACGCGCCAGATCGCTGGGGGTCATATCTACCTCCACTATCCAATATGCAGAGTATAACCCACAATAATTAGGTTGCGAATGGATATTATCAAGATACTATCCATGCAGAGAAAATTACCGCGTCTTGTCGAAAATCTCCCGTCCGATCAGCACGCGGCGGGCGCGATTGATTTCGCAGCGCGTGCTACTGATTGTCCGCATCCTTGCGGCCTCCGAATGGTGAAGTTTCCGATCGATGCGAATCTACGTCTTCATCGTCATTGCCGGGCACATCCTCGGACTCGCCTCGCAGCCCGCCTTAGCCGAGCAACATATCAAAATGTGCTCGTCCGGGTCGATTACGCTCGGCAGCTTCAGCGATCATGTGGCCGAACTGCGCAAGTCCGGCCGTTACCCCGCCGAAGACATCGACGATCTGGTCAAAAAAGAACGGCAAGGCGGCCCGCAATTCTTTTCGTCGCAGATCGTTATCAAGGAAGAGCAGTCGGGCTCAAGGGACTTCGATCTCAATTTGTTCCAGGGTTTTTCAGACCCGCAGGCGAAGTACCGGAGCCCGAAAGCATGGGCTTGCGCCGCCGATGACTATCCCATCGCATACTTTGTTGGTTTCAAGGTGAGAGAGATCCGCGCTGGCGCAATATTCGTGTCGCGTGAGCAAGGCGCGGTGAATGTAATTTCTCTGAAAGATTTGGATCCTGATCTGGACAAACATACGAGTGTCAAGGTTTTTCGCAGCGACTCGGTGCTATGTCAGGACATCGGCGCAGGTTGTATCAATACCATATTTTACGGGCGGTGGTGAGCGTCAGCATCGACTGAGCGCTTGCGAGCTAAAGATGATCTTGAGGTGATCGAATACGACCGGCGCTTGGGGTGAGTGCCGAACGTCGGGTGAGTTGAGCCCTTGCGAACTTTTTTGACGTGCAACTTGACCGGGCAATAACGTATCATCCAGAGTGGAATTTGTAAGAATAACGGAGTAGCCGTTAGCCATCGTACTCGAATCAAATGACTCCGCATTCAAAACGGCGGCTATGGCGCGAGATCACTTTGTCACGCGCTCTTAGCGTTACTGACAAGGCTCTGCCCCGCGGTTAGCGATGCTCCTGTGACCGGTTCCGATCCATTTCGTCTCAGTCATATGTTGTATCTAGCATTAGCACATGGCGGCTCTTTGAATGGAACATAAAATTGGAAAGGCACCATCGGTTTACATTCTCGTATTTGAGAATCAAGAACGATTCACTGAGATAGAAAAAGAGGTAGATCGGAATGGATGGGTCAGCGAAGTTATTCCGGAATTCACCACAGTTGGTACAGGTCGTCTTTACGCTGCCGTAGTATTGAATAGTAACAACAAGCCTACGCACTTTTGTCGCTTAGTCCGGCGGCAAACCGCCGGACTCAATCTCCGTTCCGTTGGAATTTCAGAGTTCGAGGAATTGACTTCCGACGATAGCGACCTGCTCGAGCGGTCGATTTTGGAGGCGTGCGACCGACGGCCCGGTACGTCACTGGAATTATTGGAACGACTTACACCATCCGAAAACAGGAAGCTAATTGAAATTCTTGATGACCGTTCTCCGACCCTTGCCGACGGACTTCGGAACAAAGGACGGGCGGATGACCGCATACTCGCTGGTTATACGCCGCAAGAGCGCGAGATCATCGGGCTTGAACGCGATGCTGTTGGTTTGGCGTTAGGAATCGCGTTTAACAGTCGTGATCAGCTCACAGTCGGTGGTGCGGTACGGAAACATCAAGCGTTCCTATCAATGCTTCGCACTGGCGATCTGACAGAGGACGAAGTTATTCTACATGAGAAAGACCGATTTCCGGGACTAGTACCCGGAATCATTGATGCGCGAAACGTGGTTTGAGGCGTTTTTGATGGACCTCTGACTTGGTCCAGGCAAACGGGGTGGCATTGGTGTTGTAGGCCTTGATGAAGGCATCGATGTGC
>Ga0116111_1002727_pt1 | contig 10373 bp, 8 predicted proteins | sample June2015DPH_8_10_FD_89720 | JGI IMG/M metagenome (GOLD analysis project Ga0116111, IMG submission 89720) | Peatland microbial communities from SPRUCE experiment site at the Marcell Experimental Forest, Minnesota, USA - June2015DPH_8_100 | ecosystem: Environmental > Terrestrial > Soil > Wetlands >... | reverse complement strand
CCGGTGGAATGCTGGGCATTCTGGCGCGCGGCGGCGAGCAAGGCGGGCGTAAGTTGGGGTGATTTGCGTAAAGACATGGTTCCTCCTGCGGCGGGGTTTTAGATTAGCGACGTAGGACCGGGGCTTGCCCTGGCCTGGCCGCCCCAAGGGGCGGCCCTACATCGTAACTCGGACTTTTCACATGGGTAGGCTACCACAGCGGCGGGGTATTGTCAAGGGCCAATATGTTCACAAGTGTAGCCCAGGACTTCTTCAATTGGCTCATTGAATCATTGGGTCATTGGACCATTGAAGAGCACCCGGCTCGTTTTTTTCAATGAATCAATGGGTCAATCGCTTGGGGATGAGCTCTCTTGGTGTCTTGATGTTTCAAGGAGGGCAACCTGTTACAACTCGAATTGCTTTTGAGGGGAGGCAGTTCCAATGCTATGCCTTCTCGCTGAGAAGTGCCGCAATGTTCCGAGAACCGTGAAGGATGCGGATGATTTGCAGAGGATCGGTTTTGGGGTGGTACACGATGATGTAATTGGGATAGGGTTGGACTGTCCAGAACCGAAGCGGATGTCTGGTCAAATCCTCACGGGCATGCCCGCGCAGAGGGCCTTCGGCGAGCAAATCGCAAGCCTTGTAAATGGCTTCCTCGACTCGATTCGCTGCTTCAACGCTGTCGCGGGCGATGTAACTCCAGATTTCGAAGAGATCACCGGCGGCTTGCGGGGTGAACTGGTGGCCGGTCATGCCTGACGCTTTTCAGCCACCCAGGCACGTTTCTTCTCCTCCATTTGGGCGCGGACTTGGTCACTGTCGGTCAGTTCTCCACGTTGGGCGGCGGCGTAACCCTCTTCGACCTTGGCGCGGTTCTCGGCGAGCCATGCGTCTCGTTCGCGGAGCAATTCCAGCGCCTGCTTGATCACTTCCTCGGAGCTCTGGTAGGCACCCGAACGCAACGCCTCTGCAATGAGCTGGTCGTGCTCCGGCTGCAAAATAATGGTCATAGCGTATTGTCCTTCTGCCTCCTATACTTTCACCGTACTCCTGCTCATGGTTCCGGTCAAGCCTCATCCTGACCAGGGGGCTCTTCATCCAGCGCGGACCCGCCTTGCAGGTCAACGGCTTTCAGCTTCAAATCCTGACCTTCTCATCCGCTGGTCCCGCGCTTGCGGGAGACGCGATTGATGGTCAGCCCGCACGGCTTCTCCTGCTCGGCGGCGTCTACGCCCGCGTGCTCGGTGAGCCAATTCACGGTCACGAAGATGTAGCGGTCATAAAGGAACGGGCGCCGCAACTTTGACATGCGGTCAATCTATGCGCGATGCCGTGCGGAGGCAATAGTCATCCGAGCCAACGCGCGCTGGCGGGCACGAAAAGCCGCGGACCTACAAAACAGGTCCGCGCTACGCTTGCTTCCGTGGCGCGCGATACAAGCGCATCAGACTCTAGTTCTCCAGAGACTCTGCGGCTTTTCCTTCTAAATAGTGGGAACGGAGACTCTGCCTGCTTATTTGTGTCGCAACTCGCGGTTGAGGAGGCAGCTTATTCTAGCGATGGCCCCATTTCGGACCTGCACTTCCAGAAGGCTCTGAAAGTATGGGGATCGACCCGCCGGGCCACGGGAACCCCCGCGCATATTTTCCAGCGTAGCCATCTGCGCCGGAGAGGTGGCAAATTCAGCAGCAGCCTGGGTCCCCAAGGTTGTTATCCCAGCCAGCACCAGGACGTATCGGCCAGGGTCAACACTGGGAAGCAGGCTGATAAGTGCGTAATCGGTTTGGAACTCCCCAGTTTTCGGATCTCTGCCCAATCGATATGAACCCGGTTGTCCCGGAGCCGAGGCACGATCACGAATTACCATGCCTTCCCCCGACAGATCAAAAACCAATTCAGCATCGATCGGCAGTTTCTCCAAAACGGCATCCTCCGCGCTCGACCCAAGGAAAATCACGTTTCCACCCCGGATGTTGTCGTAAGAAACGAGACCGCTGCGCTCGGCCGAAAGGTCTTGTTTCTCCGCACCCAAGAGTCGAGCAATCTTGGCCGCCGCCACCACCTCGCCCGTGCCTGTATAAAGATCAAAGTAACGGAGATTACCCGTCCTGGGGAGCGCGGGAGAAATATTTTCGAGCCCAGACAGGCTGGGGATCTTGGCTCCGCTCGGCAAGGAATGAGCCGAAGAGAGAGAAACCCTGTAGACGTTCCCGTAATCATCAGTCAAAAACATGGCGTTGCTATAGACGATCAGGGGTGGGTCGTTGGGAGGAAGGAAAACGTGCCATAACGGAAAAAGAGAACTTGGTAGCGGGCTTCCTTTGGCGGATGCCTTCAGGCCCAAGGCGCGGGAAAGGTAAAGACCCATGATCACCCCAACGCCCAGCAGCACCACGACAAGCCCGACCAGGAATCGAGGGGAAAGCTCTCGGCCGGTGGCAACAAGAGGTCGATCCGCTGAGGACGGCACAAGAGGTTCGTCGATCTTCCTGGGTGGGCTTGGCTCGGGGTAGGTCCGAAATTCAGGAATATAATGCCCGGGAGGTATTACGATCCTAACCGGGTCCGCGCGGCCTTCGTCATTGTAATACTCCTCGAGCCTTTTGCGCAGGCGCTGTACTTGGATGCGGACAATGCTATCGGCTTTGGGATTAAAATCCGGCGGTCGCCCAAGCGCCTCCGTAGCAATGGTATATTCCTTGATGCTGTTGAGATCCCCAGAGAGGGACTTTTCGACGATAAACTTGAGAAGCAGTCGCGAAGAGTCTGACCTGGAAAATGCTGCGCTGTGCAGAACCCTTCCAATGGCCGCCCGTCGTCCGTCATGAAATCGTTCTCCCGGGCTTGACATGATATAGCCACCCAGAGCTCGTCTGCGAAACATCCTTCATTGAATTTTACACCCAAGCTATTCAGAATTCAACGTGCAACCCTGCTTTAGCCTGCCTTGTGCGGCCGAAACGCGGGGCCTTGTCACCCCGTAACGACGCGTGACAGCGTGATACATTCGGGATTTCCCGCTACGCGTTCCCAACCGGTCTAATTAGTTCACATTAACCTGCTCACGCGCGAGGTGAACGTATCACTCTCTGCCGAATCATGTAACCCCTAGTCCCTTTACAAAGAACCCTTCCTTCAAGGAGACTCGCCGTGCTATCGCCAGAAGGAGACTCTCGGCTTTGCCGGGGAGGAAGAGGAGATTTGGCAGCGTCAAGACCGGCCTACGACGTTGTATCACACTAGGGGGAACTAAATGGAAAATGCATATCGCGTGAGGTCACGCATAGCTGTTTCTTTTTCTGTAATCTACTTCCTGCTCGCCTGTTGCCCCGGGCTATACGCGCAAAACTCGCGCGGAACGATTCTAGGTCATGTCACGGATCCTTCCGGAGCTGTCATCGTGGGCGCGCGGGTGATCGTACGCAACCTGAATACGGAAATCACCAACCAGTTCACCACCAACTCTGTGGGTGACTACGTTTTCGTGAACCTCATCCCGGGCGCCTACGAAATAACCGTCGAGGCGCGCGGCTTCAGGACCGAGCACAGTTCCGGGCTGCTCCTGGAAGTGGACCAAACGCTTCGCCAGGACTACCAGCTTAGCCTAGGCACGGCCACCGCGAGAGTGGAAGTGACCGCGCACACTCAGATGGTGCAGACTGACAACACCGCGCTCGGCAACGTGCTGGAACAAGCGTTGATCGAGGACCTCCCTTCGAACGGACGTGACTTCACCAATTTGCTGGAGCTGAGCGCGGGCGCTGCCAACCTATCGGGCGGCAGCCAGGCCGCCTGGGCCCAACACGGCCTCAACAGCGGTTTTGCGGAAGTCAGCTTGAACGGCGCCCGGCCAGAGTCCACCAGCTTCATGGTGGATGGCGTAACGGACACGGATGCGTTCTTCGGTGGCATTGCCAACACCCCGTCCGAGTTTGCCGTGCAGGAAGTAAAGATCCAGACAGGTCTCTATTCCTCGGAGTACGGCCAGGGGTCGGGCCAAGTCGACGTGGCCATCAAATCCGGCACAAACTCTTTGCACGGACAGGCCTACGATTTCCTTCAGAACGATAGACTTAATCCAAGCAGCCCGTTGCAAGCAGAAAAGAATATGCTCAATGGCACAACCTACCCCACGAGAACGCCCTTCAAACAGAACCAATTCGGAGGAACGCTGGGCGGCCCCGTGAGAATCCCGTTGCTCTATAACGGGCGCGACAAGACTTTTTGGTTCGTGGCCTACGATGGTGGCCGGCGCAGCACTTCGTCGGGTTCTTTACAGACCGACCAAATTCCGAGTGCCAGTGAGCGAACCGGCAATTTCTCCGATTGGCCCTATCCCATTTACGATCCAACCACCAATGGCACTGCTCCGATCGTCCCTTGTGACCCTAACAATCCCAACACACCTTGCAATCCGCTGGGACGGCAAGCCTTCGCCAATAATCAGATCCCCAGCGGCCGGATTAGCGCCATGGGGCAGAAGCTTCTGAATCTCTACCCCACGCCCAACGTCGCTATGTGCACGCAACTCCCTTGTCAGAACTTCTCCATTCCCCTTAACAATTCCTTGGACACCGACAATGGGACCATGCGCGTCGACCAGAACTGGGGCGAGAAAGACCGCCTATTTTTCACCGGTCACATTCGCCGGGAGGATTCGACCAATCCTAACCTGCTGCCCTATAGTGGGTCCACAACTTTCACCCATGCTGAGCTGTATGGCCTGAATTGGGAGCATTTTGTCTCGGCCCATACCCTGAACACCGCCCGCGTGGGGTTCAACCGTCAGTTCTTCAGCGCCAATCCCGACACAGCCTATGGGCCTGACCTTCAGACAGCACTGGGCTTTCAGAACGCGCCCAGTCCCCCGGCTCTACACGGCATTCCGGTGATTAACCTGGTGGACCAGTACAACGGCATCGGCAACGGTAGCTATGGACTCTCCGATAAGCACTCCTCCTTTCAATACATTGACAATCTCAAACTCATTCGCGGCAAACACACCATCACGATTGGCGCGGACATCCGACGGATGCAAGAGTATGAACAGGACAACTATCTTGGCATCGGCAGTTTGTCCTTCAACGGTGGTTACACGGCCTCCAACCCGAACGACGCTGGCACCATTGGACCCAATTCCGGCAATCCTGTCGCGGACATGTTGCTAGGCGATCTCATCAACCTTACACCTCCGGCGCCTCTCGGAGTCGATTACCTCCACGTGGTGGGCACGAATTGGAACTTCTATGCCCAGGATGATTTTCGCGTCTCGCCCCGGCTCACGCTGAACTTGGGGGTACGTTATGAACGGCCTCCCAACTATCACAGCACCGACAACAGCGGCTGGAACCTGGACCCAAGCGACGGAGGGAGCCTGAGCTGGGTCCTCCAGAGTTTCGTCCAGGGAGTGGAGCAGACTGCGAAATCACAAGGCCTTACCGTGTACGCTCCTTACCTCAATTGCTGCGTTCCCAACACTCTGCTGCCCATTGACAACAAAGACTTCGCCCCGCGCATTGGAATTGCTTGGCGACCGTTCCCCACCGACCGCCTGGTCGTTCGCACTGGCTATGGGATCTTCTACGACACCTACATGCGCTACTACGACCTGATTCAGAATTTCGATTCCAACGCCCTCCAGACTGAATTTGCCAACACCAACTACACGACGGGCACGGGTTTTGAGACGGTGTCACCTGAACCCGCTCTCCACCAGCTTTGGCTTCCCCCCGTTTCCGGCGCCCAGTTTTTCAGCCCTTCCCAACCCTGGAACAGTCCCGGCTTTACCAGCCCCATCCTCAACCAGGTGAACTGGCCTGGAAATCACAATCCCTACAATCAGCAATGGACCTTGGATACCCAATACGCTCTCGGGCCCTCCCTGCTTCTGGATGTGGGTTATGTCGGTTCTCATGGCTTGCGAGAGCCCACCTATCTGGTGATCAATACTGCAACCCCGCCCAAGGTCGCGGGTGACGCGTGCAATTATTTGTTCGACATTTCTCAGGCCACCGGAGGCAATGCGAACTGCGCCACGGATCCCAATTTCCAGCCCATTGACACGCGTGTGCCCCTCAAGAATCTACCGTCCATTATGTACGCCAATGCCAACGTGCTGGGCAGCAACTATAATGCTCTCCAGGTTCAGTTGCGGCAGCGCTTCACTCATGGCCTCACCTACCTGGTCTCCTTCACGTGGTCAAGAGCCTTCGACGAGATGTCCGGGATCGGAAACGTCAGCGGGAACAACGGGTTCGTCCAGGATCCTCAAAACATCAAAGCCGACTATGGCCCTGCCAGCTTCGACCAGCCAAAACGGTTGACGGCCAGCGGGTCCTGGGATCTGCCTGTGGGCAAGGGAAAGCCTTTGTCCGTCGGACGGGCTAATTGGGTTGTGGGTGGATGGAAGATGAGTGGCATCTACACCCTCACTTCGGGCCGCACCTTTACCGTCTACGGCTATTCTGGGCCAGGCTACGATCAAATGGGCGAACCCTTTACGGGCCGCTTCAGGACTAACGTGAGCGGTAGCCCAACAAGCGGTTTTGTCAAAAGCCCCTCCGAGTGGTTTAACACCAGCGTATTCTCTGCGCCCGAGGCAGGCACTTATGGCGACTCCTCGAAGGGAATGCTTCGTGGCCCCTATTTTGAGGACCTCGATTTGGGTTTTAGCAAGCTCTTCCCGATTACCGAGAGGCAGCACCTTCAGTTCAGGCTTGAAATCTTCAATGTAGGGTCCAATTGGCACTCGCTGAACAATTTCTACGGCAGCAATCTCATACCGGGCAGCGGCCTGGGAGGATGCAACTTCGGGGCATTGGCGAGTATCGGTTGTAACCCGTATTCCGTCGCTGCTAACCTCTGGAATCCGCATATTTTGCAGATGAGCTTGGTATATTCGTTTTAGGAGACTCGCACCCCGTCTCCTGTTCGGCGGCATTCATGCCCGCGTACTGAGGGGAGCTGGATTACTTCCACTCTCAGATGCGGGAAAGGGCGTCTTTGATCCTTTCCGGTGTCATGGGCAGTTGCAACAGCCGGGCGCCGGTGGCATCAAACACTGCATTGGCGATCACTGCCCCCATACAGATTATGGGGGGTTCTCCACCCCCCTGACAGGGTGAGTCCTTCGCATCCAATATTACCGTTTTGATTTGCGGCAACCAGGAGAAATGTGGAATCGTGTACGTGTCGAAATTAGAGTGCAGAATCTCACCGCCCTTGAATCGGACCTCCTCGCTCAACGCATATCCCAGGCCCATGGTGATGCCGCCCTCCATTTGCAGCCTGGCGCCTTCCGGATTGACGCACAATCCCATCTCTTGCGCACAGACCACCCGGTTGACCACTACGCTCCCGGTCCTCTCGTTCACGGCAACTTCCGCCATATGCGCGACGTAGGTCCCGGCATCGGTCCCGCAAGCCACCCCATAGCCGCGCTTGCTCGGCCCCTTTGCGGGTGACCAGCCGAATTCATTGGCAGCAGCCTGCAAGACGCGTTGCATTCTCTCATCTTTCAAGTTCTTCAGTCGGAACTCGACGGGGTCCATGCCAACCTTTGCCGCCAGCATGTCGATGTGGGATTCTCTGCCAAAGCAATTGGTATTGCTGCCGGGAGCACGCCAAGGTCCCGTGGCAAACGGATGTGACCCTGGGACCGTAGTCCACCCGGAACCATAGACGACCGTGCGATGATGGGGAATGTTGTAGAACTGCGGCGCGCCTCTCTCTCCGGCAAAATACACCCCGTAGTCCCAAAACGAAATCAGCCCTGATTCTGTGACTCCGGCCTGGATCTTGACGATGGCGGCAGGACGAAAGGTGTCATAGAAGAACTCCTCCGCCCGAGTCCAGGCTACCTGGACAGGTTTTCCGCTCAGCTTGGCCAGCCTGACCGCTTCGAGGGCTTGCTGATTGTTGCTCTTTCCTCCGAAGGCCCCGCCGATATAGGGCGTGATGACCCGCACATTCTACGCAGGCAGGCCGAGAAGAGAAGCCGCCGCCTCCCTCAGGGCGAAGGGCGTTTGCGTGGAGGCCCAGAGGGTCACCTTGTTTCCTTCGATCTTCGCCAAAGCGGTGTGCGTTTCGATGGGGGCGTGAGAGACGTAACTGTTCAAGTACGTTTGCTCGAGCACGTAGTGAGCTGTGCTTCTCCCCTCGGCAAGATTTCCCCCTTCCGTCACCGTCTGTCCTTGAGGCGCGACTTTGAGCAGGTGGTCAAAGATCGTCTTGTCATCCACGGCGGGCACCGGCCGGTCATATTCCGACTTGATTTTCGCCAAGGCTCTTTCAGCCAAGTCGGGATACGGATGAAGGACGGCAATCAGATCCCCGTCCTCAACGATTTGGGCGCCTTCGATTTCTTTCGCGCCCGAGGTGTCCGCATGAATGAGTTTGGCGCCGTGAACCGGAGGCCTCAAGATGCGCGCGTGCAGCATGCCCGGCTCCCTCACGTCACCGGCATATATGGCTTGGCCGGTGACCTTTGCGGCAGCATCTCTTCTTAAGACGGGTTTCCCTATGAGGACGAAGTCGGACGGGGACTTGGGCGCCACGCCTTTCACGTGGCGCAGTATCTTCTTTCCCTTGGCAAGCTCGGCGTAGCTTACTTCCTTCTTCCCTGCCACCTCATAAACGACGCCCGCCTTGGTTTTCAGCCGGTCTTTCGTTACCTGCAATTGTTCGGCGGCCAGCTCGATGAGGACGGCCCTGGCTTCCGCGGCGGCGGCTCTGAAGGCCGGCCCGAAAAAGCGGGTGGTCATGGTACCGAACGTTCCCATGTCCCATGGACAAAGATCCGTATCGCCCATCACCATGTCCACGGATTTCAAGGGGACGTCGAGCTCTTCGGCCAACATTTGGGCCAATGAGGTTATGACTCCCTGGCCATACTCGACCTTGCCAGTAAAACCGCTCACCCGGCCGTCTTCTCCGATCCTGAGAAAAGCATTGAAATCCTGGGGCAGCTCCTGGCCCATACCCCGGCGCCTCTCGCCTTCTTGGAGTGCCAGCGAATCGGGGATGGAGAAACAGACGACAATGCCTCCGCCCACAAATTGCAGAAACTGTCTGCGGTCAAAGCGTAGGGGCGAGCGTCCGTCAGCCGACGGATCGCCCCGACGGCCGAATCCGTCAGTTGACGGATTCGGCCCTACCTCGTCAAGTTTCAGGTATTCTTCGTAGACGCTTCCTTGCCCTTTGTGCTCGCGTTTCATCTTGCCGACCCTCCCCTCCACCTGTAGCGGCGCTCTATGAGCGCCGAAAGCCTTGATTCGAGAATGCGGCGGTCATAGACGCGGCGGTCATAGACCGCCGCTACAGCTCTTTCGCAGCCGTCTGTATAGCCTCGATGATCCGTTGATGAGCTCCACAGCGGCACAGGTTGCCGTCCATATGTTCGATAATCTGGCTTCGCGAAGGTTGAGGAGTATTCAACAGCAAGCCGTAGGCATTCATGATCATTCCAGGAGTGCAGTACCCGCACTGAAGGGCATCGTGCTCGACGAAGGCCTTCTGCAAGGGGTGAAGCTCACCGTTTTTGACCAAACCTTCAATGGTCGTGACCGCCTTGTCTGCTACCGCTTTTACCTCGAGCTGACATGAGTGCTCGGCTTTCCCATCCACAATCACCGTGCAAGCCCCGCAGAGCCCCTCTCCACAGCCGTACTTTGTACCTGTCAGGCCCAGGTCATACCGCAGAACCCATAGAAGTATCCGCTGGGGATCGACTTCAAAACTCACCGGCTTTCCGTTGAGGCTGAATCCGATAGTCTCTTTCATGCCTACACCTCCCTGAAGCGCCTCGAGTGTGCCGCGAGGTTCTCTCGGCCATGAGACCCTCATATGCAGCGTGCTTTGCCGCGCTCCATTATAGTCCCACCTAACGCCCGGGCAAACGAGCTAAAAGTCGAACAGCGTGGCCCTCGGCCGCAACCAAAAGCAGATTCTTCGCTCCGCTGCGCTCCGCTCAGAATGACATGTCATCCTGAGCGAAGCGAAGGACCTGCTTTCCCTCGCGCCGCGCGATGAAGTTGGCGCCTCGTGCTACGCTGGCGATTGGATACAAGGCTCGTCTGCTTGCCTCTGGCGAAAACCGCTGGTTGCTCTCAGGGCGGCCTCAGGATAGAATCCCAGTCTGGCAGTTATCCTCATTGGTGGCGGTTATCCATGGCAGAGTGGAGTGGTCCTCTCAAAATAAGAGCCGCGCGGGTTGAAGACGCAAAGGAAATCGCACGGATTTACAACCAGGGTGTGCAAGACCGTTGCGCAACTTTTGAAAACACTTACGTCACGCCTGAAGAGCGTTACCTCTGGTTGGCAGCGCGGCCGGACAAGTTTCCGGTGCTGCTGGCGGAGGTCAAACACACGCTGATGGGTTGGTCTTCGCT
>Ga0116111_1002720_pt1 | contig 10397 bp, 10 predicted proteins | sample June2015DPH_8_10_FD_89720 | JGI IMG/M metagenome (GOLD analysis project Ga0116111, IMG submission 89720) | Peatland microbial communities from SPRUCE experiment site at the Marcell Experimental Forest, Minnesota, USA - June2015DPH_8_100 | ecosystem: Environmental > Terrestrial > Soil > Wetlands... | reverse complement strand
TGCCAATCCGTCCCCAGATAGGCGGCGATCACCTCCGGATTCTTCTGAATGGCCCGGGGCGGGCCCTCGGCGATGAGGCGGCCGTAGTTAAGCACCGCGATCTCGTCGGCTACCTCCATGGTGAGGCCCATGTCGTGCTCCACCAGGAGGGTGGTCAGGCCCCCTTCCTTGAGGTCCAGGATCATCTCCTGGAGTTTCTCGGTTTCGGCGCCGTCCAGGCCCGAGGCCGGTTCGTCCAGGAGCAGCAGGGTGGGGGCCGCCGCCAAGGCACGGGCAATCTCCAGCAGCCTTTTGAGACCCAAAGGCAGGATGGCCGCGGACTGGTGGGCCCGGGAGTCCAGGCCCACGAACTCCAGGGCCTCCATGGCCCTGGCGCGGATCTCCCGTTCCTCGGCCCGGGTCCGGGGGAGCTGCAGGGCCCCGGCCAGGAGGCCGGCGCGGCTCAGGCGATGCCGGCCCACCATGGCGTTTTCCAGGACCGTCATATGGTCAAAGAGCTGCACCAACTGGAAGGTGCGGGCCACCCCCCGCCGGGCGATGGCGTGGGCCGGCAGGCCCTGGATCTCTTCTCCGTTAAGGAAGACCCGGCCTTGCTGGGGAGTTAAAAAGCCGCTCACCAGGTGAAACAGGGTGGTCTTGCCGGCGCCGTTGGGACCGATGATCGCCTTTACCGCGCCCCGGTTCACCCGGAGGCTGACGCGCTCCACCGCCTGCAGGCCGCCGAAGGCCAGGCTCACCTCTTGTAATTCCAACAGGGTTTGGCTGGGTGGAGAACTCATAAAAACCAAGGGTTAAGCACCGGGACCCAGGGAGCCCGGAAATTTATCCGGGTCCTCCCGGTCTCCCGGTGCGAGATTTCAGGGAATATAACTCTCTTTCCGTTTGTAGCGCCGGAATTCCCTGAGGTCCAAAAGGCCCCGCACCAGGCCCCGAGGCAGGAAGATCATCACCACCATGAGAATGGCCCCGAAGATGACCACTTCGAAATCGTGGAACACGGTGAGCACCTCCGGCAGCAGCGTCAGCACCCCGGCCCCCAGAAGCGAGCCCCAGATGCTGGCCATCCCCCCCAGCACCACCATGGCCACCAGTTTGATGGAGAACATGAAGCCGAAGGAGGCGGGGGCGATGAAATTGAGGCTGTGGGCATAGAGACTCCCCGCCAGGGAGGCGCATAGGGCGCTCCAGATAAAGATCTTGAGCTTCAGGCGGGCGGTGTCCACCCCCAGGGAGGCGGCGGCGGCTTCGGAGTCGTGCAGGGCCCGCAGGGCCCTGCCGGTCCGGGAGTCCACCAGGTTGGCGCTCAGGGCCAGGATCACCCCCACCGCCAGCCAGATCAACGGATAGAGGCGCCGGGCCGTGTTCAGGGGAAAGCCCGCCAGGGTCAGGGGCGGGATCCCCGGGAGGCCCGAGGGGCCGCCGGTGAGTGGCTGGGCTTCGTTAAGGATGATGGAGACGATGATGCCGAAGCCCAGGGTGGCCATGGCCAGGTAATAGCCCCGGAGCTTCAAGGCCGGGACGCCGATGAGAAACGCCGCGCTCCCGGAGAGCACCAGCCCGGCCAGCAGCGCCAGCCAGGGGTTGACCCCGCAGGTGGCGGTGAGGATGCCGGAAGTATAGGCGCCCAGGCCGAAGAAGGCGGCATGACCCAGGGAGATCTGTCCGGCGTACCCCAGCAGCAGGTTGAGTCCAACCACCAGCAGGGTGTGGATGCCGATGAAATTGAGCAGGGTGAAATAGTATTCGTTATCCAGGCCGGCGGCGATGGCCAGCGCCACCAGTGCGAACAGCACCCAGCGGTTCCAGGACCTGGCAAAGTTCATTGCCGGCCTCCCAGCAGACCCCGGGGCCGCAGAAAGAGGACCACCAGGAGCAGCAGAAAGGCCACCGCGTCCCGGTAGCCCGAGGAGATGAGCCCGGAGGTGAAGGATTCGGCCAGACCCAGGAGCAGGCCCCCCAGGACTCCGCCCAGGAGGCTGCCCAGACCGCCGATGATGGCCGCGGCAAATCCTTTGAGTCCCAGCATGGTGCCCATGTCGTAGACCCCCAGGGTGAGGGGGGCGATGAGGATGCCGGCTCCGGCTCCCAGGAGGGCGGAAAGGGCAAAGGAGAGCTGCACCATGCGGCTCGCGGCGATGCCCACCAGGCGGGCGGCCCGGGGATTATAGGCGCAGGCCCGCATGGCCTTGCCCGTCAGGGTGAGGCGGAAAAAGGCCTCCAGGGCCAGCACCAGGGCCAGCATCAGCCCCAGGACCCAGAGGTTCTGCGGGAGAATGGTGGCTGGACCCAGGTGCAGCGGGGCCTCTCCGGAAAAGGGTGGCAGGGTATAGGACTCTTTGCCCCACAGGAGCATGGCCACCCCTTTGAGGAAGACCCCGGCGCCCACGGTAATGATGATCAGGGTGAGGGGGGAAGCCTCACCCACCGGGCGCAAGGCCAGACGCTCAAAGGCCAGGCCCACCAGGGAGACGATGATGACTCCGCCCAGAAAGGCCAGGGGCAGGGAAGGGGCCAGGTGGTAGATGCTGATGGCGCACATGGCCCCCAGCATCACGAACTCGCCCTGGGCGAAGTTAATGATGGTGGTGGTATTAAAGATGATGCCGAACCCCAGGGCAATGAGGGCGTAAATGGCGCCGTTGGTCAGGCCGGAGATGAAGTATTGCAGCAGTGGGGCAAGGATTGGCAAGGCAGTGATCAGTGATGTGACCAGTGGTCAGCGGCTCGAATTTTCCCGGCCCCTGACCACTGACCACTATCTGTTAATCTATCAAGGTGAACTCGCCCTTCTCAATCTTCACCATCACGAAGGCCGCCGCAGCCAGACCGTTGTGGTCTTCGGGACTCATGTTGAAGACGCCGCTGACCCCCGCGAAGTTTTTGGTGCCTTCCAGGGCCTCCCGGATCTTTGCCTGGTCGCGGCCCGCCTTCTCCAGGGCCTGGTCCAGCATCCTCTGGGCGTCATAGGCATAGCCGCCGAAGCTGGATTCCGGCGCCTTGAATCTGGCCCGGTATTTTTCGGCGTATTCCTTACACACGGCCTTTTGCGGGTCGGAGTCGGGCAATTGCTGGTAGATCGCCAACTTGCCGGCGGGCATGATGACGCCTTCCCCCCCCTCGCCGGCCAGTTCGATGAACTTCTTAGAAGCGGCGCCGTGGCTCTGGATCAGGGGCAGGGTCAGGCCCAACTGCTTCAGGTTCTTGGCCACCAGGGCCGGGGCCGGACCGGTGCCCCAACAGATCACCGCCTGGGCCGCCGTTCCCCTAATCTTGGTGAGCTGCGGGCTCATGTCCGTGTCTTTTTCCCCGAAGACCTCCTGGGCCAGCACCTCGATGCCGTACTTGGCCGCCTGGGAGAGAAGCTGCTCCTTGCCCGCCACTCCAAAGCCGGTGGACATGGTGAGAATGGCGACCCTGGCAATCCCCTGTTTCTGACAATACTGGTAAATGCGGCTCACCGCCATCTGGTCCGTCTGGGCCGTCTTGAAGACCCAGGCGCGTTCCTGGGCCGGGGAGGTGATGGAAGCCGCGGCGGCGCAAGAGATCAGGGGCACTTTGGCCTTCTGGGTAATCTCCAGCACCGTCATGGAGGTGGGGGTGAGGCTGGGTCCGATGATGGCCAGAGCCTGGTCCTTTTGCAGGAGCTTTTCCGCATCGAGGCGGGCCTTGGTAACGTCGCCTTCGTCATCGTAAATCACCAGCTTCAGGGGGTGGCCGTTGAGACCGCCTTTGGCATTGATTTCCTCGGCCACCATCTCCATGGAATTGCGCTCAGGTTCCCCCAGGTAGGATTGGGGGCCGGTGATGGAAAAGATGCCGCCGATAATGTAGGACTTCGACTTGCTGCCCGGGCCGCAGCCCGGGGCCAGGATCAGGCCGGCCATGGCCAAAGCCCATCCAACCAACCAGGTCTTGGTTCTCATAAACCCTCCCCGTGGATTCCGGTCACTTTCTATTGATGTACATCGGCAATGACTTTCCAGACTTGTCGAGCCGGATGCCTTGAGGTATTACTCCATTCTTAAAATCATAATCTGTAATAATTTACCCAGGTTCGCCGCCGCCGCCGGATCATTACAGGCGGTAGACTTCTTCCCCCTTGTAAATATGGATGCCTTCCTGCTGCAAGAGGCTGATGGCCTGCTCCAGGTTGTCGAAGCGGAAGATGATCACCGCGTTCTTGCCGCTGTGCTGCACAAAGGCGTACATGTATTCCACGTTGACTCCGGCCTTGGCCAGGATTTGCAGCACCAGGGCCAGGCCGCCGGGGCGGTCCGGAACCTCCACCGCCACCACTTCGGTCTTGCCCACTGTAAAGCCCCCGGCCTTCAGGACCTCCCGGGCCTTATCGTATCGGTCGACGATGAGGCGCAGGATGCCGAAGTCGGTGGTGTCGGCCAAAGACAGGGCCCGGATGTTGACGCTGGCTTCCCCCAGGACCCGGGTGACTTCGGCCAGGCGCCCCGCCTTGTTCTCCAGGAATACCGAGATCTGTTCGACTTTCATAGGGTGCCCCCTTGCCGCAGCTGGAGATAGGTTCGGTTGGCTCTTTCTTATTAAATGGGAGCATTTTTGGGTCCCTCATGAGATGCCCCCAAAAGTGAGACACTTTTTATGAGAGGGTTAGGGTGAGGGGATATTAACCTCTTTTCCGCTCCCATTAAAATCCCTTTATTGCTGCCGCCGGTCGATGACCCGTTTAGCCTTGCCCTCGCTTCGGGGGATGCTTTGTGGCTCCACCAGCTTCACCTTGACCGAGACGGTAAAGTAATCCTTGATCTTCCTCTGGATGTCCTGGGCCAGGGCCTGCAACTGTTTGACCTCATCGGAGAAGGCGGCCTCATCCACCTCCACCTGGACCTCCAGGGTGTCCAATTGCCCTTGCCGGTCCACGATGAGCTGGTAATGGGGCGCCACTCCCGGGGTCTCCATGAGCACAGATTCGATCTGGGAGGGGAAGACGTTGACCCCCCGGATGATGAGCATATCGTCGGAGCGGCCCTGGAGGCGGTTCATCCGCACGATGGTGCGGCCGCACTTGCAAGGGGCGTAATTGAGGGAGGTGATGTCCCGGGTGCGGTAGCGCAGCAGGGGCAAGGCCTCCTTGGTCAGGGTGGTGATGGCCAGCTCCCCCGTCTCTCCGGCGGGCTCCGTTTCCAAAGTGGCCGGATTGATGATCTCCGGGAGGAAATGGTCCTCGAACAGATGGAGCCCCTGCTTGGCTTCGATACATTCAATGCTCACCCCGGGGCCGATGATTTCCGAGAGCCCATAGATGTCCACCGCCTCCAGGTTGAGTCGCTTTTCGATCTCCAGCCGCATACCCTCGGTCCAGGGTTCGGCCCCGAAGATGCCCACCCTGAGCTGAAGACCCCGGAAATCGACGTCCATCTCCTGGCCCACCTCGGCCAGGTAGAGGGCAAAGGAGGGGGTGCAGACGAGGATGGTGGGGCCGAAGTCCTGAAGCAGCATAATCTGGCGCCGGGTCTGGCCGCCGGAAACCGGGATCACCGCCGCCCCCAGGCGCTCGGCGCCGTAATGGAAGCCCAGGCCCCCGGTGAACAGGCCGTAGCCGTAAGCATTATGGACGATGTCACCCCGGTGGGTCCCCGCGGCCGCCAGGGTCCGGGCCATCAGCTCCGACCAGGTCTCCAGGTCCCGTTGGGTGTAGGCCACCGGGGTGGGTTTGCCGGTGGTGCCGGAGGAGGCGTGAATCCGCACCACCTGCACCATGGGCACCGCGAACATGCCGAAGGGGTAATTGTCCCGCAGGTCCTGCTTGGTGGTGAAGGGCAGCTCCTTGAGGTCGGCCAGGGTGCGGATATGTTGCGGTGTTACTCCCATCTGGTCCATGCGCCGGCGATAGAAGTCCACCAGGTGGTAGACCCGCTCCACCACCGCCTGCAGGCGTTTAAGCTGCAAGGCCTCCAGGGCCTCCCGGGGCATGGTTTCGTGTTGCACGTCTCGGATCATCGGGTTCTCTCACACCTCCCTATCAGGCATTTGCCCACCATAACACAAAACCCCGGCGGGATAAAGACGGTTTTCCGTTAAAAGACCTAGGACTTTCCCAACGAATCCTTTTTAATTCTGCCCTTCTTTGGGACCTGGCAGGTCGGCGACTCAGGCAGTGGGTGTGGCCCGGCAGAGATGCTGGCGCATTGACTGGGTGCTGGATCTGGACATCAAGGGCTTCTTTGACAACCTGGATCACGCTCTCTTGATGCGGGCGATGCGAAAACACACCGACTGCCGCTGGATCATTCTGTATATTGCGAGGTGGCTAACAGCCCCGGCGCAATTACCGGAGGTTCCGCCGGCGCTCGGGTCGCTCCCCAGCGTTGCCCTATTCTCCGGCGAGACCTACCCAGGATAAGGGAAACCATCAAAAAACTCAACCGAATATCTCATGTGTTATGAAAACCGGAAATCTGTATGTGCTATTGACATATTTCCATAATTTCCTTGACAGCTTTACCGATTGTGTTTTAAATTTAATCCCACGTGGAAGGGAACAGACGGACCGCAAGGATTTGCTGCGGGGTAAAGGCAAGGCAGGGCGTCAGGATAAAGGAGAGCCACTGCCACCAGCAACCGTTCACGCATGCTAAGTGCAGCAGCTATATGCCCAGCATCTTTTCAAAAGGAGGATAAAATGAAAGGTAATCTCATTTTCAAGCTGGGGGCACTCTCCACCATCTTGAGCTTTCTGTTGGTGGTCCCCGTCCTGGGTCAGACGGATGAGGAGCTGGGGAAACAGCTCAAGGAATATAAAGCGCAGACTTACGAGCAATTGAAATTTACCCCGAATCAAGAAAAGGCACTTTTAGCGATGGAAGATAAGTATTCGGCAATGCGCGGAGAAATCGTCGTCAGCTCGAAGAAAGCTTGGGATGATTTGCAGGCCGCGTTAGCCGCGCCCAAGCCTGACGAGGCGAAGGTCAAGGAGCTGTCAAGCGCCTACGTTGCCGCGCAGGCTAAGTTGTTTACTTCTTTTAGGAGTGAGCTGGACGAGGAAATGGCCCAAATGAGTCCGATCCAGCAAGGCCAGTATCTGGTTGCCATGGAGCGCTGGCGCCAGAAATGTATGCCAAAAGTATGTATACCAATTACTAAATAGAATCGTAGGAACTCTATCAAAGGACCAGAAGGAATCAATTATTTAACTTACGGAAACGCCTGTCTGCCGAGATCGAGACAGTGAGAGGAAGCCATGGCTGGGAATCGTCAAGTTACAGAAGTTAAGAGTGAGGTCCTCCGTGAAATCCTGGAGGAGATTCGCCAGGAAAAGAAGAGGCGGGTAGGATTCCCATTCTGGGGCAACTGGCACAACTGGGGCAACTGGCGCAACTGGGGCAACTGGCACAACTGGTTCAACTGGTGGACGTGATATTAGAACCTATTTCAAAACTTGTCTTGGGCTGTAAATACGTTCTCACCCAATAAAAGGTTGGGATACGGATATTTGAAGTGCCCCTTTCCTAAAGGGGGATTTAAGGGGATTGTCAAGCGATTATCTAATCCCCCCATACCCCCCCTTTAGGAAAGGGGCTAATTATTTGCATAATTAACCCCCCTTGGATGATTCAAGTTGACGTCGGAATTCGGTTTTGAAAATGATTTCTAGTCGTTCAGTATTTTGATCACGCAAATCACCTGGCATTAGACTTTCCAAAACTGTAGAATACATCCAGTGCCTCACATTCCTTTTCATTTTCATGGTGGAAAATCTCCCTCCCATACAACCATACGGTCCCGATTGTGAAAAACATCTACCGGTGGTGCCCCAAATCCAGGTAACTCGGAACTGCAACCTGGCGTGTAAGTATTGCTTCCAGGAGCATTCCGGGGGTATTATCGGCCTCTCCACTGTTGAGACGATCCTGCGCCGCGTCATCGCCCATAATCTAACCGTTGACCCTCTCACCAAGGGAATGCAGATCTACTGGCACGGCGGCGAGCCCCTACTGGCGGGCATCGATTTTTTTCGCGCCATCATCCGCCTCGAGGCTCAGTATCCCGAGCTTTCTTTTGAAAACCGGATTCAGACCAACGGGACCCTCATGAGCGATGATATGGCTCGATTGCTCGCCGAATATCGATTTCAGGTGGGCTTCAGCCTCGATGGGCCCAAGGATATTCACGATCGTTACCGGTGTTTTCGCGGGTCGCGGTCCGGATCTTTTGATGCTGCCCTGCGCGGCATTGAATGTTACCGTGGCTGCGCCGTGGCAGACCGCGTGGCAGTGATTGCCGTGGTTACCCGGGCGGGCATCGACCGCGCTTTCGACATGTTTGAATTCTTCAAGGAATTGAGAGCAGAGGTCCAGCTGGATATTTATGATGTGCGCTGGCTGGACCTGATCCCGGGGGGCAGCGAGGTTTCAGGGTTGTCAGACCTTGCCCCTCTGCCGGAAGAAGTGGGACGCTTTCTGGTAGAATTGTTTGATCTCTGGTTCTGGGATCAGGAGAGGCAGGTGGATTTCAAAGAGTTGCGGCAAGAAGTCAAGATGGTCCTGCAGCCGGAAATCAATCGGGGCGACCCATTCCACAAGAAACGGTGCGATTTCCGGCGCCTTATTTTCGCCCCCAATGGCAGGGTGTTCAGCTGTGACCAGTGGGTGAATGATGAGAAGACGGCCCTGGGAGATATTCACCAGGATTCCCTGGCGACCATTTTGGCGAACAAGGCCGTCATGTGGGAAAAGATCAAGCAGAGGATCCGGCGGTCCGCGAAACATATGGCATGTGGAGGCTGTGAATGGGGCCGGCAGTGTGGCGGCGGGTGTTTCACCTGCATGAAATACAACGCTATGCTGCTCCGCGCCCGGTCAGAGGGACTGCCTGACAACCGCTGGGCCGACGCTGTCCTCCCCCCTGCTTGGGATGAAGTCCGCGGGGAGACATACTTCTGTAAGGGGCTGAGAGCTTTCCGTCACCACCTGCGGGAAGCCGTCCGGCGGGAGCTCGCCAATGCCGGTTGATGCCAACGACGCCTTCACCCTAATCCTGGAGCCGGTGAAGCGCTGCAATCTAAGATGCCTATATTGCTATTCGGACGGTTCCGGTGCCGCTGTCATGAGCCGGCATACGCTGCGGACGACCTTGGAAAAAACGGCCCGCTATGCCGAACGGTATGGTTTCAGGGAAATCCATATCCTATGGCACGGGGGAGAACCTCTCCTGGCGGGCCTCGGGTTCTTCAGGGCAGCGATGAAAATTCTTGAAGGGCTGTCCTCGGACCTGAGATTCCATCATTATCTCCAGACCAATAGCCTGCTCCTCGATCATGACTTTTGTGCCTTTTTCCATGACCACGAGTTCCAGATTGGTATTAGCCTTGACGGCCCCCAAGTCTTGCACGACTCGATGCGAATCGGTGCAGATGGGCAGGGAAGCCACGCGGCGGTTTTGGGGAAAGTTCGCCTTCTAAAAGAACAGGGCGTTTCAGCGGGGTTCAACGCGGTCGTTACCCGGCGGAGCCTGGGCCAGGAGAAGGCAATCTACCAGTACTTTCAGGGCATAGGGAACGGTTTCCGCGTTAACCCGATGATTCCGGGGCTCAACCCGGAAACCTCTGCGCCATATTTGCTTCAGCCAGGGGAATATGGCTCGTTTCTTTGCCGCTTATTCGACGAATGGGCCAGTACGGAACACCAGCGGGTCATGGTTTCGCCGCTGGACCTGTACCTGGAGGCAATTCTTAGCGGTGTGCCTTACGAATGCCAGCAGCAAGGAACCTGTGCCGGGTCGCACCTCGGAGTGAAACCCTCTGGAGATGCTGTGCTGTGCAGCCGGTTTGAGACCCACCTCTTAGGTAATATCCACGACAGTGAAATCCAGGAATTGGTAGCTTTACCTTTTTGTGAAGATCTTCGGCGGCGAGCAGAGACGCTTTCAGGATGCCACACCTGCATGCACTGGTCAATCTGCCATGGCGGGTGCCCCCTCAACGCCTTGGTGTTTTGTCATGACCATATGGCAAAGGACCCTTTCTGCAAAGATTATCAGCTCATATTTGCAAGAATCCATCGAGCCCTGGCAGACCTGCAAAGAAAGTCCCACGCCTACCCAGAGCCATGAGATCCTGGATTACTGGCATCATCTCACGCTATCGCTGGCCTTTGACGTTGCTAATTATCCTGCAGCTCGGCTGCGGGATGCTCATCGCGCTGCAGCCTCGCTACTATCAACAGCTGGTAAGCCTTGCCATAAATGGCCAATACGCAAATCTCTGGACCTCGGGGCTGCCCTTGCTCAAGCAATTGGCCCTTATCTTCCTTGCCCTCGCAGTGCTGCAAGGGATTAGCGGGTATACTGGCAGCGTCTTTTCTTTCAACCTGCTAAAGCAGCTTCAAACCGATTTTTTCGATAAGGCAAGCCACCTGCCCTTGCCC
>Ga0116111_1002712_pt1 | contig 10439 bp, 12 predicted proteins | sample June2015DPH_8_10_FD_89720 | JGI IMG/M metagenome (GOLD analysis project Ga0116111, IMG submission 89720) | Peatland microbial communities from SPRUCE experiment site at the Marcell Experimental Forest, Minnesota, USA - June2015DPH_8_100 | ecosystem: Environmental > Terrestrial > Soil > Wetlands... | reverse complement strand
GCAAAGCCGCGACCCGCTTCGCGGGTGCCCCGGCCTCCCCGCTCACAACAGCACAACCATTGGGGTTCAGCACCCCTTCGATGGGCAAAGCCGCGACCCGCTTCGCGGGTGCCCCGGCCTCCCCGCTCACAACAGCACACTAATCCCTTTTTTCTTTAAGCTTTGCCGCTTTCCCTTTCAGGTTTCTGAGGTAATAGAGCTTGCCTTTGCGCACCTTCGCCTTGCTCATTACCTCGATGTGCTCGATCAGGGGTGAATGCTTGGGAAAGGTCTTCTCGATCCCTACGCCATAGGAGACCTTCCGGACAGTGAAAGTTGCCCTGGTGTTGCCGCCCCTTTTTCCGATGACCACGCCTTCGAACACCTGAACCCGTTCCTTGTCGCCTTCATAGATCTTCGTGAAGACCTTGACGCTGTCGCCGACGCCCACCTCGATGAGGTCGAGCCTCATATGTTCCTTTTCAATCAAGTCAATCGTCTCGTTCATCTTCTCCTCCTCTCGCGCCGAACAGTCTATCAAGAATGATACCGATGGCGACGCGCAGCGACAGGTGGTTATACGCCCCCTGCCCCCTGATCGGCAACAATACTCTTTCGCAGCTTCCCACTATATCGGGGGGCAGACCCCATCCGGTACCGAAAAGCAGCAGGAACGGCCTGGGGTCGGCTTCAATCCATCTTCTCAATTGGCCGTAGCCGATGGAGCCGTCCCTTTTCGTCGACGAGGTCCCGATCAGTATCGGCGCGCTCCCCTGAAATGCGGACATTACGTCGCCGATGCTCTTTTTTATGCAAATCTTTTCAAGGGCTTTCGCCCTATGCGGGTTGTACTGCCGCCCGTAGCCCGTCCGCCAATGGTCGACAAGCTGCTCCGCTATCCCCTTTTGTTTTTCCAGGGGAGTCACAATATAGCATAATCCCACGCCGAATGTCATGCAACTTCTCGCCGTGTCGTGTAATTCAAGGTTGGTGATGCTCGTCGAGACGATATCGCCCTGTTTATCGAGGACCGGATAATGGATAATGGCGAGGGAGACAGCGCCCATGTCTACTCTATCTCCTCCAGAACCTGTCGCATCATGATCTCGTCCTCACGGGTAGGCTGAAAACGCTCCATCAGGTCGGGCCTCCGCAAGATAGTCCTTTTGAGCGACTGCTTTCTTCTCCACCTGCGGATCTCCTCATGGTTTCCGGACAAGAGCACCTCCGGCACCTGCATCTCCATGAACTCCCTCGGCCTCGTATACTGAGGATATTCGAGAAGGCCCCGGCTGAAGCTCTCGTCCGCCGGAGATGCCTCGTTGCCGAGCACACCGGGAACCAGCCGGGAAACGGCATCGACCACCACAAGGGCCGCCGTCTCGCCGCCCGAGAGGACATAATCGCCAATCGACACCTCGTCATCCACCAGGGAGTGTATGCGTTCGTCAACGCCCTCGTAGCGCCCGCAAAGGAGGGCGAGATGGGGGATGTGAGAGAACCCGGCGGCCGACTCCTGATCGAAGCGCCTGCCGTGGGGTGTGAGGAGGACAAAATGTGGCCGCGGCTGATCCTTTCTCACCTGCTCCATGGCGTAATGGACGGGCTCCACCTTCATCACCATACCCGCTCCACCGCCAAAAGGGGCGTCATCGGCGGTATGGTGGATATCGGCTGCGAACGCCCTTATGTCGACGATATTGAATTCGAGAAGGCCTTTCTCCCGCGCCTTCTTTATAAGACTCTCGTTGAGGGGGGATTCAAATATGCCGGGGAACAGGGTCAGGATCGTGAAAATCATTCAACGAGCCCGCCCTCTCTGACGCGCACGAGCCCGTCTTCCCTGCTGATGGCTGCGATATGGGCCCCGGTCATCGGCACGAGCACTTCCCTCGCGCCCCCGATAACCAGGATATCGCCCGCCTTGGTGTGCATGACGTCCACCACCGTCCCCACCTTGCGGTCCTGCTCCGTGACTGCGGTGAGACCGATAAGCTGATAATCGTAATACTCGTCCTCCCCAAGGGGCGCAAGGTCCTCTTCTCTCACAAAAAGCTCCCTCTTGAAGAGAAAGCGCGCATCCTCCGCGGTCTCCAAGCCCCTGAATTTTATGATGAAAAGGTCTCTCTGGAGGCGAACCTGCACAGGCTTCAGCTCTCGCTTCGTGCCGTTGTCGTCAGCGAAAAACGAGGGGTACTGCAAGGAAGCCGCGCTACCTTCGTTGTAGTACCGGAATTTTATCTCTCCTCTTACTCCACAGGCGGATACGACCCGCCCCACCGGGATAAAGTTCATTACTCGATTATTTCGAGCACGGCCCTCTTCTTTACCTTGGTTGAAGCTGCGCTCAGTATCGTCCTCATAGCTCGGGCAGTCCGCCCTTGTTTGCCGATGACCTTTCCCAAATCATCCTTGGCTACGCTGAGCTCGATAACTGATGTCTTTTCCCCTTCGATTTCGGAAACCTTCACCTGATCAGGGTTATCTACCAGTGCCCTCGCGATGTACTCGATCAGTTCTTTCAGCATAGCTCCACCTCCGGAGGATTAATGTGTTGCCTCGCTCAAAACCCCTTCCCGCTTGAAGAGCTTCTCAACCGTCTTCGTCGGCCTTGCGCCTTTCTGATACCAGGCTGTTATTTTGTCTTTGTCGAGATGTACCTCGAAAGGGTCCGCCAGGCAATTGTACGTGCCCACCATCTCGATAAATCTTCCGTCCCTCGGGTATCTCTCGTCTGCCACGACGATCCGATAAAAGGGCTGCTTCTTTGCACCGCGTCGTGTAAGTCTGAATTTTACCGCCAATCTTGCCTCCTCATTTGAATAAGTGTTTTGGAAGACCTTTCATGCCTCCCTTCGTAAATGTCTTGATCATCTTCTTCGTGTCCATGTATCGTTTCAGAAGCTCGTTCACGTCCTGGACGCGGTGACCGCTCCCCTTCGCTATTCTCATCCTGCGGGAGCCGTCGAGGAGGTGGGGATAGAGCCGCTCCTTCTGGGTCATGGAATTGATGATTGCCTCGGTGCGCCTGATCTCCTTTTCAGTTTCCGAAAAATCTACCGCCCCTTTCAGCTTGCCCAGTCCCGGGATCATTCCGATGACCGATTCCATGCTCCCGAGCTTTTTGATCTGTTTGATCTGCTCCTTGAAGTCTTCGAGGGTAAACTCGTCCTTTCTCAGCTTGCGCTCGAATTCTTTTGCCTTCTTCTCATCAAAGACCTCCTGGGCCTTCTCGACCAGGGAGACCACGTCGCCCATGCCGAGGATGCGGGAGGCCATCCTGTCCGGGTGAAACACCTCAAGGGCATCGAGCTTCTCGCCTATGCCGATGAACTTGATATACTTGCCTGTTGAGGCCCGGACGGAAAGGGCTGCGCCACCCCTTGCGTCGCCGTCGAGCTTCGTGAGGATAATCCCGTCAATCGCCACCTTCTCATCGAAGGCCTTTGCGATGTTCACCGCGTCCTGCCCTGTCATGGCGTCGACAACGAGGAGCGTCTCCCGTGGGTTGAGCAGCTTCTTCTGTCTGACAAGCTCCTGCACCATCTCTTCATCGATGTGCAGCCGGCCCGCGGTATCGACTATAAGGGTGTCGAACCCCTTTTTCATGGCGTAGGCCCTTGCACCCCGGCAGATCTCGACCGGATCGGCCCCTTCTGCCGGCACGTAAGCCTCGATCCCCAGCTGGCTGCCTATTTTGGCGAGCTGCTGGATGGCCGCCGGCCTGTAGACATCCGTCGGCACAAGGAGGGGTTTCCGCCCCTTTTTTCTCAGGTAAAGCGCCAGCTTCCCGGCGGTGGTCGTTTTGCCGGAGCCCTGAAGGCCGAGGAGCATTACCGGGACAGGCGGGGAACCGGCGACATCGAGGGGTTTATTCGTCTCGCCAAGAAGGCCGCACATCTCGTCATAGACGACCTTGATGAACTTCTGGCCGGGGGTGATGCTCGTCATCACCTCTTCCCCCAGGGCCTTCTCTTTCACCCTTTCGAGGAAGTCCTTCGCCACCTTGTAGTTGACGTCCGCCTCAAGGAGGGCTACCCTCACCTCGCGCAAAGAGTCCTTGACGTTGCCCTCGCTGAGCTTGCCGTAACCCTTCACTTTTTTGAATATTACATCGAGTCTTTCCTGTAATTTCTCGAACATATGTTAATAAGATAATGGATTAAAGGTGAATAGTCAACGACAAACGCCGGGGACCGTTCGCAATGGAAAACAGCGACGCCTATTCTTTCAGCGTCCCGTAATCTTTCAGGAATCGCTCGATCCCTCTATCGGTGAGGGGGTGGCTCATAAGCTGTGTAAGGACAGTGAAAGGGATAGTCGCGATATCCGCCCCCATCATTGCCGCGTGGAGCACGTGCAGGGGGTTCCTTACGCTCGCCACGATAACCTCCGTTTCGAAGCCGTAATTGGTGTAAATGGCGACAATCTGCTCGACCACCTCCATGCCCGGCGCCGAGATGTCGTCCAGGCGCCCGACGAAGGGGCTCACATAGCCGGCGCCTGCCTTCGCGGCGATCAGGGCCTGGAGGGGCTGGAATACGAGGGTCACGTTTGTCCTGATCTTTTGGGCCGACAATATCTTCACCGCCTTCATGCCTTCTTCGGTCATGGGGATTTTCACGACCACCTGATCCCCAAGGGATGCGAGCCGGCCCGCTTCCCCTACCATCTCCTTGCCCTGAGTCGAGAGCACTTCAAGGTTCACGGGGCCGGGAACGAGGGAGAGGATTTCCCTGATCGTCTCTTCGGGGTTCCTCTTTTCCCTGGCAAGCAGGGTGGGGTTCGTGGTGACGCCGTCCACCAGTCCCATTTCAAGCCCCTTCTTTATTTCCTCCACATTAGCCGTGTCGATAAAGAACTTCATTCCTTGCCTCCTACCACGTCTTGTAGTTATCGGAAAACTTTCTGTATTCCTTGCCGGCCTCCAGGTGATAAAGGAAAAAGGCAGAGGCTTCCAGGCTGCTCGTCAGCATATATGCTTCTTCCAGCATGTCTCCCCTCGCGAAGCTGCCGTGTCCCCTCATCATCACTATTTTGTAGTCTTTGAGAGACTCGCTGATCAGCCCGGCGGCCTCCGGGGAGCCGATGGTTTTCTCGACGCTTACCACCGGCACCCGCTTGAAGAGATAGGATCCTTCCGAATCAACGGGGATCAGCTCGTCGAAAAGCATTGACAGGAGGGTCGCATAGGGCGGGTGCGCATGGACGATCGCGAGGGCGCTTGTGCTCCGGTAGACAGCCCTGTGGACGACCAATTCGGAAGAGGCGCGCAGCACGTGGGAGTGGGGCTTTTCGAGGTCGACATCCACCAGGTCGTCCGGAGTGATCCTGCCGAGCATCAAGCCCTTTCTCGTAATGCAGATCGTTTGCCCTATCCTGAGGCTGATATTCCCCGCGTGGGAGCTGATAAGCCCGCGCAGGAACAGGTCCCTTCCGATATCGCGGAGCAAAGCGAAACTGTTCTCTTCAAGCATGTGGGTCCGTATCCTCGGGTGCGCGCGAAAACCCTGTGAGAATAGCATTTCTCTCCAGGAGATGCAACAGCTCTTTCCTCTCCTGCCGTATCGTGTAACCCATATCGAAGAGCATCCGAATTGTGACGCCCCTTCCTCCGATATATTCCCCGGCGACCTTCTCGTCGAGAGGATGGAGGCGCGTCGCCGGCCTTTTCCTTGCTCATCCCGAGGTGTTTCCTTCCGTGTTCACCGCCCCTGCCACCCCGATCCGGTCTGCCGGTATCCGCCCGAAGGAGGCGATTTTCTGCTCATCGCCTATCTCATTCAGATACTCGACGAGGGGCCGCCTGAAGCGCGGATGGATCAGATTTGGGTCGATCTCCAGGCAGGGAACGAGGGCGAACTTCCTTTGGTGCAGCCTCGGGTGAGGAATGGTAAGCCCCGGGGCGTCGAGGACCAGGTCGTCAAAGAAAAGGATGTCCAGGTCGAGGGTGCGGGGCCCGAACCTGACAGCACGGTCCCTGCCCAGCCCCGTCTCCACTTCCCTGAGGAAAGAGAGCAGCTCCCGGGGGGTGGACCGCCATGCTATTTTGAGGGCGCAGTTCAAGAAGTCAGCCTGGGCTACAGGGGAGACCGGTGAGGTGCGATATAAAGACGAGAGGGCGACAAATGTCGCCCTCTCGTTGCCGATTACAGCTATCACGCCTTGCAGGCAGTTTTCGAAGGCATCACCAAGATTGGATCCTACGCCGATATACGCGACCCCCGCCATGCGACTTAAGGCGCCTTTGGCTTCTCCTCGTCGTTCTTCGGGGTCACGTCAATCTCGTCAGGCTCCTTCATCGATTTCTTGAAGCTGTTTATCCCCTTGCCGATGGCGCCCCCTATCTCGGGAAGCTTGCCGGCGCCGAAGATGATCAATACAATAACCATGATCACGATCAGTTCAGGGAAACCGAGTCCGAACATGTTTTTCCTCCTTGGAATTACATTAGATCAGGGAGCTCAAAGGACGTACCGGAAGTCCGGTTAGTGTCGGGCATGTCATGAGAGGGAGTATAGCATTAAACGGGGAGCGGTGCAATCTGGGTCGCGAATGGGGCGTCCGGGCGTTTTTTGGACCGCATATGGGGTCAGGTCTTGCAATCACACATTCCCTTTTCTTTCTTCAATGATCCGTTTCACCGCTTTGCTCGTTGTCGCATAATGGATGTTGAGATAGTCACCGATATAACTGTTTTCCTAAACGTTTTCAAAAATCAGGCGGGTGCATGAGGAGACGCCTACGACATCGTATGCCGGTAGTTTTCGCTGCCTTTTTCTCATCCCGGCTCGTTACCTCCTCTGATGCTAAAACAGGACGGATGTGCTGCTTTTGTAAATCGGCCGTGACCCTTGCGGAAATAGCGCAAAAGGTATAATGTGTGAAAAGGGGGAGAGCGCGTAAAAGATGGCCTTGAAGGAAGAGATAGAGAAAATTGTCCACTCGGCCCACCAGGACCCCTTCGAGATCCTCGGCGCTCATGTGATAAAGTGGGCCGGCAAGGAGTGCGTGGTTGTCCGCGCTTTTCTTCCCGACGCCGCCGGGGTGGCCGTGGTCGATTCCCGGTCGAGCCGGGAATATCCCATGAAGAGGCTTCACAAGGATGGGTTTTTTGAAGCCGTCATTCGGAATGAGAGCGAGGTATTTCCCTACCGGCTGAAGAAAACTGATGAGTCGGGCGGCGCGGATATCATTATCGACCCCTATATCTTTTTGCCGGTTCTGTCCGATTTCGACCTCCATCTTATGGCGGAGGGGACCCACTACAGCCAGTACGAGAAACTGGGCGCCCATGAAATGACTGTTGAAGGCATCGAAGGGGTCTTTTTCGCGGTCTGGGCGCCTAACGCTCTCAGCGTAAGTGTTATCGGTGATTTCAACTATTGGGACGGAAGACGGCACCCGATGCGCGTGAGGGGCTCGACGGGCATCTGGGAACTCTTCATTCCCGGTCTCAAGGAAGGGACCACTTACAAGTTCGAGGTGAAATCGCGGTATAAGGGATTTCTCGCGCAGAAGGCCGATCCCTTTGCCTTCCATTCCGAGCTCCGGCCGAAGAGCGCGTCCGTGGTATGGGACCTGAACAAGTACCGCTGGTCTGATGATGGATGGATGGGGGCGCGGCAAAAAAGAAACTGGTTTGAGTCGCCCGTATCCATTTACGAGGTCCATCTCGGTTCATGGCGCAGGGTGTCCGAAGAGGACGGGCGGTGGCTGACATACCGGGAGCTCGCCGAATCGCTTGTGCCCTATGTAAAGGAAATGGGTTACACGCACGTCGAGCTGATGCCGGTGAGCGAGCATCCCCTTGACGAGTCCTGGGGCTATCAGACGGTAGGGTACTTTTCGTGTACGGGCCGGCATGGGACTCCTGATGATTTCATGTACCTGGTCGACCGCTTCCACCAGGCGGGCATAGGGGTCATCATAGACTGGGTGCCCGCCCACTTCCCGAAGGACGGCCACGGTCTCGCCTATTTTGACGGGACCGCCCTTTACGAGCACGCCGACCCCCTCCAGGGGGAACACCGGGAGTGGGGCACGCTCATATTCAATTACGGAAGGAGTGAGGTAGCGAATTTCCTCATTTCCAACGCCCTCTTCTGGCTCGATAAATACCACATTGACGGCTTGCGGGTCGATGCCGTCGCCTCCATGCTTTACCTCGACTACTCAAGAAAATCCGGCGAGTGGATTCCCAACAAGTACGGCGGCAACGAGAACCTGGAGGCAGTTGCTTTCATAAAGCGGTTCAATGAAATTGTGCACGGCCGCCATCCCGGCATACTCACCGTCGCTGAAGAGTCCACCGCCTGGCCCGCGGTCTCCAGTCCTACGTATCTCGGCGGGCTCGGCTTCAGCATGAAATGGAACATGGGATGGATGAACGATATCCTGAGGTATTTCGCCGACGACCCCGTCTTTCGCAAATATCATCAGAATAATCTTACTTTTGCGCTTCTGTACGCCTTCACCGAGAACTTTATTCTCGTGCTCTCTCACGACGAGGTAGTCTACGGGAAGCGCTCGCTTCTTGATAAGATGCCCGGCGACTTCTGGCAGAAGTTTGCCAACCTCCGGCTCCTCTTTTCCTATATGTACGCCCAGCCCGGCAAGAAGCTCCTCTTCATGGGAGGAGACATAGGGCAGTGGTGGGAGTGGAACTGGAATGCCAGCCTCGACTGGCATCTCCTTGAGTATGAACCCCACAGGAAGCTCCAGGTCTTTGTCAGAGACCTCAACGTGCTCTATCGGAAAGAGCCCGCGATGCACGAGGTTGACTTCAATAACCGGGGCTTCGAATGGATTGATTTCGGTGACTATGAGAGGAGCATCGTCTCCTTCATCAGAAAGGCCAAAGACCCTGACGATTTTCTTGTCTTCGTCTTCAACTTCACCCCCGTGCCGAGATACAACTATCGCGTGGGTGTGCCGAAATGGGGTTTTTACCGGGAGATATTGAATAGCGACTCCGCACTCTACTGGGGAAGCAACATGGGCAACCTTGGGGGCCGCCACACCGAACCCGTCTCCTGGCACGGACGTCCCTGTTCCCTGAGCCTCGACCTTCCGCCCCTTGGGGGCCTTGTGCTTAAGCCCGGCTGATGCGCGTTCATCGCGGTCATTTTCCGCGCAGTGCTCTTTATCAGCTTCTTCATGTGCGCGTATTATCAGGAGTAAGCACTTACTGCCGCTCTATTCTGAAAGACCTGAGCATGAATTCCGCTTCCTCAAGGAATGCCGCGGCAATCGCTCCATCCCTCGTCACTGAGAGGACCTCATCGGAAGAAAGACTCGGCTCGTACCAGTTATAGGAGCCGGTAATCACGGTACACCCGTCGAAGACAGCGAATTTGTGATGGAGCGGGGAATAGATGCTTTCCCAATAGTAGACGTAGTAGAGCTCCATCCAGGCCTCTTTGAGGCGGCTGAGGCACCCCTTGAGAGGTCTGGGGAATGCCTTGTCCCACGGCGCAGGCATTGGTCCGGTGTGGGTGATCATGCCGTTCAGGATGATCCGCACCCGCACCCCCCTGTCCCTCGCCCGGATGAGGGCCTCGATCACGTCTGTCTCCCGGCCGGCGCCAAAGGCGATGCCTCTGATAGCGGATAGGTCGAACATACAGACGACAATTGAATGGGTCGCGCTGGTGATCTCGGAGATGATCGCATCCTGGGCGCGGAACCTCGTAGAACCGGCGTTGTATGACCCGAAACTATAATAGAGGTTGTGGCGGGCCGAAGGGTCTATGCGCAGCCCCACCCTTTGCCCGCTCCTTAGGGCACGGTACACGGCCTTATAGAGCAGGCAAGCATCCCTTGACCGGTAGACGAGACTATTCTCCCAGTTGCCGCCCCAGAGGTGAAAGTGAAGGTTATACGACCCCGAGTGGACAACGTCGTCGTCAAAAAGGATGAATTTCGTGTGCATGCTCGATATGTTTTCCCGCCGCCGGCAGGGGTCGTTACGGCTGATTCCGTAAACCCGCACTCCCGCCCGGCGCAAGCATGCGATGTGCTCCGAGGCGTTCATAGAGCTTACCTGGGCCCAGTCGCCGATGCACTCAACCTCCACCCCTTTCTCCTTTGCGTAGGCCAGATGCCTGGCGACGTGCTCGTTGTCGAAATCGAACATGGCGAGATAGATCGAGGCCGTACGCCACGGCTCGCTGCGCTTCCGCTCCACCACCCGGTCGATGGCCCGGTGGATCTCGTGGATGGGATGCTCTGCCCGGCCCGTGTTGCCCCTCGTGAAAAAGGGCGTGATGAACCGATCCGTTTCCGGGGCGTTCAGCCGCTCGTATGCTGCCTGAAAGAGTGGGGCGTCAGCCATTGCGATGGGCTCGTCGTTTTCCGTTTTTATTGCAGGGTCGTGGAAATCGTCGAAACCCAGCCTGCCCCGGTAAAAGTCGTCGAGGGTCGCGAAACGGTAGTGATAGCGGGAGGGGATGATAACG
>Ga0116111_1002707_pt1 | contig 10464 bp, 5 predicted proteins | sample June2015DPH_8_10_FD_89720 | JGI IMG/M metagenome (GOLD analysis project Ga0116111, IMG submission 89720) | Peatland microbial communities from SPRUCE experiment site at the Marcell Experimental Forest, Minnesota, USA - June2015DPH_8_100 | ecosystem: Environmental > Terrestrial > Soil > Wetlands >... | reverse complement strand
GGCATGGTTGAGATCGTGTGACACTCGCGGGACGAAAGGGCGAGCAAACCGGGAAAACAAACCTCAACCTAAACCGGCGCGCCAATCCTCGACCCTACGCACACCCCTTCTGGAAGGCTTGCAAGAGAAGGGAATCCGAGAAGGGGTGCTGAGCCGGTTAGTGAAAAGTGCACGCTCAAGAGGGTAAAAAGAGGGTAAAAGGCAGTAAAAAATGGCGAAAGCAACCGTTTTGGGGCTAGTTCGTGCACAACGGCCCTCCCTTCCGGAAAAGGGCATGAAGCCCCAGAAACCACGCGCGAGCCGAGGCACGCTGAGAGGGGGTCCTCAAAAGCGGGTGCGACGAGGACGCGCAAGCAAGCGAAGGATATGGCGGCGCCTGGGAAACGTTGTTGGCTATTTCCTTTTGGGCCGGATGGTGAGCACGGGACAGGGCGCTCTGCGGATCACCCTACCCGCGACGCTGCCCAAAAGGAGGTGCTCGATCCCTCCCCTCCCGTGGGTCCCCATGACAATGAGGCCTATGCCTTCCGATTCGGCGTATTCCGTGATCTCGATGAAGGCCGCCCCTGTCCTGGCCGCCCTTGTCACGTCAATCCCGGTGATGCGCCCGGCCGTCTCTTCCAGTTGCTTCCTGACCTCGGACTCGATGGTCTTTTGCGCCGCCTCGACGTTTTCGACCGCTAGGAAGGATTCGTAAGGCGTGAAATAATCCATCGTGGGGATGACATGGATCAGGTGCAGGGATGAGCCGAATTTTTTGGCGATTTCCACCGCGTACTTCAGGATCTCGTCCGTGTATTCCGAAAAGTCGATAGGAACCAGTATCTTGTCGAACATCGCCGCCTCCCCTTGTTTTTCTTCTTATACAACAGGCGGTTCTCTCAGTCAATTGTTTCCTGGGACCGGAGTTTCCCCGGTTCACGGTTTTAGGCATCAAGAGGGGTAGAAAAGTGGCAGAAAAAGGTGGTTTCCTCGCAATTTGTGACTGCTTTCCCTCGTTTTGCCGCGCTATTCTCCGGGGCGGCGATGTCCCCGATGTCGGGCTCCTTGAGTGTAGTGTGATGATCTGATACTATATCCTAGGATGATTGAATCTCAGAATGGCCCTGAGCTCATGGATCGTCCCGAGATCCTCCAGAGGCTCTTTTTCCCTCGCCGGGCGTCCGTGGAAGAGCTGACGTCGCCCTACGGCGCGAACCATGTCATCGAGGTGGCACCCGGGATTTCCCTAGGCTGCCGGTTCTACCCCGCGGGAACCGGGGATCCCGCCATCCTTTACTTCCACGGCAACGGGGAAATAGCCCCCGACTACGACTACACGGCTCACTTGTATCAGGAGCGACGGATCAACCTCTTTGTGGCGGACTATCGCGGCTACGGCTTCAGCACCGGCAGCCCCACGTGCAGCAGCCTTATCCGCGACGCCCACCCTACCTTTCACGGGTTTGTCGCGTTTCTGCAGGATCGCGGCTATACAGGCGGTCTCTTTGTCATGGGCAGGTCCCTGGGAAGCGCACCGGCCATCGAGATTGCCCTCCACTATCAGCATACGCTTAAAGGGTTGATTGTGGAGAGCGGGTTCGCAAGCACCCGGAACCAGCTCAAGAGATTAGGGGTGTCGCACCTGTTCAGCCCCGATGCCGCCGGCTTCGGAAATGACCTGAAGATCAGGGAGATCACGATTCCCACCCTGATCATTCACGGGGAAGAGGACGAAATCATCCCCGTCGAAGAGGGACGAGCCCTTTACTCCCTCTCCGGCGCCTCCCGGAAGAGCTGCCTTTTCATTCCCCGCGCGGGCCACAATGACCTGATGGTACACGGCCTGGAGGCATATATGGGCGCCATCGAGACGAACACGGCTGAGGCTCTGCTGCGATTACGTGAATAGCTGCGTCCTGACAGCTCTTTCAGTCAATGGGAAGAGGGCCTCCGGGTCATGCCCGAAAGGCCCTCTTCGTGACCGGACTTCTGTGCTATTTCTTCTTTTTCGTTGTCTTCGCCTGCACCTTCTTTGCTTGGTTCAGAGCGCTTTTCAGCGGCCCTGCGGCGGAGAACTTCACGGCTTTCCTCGCAGGTATCTTGATCTCGGCGCCGGTCCTGGGGTTTCTCCCTTTTCTCGCCTTCCTCTCGATGGAGTAGAAGGAGCCGAGTCCAGTGAGGGCTATCCGCTCGTTCTTCAGAAGAGCACCCTTGATGGTTTGTACAAACGCAGAGAAGACCTGTTCCGCCTGTTTCTTGGTGATACCAGCTGATTCCATCAGCTTTGCTACAAACTCACCTTTCGTCATAGTTCCCCCCTTTACAGTATTTAACACCCTGATGGTTGTTATACAATATATTCAGGAGCGCGGCAAGAGAAAAGTGAAAAAAAGCATAAATACCGGTAGAGCGCACGAAGGGCGGACGTTTTTTGTTCTTGCAGTCTGTTTCTTTGCGTGCTATATAGGAATCAACCGGCGGGAAAGAGGGATATCGAAACATGAACGTCATAAGGATACTCATAGACGGTTATTACGGATATCGGAAGCTTGGCGACGAAGCTATTTTGATGTCCATTCTGAGTGATATACGGGGCAAAAAAGGTTGCTGACTCTCAAAGATCAGAACAGATACATATTCATATGAAAATCACTTTAATTAATCCTCCTTTTCTTTTTCCGGTTGAGCATGAAAGAGTGTTGTCGCATTGTTTGGGTTTAAGATACATCTCCTCTTATTTAAAAACAAAGGGTTCACATCAGGTTGTATTTATTGATGCTTTAAATATGGGATTTGAAAACATAAGGAAATATGCGAACGGATACATTGTCGGCTTGGAGATAGAGGATATAGTCAAACAGATTCCGCAGGACGCTGATTTAATCGGCATATCCGTTCCCTTCAGTCAACTGGCGCCCATAGCCCATGATCTAATCGATCTGGCTAAGTCCCGATTTCCTAAGACCCCGATAGTTATGGGAGGGGTATACCCTTCGACTCAGCCGCAGTTGGCGTTGTTGTCCAAAGCGGACTCTATCGTAGTGGGTGAAGGCGAGAGTGCCTTTCTTCAAATGGCAAACGGAAAGAACCCGAAGGATATCAGGGGGGTTTACGTCTGTAAAACTACACGAGAGGAAAAATTTTCTGCCGCAGCTATGATAGAAGATTTAGATAACTTGCCTTTTCCGGAGGATTCTCTGCCAATGATGGATCGGTATTTCACCATTTCTCCCCGAAACGACAGGACTCACCGGACAGCGTCCATCATTACTTCGCGGGGGTGCCCCTTTCATTGTGAGTTCTGCTCCATCCATCCTGTCTATGGCCATAAATGGCGGGGAAGATCGGCGGGAAATGTCTTAAGCGAGATGGAATATTTAATTGAAAAACACGGGATCAATTGTTTTGAAATAGAGGATGATAATTTTACGCTCGAAAAAGAAAGGACGATGGAAATCCTTCAGGGGATCGTTCGGTTAAACAAAAAAGGATCTGATCTGACGTGGAGGACCCCAAATGGTGTGAGGATCGACACCATTGATGCCGACATCGCCAGGCTGATAAAAAGGTCGAATTGTAGGGAGATCGTTGTTGCTTTAGAGCATGGGGATAGAGAGATGCTCCACCTCATGAATAAGAAACTCAATTTAGATAAAGCCTATGACGTCATTCGAATGCTCGTTGAACAGGGGATCCCGCAGATTACGATCTTTGTCATTGCGGGTTATCCCGGAGAAAGCAGAGAACGGTTTTTGAATGGGTTGGACTATTTAAGGAAAATAAGAAGATTAGGAGGAGCAGTATCTGTATGCTTAAATATTGCCCAGCCATATCCTGGAACGAAATTATTAACAAGATGCAAAGAAGAAAGTTATCTTTCGGACAATTCAATTGATAACTTTTTAGTGAAAAGAAATCTGATGAGTACCGGACATTTTGTTCACATAATAACGCCAGATTTTGATGCACAGGAAGTACTGCGGCGCAAAAAGATGATACAAGAGATTTTTTCTCCTTCACAAGAAGGTACTATAAGTGAAGACGCCCAAGATCATTTATTACCAAAAGAAGCAGAAAGTTTATCCGTTCGTACAAACAAAACAAGCGACCATATTGAGCTTGCCTCCATGTCCTTGAAAGATGATAAGGTGCGCATACTTCTTTGCGGGTGGTACTTTCAGGGAAATACCGGAGATGATCTCTCGATAGAACCTATTACAAAAACGTTAAGCAGATATGGTGAGGTGAGAGTAAGTACGACCGAGATCTTCGATCGTGACATTATAGATTGGTGCCATCTTTTAGTGATTGGTTCCGGAAGTCATGTTACACCGAGGGGGATAAGCTGTTACAGACAGGTGAAATATGCCAGGGAAAATGGGAAAAAGATTGTGTACTACGCTCAGACCATAGAGAGCGGGCATCCGCAATTTAGAGAACATCTTGCAAGAGCTGATCTGATAACTGTAAGAGACTCCGAGTCAAAGAGGGTAGTTGAAGCCAACGGCTTCAGGGCAGTACTGGCCTCAGACCCAATTTTTGAAAACAAAAGGCGTACCATCGGCTGCTCTTTTCGCAGATGGGTCAATGAGCCACCGGATATAGAAGAAAAATTGGCATCCATTCTTGATAACCTGGCGATAGACTATGAAGTTGTATTTCTTCCTTTTACCGAAGCAGACACGGATACGGAAAGCGATAAGGCCCTTCATGAAAAGGTCATGCGCAAAATGAAAAACAGGGCCAAACAGGCCTCGTATGAACATACCATTGAACACGTTGACCTGCTCATCGGTATGAGGCTTCATGCCTTGATATGTGCCGTCAATATAGGAAAACAGGTATTGGCTATAGACTATGACGTAAAAATAAGGCGGATATTTTCTGACCTGGCCTTGAAAGATAGGGTGGTCTCCTACGATGAAGTGGATAGGATACCGATGATCGTCAGGGGAAAAATATTTAAATCTGACGAGTTGGCCCTTAGAGAAAAGGTTAACGATGCTCTTATAGGCAGAATATGCACAGAGATTAGAGGAGTCCCGGGTGTCAAGGTATCCGTTGTTATGCCTACCCACAATAGCGCAAATTACTTAAAAGAGGCGGTTGACTCAATCTTAGCTCAGACTATGGGGGATTGGGAATTGATAATTATCGATGACGGAAGCACGGACAACACCAGAGAATTAGTGGAATCCTATAGGGAAGAGAGGATAAAGTATTATAACTTTGGACATAATGGTATAAATTTCTCAAGAGACATAGGCAATTTTTTGAGTAATGGGGAAATCATTGTAATCGCGGAGCCAGGTGATATAAGCTTGCCCAACCGATTAGAAATTGTTTATGAGGAAATGGAAAGAAATGGTGCAGATATTCTTTATTCCTCTATGTTTTGTCAGAATGATAATGGGGAAAGAGAGTTGATATCCAGTCAGCCGTTTTCTTATGAAAAACCTAGAAATGGCCACTTTGTCTACCATCCATCTGTAGCCTACAGAAGGCACGTAGCCATAGGCTGTTCGCATAATCAAGGCATCGGGTCAGGAGATGATTCTATTAACGACTCGAAAGATAGTGAAACATGAAGAATATAGAATGTCATAGATGTCCCCAGGCAAAATATTTTTCGAAAAAAGTCTCTGTTATTATCCCCTGTTATAACTATGGTCCCTATCTACCAGAAGCAGTTGGCAGTGTCATAGCCCAGACATGCCAGGATTTCTAGGTTATCATTGTAAATGACGGAAGCACTGATAATACCATTGAAATTGCAGAAACACTGATTTCAGATCATCCGAATCACTCAATACGTTTGGTGAATCAAAGCAATTCAGGTCGACCGGCTAAACCACGAAACAGGGGGATTTCCGAATCCATAGGAGAGTATATCCTTCCTTTAGATGCTGATGATCGGATTGCTCCGACTTTTCTGGAGAAACTTACGGATGTCCTGGACAGGCTCCCTGAAGTGGGTGTTGCATACACACACATTCAGCATTTTGGGGACCAGGAGGACGTTTACAAGAGCGGCCCTTTCACCGCGGAAGCATTGACACGCGACAATGTAATACCATACTGCTCACTTTTTCGACGAGAAGTCTGGGAATCCGCAGGGGGTTACAGCATAAATGTAGGGTACGAAGATTGGGATTTTTGGCTTGGTGTTTTAGAAGAGGGGTGGTCAGGCAAGGCTGTTCCCGAACCTTTATTCTGGTATAGAAAACATGGTAAGGGACAACTGAGTACTGACAATAAGAACCGGGAGACAATAGTATCTCAAATCATCTTGAACCATCCGTGGTTATTTGATAAGACCGCTTTGGAGGAAGCAGAGAAAACATTGGGTTTAACCCATGCCGTTACGGGAAAACAGCCTAAAAAACTGAGTGTACTTATTGCTTGTGACTATTTTTGGCCATCCATCGGGGGGGTAGAAGTTATAGCTGAGAATTTGGGAATACAACTGATCAAAAAGGACTATTCTGTAAATGTTGCTTGCAGAAGCCTGCCTGATCGGACCGCAAATGAGCATAAAGGGATGCGTATTCTCTCACTTGATCCATTACCTTCGCGTAACGCTCATTTGCCAGAGGCAACATTTCAATTGCGTGACCTGATTACATCGGGTCAATATGATGCGTGCATTTTGATTGCTGACCCCCAAAACTGGGTCCTATGGTCATTGGATAACATTCAAACTCCGTCATGCAGATTGATAGTACAACCTTTAATTAACGCGGATGGTTTTGGGCAGTGGGGGAATAATCTCGATTTCCGTGCCCGACTTGCAAGCTTGTTAAAGAAGGCGGATGCCGTTCTAACTCTCTCCCGTGAAGGAGCAGCAAATCGTTACTTTGAAGAAGAGGGAATTGAGGCTCTTTATTTGCCCAATGGCACGGAATTCATTGCACCATCAATAGATTTTCTTCAACATTTTAACATACCTTTCGGCATTCCTTTACTTTTGAATATAGCGAATTTCTGGCCCGTTAAAAATCAACTTGAGCTTATTCATGCATTGCGGGTGATGCCCGGTAAATGGATATTAGTACTAGTGGGCTACCCGACGGGGGATCTGGATTATGTCACTCGTGTGCGTGAGGCAATATCCGGCGATGATCGAGTAATATGGATCCCGGGGTTATCGCCTGGACAGGTCTCATCTGCTATTGATTCAGCCACCCTAATACTTTTACCATCACGTGCTGAAGTTTCACCCGTAACTATCTTGGAAGCGATGACCCATGCAAGACCCTGGCTTGCGACACCTGAATGTGGTGCTGTGCACGATTATGCAGGAGGAATTATCGCTCCGCTTAATGACTTCCCGGACTTAGCAAATATACTGGTTAATGATATTGAACTGTCTCGTAATCTGGGTAAAGCAGGGTTTCAACACTGGCGGGCGTCTTACAGATGGAAGATGGTTGTTAATGGGTGGGACAGGCTCATCAGGACAGGTAAAACAGCTGGATCATTTGGTATGCCCGAGCTTGCTGCCAGGCAGATGATGGATGTGCAAAAAGTTATGAAGGAAAGGTATCACAAGAATATTAAAATACCAGACATAGCACTAAAAGAAAAAAAGCATGAACAATATCTAAATACAGCAGGAAGGGGATATAAAATCTGTCTGGTGAAAGATTCTTTGGTTGTACACAGGCCGCATGATGAGCAGATATCTTCTACCAGGAGTGAGGAAATGGCGGAGATCCATAGAAAGCTTGCAGATTCAGCGAGTGGTAGAAAGGAAAAGGCGGATGATCCTCTGGTGAGCGTGATTCTCCCTACGTATAACCGTCCCGATATGATAGGAAAGGCGTTGACGAGCATTCTTTCCCAGACTTATCAAAAGATCGAAATTATTGTAGTAAATGATGCAGGCGTAAATGTGGGGGATATTATAAATTCGCTGAATGCAGAAGGGAAGATAAGTTATCTTCAGCATGAGAACAATAGGGGCCTTTCAGCAGCAAGGAATACCGGTTTGAAGGCAGCAAAGGGTAAATATATAGCATATCTCGACGACGACGATATTTACTATCCGGATCACATAAAAACCCTTGTCGATTTCCTTGAAAATAGTGACTACAAGGTTGCATATACGGATTCTTATCATGTCTTTCAGGAATGGATAACCGATAGATACGTCACGGTTGGAAAGAAGGTTATTTACAGCCACGATTTTGACCGGCATAAATTGCTCATATCCAACTATATCCCGGTTCTTAATGTGGTTCACACGAGGGATATCGTAAAAGTGGCCGGCTTATTCGATGAAACCCTCGATGCCCATGAAGACTTGGATATGTGGATAAGATTTTCACAGTATGGTGATTTTCACCACATTAATATACCTACAACTGAGGTGAGCGTCCGAACCGACAAAACTACGATGACAAGCCGTAGCCGGATGCCGTTTTTGAGGACTTTGAGGTTAATTCATAAACGATATTCTCACCTTGTTACTAATCCGTCCATTCTTGAAGAGCAGAAGAAGGCTGAGGAGGGGATTGCCAGACAGGTGGAGTTAGAGGGGAAGGATTCTGTCGTCCCACACTATGAATATCTCCATCGCTACAGGTTTACAAAGGAGTTTGTAAGAGGCAAGAAGGTCCTTGTCCTTGCTTGCGGTGAGGGCTATGGGAGCTTCATGCTTTCAGAAGAAGCTGATTCTGTGGTAGGTATTGACACAGATGACGTTGCGATAAACCATGCCCGTTCAAAGCATATCAAGGAGAATCTGGAGTTCATCAGAGCCTCCATAACCGATGTTCCGATTGAAAAACAGCATATTTTTGATGTAATAGCTTGTTTTGAAGCGACAGACGATTTGCAGAAATACGATATGCTGATGGTGGAGCTGAAGAGGCTTTTAAAGCCTGACGGCATCTTCATGATTTCCACACCCAACAAAGACATGCCGTCAAATCAGTCCGATTATCGAAACCCCTTTCATGCAGAGGGACTCTATTTTGATGAGTTTAGAGGCCTTCTTTCGAAAAACTTTAAAAATGTTGCCTTCTATGGTCAAAAACTATATCCGTCTTCCAATATATTTCCTATTTTTAAGGACTCAATGGTTTCAAGAGTCTTCACAATGGAGAAAGGTGATGAGGAGTTTCTTTTTTTGCCCGTGGGAAAAAAGACGGCAAGGAATCTCATAGCAGTGGCTTCGAATGGTAATTTAGACCGCAACGGACTTATAGGGGAATCTTATCTTGTAGACATATCTGAAACCCTCTTTAAACAGAAGGATGCTCGCATAGGGAGTCTCGAGTCTGCGATAAAGGACAGGGATGCGGAGATAGAAGGTCTAAGGACTTGGCTGGCAGAGAGGGAAAGAGGGTTAGAGGAGCTCAGGAATCTTGCGGCCCGCGCTGAAGAAGACAAGGCCACTCTTGTGACTCGCCTTGAAGAAGAAAAGACCACTCTTGTGGCTCGCCTTGAATGGGAGCTCCGGATCAAAGAGGCGGACCTTGCCCGTATCCACAATTCCCAAGGATGGAAGGTCCTGTCCATATACTATCGGCTGAGGGATTCCGTTCTGCCCCATATGTCGAAAAGACGGGAAGTCTGCATAAAAGTCCTCAGGGCCTGTATCGGCCGGGGAGCGGGCAGTACCTATGGAGGCGACCGACACATTACCGGCCGGTCCGGAGGCGTGATGTCCGTTGGCGAGTCCCCCGGCGCTCAATCAGACCAACCGGCTGCTACAGACCCATCCGGGGTGGAAACGGTCAGCCATTTGCGTTTTCCTGCCGCAGTAAACCCGGTCGTGTCCATAGTAATCCCTGCATATAACAACTGGCGCCATACTTACCATTGTCTCGAGTCTCTGTTAACGCGGACCGCAGGCGTCGACTACGAGGTAATCATTTCGGATGACGGCAGCACCGATGAGACAGCGCAAATGCTTGAAAAGGTGGATGGCATAGAGGTAACGGCCGATGGCCGGAACAGAGGTTTTGTCGAGGCCTGCAATAGGGGAGCGAGGACGGCGCAGGGGAAATATGTTGTCTTTCTCAATAACGATACGGAGTGTACCGAGGGATGGCTCAAGGCTATGGTCGCTCTGCCCGAAAGGGACGAGACCATCGGTGTTGTGGGGGCAAAACTGGTATATCCGGATGGAAGGCTTCAGGAAGCCGGCGGCATCGTATGGAATGACCCGGAGAACCAGGCGTGGAACTTCGGTCGCTTCGATGACCCTGAAAAATGGGAGTACAACTATGTAAAGGAAGTAGATTACTGCTCCGGGGCATGCCTCCTGGTGAGAAGAAGCCTGCTTGAGCAAGTGGGATATTTCGACACCCGCTATGCACCGGCCTACTACGAAGACACAGACCTCGCCTTTGCCATCCGCCGCCTGGGATATAAAGTGGTATATCAGCCGCAGGCGAAGATCGTCCATTTTGAGGGGGCGTCGGCAGGAACGGATACAACGGCAGGCGTAAAACAGTTTCAGACGGTGAACCG
>Ga0116111_1002697_pt1 | contig 10493 bp, 7 predicted proteins | sample June2015DPH_8_10_FD_89720 | JGI IMG/M metagenome (GOLD analysis project Ga0116111, IMG submission 89720) | Peatland microbial communities from SPRUCE experiment site at the Marcell Experimental Forest, Minnesota, USA - June2015DPH_8_100 | ecosystem: Environmental > Terrestrial > Soil > Wetlands >... | reverse complement strand
GCGAATGATCCCATCGTGCGCGATTCGATTGAAGTCATCGACCGCCTGCTTAAGTGCGACCTGCCGCAAGGTCCGGGCTGGCGCCGTTACAATCACGATGGCTATGGGCAGAAGCATGACGGCAGCGCCTTCGATGGCGCGGGCATCGGCCGCTGCTGGCCGATTTTGACGGGCGAGCGTGGCCATTACGAACTGGCGGCGGGGCGCGATCCCAAGCCATTCATTGCCGCGATGGAAAAGTTCGCCAACAAAGGCGGCATGATCAGCGAGCAGTTGTGGGACGCCGCAGACCTGCCGGAGAAGGGAATGGAGCGCGGGCGGCCCACGGGTGCGGCCATGCCGCTATGCTGGTCGCATGCGGAATATGTCTCCCTCGTGCGCAGTGCCAATGATGGTGTGTGTTTTGACCGGGTCGAACCGGCCTTCCAGCGCTACGTTGTCAACCCGGTAAAAGGTCGGCACGAAATGTGGAGCGCCCGGCATCCGATTTGCCACATGCCGCCGAGACAAATCCTGCGACTCATTGTCGAGGCCAGCGCAACCGTCGTCTGGTCCGCCAACAACTGGGCAACCACCAACAAGACTGAGGCCACTTCGGTCAGTGCGCTGAACGTGTGGTTCGCCGATTTACCCACGGAGCATTGCCCGGAAGATTCAGTGATCGAGTTCACTTTCTTTTGGAAGGAAGCCCAACGTTGGGAAAGCAGGAATTATTCCGTTGCGGTCAACGGATCAAATGCATGACATCAACCGGACCTTGGAACATCAATCGAAAATTATGAAAGCCACCCAACTATTGCACAACCTGGGTCAGAGCCTCTGGCTCGACAACATCACGCGCGATCTGCTGAACGGCGGCACACTCAAACGTTACATTGACGAACTGTCGGTGACCGGGCTGACCTCAAACCCAACAATTTTTGATCACGCCATCAAGAACAGTGCCGCTTACGACGTTGCAATCCGCGAGAACCTGGCGAAGGGAAAATCCAGCGAGAGCCTTTTTTTTGATCTGGCACTGGACGATCTCACCCGGGCCGCCGACCTTTTCCGACCCATCTACGACCGAACGAACGGTGTGGACGGGTGGGTGTCGCTGGAGGTGTCGCCGCTGCTGGCGCATGACACAGCCAGCACCATCGCTGCCGCCAAGGCACTTTCCGCGCGAGCCGGACGGCTCAACCTGTTCATCAAAATCCCAGGCACGAAAGAAGGTCTGCCCGCCATTGAAAACGCGATCTTTGCGGGAGTTCCAGTCAACGTGACGCTCCTGTTCTCGCGCAAACATTATGTGGCGGCAGCCGAAGCGTATCTGCGCGGCATCGAACGGCGCATCGCCGCCGGACTCAATCCGCAGGTCAGCTCCGTGGCCTCGATGTTCATCAGCCGTTGGGACGCTGCCGTGGCGGGCAAGGTTCCGGAGGCACTGAACAACCGGCTCGGCATCGCCGTTGCCGGTCGCATCTACAAGGCATACCTCGATCTGTTGAGCAACCCGCGCTCGCAGCGCGCATATAATGCCGGCGCCCGACCGCAACGACTGCTGTGGGCCAGCACCGGCACCAAGGATCCGAAAGCTTCTGACATTCTCTATATCAAGTCATTGGCCGCGCCTTTCACGGTGAACACGATGCCCGAGGGGACGTTGAAAGCCCTCGCGGATCACGGCGAAATCGGCCCGATCATGGCGGCCGACGGTGGCGACTGTGAACTGATTTTGGACCAGTTCGCCAAAACTGGCATGAACGTGGATGCTCTGGCCGCGCAACTGCAGGACGAGGGCGCAAAATCGTTCGTGAAATCCTGGAACGAATTGATGGCGGTGGTCGCCTCCAAGAGCGACACGCTCCAAATGGCCGCCTGATCCGTTAGTGGAAACAAAAAAAATACGCATATGGCAACCCTCGGTCCTCGCCCTCTTCGCCGGGAAGAACACTGGCAAGATGGTGGTGAGACCGGGTCAGGCCTCGCCGTTTTTATTTATGAGCAACATTAACGCTTCAAGTCTCGATCCCGCTGAATTGGATAACCTGTGCATCAACACGATTCGTTTCCTGTCGGTGGACGCCGTGGAGAAAGCCAATAGCGGTCATCCCGGCCTGCCGATGGGCGCTGCGCCGATGGCTTATGTGCTGTGGATGCGGTTCTTGAAACACAATCCGGACAATCCACATTGGCTCAACCGGGACCGCTTTGTCCTGTCGGCCGGACACGGTTCGATGCTGCTTTATAGCTTGCTGCATTTGACGGGTTACGATTTACCGCTGGAACAAATCAAACAATTTCGTCAATGGGGAAGTATCACGCCGGGACATCCCGAGCGCGGACTGACGCCGGGCGTGGAGACGACGACCGGTCCCCTCGGCCAGGGATTTGCCAATGCCGTCGGCCTGGCGATCGCAGAAGACCATTTGGCGGCACACTACAACCGGCCGGGACACCCGATTGTCAATCATCATACTTATGTACTGGTCGGCGACGGTGATTTGATGGAAGGGGTATCGTCCGAGGCCGCGTCGCTTGCCGGTCATTTGAAGCTCGGCAAACTGATTTGTCTCTATGACAACAATCACATCACGCTTTCCGCCGCGACCCACATCACCTTTACGGAAGATCGTGCCAAAAGATTCGAGGCTTATGGCTGGCACACGCAGACGGTTGAGAACGGAAACGATCTTGAAGCAATTGATCGTGCGCTGCGGGCGGCGCAGGCCGAGCAGGAGCGTCCCTCGCTGATTCTCGTGCGCACGCATATCGGCAATGGCTCGCCGCACAAGCAGGACACTTTTGAAGCGCACGGCTCGCCGCTCGGGAAGGAAGAAGTGAAATTGACGAAACAAGCGATGGGCTGGCCGCTTGATCCGCCGTTTTACATTCCGGAAAACGCGCTGGCGCATTTCCGTCTCGCACTTGAAAACGGCAAACAGGCCGAAGCGGATTGGAATGTGAGATTCTCGGAGTATTCGAAAGCGTTCCCTGACCTTGCCCGGGAATTTCAACAGGTGAACGCGGGCAAACTGCCTGAAGGCTGGGACGCCAACATCACGGCTTTTCCGGCTGATCCCAAAGGCATGGCAACCCGCGCCGCCGCAGGCAAAGTATTGAACGCCATCGCCCGGAAACTTCCTTCGTTGATTGGTGGTTCCGCCGATCTGGATCCGTCCACCCGGACAGCGCTTGAAGCAATGGGCGATTTCGAAAACCCGTGCAACGAGGCCGGCAACTTGCAGGGATCGGCGGGTGGCGGCTGGAGTTATGCGGGACGCAACCTGCATTTTGGCGTTCGCGAACATGCGATGGGATCCATTACGAACGGGTTGGCCGTGCACGGCGGCATTATTCCGTTCACGGCGACATTTCTGGTTTTCGCCGACTACATGCGGCCGCCGATCCGGCTGGCGGCGTTGATGGAACAAGGGGTTATTTTCGTTTTTACCCATGATAGCATCGCGCTTGGTGAAGACGGCTCAACCCATCAGCCGATCGAGCAATTAGCCTCACTGCGCGCGATTCCGCAGTTGATCGTCATCCGGCCGTGCGATGCGAACGAGACCGCCGTAGCGTGGCGCGTCGCCGTTGAAACTCGAAATCGGCCAGTCGCGCTGATCTTGACACGGCAGGACGTGCCCACGCTTGACCGCGCCCAATTTGCCGCGGCGGATGGTTTGCGGCGCGGAGCGTATGTTTTGGCCGATGCTCCCAATGGCAAACCGGACATCATCCTGATCGCTACCGGGTCGGAAGTCGGTTTGGTCATCGCCGCCGGCCCAAAATTGACCGGGAACGGGATCCGCGTTCGAATTGTATCCATGCCGAGCTGGGAGTTGTTCGAGACCCAGGCTCAAGAGTATCGCGACTCGGTTCTTCCTCCCACCGTGCGGGCACGGCTTGCGGTTGAAGCAGGCGCGACGCAGGGTTGGCGCAAGTATGTGGGCGACGGTGGTGATGTGATTGGAGTGGATCACTTCGGCGCGTCCGCCCCGGGGAAGGTTCTGATGCGCGAGTATGGGTTCACCGTGGACAATGTTTACGAGCGCGCCATGAAGTTAATCGAGCGGGAACGTCCACATAGTCACCAGATGACGGTGGCGGAAGCTGTGGCGGTGTGGCGTAACGAGGGAGATCCAAACTGAAGCGTCGCAACGGCCGACAGGCCAAGCCAACCACACCAATGCAAAACAAACACTGAAGGTCTTGCCGATGAAACACGAATTCACGATTGGGGATCATGTGGAGTGGAACTCGGAAGCGGGCCACGTCCGCGGGACGATCAGGAAGAAAGTCACCTCCGCGATCAAGTTTAAGACCTATACCGTCCGCGCCTCAAAGGAGGAGCCACAGTATTTGATCAAGAGCGACACGACCGACCATCTGGCCATGCACAAGGGATCGGCACTCAAGAAACTCAAATGCAAACCATGAACGCGCTGAGAACAAAAAAAACTGCCGGTGGCGTGGAAAAGAGCACGCCCAAGGAAGAACCTTCGCCCATTGTCCTGACGGTTGGGCATTCCACGCGCGCGCTTGAGGAATTCATCCGCCTGCTTCAGGCACACGGAGCAACTTGCGTTGTAGATGTGCGGACGGTGCCGCGCTCCCGGCACAATCCACAGTTCAACAAGGCTTCATTGCCCCGGGCATTGAAGAAAGCCGGCTTGGGATACGTTCACCTGCCGGGATTGGGCGGCCTGCGTCATGCGAAGCGCGATTCGATCAACCTGGGCTGGCGCAATGCTTCCTTTCGGGGTTTTGCAGACTACATGCAGACGCCGGAATTTGAGCAGAGCCTCAATGAGTTGATCCAGTTGGCGAACCAGAAGCGAATCGTATTGATGTGTGCCGAAGCGGTGCCGTGGCGCTGTCATCGTTCACTCATCGCCGATGCCCTGCTGGTTCGTGGAATCCGTGTCGAGAACATCATGAGTCTAACTTCCCGCACGGTTCACACGCTTGCCCCGTTCGCCAAAATCCGGGGCACCACAATCACTTATCCAGCCGGGGCTTCACAGAATAGTTCAAAGAAGCCATCGCCCAAACGTTCGGGAGTTGACGATTTTCCTGTCTCACAACAAGCATAAAAAATCCAACCAAGGCAAAAAATATGAATGAACCTTCAAACCGGAAATTGTTGATCTCCAAAGGGTGGATTCAGGCAGTTGCTTTGGTCATGCTCTTCGGATTCTTTGTGATGGGGTTGCTCGCGTATTACACCTACACTGACGAGCCGCCGATTCCGGCCAAAGTCGTGGACGCCAACGGAAATGTTTTGTTCACCGGCCAGGACATCATCGCCGGCCAGGAAATTTTTCTCAAAAACGGGTTGATGGAATATGGTTCCATTTTCGGTCACGGCGCGTGGCTTGGACCGGATTTCACGGCGGATTATTTGCATCGCGCCGCCGAACTGACGATTGATTATTACGGTGGAAATTCTTCGGACGCGGCACGGCAGCAAACCATCGCCGATTTCAAAACCAACCGTTACGACAGTGCGACGGGCGTGTTGACTTACAGCGCAGCGCAGGGCGACGCCTTCCAAAAACTCACCGCCTATTATGCTGATTTTTTTGGAACGCCCACCACGAAATTCGGTTTGCGTCCCAATGCAATTACCAACCCGGAACAAATCCGGCAACTCACCGCCTTTTTCAGTTGGTCGGCCTGGGCAGGATCAGCCTTGCGACCGCACAAAAATTATTCCTACACGAACAACTGGCCGCCCGAATCGCTCGTTGGCAATCACGCCTCGGCGGAAACCATGCTTTGGAGTGTGCTCTCCTTGATTGCGCTGCTCGGTGGCATTGGCCTGTTGCTGGCCGCCTTTGGCCGGTGGAATTTTCTCGGCTGGCATGGCCGCGAGGAACAGCGCATTTCGTTTCGTCCGCCGGATGAAGTGATGCTCACACCGGCACAACGCTCGTGCGCGGGATTTTTTCTGGTCATGGCGCTGCTGTTTCTGATGCAGACGCTTTTGGGCGGCGCCGGAGAACACTATCGCGCGGAACTTTCCAACTTTTTCGGCTTCGATCTGGCTCGCGTGCTGCCGTTCAACATCGCCCGCACCTGGCATCTGCAACTGGCGATTTTCTGGGTCGCCACGTCGTTTCTGGCCGCGGGCATCTTTCTCGTCCCGATGATTACGGGACGGGAACCGCACGGACAAAACAAGCTTTCCTATTTATTGCTTGGCGCGCTGGCGCTGGTCGTGTTTGGCAGCATGGCGGGCGAATATGCGGGTATCTTCGGCTGGATTCAAAACGGCTGGTCGTGGTTTGGTAATCAGGGTTTCACCTTTCTCGATTTGGGTCGTTTCTGGCAAATTTTGCTGACGGTGGGTTTGTTCTTCTGGATCGTGATCCTTTTCCGTGGATTGCGGAACAAATTGCGGACCGAATACGCGGGCAACATGCCATGGCTGTTTTTCTTTGCCGCGCTTTCCATTCCCGCATTTTACGCCGTCGGGCTGCTCGTGCGGACGGACTCAACTTTTACCACGACGGATTTCTGGCGGTTCTGGGTCGTGCATTTATGGGTGGAGGATTTTCTCGAATTATTCACGACGGTCATGGTCGCCTATGTTTTCGTGCTGCTCGGCGTGGTGCATCAGCGCGTAGCCATGCGGCTGATTTATCTGGATGTCTTGTTGTATTCGGCGGGTGGCGTCATCGGCACGATGCATCATCTGTATTTCTCCGGCGAACCCGCCCTGCACATGGCGCTCGGCGCTTTCTTCTCGGCGGCGGAAGTGATTCCGTTGACGTTCCTCACGGTCGAAGCCTGGAGCTTTCTCCAGCTCGGTGCGCAACAAAGCTCGCAGACGCGCACGCCGTTTCCGCATTTTTGGGCGGTGATGTTTCTGGCGTCCGTCGGCTTCTGGAATTTTCTCGGTGCGGGCATCTTCGGTTTTCTCATCAACCTGCCGATTGTTTCCTATTATGAAATCGGCACCGCGCTCACGGCCAATCATGCCCACGCGGCGATGATGGGCGTTTACGGCATGCTGGCGGTCGGCCTCGCGCTCTTCTGCCTGCGTTACATGATTCCCGAAAAACTGTGGAGCGATCGCGCGGCAAAAATCAGTTTCTGGTCGCTGAATCTCGGTTTGGCCTGGATGGTTTTTGCCACGCTGTTTCCACTCGGATTGATTCAACTCTATCACTCGCTGAATGTGAGTTATTTCGACGCCCGGTCGTTGAAATTTATTTCCGGCCACACCCTCTCCCTGCTTGAATGGTTGCGGCTGCCCGGCGACGCGCTGTTTATTATCGGCGGCACGCTGCCGATTCTTTACCTCTGCTGGCTCGGCGTGAGCCGCATGAAAAAGCAGACGCCGCGTGAAGAGCCGGATGGCGTGCTGTTCACTGAAATCCAGGAACCAAAAAAATCCGGCGAATGATACACGGCGTCCACATCGAAGTCATATTGGCCGGCGGCTATGCGCTGTTGCTCGTGGGCGTCGCGACGATTTTGGAATGGCTGGCCCGCCATTCGCACCGCCGGTCCGAGCACTACCGAAATTCCGGTTTCGTCTATAAACAAAAACTCGACGTGTGGGAATGTCCGACCGGCCATCACCTGACGCGCGAACAAACAGATTTCGAGCGCAAAATTGCGCTGTATCGCGCGCCCGCGCACAAGTGCAATGCCTGCCATTGCAAAAAAGATTGCACCGATTCCGGCGATGGCCGCGTTTTGGAAAGCCGCATGGATTCGTGGCTACAGTCTGAACTGCGTCGTTTTCATCGCGGCGTTTCATTGACGCTGTTGTTGCTGTCCGTAATCATTCTCACAGTGGAAATTCTGCGACACCATGAACTGCACGAATGGATATTACTCGCAATGCTGTTAACAGCCATTGGTTACAGCACATCAAAACTTTCTGTTTCATTTTGGGAACGCGAGGGGAAAAGTTGTTAAAAAACTCCTTTTTGAGGGAGTCGAGAAAATGAGACTGCTACTTTTTCACGGCCTGTTATCTTGATTGCATGGAGGTTCTGATGATGAACACGGCCAATCACAGTCAGCCACATGTGGTGGTGCTCGGCGCTGGTTTTGGCGGTCTGACGTTTTGTCAAACGTTCCGTCATTCCACCGCCCGGATCACAGTGGTGGACCGGCAAAATCATCACCTCTTTCAACCGCTGCTCTACCAGGTGGCCACGGCGGGCCTGTCGGCGCCCGAAATCGCCCAACCCATCCGCTCCATCCTGCGGAACAAGCCCAACGTAACCGTTCTTCTGCGCAACGTGACCGGCTTCGATTTGGCCCGGCGCGAAGTGCAGTTGGGGGAAGATGTTTTGCACTACGACTATCTGGTGCTGGCACTCGGCAGCGTCACCGGCTACTTCGACCATCCAGAGTGGGAGCCGTATGCGTCCGGACTCAAGTCGCTGGACGACGCCCTGCGAATTAGGCGTCGAATTCTGCTGGCTTTTGAGCGAGCGGAAAACAGCGTCAATCCGGCCGAAAGAAAACGTCTGATGAACATTGTGGTGGTGGGCGGCGGGCCGACTGGCGTGGAGTTGGCTGGTGCATTTGCCGAACTGACCCGCCGGGTGCTGAAACGTGATTTCCGCCAAATTGATCCTCGTCAGGCTCGCGTGATTTTGTTGGAAGCCAGCCCCCGATTGCTGCGCCAGTTCCCTGAACGGCTGGCCGCCAAGGCTGCAGCGCAACTGGCTAGGCTCGGCGTCGAGGTGCGGACGGATGTCCGAGTTGAAACGATTGGCGAAGGTTTTCTACAACTGGCGGATGGCAGCCGGATCGAAAGCGCCAACATCATCTGGACCGCTGGGGTGACCGCAAATCGGTTGACGCAGAAACTCGGGGTGGAACTGGATCGTGCCGGACGGGTGCTCGTCAACCCTGACTTGAGTCTGCCCGCCCATCCGGAGGCTTTCGCGATCGGCGATCTGGCGTTGGTGCGGGATGAACATGACCAGCCCGTACCAGGGGTTTCTCCGGCCGCCATGCAAATGGCCCGGCACGTAGCCCAACTCATCGAGGATGAATTGAACGGCAAAAGCACAAGCTCGCACACGCGTCCGGCATTTAAATATTGGAACAAAGGCAACATGGCGACCATCGGCCGGTCAGCAGCGGTGGCGCAGATTGGACGGCTGGAATTTTCCGGCTGGCCGGCTTGGGTCACTTGGTTGCTGGTTCATTTGATCTTCCTGATCGGTTTCCGCAATCGGGCGGCAGTGCTATTGCAATGGACCTACTCTTACTTCACCTACAAACTCGGATCGCGCATTATCACCGGCTTGGACGATTCATCTGAGGTTTCTTCGACGCCACCCAAACGTTGATAGTTGGCCGACATCATTGTCTTTCGAGCTTGCTTGCCCGTGGCCGAGGCTCAGTTTTGTATCGTGTAGAATACACAATTTGAAAAGGAGGCGAAGGTCGGTTTTCATCCATCGCCTATTGAAAGAAAGAGAATGATTTTGAAGAATTGTTTCTGACGTAAAGTACTTACCATAAACAACTTGGAGGCGAGGCTCGGAATCGATCCGAGCCCCTGACTCCTTTATCTGCCACGTAACTCGTTGAACGTTACGAGGAATCCAGTAACACCAAGCATAACAAAGGCTTTTTGCGTTTCAAGAAAAATTTGTCAGTATCTGTTCACTAACCGTCCACTATCATTCCACAATTTTCCAATATCATTTTGCTGGAGCTTTTGCTGGAGGGTTATATTGGCAAACATGGTAACGTTGTTTCATGGCTCGTTGGGTTCGAGCCTCTCACAACACCGTTCCGACGCGTTAATGACTTGTGACTGCCGAGTGGATGCCTTTTGACTGCCTTGTGTATCACTGGTGGTTTTATACACAGTTTCATACACAGTTGGGCATCCCAACTTCCACAACGTCTCCTCTTCCAGCCACTTGCGTATGGAGGCGAGGGTCGGAATCGGTCAGTTCACCGTCTATTTACCGTCACTTTTCAGGCATAAATATATGATTTTTCACCAATAAATGCAAGGGTTTTTTCACTACTCTTGACCTTTCCGAACGAACTCATTACATACCCCCTTACTGAAGGTTCTACTGAAACTTTTACTGAAGGTTTCAGTGCGAGTTGTCCAAGCAAAATCAAGGTGGTCATGGCGTTTAGGCGAAAAAGTAACCAAGAGCTTTCAAGGATGAAAAATTGCCGTGGCCGACTATTACATGGTCGAGGACTTCAATTTTCAAAATCTGCCCGGCGCGGATTAAATCGCGGGTCACTTTGATGTCAGCTTGGGACGGGCTGCTTTCGCCCGATGGGTGACAGTGCATGAGAATCAGGGCATGGGCGGCGGTCAAAACTGCCAGCCGGAAAACCTCACGACTATGAACTAAAAGGGTGTCCTGTGTGCCGATGGAAACAAGCTGGTGCCCTTTGATGCGGCGGCGGGTGTTCAACAGCAGGACGGCCAAACATTCGCATTCCGGGTTGAAATAGGGATGCGTGGCGATGTGCAATTTCCAGTAGGCAGCGACTTG
>Ga0116111_1002694_pt1 | contig 10501 bp, 10 predicted proteins | sample June2015DPH_8_10_FD_89720 | JGI IMG/M metagenome (GOLD analysis project Ga0116111, IMG submission 89720) | Peatland microbial communities from SPRUCE experiment site at the Marcell Experimental Forest, Minnesota, USA - June2015DPH_8_100 | ecosystem: Environmental > Terrestrial > Soil > Wetlands... | reverse complement strand
GCCGCAACCGCCGATGCGGCATCTTGCCCGACCCTCTCAGTCACAAATTGGATTCTAAGTTGCGTTACCGCGGTGGGTCATTTTAGACGAGCACAGGTGGGTCATTCTTGGTGAGCGCCGAAGCCGCCTCCAAGACATTCGTATCAGGGTGGGATTTTCCATTGTAGCGGCGCAATCTAAACACGGTATATGACCCTGGGAGCATGTAACCAAGGATGACCGAGAAGTCCAGGGGATTTACGCATGACTGTCTGGCTTTAATGACGAAACGATTCCCAGAATCACAGTTAACCTCGAAGCCCTTGTGTTTATGATTGTTTCTCTCAGACATCTTCATTGGCCAGCATAGGCCGTCTGGAATGACCTTTTCCTCCCCAATTAGCTCTTTGATTTCCGAGTCTTTTAAGATGCGCATTGAATCGTTCTTGATTTCGAGAAACCAATCTACGATACTCCCATCTAGAGGGAGCTTCGCGTTAACCTTTAATCGCCCCAAGGATTCTTGGCGGAAGGCTTCGGGCGGTCTCAGGATAATCTAAATCCTCTCACGGTTAGCGGCTTTAGCGTCAGCCGCTTTCCGCTTTACTGCCCCATCTTACGCAGTAATTCCTCCAATGTCCATACGCGGTCGGTGATTCCGGCTCCCATCGCATGCGTAACGCGAATCGCGCGGTGGATTCTCACGAAACTGTAACAGGAGAACCACAGGGAGAGCAGCCAGTCGATGGGGCGTATAGCTGCGGGTTTACCCCGCCATGTGGCGAGGTGAACTCGCCGCTACACTTCCGATTGGCAAGTCCCGACGTAGGGCGGGGTACGGCGCTGCGCGCTACCTGCTGCCGGCTTTCTCTTTCCCACGTTTCCTGAACGCGCCAATTCTCGGGAGAGTTTTCCGGCTTGCGCCTTCTGTTTCCCTACTCGGGGGAAGCTCATCGCCTTCCCGGGGAGGATTGCCCTTCCCGGCGCCGGTCAGAATCCGCAGAGTTTCCCGGCGGTTGGCGCGGCCGGCGCGCTCGCGGAAATATTCCGCCGTGCGCAAAGTGGAAACCTTTTCCGCCACCGCCACATTGATCAGTTGATTTAAGGCCACGCCTTCCGAGTCCGCCAGCTTGCGGGCCTCCGCCATCAGCGACGGGGCGAGTCGCAAGGCAAAATTACTTCTTCTCATGGATTTGAACTCCTCATCCGTCCGAGCGCCGCGCCGGGTAAAATCACTGCGCAACCAAAGTCCCGGACGGCTACTTCAAAATCACGCTGGTTAAAGGTCACGATGGCATCAGCATTCCCGTTCACGGCGGTTTCCAGAACCATTATTACATGTCAAGAGCGCCGACGTGCGCGTGGTTCGCCTTCGCCTGCGGCTTTTCGGCCTTTCGGATTGAAAGACATGTAAACGCGCTTCTTATCAAGAGCCGCAGAGTGTTGCAGAGAGTAGCGGCGGGTTTACCCCGCCATATGGCGAGGTAAACTCGCCGCTACGTTTCGGCATGGCGGATAGTCACGGTCACCGATTTCCTGATTGTGGGGCTTTCTGATGAACGAAAAGCGTGTAGCGCAGCTCGGCGGAGCCGCAACCAGAGGCGTGGCATGGCCATCCTGGCCATGCGGGAGAACACGGGCGGGACGCCCGTGCCACGTCGCGTGTAGGGGCCAGCGGCGCTGGCCCGGCCCGAAGGCCGTTCGGCCCTACGCTCAGCTCGCAAATTCTCGCCAAAAGAACAAGCATTCACGAGCTTACAATGCAGAGGTGGACGTACTTCGGGCTCCTCTGCGACTCATCATCTGGCCCCGTGTACGGAGCGGCTTGCGCATGGCCATCAAACGCGGGTGCACTGACCGGTGGCCTCGTCGACGCGACATGCCGCCCCTGATAGGCCTTCCACCCCCGCGTCCCCAGGCGGTCATTTCCCGATGGAGTGCCGCGGAGGAGGGCCAGGTACGCCCACGTCCGCGCTGCTGTGGCCTTTTTTCCGGTGCGGCAAATGAAGGGTCACATTACCAGTGAGTGTGGTTACCGGCTGAAAGGGCGGCTGAAAAGACGGGTTGACTTTCGTTCGCAATTATGCGAACATGCTTGGGGTCGACATGCCGGCAGTTGAGGTGATCTTCTACCAGGACGCGCAGGGCAAAACGCCACGTCTGATTGAGTGGCTGGATGCCCTTTCGCCCAAGGCGCGGGTTAAATGCCTGGTGCGGCTCAAACGCCTGGAGGACTTGGGACACGAACTCCGTCGTCCCGAGGCGGATTTCCTCCGCGATGGAATCTATATGAAAAAGAAGCGGCAATTCAACTCACCAGCTTTGCAGTTTGCGTATAACCGCTACGCCGGCGCGGATGGAGAGTTAAGTGCGGCGTTCGAGGACGGTCTCTCCGCCACTGATGTCGCCAGCCAGATTTACAAGCTCCGCAGCCGGTCGGGTCTTAGCCAACGCCAACTCGCCGCCAAGGTGGGAACTACCGCTTCCGTCATTTGCCGCCTTGAGGATGCTGACTACGAAGGGCATTCACTTTCGATGCTCCGGCGAATCGCCACCGCTTTAGGCCGAGAGGTGAAGATCATTTTCGTCCCCTCCCGTCGTCGAGCGACGGCCTGACGAAGAGCGGGTAGCAGAGGTGGACGTCCTTTGGCCTCCTCCGTGGCTCGTCATCTGGACCCGCGTACGGAACGGCTTTCGCTTGGCCATCAAATGCAGGTGCTCTGATCGCTGGCGTCGCCGACGCGACATGCCGCCCATGATAGGCCTTGCACCCACGTCCCCAAGCGGTCATTTCCCGAATAAGTGCCGCGGAGGAGGGCCAATTACGCCCACCTCCGCGGTACCTGCTTATGCGAGAACTCGTGCGAGAACATTCCCCAGCGAAGCCATATGGCGTATACTTTGGTCTGTTCGGGATTCAAAGATGACTATTCTCATCTAAGGCAGCGTATGCCGGAAGTTCACGAACTCGAAAGGCTGATATCCGACCTTGAGTCTGATCGCGTTGAGCGCAAGCAATCGCTCTCTGACCCCGGGAGGATACGGCAGGCGATTTGCGCGTATGCGAACGATTTGCCTGATCATCGAGCTCCAGGATACATTTTCATAGGCGTCAACGACGCGGGCATTCCTGTTGATCTACCCATAACCGACCAATTGCTACTCACGCTGTCGGATATGCGGTCCGATGGGAACATACTTCCGTTGCCGTACATGAACGTCGAAAAGGTAACCCTCAAGGGAGTTCCGGTCGCGGTCGTTGAGGTTCACCCATCCGATATGCCCCCGGTCAGGCTGAGAGGTCAAGTCTGGATTCGCGTCGGCCCCCGACGCGCGATTGCTACTCGCCAAGAGGAGAGGGTACTGACAGAACGTCAAATAGCAGGATCTCGCACCTTTGACCACCGTCCGTGCCTCGACGCTACGCTTGATGACCTCCTCGTCGAATCATTCCGTGCGGAATATCTTCCTAGGGTCGTCGAAGCAGATGTAATTGCCCAGAATAATCGGTCAGTCGAGGAACAGTTGGCCTCACTGCGATTCTTTGACCTTAGAAAGCACACCCCCACTTACGCCGGGGTGTTGGTGTTCGGAAAAGACCCGCTGAACTTCATGCCCGGTGCCTTTATCCAATTCGTCCGGTTTGATGGAATGACACTCGCCGATTCGGTGCAGGACGAAAAATCGATTTCGGGCAACCTCCTAACGCAATTACTCCAGATTGATAACCTCTTGCCGCTTCAAATCCGTGCAGCTCGCGTTTCCGCTGGCGGCCTGCGACACGGGGAAGTTTCCGATTACCCCTTGGTGGCTGTCCGCGAACTCACTTTAAATGCCGTCATGCACCGAGCGTACGAGGCCACCAATGCTCCAGTCCGAATTAGCTGGTTTGAGGACCGAATTGAAATTCAGAATCCCGGTGGTTTATACGGTCAGGTAACTCCTGAGAATTATGAGCGCGTAAGCGATTACAGGAATCCCGTCATTGCTGAAGTATTGAAGGCCTTGGGATACGTCGAGCGGTTCGGTACGGGCATAACGCGGGCAAATTCTGCGCTTAAAGCCAATAATAATCCTCCGGCGGAATTCACATTTGAAGCAACTCACGTTCTGGTCACGATTCGGAGGCCAGCTTGAAGACCATTGCTTTTTTCAATAGCAAAGGTGGGGTCGGGACGACGACGCTCGTGTATCACTTGGCATTTATGCTATCTCGGCTTGGCTATCCCACCCTTGGAGTTGATTTGGATCCTCAAGCAAATCTGACTTCTGCCTTTCTTGACGAGAACGCCTTGGAAGTAATTTTAGACCTCAAAGAATCAACGATCCAAACTTGCATAAAGCCACTTCTGGAGGGAACGGGCGACATTCAAACTCTGGAACCGATGCAGGTTGGCGACAGTCTATGGCTCATCGCCGGCGACCTTGGTTTGTCACGCTTTGAGGACAAACTTTCCGAGAGCTGGTCTCGTGGATGCAACAATGATCCCGCAGCCTTGCGTGCTACATCCGCGTTTTACCGAATCGTGCAAGCGGCTGGGAAAGAAGTGAGTGCGGTGGTAGCCCTGATCGACGTGGGGCCAAACCTAGGCGTCATGAACCGCGCCGCGCTTCTTGCCGCTGACCACCTCGTGATCCCGTTGGCAGCGGACTTGTTCTCCTTGCAAGGACTCAAGAGCCTCGGCCCGACCGTAAGGGACTGGCGGTGGCAGTGGAAGAAGATTCAATCTGAAGTCTCGGTAGACTTTGAACTCCCAGGCGGATATATGACCCCGGCCGGTTACGTCATTCTGCAACATGCCGCCCGTCTCGACAGGCCAGTTCGAGGTTACGCTCGGTGGCTGGATCACATCCCCGGCGTTTACAGGGAAGCAGTCCTTGGCGAGAAGCCTTCTGGCCCCATCGACCAGAGTAAGGATAATTACTGCCTTGCAACGTTGCGCAACTACAGGAGTTTGATGCCCATGTCGCAAGACGCACGCAAGCCCATGTTCGACCTCACTTACGCCGATGGTGCCATAGGCAGCCACGCACAGCTCGTGCAAACCTGTGCTAACGAATTCAAGAACCTGGCAAAGGGAATTGCTCAGGCAGCCTCGCTCGAATTCCCCCACCCCGCTTCTTCTCGACATTGACCGGCACGCTCACCCTGTCGAGCCGTCTTGCTTCAGGCGGTGCGCGACTCTGCGGGGGCCGCCACGCCTACCGTCGCGCCCGCCATCACGCAGCGGTTCGGTTGACTATTGCCTCCGCACGGCATCGCGCATATTGATCCAATGTCCGGTCTGCAGCGTCGGTTCATTTATCATCGTGACATGTTCGTGACCGTGGCTTACCTTGTGGCTCTCCTTGCGATGGCGCAAGTCTCGCGTTGCGACCTCTCGCGGGTGGCGCAGACATTGGTTTTGGTGTCTGCGTCCCGGGCCTCGCGTTACGACCCCTCGCGCCCAAGTGTTCACAGCAAGCGATGGGTGTCAGGTATCAGGTGCCAGGTGTCAGAAAGATCGGGACAAGGGGTTCGGGGTTCGGGATTAGGGGTTAGGGAATTGGAAAACGCAGATTCGAGATTCAAGAATACCGCCAGCCCGCAGCGGGTAGCGACGCACGCGCATTTTTCCTTCGTCTGCGGCTTTTCGGCTTATTTGGGAAAATGGAGCTATAGACATCGCAGCAGGGGGGGCGGTAAACTGAATTGGATCTTGGAAGGTGAAGGAAGGGAACACGATGGCCATCACTCTGAACCTGCCACCCGAGGTCGAAGCGAGTTTGGCGGCCCGGGCGCGGGCGCTCGGCGTTGAACTGGATGCCTACGTCCAAACCTTACTCCAGCAGCAGGCGGCGTCCTCGCCCTTGAGGCCAGTAGACGATGCTACCCAGGAAGTCGAGCGGCAAATGTCTGAACTAAGCTGGTTGGAGACTCACCGCGAGCAGTTTGCCGGCCGCTGGGTTGCGTTGGAAGGCAGTGTGTTGCTGGCGGTTGGCGACTCAGCGCGGGAAGTGTATGCCGCCATTGCCCGCCGCGAAGGAGCGCCGCTGGTGACGCGCGTCGAGCCCGAGGAGCAACTTCCCTTCGCAGGGTGGTAGGTCTGGGGATTTTCGAACTGCCAATGGTGAATTTCAAGCATTCGGCCACGAAGTGACGATCACCTGCTTTGATTGGCAATTCGATTCCGTCGTCTTCTTTCCCGCCGCAATTGAGATTGGCCGCAACGTGCTAGGCCGCCATGGCTGGCTCCAGAAATTTCGTGTGGCGCTGATTGACTACGATTCTGTTCTCCACCTCAGCCATGACAACGAGTAAGCGCATCGTACCGCTTCACCTGTCTGGTGGCTCGCGGGCGGCGCAGACATTGGATTTCATGAATACGGCCCAACCCTCGTACACCTGACGGCAGTTTCGGTCGGGTCGCCGCCTTGCGACCTCAAGATTTGCTCTCTACAGCGAACCCGATCCGCTTCCTTGGCCTTGCGGGAGATTCCATCAACTGGCGGATGGCTCCAAACAACGCGGTAACTTGAGTGTCTGGAGGTGGTCGCAATTTGCGACCACCTCCGCTTTCTCCTTTGCCGTCAGCTTAAACATGAAATCGGCGGGAAAGATGAATTAGGTTTCATCGGTGTTCGGTACCTGATTCAAGTTAAGCAAAAGGGAAAGGCTGGAAGGCCGGATATAGATTCATTTGAAGCCGCAATGCAGCCCTGCTCGAGATTATTCATCGAGATTATTAATCTTGACTTGGAACTTTTGTGGAGTAAGCTGTATGTATACGGAGGTCGTCAATGGGCCACGCGTTCCTCTTTGTGCCATTGCTGACCTTTGTCGCTTCGTTGAAGGGCGACCTTCCAAGAGTCAGCGACGCCAGCTTCCCTCAACGGACGACACCCTCAGGTCAAACCTCATCATTACCGTGTGTGCTTGCGCATCACCAAGTTCCTGATCGAGCGGCGCCCACTCCTACGGTGGGCAAGATTTCCTGCGTCCAAACAATTTTACGGGGGAATAGGCAACCCTCGGTGAATTTACCCATTAATCGACTTGTGTGAGCAAAGACTGTGTCATTGGCAGCAGGGCGAAAGCCCCAGGAAACGGCCCGCAAGGTGAGGTTCTTCCACCGAAGGGAGAACACCTTTCGTGACTCTTAAGGGGTAACTTATGAGGCTAAGAGAAGCAATCCAAAAAGTGACAAGACTCCCTCTCTCTGGTCCCAAAGGAACCGCGCTTTTAGTGGGCGAGGATCCCGGCGCCCTTCGTCATTACCGCTCCATTCTCGAGAGGCACGGGTACCGGGTCCGGATCTGCAATTCTTATCAGGAGGGCGTCAACCTGCTGGCGGATCAAGTCTTCCACTTCGTTATGGTGAGTCAGGGGACTCCCAACTTCGAAGGGAGCCGCGTGCTGAAACGCGCGGCGGAGATCAACCGCAGCTTGCCCGTCCTGGTCGTCGCGCGCTTTCCCGACATGGGCTGCTACTTGGAAGCAATGCAGTTGGGGGCTGTGGATTATTTGGTGGAGCCCTTGACGGTGTCGGAGCTAGGCCGAGTGTTAGAAAACCATCCGCCCGTTCAGAGAATGAAGCCCGTATGACCCGAGCTAAACGCTGCCGCGCCGCCGCTTCCACAGATGCGCGTAATACCTCCACGTGACCCCAACTTGACGCAAAGGCGATCTATCAGCCCGAATCCTGCATGGTGGAGGGCAAAACACAGCCTTGCGCCGTGGTGTACCCTTTCAGGATGGATTTCTCATTCCACGGGGAGGCCGACGACCATGAAGGAGCTCACGCGACGTGAACTGCTGAATCGAGGGGCGGGGCTGGCGGGTGCAGCCGCGGTGGGACTGCCCCTGGCAAGAGCCGCAGAAACTGCGCAAGGGGGTGGCGTCACGCCTGTCCGCAAGCTGAAAGTGGTGGTGGCGGGCGCGCATCCCGACGATCCCGAGACCGGCTGTGGCGGGACAATCGCGCGCTACAGCGATTTGGGCCACGAGGTGGTAGTGCTCTATCTCACCCGGGGCGAGCGCGGGATTAAGGGGAAGTCTTGTGACGAAGCCGGGAAGATTCGCACGGCGGAGGCCCAGAAGGCCTGCCAAATCCTGAAGGCGCGCCCCGTGTTTGCCGGGCAGGTGAACGGTATGGTCGAGGTGACCTACGCTCGCTACGACGAGTTCCGTAAGGTTCTGGAGGCGGAGAAACCCGACCTGGTTTACACCCAATGGCCGATTGACACGCACGAAGACCATCGGGCCATGTCGCTGCTGGTCTATGACGCCTGGCTGCGCGGGGGAAAGAAATTCGCTCTCTATTACTACGAGGTCATGACGGGCGAGCAGACTTCGCATTTCTGGCCGACCCACTACGTGGACATCACGGCGACGGAAGCACGCAAGCGGCAGGCGTGCTATGCCCACTCCAGCCAGGACCCGGACGGATTCTACCCCCTGCACGACGAAATGAACCGCTTCCGGGGTCACGAATGCGGTTGCCATTTTGCCGAAGCCTTTATCCGCCACGTGCAGTCGCCTGACGATTCCCTCCCCGAGGCCGTATAGGGGAGTCAATCCGCTGGCGCATGACCCTTACGCTTTGTTCAGGACGAGGTCATGCACCTCGTTGTAGTCATGGTAGCGCAGGCGGCACTTATAGCTGCCGGAAGCGTATTTCGCCGTGTTCCATGCCGCCATATGGTACCCGGCTTCACAGATGGCGTTGGAGATCACTTCCACGTTGTTGCCGCTCTGATCGAGGATCTCTACCAGCACCCATCCCCTCACTGGGACGCTGAACTCGATGGCCAATTGGGGATTGTTCGCGTTGGGATAGTGCTGGTTGAGCACACGTGTCGTCGGCCTGGGGGGAATGCTGAGTTTCTTCTCGCTCACCTTGGTGTAGTCGAACGGCTCGTTGCAGAGATGCCACAGCGGCTCTTTCTTGCGCTGCTGGAGGTAGAATGTCCTCAACGGGGTGCGGGTGAAGCTCGCGAGCGGACGGCGGACGGCGACACCATCCTGCCACTCATACACAGGAATGTGCATCGGATTCATCACGTCGAGCTTGCCACGCTCCATCGCAATGTGGAACAACCCGAAATTCCCGGGCTCATGACCGCCGAGCCAATGGCCCACGATATCGACCAGGTAGGGGCTTTTGCCGAAGATGACGACGTTCGTCATGTAATCCCAGGCTCTCCCATCGTAGTTGTTCTCGTTGCCGAAGGGATTCGGCCCCCAGTTGAAATCGCCGTCACGCCCGTAGATACCCTCGATAATATGCAGCCCCATGGGCGACGCAGCATGATTGTCAACGGTCCGGTGCGCCCACAATTCCATACATAGAGCGGTGTAATAATACTGCTCGTTGTCTTCGGACTCGTTCCGCGGGAAATCCGGGGTGTCCCATCGGGGAATCGTGCCGGTGTGCCGCTTGAAGTTCGCCCCCACAACTTCATGAACTTTGGGGTGGATACATTCCTTATTGATTTGCTTCTCCAGCTTTTGCATCGCATCAATATCGGGCCAACTTCCGCAGTATTGCTGAAAGGGCGCAGCATGGCTCCCCTGCCAGTTCTTCGAGGCGAGGGTCAAACCCATCTCGTGAGCCTTGAATTTCGCTATATTCAGGTTCCATGAATCCGGCGCATTGAAGGGCCACAGGTAAGGGAGCTGTTGACTCACCACGCCGCCCGGAACCTCTTTCCAGACAAAGGCCTCGGCATCGTTCGCATCTCCCCGCGCGGCAATGGTGTTCTTTACCGTGGCAACCGTCGCCCCCACCCGCTGGCCCATAGCGACGTATCCGCGGGGTTCGATCACGCTGGCGCCGTTGGCATCGCGGGTATGGATCCTGCTGCCGGCGACCCCCAGCTCCTTCAAGGATTCGAACAGACCCTCGACGAAGAACACGTCGGTGGCAATGCCCATCGTGTCCTCCAGGGTGAATCCTCTCTTTTTGTCGACTGCCTCGTGAGCGGTGAGATTCGGCTTGGCCGCGATGATGTAATTCGCCGGAACGCCGGTATTGTCCATGGGAACGAATACCGACCGTCCCAAATCGAGTCCGACCCGCTTGCACGCGGCAGAGTTCGTCTTGTAATCCACGTGCGTCCGTAGGATGAAGACCGCTTCCGGGTGCTGTTCCACAAACGGATGGACACCAAAATATCCGGACGGTTTCGATTCGGCGGCAAAAATGGAAGCAGGCCGGCCGAGGAAACCCAAGCTGCCACACAGTAATGACGAAGACTTAAGAAAATCCCTTCGATTGAACATATAGACCCCTCGTTTCCAATGTCACGCCATTCCTCTTTGTGCCAACCGATGACCCGCCAGCGTCGTAAGCCAGGGTTTCCATTTTGGAAACGGACGAGTATCCCCGATACAGCGTGCGGGGTCAACCCAATATAGGGACCCAAGAATCGCGATTGAGCGATGGTAGGGTGTTCCTGAGATGGTGGAAAGATCGTTTGCCGCGAGCCGTGGTTAATCCGGGTGAGGTCGCGACTCCATTGCGGTCAAGATTCAGGGGTC
>Ga0116111_1002693_pt1 | contig 10501 bp, 15 predicted proteins | sample June2015DPH_8_10_FD_89720 | JGI IMG/M metagenome (GOLD analysis project Ga0116111, IMG submission 89720) | Peatland microbial communities from SPRUCE experiment site at the Marcell Experimental Forest, Minnesota, USA - June2015DPH_8_100 | ecosystem: Environmental > Terrestrial > Soil > Wetlands... | reverse complement strand
TCGACGTGGCGGGGGCTGGAAACGGACTTACGGTCGGGTTAGTGAGGCACTCCCAAAGGAAACAGGGAGAAACAGATAGGCTTGACCTTCGGAGCACCGCGTCAGTCCTCGACCCTACCAGGGATGGATTGCACCGCAATTCGCAGTCAGACAATGTCAAAGTTTTGTAGAGAATAGGCTGCCGTCAGCGCCGGCAGACTGGCGCGACTCAGACGGGAAGGGAAAAGGCGGAGGCCTGTTCCGGACCTCCGCCGAGTGCAAAGTGCTACGGGTGCATCGGCATGTAGAGTGGTTCACCCGGCTTGCCGGAGATCAATTTGTAATCGGAGGGCACCTGGAACAGGGAAGCGTCCGGTTCCCCGCGGTTGATGTTGACCAGCTTAATCGTCATTGTGCCCATCATCGGATCGTTGTGAGTGGTCAGCAGCGGCAGTTGCAGGTCGGAAGAATACCAGCGCTCGGTGACCACCTCGATGGGGTTCAGATTGCCAATCTCGCCGGCGGGGATGGTGCGCGTCATGCGCGTACCCAGCGCTTGCAGGCCGTTAATGGTCTTGGTTCCCAACTGCTCCGTTTTCAGGTTGGCGGCATTGGATCCTATCCATACCTTTCCAGGCATGTCGTGCATGGCTTCCGCGGTGCCGGGTCCTACGCCCATCCTTCCGTGCATGGCATCCGGAGCACCACTTCCCGGCTTGCCAGGATGGAGCGGCATCTGGTGCGCCGTCTTGTTTTCCGGATTGAGCATGTAGCGATTTCCCGACACCGGGTCCATGATCGCGATCATGGTTCGCTTGGCAGCGCCCGTGGACGGCGTGTTCAGTTCAAAGCCGATCTCACGGCGCATCCGGCCCTGGGAGTCGCGGTAGATAAGGGTCTGGTTTTGGGTATGAATGTTATTCCCATCGGCCAGCGTTCGGTCACGGGTAACGACCATCTCCCCACTCATGGGCACGCCCTTGACCAGTTTCCCTTCTTCAATTTCGTCATGACCCATTCCGGTCATGAAGCCCCCGCCGAACGTCACATTCATGTCATGCGGCGGAGGAGGCGGTGGTGCCGGAGCGTCGCTTTGCGCCGCCGCGAATGCACTCAGCCCAACCAACGCCAAGCCGAGCAGCAGCCAGTTACCGGCCCTGAGAAGAATCCCAGATTTCATAGTGCACATGGTTTCTATCCTCGATTTCGATTTAACTGGGTTGTTGCTATCAATTCAGTTCACAATCCGGACCGCCCGTACCACTCCGTCGTAGCCGACAACGACATCGGCAATCCGCATCTGAGCATCCTGTTGGCCGCCCGAGGCTGCCATTCCAGGACTCGGAAGTTCCATGCGCACGACCTGGGCATCGCCGGAGCAGCTCAGAGGGTCGCAGAACATCAGCGCAACATAGTCTGCGTCCGGGCTGGCCTGCGATGGCTCAGCCGTATCCGGCCCTGGCTTGCTTGCCGATTGAACGCGCCGGGTTGGAGGTCGATTAACGTTGCTTCGCGACACCGCGCGTAGCTGCGGGTGCGGCTGGGACTCAGAGTTGTCGGCAACGACGCTTGGCACACTGACGCTTGGATGCGTCACTTGGCTCTTCACCGACACGCTTATGGAGCGCTCCTCCAAAAGCCGCACCCCCAGGAAAAGTGCCACCACGATGGCCGCCCCGACGGCCACATACGCCCCGACTTCGAAGAATCGGCTGAGCCGCATGGCGATTGGAGTGAAACGGTGCGCCATCTCCGGCTGCACAGATTGGGAGGCGCCTTGCCGGATTACCCGGAGCAGCGCCCGTTCCACATCGGGGCCAGCGGCGCAGGCGGCCGTTCGCGCCTGCAACGTTTGCATCGTAGCCGCCAGCATTCGCTGCTGTTGCAACCAGGCGGCGCATTTCTGGCACTCGCCCGCATGGTCCAGGATCTGCTGGTCCTGCGCCTGCGACAGCTCCCACAAAGTCAGAGCGGCAGCACGATGTTCGAATTCACGGCATGTCATGACAAGCACCTCGCCGTAATGCTCGATATCCCGGGTACAGCGGCTGCCGAATGTTGCAGCTTCCGGCTGAGCATGTCGTGCGCCCGGTGCAGCCGCGAACGGATGGTGCCCAGCGCACAGCCAAGCGCTTCCGCCGCATCTGCATAAGTCAACTCCTGGAGATCGCAGAGCACCACCGCCTCGCGATAATGTTCCGGCAGAGAAAGCACAGCCTTCCACACCGCAGTCGAAGTCTGTTGCCGGGCGATTCCGTCACCGGGATCGCTATTGACGGTCAAAGACTGCGCTTCGTCATCCAGCGGACTGCTTAATCCCGTCTCCGAATAATTACGCTCCAGCGCCCGCCGCACGTAGTTGCGGGCCACCCCGAACAGGTAGGCTCCCAGCGCGGCTCGGGATGGGTCGAAGTCGCGGCCCCGCTGGATCAGGAACATGAAAACGTCCTGCGTTACCTCTTCGGCGATCAGCCACGAGCCGCTCATGTGCAAGGCGAAGCGGAAGATGGGGCCCTGCCGCCTGCGGTAGAGGGCAGTGAAGGCATCTTCGTTTCCGGCCAGCGCTTGCGCAAGCAGCTGTTCGTCGGTTCGCTCGGTCAGCAACTCCACCTCGAGTGGTCAACCCGATCTCGTTTCCGTCAGTATTTCCCCTGGCCGAAACGGAAAGTTCCGAAAAGTTGAGATTCTTTATCGTATGCCCTGGCGGGCTTACCAATACAGAAACACCGGGAGAGGGGAAAAGGCGCTGTTAATCTGCGGGTTCCCTCCGCGCAACGACTCTTCCGCAGATCGGAAGTGAAGCGAGGCTCAGCCAATTAGCTCCGCTCGCGTCACATCCAGAGGATGATCGATCAGTGGCGCCACGCGTTCGATGAATCGCACCGTATGGGGCAAACTGGCGTGATACTCGAATGCCTCCTCGTTTGTCCAGCGCGAGTGAATGTAGAACAGCCGCGGATCTCGGATCGAACGAAAAGCGTGAATGCTCAGGCAGCCGGGTTCCTCGCGGGAAGGGCGCACAACAGCATCCAACGCCTCCGCAACAGCACCCTCATTGCCCGCGCTGGCGTGAAAACGGGCGAATATGAATAACTCCAAGGACCACCTCCAGACAACCATCCGACTCCGACGTTGCTACGAGGTTACTTCCCCGATGAAGCCGCCGCGGTTTGCGACCCGGACGCCTTTCGCTCGCCGGCCTTCAGTTCTTCAAAGCTGAATTGCTTGCCCACAGCCTCATACGGCTTGCCGTCAACCTCGACGTAAGGATAGACGAAATAATTCAACGGCGGGCCGTCCTGCTTGGGCGAAAGGGTTATGTCGCGGCCGCTGGAGAACTGGACCCGGTTAGTGTCCAGGCTGCCGAAGAAATAGTCCTTTTTCTCTTTGGCTTTCCATGCTTCGGAGATATCGACCGGAATCCAGCCGATCTTTGAGGCGTAGAACTCCGCCCAGCAGTGATAGCCGGCAATGTCTCCTTTGTCCTTGTTCTCCGGCAGAGGAAACCCGATGTCGAACCTCGCAGGGATGTCCTCGGCGCGCAGCATCCCGATGAACGGCGAATGGAAATCGGTGCAATTGCCGTGCTTGGCATCGCAGGCCCACAGCGCATCTCCGCGGCCCCAGCCGGTTCCGGTTTTGTCGTAGCGCATGGTCGTGAACAGGTAGTCGCAAGCGGCCTTGGCTTTGGCGATGGTCCCAACCTGCTTGCCAGTCACATCTTGGGCCAAAGTCTTGATCTTGCCATCGATAGGGATCAGCTTGTCAGGCTCGACAAATCGGGTCATCGACGCCGGCACGACACCGGGCTTGCTGTCCTTGCGTTCGAGTTGCGCAAAGTCGCCAAGCGAGTACTCGCGGCGCGTTACCTCGTACTCCAGTGTGAACTCGGCCGCACCCTGCGCAGGATTGCGCACTTCGGCGTACATCATGCGGTTGCCGTACTCCGCTTCCTGCGTCATCTCCATCCGCACCGGGGCTTTGACATTCACCAGGCGCACGGTTTGGTGCTCATCGGTGTGCGCCACCGGAGCCCACACGCGCACTACCTTTGTTCCCGGCGGAATGTCTTTGACGGTGAAGGAATACGTAAAGTGAAACTTGCGCATGGGTTGACTGAATTTCGGCTTCTCTGGCGCGGACTGTGCACTTGCAAGCGACACTGCAATACAGGCCAGCAGCAGCGACGACAAAACGCGTGGCTTCATAACGAATCTCCTGCTCTCGATGGTTAATTTCGAATGGGAAATCGGCCCGCGATTAGAGGGAGGGGGCTCAAGTGACGCCGACGAGGCGCACGTTCGAAGGATGGCTGGCTACGTACACGGGAAGACAGTGTAGCAGGGAAGAGGGCGTATGCGAAGTAATCATCTTAATTTGACACATGATACATGCGCACATATACTGTGTCCATGAACGTGACTTTGTCTATTGATGAGCAGCTTATCGCACGCGCTCGAAAGAAGGCTGACGCCCTCGGCAAGAGCCTCAATCAGCTTATCCGTGATTATCTTCAAAAACTGGCCGGTGGCGATGATCCCGAGCAGAGGATCCAGGAGTTCCAACATCTCTCAGGTAGGGGTCATTCTCGAGGCTGGCGCTTCGATCGAAACGAGATTCATGAGCGCCCGTAGCTTCTTCGACACTAATGTACTCGTTTACTCGGACGACAAGGCGTCACCGGCGAAGCAGCGACGCGCCCTCGATCTCTTGGCGCAACACCGACGCAGCGGAACCGGCGTGGTTTCGCTCCAAGTACTGCAAGAGTATTTCGTCACTATCACGCGAAAGCTGCGCGTTGATGCGCACATTGCTCGCAGGAAAGTCGAATTGCTCGCCGAGTTCGATGTTGCCACTCCCGAAGTTGCCGACATCCTTGCCGCCATCGACCTCCATCGGCTTCACGGGTTTTCTTTCTGGAATGCTTTGGTCGTTCGCGCTGCCAAACAGGCTGGATGTAGTGTACTTTTGTCGGAAGACTTGCAAGAAGCGCGAGAGATCGACGGGATACGCATCGTAAACCCGTTCAAATAGGATCTGCTGCAGGCGCCGATCACTAGGCGGAGAGCCCGTCCTTCACCAGCGCAAGGGCGCGACTCGCGGCTGCGGCAAAGGCGCCGACCGTGTTCGGATCGGTCTCCGCCGCCGCATTCCAATTGATGGTCAGGCAAAAATACACCCAGCGGTCATCGAAGAGCATCGCTCCCGGCGCGCACAAAGCATGATAGCCGGGCACATCGATGCTGCCGCCTTTCACGAATGCACTTACACCCAGCGGTAGAGGCACCAGCCAGATAGCGTCGCCTATCGACAGGATCCGTCTGAACTCATTCAGCGTCTCTTTGTTGTGGAAGAATTCGCCCTGCAAGGCTCGTGCGTAGTAGGACACAAAATCGTCTGCCGAAGCCGCCAGTGATTCGACTTTATTCATCGGCGAATTGACAATCGACTGGTTGGCCGCCGCTCCTATTTCTTCCCATGTGAATGCCTTGTGGTCCTTTGCCCCCAGCAGATAACCAAAGAAGGTGCGGGTGCTTTCCGGGATCATGACGCTCTTCAGTCCCGCTGAAGTAATGAATTCACGCACCTTGTCCGGACCAACGTGCTTTAAGCACATGTCCGTCCCAGTGTTGTCGCTGTGCATGATCATGGCTTCCAGCGCGGTACGCTCGGAAACCTTGCCGATCAGATTAGGAGGATTGAACGTTGCGCTATCCAGTGACCAGACGCTGGCATCGAGCGACAGCTGTTGTGCCCTAATGGTTTTAACCACCTGAGGTGAGTCGGCCTGGCGCAACGCTTCGCAAAGGATAAAAGTCTTGATGGCGCTCCCCACAAACATCGTCTTCGAGGAGTTGGATTCCACCAGAAACTCTGGCTTGTCGTTGCTCGCGGGCGCGTGAATCTTGATGGCCACATCTCCCGGCAGCGATTTGAAGAGTGACAAAATCGCTTGCGGAGACGTCTGCTCTTTTCCTTCGGCCATCGTGGGGAGCCCCATTGGCGTTATCCCAATTGCGGCTGCCGTTCCCGCCGCTCCTGCCAGAAATTCACGCCTTGAACGAAACATATCTCTACTCCTCTCGCCTGATGCTGGCTTGGCTCGCGTCACGCAGTTCCAAAGTCTAACACTGGTTCGTCACAGTGACCGCCTACGCGGAAGCGGAGCCGTCACCGCGTATTTCTTGCGAGCGAAGGAACTTTGCCGATATCAGCAAGACGGCTGCAATTGCGCCGAAGATCGCGCCCATTCCAAACATCACCAAAGGCACCAGGAAAAAGCGCAGGGTCCATCCGGCGCCGATTCGCGCTTGTGTGAGCGCGTGCGGATCGTAACGGATAAGATGGCGGCTGCCAACAGGGAACTGTGCCGCCCGGTCGGCGGTTTGCCGATAGTTCCGGCTCTGAAAGCTGATCAACTCTGCTGTGATCGGTTTGCCGTCAACGGTGTAGAGCACCTGCAACGTGGCGGCGTAAAGCTGCTCGTGCGGGGGCGCCGGCTGCGTCACCACCTCGCTGCGAAGGACTTGAGCTTTGGTCTCGGGCCAGGTTTGCAACACTTGATACTGCCGCCAGAAAAAAGGGAGGCTCAAAATCACGGACAGGGTGCACAGGATGAGATTGGCAACTCCGAGGAACACCAGTAGGCCGTGTTTTTCGCTGTTCAAGCGCGCACCATGAAAATCGTGTTCACCACAGAGACATAGAGGACACAGAGAAAATCATTTCAAGAATCCTTGAAAACATTTTGGGAAATTTGTTTCTTTTATTGACACTGAGAGTGTACAGACTTGCCCCTGATTTTCCCTGTGCCTCCGTGCCTTCGTGGTGCTTCGTCTCATCCCCCGCGCTTGAAGTCCTTCATTTCTTCGCGGACCCGGCGGAAGCGTCGGAGCAGTGATCCGAGATAGCCCAGCAGTATCACCCAGGTGACGATGTAGGCGGCTTTCAATGCGACTGGGCCGGTCATCGCGGGCCTCCTTGTAGGGCTGCCGCGGCGTGCGTGGCTTCAACCTTTTCTTCCAGCATCTGCAAGCGGTAACGAACCACCATCAGCACAATTCCCACGCAGGTGAACGCCGCCAGGTTCCAGAAGAAGGCGTGCAGCATGGCCGGATCGAGGCCCGAGTTTTCGCCGCCACCCATTACCGGGGAAGGATGCTGGGTACGGAACCAGCGTATCGACATGTAGACGATCGGCACGTCCACGAATCCGAAGACGGCCAGCGCCGCCGCTAGGACTTGTGTCTGTCCTCCCGCCGAAAAACGTCGCAGCACCAGATAGCTTACATAGATCAGCCACAGCACCAGCGTGGTCGTGAGCCGCGCATCCCAAGTCCACCAGATGCCCCAAACCGGGCGTGCCCAGATCGGACCCGTGATCAGGACAATGGTACAGAACGTCACCCCAACCTCGGCGGAAGCCGCGGCCACAGCGTCGCTGGCGAGATTGCGCTTCCACAGGTACACCACCGACGCCAGAAAGTTAACGAAGAAGCACACTCCAGCCGTCCATGCCGAAGGGACGTGATAGTAGAAGATCCGCTGAACCTCGCCCATGGTCTGCTCGGTGGGGGCAACGAATAATGCCTGGTAGGTGCTGAAGGCCAGCAGCCCGAGAGTAAACACAACGAAGGCTATGAATATACGTTTCATTCCGCGTTTAACACACTTTCGAACAGAAGAAGACAGACTGCCGTGAATACCACATCGTAAACCGCCAGCATCTTGATCCAGAAATCCGGGGACGCTTCTCCCGTAAGGATGGAGGTGGTCGCATCTACCATAGCGAGCAACGCCGGTATCGAGATTGGGAACAGAATAAGCGGGAGCATGATCTCGCGGCTGCGCGTGCGAATCGACAGCGCCGCAAAAAATGTGCCGTTGACGACGAGGGCCCAGGTTCCGAGCAGCGCCACTACGATTAGCTGCCAGACCGGCCCCACCGAGCGCAAGTCGTAGAAAACCACAAACAGCGGAGCCATCAGCGTTTCCAGCACCACCACGAAGAAAAAATTGCCGATGGCTTTGGCCAGGAACAACGCATTCGGCGGAGCTGGTGACACTCGGTAGGCATCGAGTACTTGATTACGCAGCTCGCGCGCCCAAGTCTGGTTCAGTGCCACCACCGCCGCGAACAGGAAAGCCACCCAGATCAGGCCGCCCGCGATGCGGCGCGACTCCTCCGCGGTGGGATTGAAGGCGAAGCTGAAGATCACCACCACCAGCAGCGCAAAGAACAGCATGGAGTTGATTGCGTCCTTGGAGCGCCACTCCATGCGCAGATCTTTCAGCAGCGTGGTGCGCGTCACGCCCAGGGTGGTCATTGCCGCGTCCACTCCGCATTCGAGGTCGCCGCTTTGCGGACTGCTTCTTCGCGAGCCACGATTTGTCCGGCAGCCATGTGCACGAATTCGTCGGCCACGCCATCCATCAGTGCAGCTTGGTGCGTAACCACGAAGAGGGTCTTGCCCTCATCGCGGACCCTTCCCAGCACGGCGGCCATCTCGCGCGCCGAATGCACATCGACGTTGGAGAAGGGCTCGTCGAGCAGGATCAACTCCGGATCGTGCAGCACCGCGCGGGCCAGCGACAGGCGCTGCCGCATACCTTGCGAATACTGACCGATGCGGCGAGATAGTTCCGGGTCGAGCCCGACCATCTGCATCGCCTTGCGGCAAACCGTGTCGTCGTCGAGACCGTACAAGCCGGCGAAGTAGCGCAGGTTTTCCATTCCGCTTAGCTCGTCATAGAGCAGCGGGGCATGTCCCATGTATCCCACGCGATGAGCGACCTTGCGATGATCCGTTGTTCCGAGCAGCGTGAAGCTGCCCTGGCTGGGCTCCATCAGTCCGGCGACTATGCGTAGTAGAGTGCTCTTGCCGGCGCCGTTATCGCCCAGCACCACGTACAGGCGCCCATGGGCAAAGCTGGCCGAGATGCCGCGGATGGCCGCAAACCGGCCAAAAAATTTCACCAGATTATCGAGGACTATGACAGGCGGAGAGGAGAGATCGCTGCTGCCTGTCATGTTGTGCGCTTCCGTAATGCTCGCTTCCAGCCGGGAATTACTGGCCCGGCGTACCCGGCTGTCCCGCTAGTTCGGCTTTCTGGGCATTGCCGTTGGCGGCCGGAGCAGCGCCCGGTTGCCCTGGCTGTTTGGGAGCGTACTTCGAGGCGCACTTGGCTTGAATGTTAGTGGCGTGGAAGACGCCGTCGCGTCCAAACTTTCCTTCCGCCAGGGCCTGTGCGTTATCTTTGAACGTGTCAGGCGGCGCTTCGCTTCCGCTGTAAACCACCGGCAGGGTGCGGTCCTGCTCGACCAGCAGGAATTCCAGATGGGTCCCCTGGCGCTTGATCGAGCCGGGTTGTACGTTACCGGCCACGCGCAGCCGTTTGCTGTACGCGCCGTTGCCCATGCCGTTCAGTTCCTTGATGGTGACGTAGTAGCTCTTGCTGTCCTGCACGCCGGTGTAGGCGAGATAGCCGAGAGCCACGATGATTATGACGATCACTGCGCCGAAGCGCACGTACCTGCGTCCCTGATCTGACATTAAACTAAATCCTCTGAGCTGTTGAACGCCTGACGTCGGAAGCGTCATGGCATCCGTAGTGCTTGTTTCCGAATGACACAAGGATAACGCTTTTGACCGCACAGCGCCACGTGATTCAGATCACATCGTCCGGTGACTTTTGCCATAAGGCGGCAAGAACAAGCCGGCATTGGCTTGCGGGGGACGCTTAAGCCGCGCCGCGATGGCGATTCGCCTGGGCCAAGCTTGACCGCACCAGTTCGATCAGTTCGGGCGGCGGCAAGGGTTTGGCCCGGAAGACCACCTCCAGCCCTTTGTACTCGGAGTTGGCGTCGGGCAGGCCACTGAGCACGACAATCGCGAGCCAATCGTTTTCCGCCCGGATTCGGCGGACCAATTCCGGCCCACTACAGCCCGGCATCAGGTGATCGGTGACGATGACTCCGATGCGATCGCGAAGGGTGCGGAGCGTAGCCAAGGCACTTTCGGCGGTAGTAGCGATGGACACCTGGAAGCCAGCCTTCCGCAGGACTGCTTCGCGGACACTTAGTTGCACTGGATTGTCGTCAACCAGGAGGACTTGGTTCAAGAATCCATCTCCCGCGCCTCTTCCCGCAGCATTGTTGCCGAAAACACAAGCTATCGTAATTCAAACAGCCAAGGATGTGAGTAATCAAACAGGTACTCGGGCAGATTTCAGCTTGAATGCAGCAACCCGGTGCCTGCGACCAGAAGGTGAGGCAACCGTTGTCAGCCGCGGAGCGAAAAACTCCCCGCGCGGGCTGGCGCTAATTCGATCGCAAGTCGTCCCCGGCTGACGCAAACCGAGATCTGGCTCAGCAAAAACACAAAATGACTGCCAACAATCCTAGTACCTAGTTGCATAAGTTAGAGTATGACATTTTAGGTCGTTTCTGAAAGACGGTTTGCTTGCTCCACTCGAAGGGATGAGCCGACTGGTTGTAGGCGGCAATGAAGTCATCGATATG
>Ga0116111_1002687_pt1 | contig 10522 bp, 7 predicted proteins | sample June2015DPH_8_10_FD_89720 | JGI IMG/M metagenome (GOLD analysis project Ga0116111, IMG submission 89720) | Peatland microbial communities from SPRUCE experiment site at the Marcell Experimental Forest, Minnesota, USA - June2015DPH_8_100 | ecosystem: Environmental > Terrestrial > Soil > Wetlands >... | reverse complement strand
TCACTCCACCGCCGAGCTCACCACTGCGATGAATCACGCCGCGCCGAGCAGCGCGTGAACCTTGGGCATCCAGTCGCTGATCGGGATTTTCTGGGGACAATGGTCTTCGCAGTCGTGGCAGGCCACGCAAACACCGGCCCGCGCTGCTTCCGTAATAAAAATCTGATACTTGAAGCGCGCGCCGGGAATGTCTTCGTGGAGAAACGCGTCGTTGTAGATTTCAAAATTGGCCGGGATGTTCACTCCGTTTGGGCAGGGCATGCAATAGTTGCACTTGGTGCAGGGAATGGCGGCGCGCTCCCGGTACTTTTGCTGCAAATCCGCGATCACTTCCAAGTCCGCCGCCTGAAACGAATGGCTGCGGGCGCGGGCCGCCGAATCCAGGTTGGCTGTCACCTGGTCCAGGTTGCTCATCCCGCTCAACACCACCGACACTTCGGGCTGGTTCCAAAGCCATTGCAACGCCCAGTCCACCGGGGAGCGCTTCACGCTGGAGCGCTCGATCACCTGGAGAATGGACGACGGCGGATGGGCCAGCCGGCCGCCGAGCAGCGGTTCCATGATTACGACGGCGAGGCCCTTGGCGGCGGCGAGCTTCAAGCCCTTGGTGCCCGCCTGGTTCTCCGTGTCCATGTAGTTGTATTGAATCTGGCAAAACGTCCAGCGGTCGTAACCTTGGATGACCTTTTCGAAGCTCGCGTAATCGTCGTGGAACGAAAAACCCAGGTGGCGGATGCGTCCGTCGCGAATCGCGGCCTCGGATTTTTCCAGCAGCTTGAATTTCGGAACGACTCCGCTCCAGCGTTGTTTGTCCATGCCGTGGAGCAGATAGAAATCAATGTGATCGGTCTGGAGCTTGCGCAGTTGTTCGTTCAATATCCGGTCAAAATCGCCCTCCTGTTGGAGCAGCCACAACGGGGATTTGGTGGCGATTTTCACCCGGTCCCGATGGCCGCGCAGCGCCTTGCCGAGGACCGTCTCGCTATTGCCGTCGTGATAAATGTAAGCGGTGTCGAAATAGTTCACGCCCCGGTCCAGCGCGTGGCGGATCATGCGCGCGGCTTCCGCTTCATTGATGTTTGGTCCCTTGGCGCTTCCATCCGCGGTGGGCAGGCGCATGCAGCCAAAGCCCAGAACCGAAACGTTCCAATCCAGCCTGCCGAACTTGCGAAATTGCATGGCAACGGGTTCGAGGGTGAGGTCGAGGGAATTCATTCGCGAACCACGGCGGATGGGCGGCTCCCGGCGTGTTGATGGATCGCTGCGCCCAACCAGGCGATGGTTTGGCCCAGATCATTCATGTTGCGCGAAGCCTCGTCGTCCCTGGCCACATCGCCCTTGTCCAAACCAAATCCGAGGTTCCAATACGTGGATCCCGGCACGATGGCGCCGGACATGAGGAACATGTGGTTCATTGTGTCAAAGGCGTGCGTGCCGCCGCCGCGTCTGACCGCCACCACGGCGGCCCCGATTTTTCCGCGGAACAATCCGCCATTGGCCAGCGCCACCAGCCCGGCGCGATCCAGCAGCGCCTTCATCTCGGCGCTCACGTCGGTGAAGTACGTCGGTGATCCGAGGATGATCGCATCGGCCGCGGCCATTTTCTCAAAGCAGCGGTTGAAAACATCATCCTTCTGGCTGCACCGGGAATTTTTCTTCTTGAAACACTCGTAACAGGCCCTGCATCCGCGGATGGGTGTTCCGCCGAGCTGGATGAATTCGGTTTCCCAGCCGGATGCAATCAGCGGCGCCAGCGCCTTTTTCAAAAGAATTTCCGTGTTCCCGCCCTTGCGCGGGCTTCCATTTATGGCAACGGCTTTCATGGCTTTAATCTGTAATCACACATAACTCAGGTTCCCTGCTTTGAGCGGGCCCTGTCAATGACGAACCAAAGTTGAAAAAGGTTTTTGAACTGACGCAGGGATCTTCGTGCTGGACAGCAGCCGGAACCGTTCAGCACTGGCAGTCTCCTCTTGCACCACCTCTGTCACCCAGAGGGATTTGCATCAGTCGCAATTCCGTCCGCAGACTCCAGCCGGTATGCGTCCAGAACTTCATGCCCTCCGCGTTGCTGGCGAAGATGAAGATGTTGCATTTTTGGATGCCGGCCTTGCGGAGTTTCGCCAGACAGGCATCCACCAGCTGCCGGCCGATGCCGCGCCGCCGGTGGCGTTTTGACACCACCAGGTGATGCAGATAACCGCGCCGTCCATCGTGACCGCACAGCACGGCGCCAATGATTCGCCCGTCCTTTTCCGCAACGAAACTGAGACGCGGGTTGCGTCGCAGAAACGCGGCGATGGCGCGGCGCGTGTCGGACTCGTTCAACCCCACGCCCTCGGTACGCCGCCACAATGCGACGACCGCGTCGAAATCTTCGATTCGGAAATGGCGCACGATCGTTCCATCGGCGCCCAGATGTAAAAGCATAATAAAGTTGGAAACTGAGCGTTCAATGTTTCTTCGGAAAATTGCTGCAGATCGTTTTCACAGTAAACAATAAAGTTGGAAACTGGAAGGCCCCAAGATAAATGCCAATGACAATAAAGTTGGAAACTGGTCATTATTCATCGGCCATCAATGACTTGAGCCTTCGAAAAGCAGCTCTGAATTTTTGGAAAGTTCACCGTAGTAACTGAATCGTTCGGCGGCCTCGTTGCCGATGATGAAGGAAACGCCCGGCGGCAGGCCGGTTGTCTTCACTGGCGCAGTCAATATTGTAAAATAACTGAAGACCCCAATAGCCCAACAAGTAACAATGTAATCTTTGGAAAAAGTTCGTGAAGTCTTGGATGTGATTCAAGCCCGCCAAACATATCAGCAATAGCCAAGGCGGTTCCAATGACGAAAGCAGTGAACATTGAAACTTGAATCACCCCGGCAACACATTTCTTGAACTTATCCACTTTTCCCCTCCTTTCCATAAATTTGGATTGTGTCAGCCCCGGAAAAAATATAAAAGGGAAAAGGTTCAGCGATTACAGTGTCAACACCAAACACTGAACAATATTCTTGCGCAAACCATGCTCCAGTTTCCGCAACTAATACAAGACGCGTGTCTGATTGCCTTTACTTGGTATTCGTCTGGCTGGCCATGCTGGTGATCGGCTGGATATTCAGCGGCGGCTTTCTTGCCGGATGTTTCGCGCCCATCGCGCGACCGGCTCCCGGAACTCCGCGCAATTTTCGACGAGCTGTTGGCGAGTCGTAAAAACCTTACGAAGTTAAGGGGTAACGCGTGCCTATGTTAAAGCGGCAGCAAACTGCCAGGTTCCCCCTGCCGGGCTTCAACATAGCCATCCCAGCGGATGCTGTAATTGTCATGCGGCGGCGTCCGGCTCCAGCCGAAATCCACCTGGGCATTGGTCCGGGTGGCGACCAGCGTGTCGAAATTTTCCCCCTGGTAATATCGGGCGGTCAGACCGCCGGGCTGGCCGGCTTCGGTGTAAAGTTGATCAGCGGGAATGACGTGTCCCATGCCCGTCCCGACGCCCAAGTCGGTGATGGCCGGGTTGTCCCACAACACCCCGTAACCCCGGCTGGACACCAGGACGGGCACGGCGCTTTCGCCCGGATTTCGCTGCTGCAAATGGATCGTGGCCCGCGACAATTTATCAATCCATCCTGGTGTTGCCCCAGACCATAGATCGCCTCCCCTGGCGCCAGGACGAATTCCTGCCGGCTCCGCAGCGTGACGCCGTCGGAGTCTTTTTTGACGCTTACAACGGGTATTGGCGTGGCAAACGTTCGCGCCGCCGAACAGCGGATGGCGCGCGAGAAAAATGTCCCAAGGAAAAGGTTCATACCACGGATGCTGTTACATGTTTATTCTTGTGTATTTTCCTGGACGGCGCGCAGAAGAACCGCTCCATGTTCAGGAGTTCGAGTGGAATATCGAGCGGCACGCAGAAGAACGGCTCCATGCGCGGGAACCAGCACGGAACACCTGGTCTTGAACGTGCCCAGGTTCTTGTGTGACCAAACATCACGAAGTGTTTGTTGGCCGGTCAGTCCTGCGGCTTTCCAATCCAACGTGACATCCTGCGCCGCCGAGCCGTGATTGAACAGACCAATGGCCTTGCTGCCGTTCTTGAGTCCCTTCACCCAGATTTCCACGCCATTGGTTTGCATCACCCGTCGCGCCGGGCTGCCCAGCGGATCCTGATTCACGGCAAGCACTTCATCATTGGTCAACAACGACAACGTCCATTCGTCGGTGTCTGGCAGATTGTTGCCGAGCATGAGCGGCGAGGGCGCGAGCGCCCAGAGCGACATCAGCATGACCTGTTCGTCTTTTGAAAATCGCGTCTGACGTTCGGGCCCGGCAATAGTGCATTTGATGGCGATGTGCCCAAACGGAATCATGTCCGCATCGGGCCAGTGTCCCGGCCCGCCAACACCCTGCCATTTGCCGAGCAAATCAAAGGCGCGGTTTAGGTCCGGCCAGCGATCCCAAAAGTCGCCGGAGATGCGCCACATGTTCGCCTGCGTGCTGATGTGATTGGCATGCACTGGCGATGTCGGCCCGGGCGACGTGCTGAAAACAATCAGGCGTCCGCATTTGTCCAAAGCTTTGCGCATCATTTCTATTTCATGCGCGCTATACGGGTTGGAAAGGTCGTCCACCTTCACAAAATCAACTCCCCACGAAGCCCACAACTTCGCGCACGAGTCATACCACGCCTGCCCGGCCTCGTTGTTGCGCACGCCATACATGTCGGGGCACCAGCCGCAAATGCTGTTGGTGTTGCCGGCATCCGCTGCGGTGAAACTGCTGCCTTCAATGGGCGTCCTGGCCTTTACCGCTTGCCGCGGAATGCCGCGCATCATGTGAAAGCCGAACTTCAATCCCATCGCGTGAATTTCGTCGGCGAGCGGCTTGAAACCTTTCCCATCAACAGCGGACGGAAACCGGTTCGTCGCCGGAAGCATGCGGCCAAACTCATCCGCAAAGAGCTGCGCCCCGGTGCGTTCTCGGGTGAAGTTCCGGTCGTCATCCGGCGAGACCGCGTCATACCAGCGCGCATCAATGACAATATACTTCCAGCCGTGACGAAGAAGATGCTCTTGCATATAGCGGGCATTGGCCAGCACTTCCTTCTCGGTCACGCTCGTGCCCCAAGCATCATAGCTGTTCCAACCCATCGGCGGGGTTGGCGCCCATTTCCAATAGGATGGTTCCGAAGTTGGCGAAGCCGCCACAAGATTAACTGGTAAACCGAGCAGAGCCGCGGCGGCGAACAACAGGTTTGGAATTGCCTTCTTTGACATGGGCGCAAGACCTGTCAATGGCGATTACATCTGCGGAAGAATCTCAATCGCGTTGATTTCCGGATTTTCCATGTTGCTGGTGAAAATAATGCCAAATTTTCCGTCGGTGACTTCCACGGGCACGGTTTCAATGTAGGCGCGGTTCGGCCCACCGGCTTTGACCCAAACATCAAAATCCTTGAACTCGTGCCCTTGCACATTGAAAGAAAAAACGCGCTGGCCGGGCCCGGTGATGCCGTCGAAGGTTTCGGCGAAGCATAGTTTGGCCACGTATTTGCCGTTCGGAACATTGCAGGAAAAGGAACTCATCCCATAATGTTCCGACAGAAAAAGTCCGGGGTCTTTTGTGTTGGCGATGGACGTGTTCGGGTCGCGGTCAATCACATCGCCGCCATCAAATCCCTGATCGGGCAGCCAGACGTTGCCGCTGGAATCGGTGAACGCCGCTGACACGCCGGCTTTAATGCGAACAACCGATTGGGTTGCCGCCGGAGCGGGCGCAACGGAGGGTGTTGCCGGAGGCGTTGCCACGGCCGGCGCGGGTTGCGCTGAAGCCTGCGCGGAGCCATGATCGTTGCTCTGGCAGCCGGTCACGAAAGTCAAGACGCCGACGGTTGCGCAGACAGATAGAGTTTGAGTTAGGATGTTTCGCATAGTTTTGGTTGTTAGTTGTTGTTGTTGATTTTTCGTTTCACCGGGTGGTGATTATCATTGGCAATTTAAGTTGGATGTCGTCCGACGCCTCGCCGGTGAGAAACTCATAGTCACCGGGTTCAACCACGTATTGCTTTTTCAGCGTGTCCCAGTAACGCAGGCGTTGGGCGGGAACTTCGACCGTGACTTGGCTTGATTCACCGTGTTTCAGGTGCACGCGGGTGAAGCCGCACAGCGCAAGTTTCGGCTGCGGAACAGCGGAGTTGACGTGGCGGAAATAAACCTGCGCCACCTCGTCGCCGTCACGTTTGCCAGTGTTCTTCAGCGTGAACGTCACTTTCGCCGTGCCGTCGACCGGGATTTTTTTCGACTCCAGCTTGCCGCTTTTGAAATCGAACTTCGTGTAGCTCAAGCCGTGGCCGAACGCGAATAGAGGAGTGCCGCTGAAGTAGCGGTAGGTGCGATTGGTCATCGAGTAATCCGTGAAGCTCGGCAGGTCCGCAGTGGCCCGGTAGAACGTCACCGGCAGATGGCCGGAAGGGTTCACATCGCCGAAGAGAACCTCGCCAACGGCGCGTCCGCCTTCCTCACCCGGATACCAAGCCTGAAGAATCGCGGACAGATGCTCGGCTTCCCACGGCAGGGCAATGGCGGAACCGCTGCAATTGACCATGACCACCGGCTTGCCGGTTGCATGGAGCTCCTGCACGAGTTTTTCCTGCACTTCGGGCAGTTCAATCGAATCACGATCGAACATTTCGCCTTCCTGCGCCGGAGTGATGCCGCCGACATAAATGATCAAGTCCGCATTCGTCGCATGGCTGAGGGCTTCTGCGTCGAGTTCCGGCAATGGACGGGTCGTATCGTTATCCTGGCGACTCCACGCAGCAATCCCCCTGTCGGTTTCGGTGGTGATGGGACATCCTTGTGCAAAAGTGACTTCGATGTTCTTCCCGGCCAGTTGCTTGATGCCACTCAGAATCGAGATGGAATGCGAAGCTGTGCCGTTGTAATTGCCATGCAGCATCGTCGTTGAGTTGCCATTGGGGCCGATGACAGCGATCCGCTTGACCTTGGAGCGGTCGAGCGGGAGAATTCCGTCGTTCTTCAGCAGCACCAGCGATTGCCGTGCAATCTCCAAGGCCAGCTGCCGGTGTTCAGGCGTGTCGTTGTCCTTGATGGTGATCTTTGAATAAGGAACTTTCTCGGCCGGATCAAACAGGCCAAGCCGAAAACGAGTCCACAAGGGGTAATACAGCGCCTGATCAATTTCTTTCTCAGTGATCAACCCCTTTTGCACCGCCCGCACCAAGGCGTTGTAATCCCCGCCGCAAGAGAGATTGCAGCCCGCCTTCACTGCGGCGGCAGCGGCTTCTTCGGGCGTGTTCACATAATGATGCTGCTGCGGGCGCCAAATGTCGCTGATCGCGTCGCAATCCGAGACGACATAACCATCAAATCCCCATTGCTTGCGCAGCAGGTCGGTAAGCAGAAAATAATTCGCGCAGCAGGGCACGCCGTTGACCGAGTTGTAAGCCCCCATGACGCCGCCCACGTGCCCCTCGCGCACCGCCATCTCGAACTGCGGCAGATACGTCTCATACAAATCGCGTTCCGACGGCTGGGCATCGAAACGATGGCGCTCCGCTTCCGGGCCGCTGTGGACCGCGTAATGTTTGGCGCAAGCCATCGCCAGCATATAATTGGGGTCGTCGCCTTGGATTCCTTTGATGAACTCCACGCCGATGGCGCCCGTGAGATACGGATCTTCGCCGTAGGTTTCCTGGCCGCGGCCCCAACGCGGGTCGCGGAAAATGTTGATGTTCGGCGTCCAGAACGTCAGACCCGTCCACCATTTGGCGTCGCCATTATGTTTGGAGACGTAATTGTTGAACTTGGCCCGGCCTTCAAGGCCTACGACGTGTCCTTCCTGATGAAGCAATTCTGGATTCCAAGTGGAAGCCATGCCGACCGGTTCCGGGAACACGGTGGCGTTGCCGTTGTTCGCGACGCCATGCAGTGCTTCGTTCCAGTAATTGTATGCCGGAAGCCCGATCCGCGGAATGGACGGCGCGTCGTTCTGCAATTGCGCGACTTTCTCGGCCAGCGACATGCGGCGGATCAGATCATTCTCGCGCGCCGGCAATGGCTGCGCCGGGTCCTTCCAGATTGGCGGCTCGTTGATTTCCGGAATGCGCGTCGCGGCGTCGGTAAAAGGTTCCGCCAGCTCTGAAGCATTGAAAGCGACGACCGACGCGCCCGAGGCGTCTTTCACCTCGAACGTATTGAATTTTGCCGTGTTCTCTCGCGCTTCAAAAGCAACCGTCAGCGGTCCCTTGATTGAATCGTCGTCATGCTCGACCACGCCGGTGATGTAACACACTTTTCGCGCGCCGCCGCCGGCGGCCACGATGTCGAAATTCGTGGCCAGCGTAACGTTGCCGGAAGTCACGTCGAACAACCGTTCCCCCGGCGCGCTCGCCAGCGTTTCCGCTTCGCCGATGACGACGGTGTATTTGCCCGCGGGCAAATGCGCGATGCTGACGGTGAAATTCTTTCCGTTGATTTCTTCACGAAATGCCGCCGCATTGTCGGCGGCGCCTTCGATGGTGACGGAGGCATTGTCCTTCCGATGTGCGAAGTCTCCGCTGATGCTCACCTGCTGCCCGCAAGAGGCGCAGATTTCATCAGCGGCGAACGCAGCGGGCGCACAAAGCCACATGCTCGTGAGCGACGCCGCGAAGATCACTGCCAGTGCCATGGAAAGACTTCGGGGGCCTGACAAATTGCCTTGAGCCGCTCCGCGCGATGGGAGTTCCGGCTCACGGCGAATTATAGGAATGTCTGTTTGGCCAAACGTCAGATTTGTAACTGGAATGTTCATTTCTTGTCCTGTCATGCGTTGTCTGATTGTTTCGTGGTTTGGAGCCTAGTTCACCGAAAGCTCGTAGATGCTGACGCTGAAGCGTGGAAGCGTGAGCGCATTCGGAACCGAATCAACGGGTGAACTGCTGATGCTGGGATTTTGGCCGCTGTTTTCAGCAGACGCGAGCCGCCACAAGGCGCCTTTGCCGGAGAGAGACGCGCCGTTGATGTTGAGCTTGAGAGATTGCTCCACATCGGCGGGATTCAGGACGGCAACGGTGAGGGCGCGATGGTCTTCGGTCCACGCGGCGACAACATCAAGCGGGAAGGTGTCGCTGCCGGCGTTGACCACGGGCTGCTCGCCACCGGGCGGGTCGGTGGGTTTCGGTTGGGGTGAGTTGCCGGAAACCTCGACCGGGATGGTGCCAAAATGGTCGCGGTAGATTTTGAAGACGAGGCCGTTGGCATTGAGCGAGACGTTCGTTCCATCCCGCGCCAGCAGCGAGGTGGCAAAGGTGTAAGCCGCCATTTGAAAAATGTCCGAGCGGCGGAACATTTCATGGAAGACCCAGGCGTATGATGGATAAACCGGATAACTACCACTGCCGCCGCGGCTGCTGTAGGCCCATTCGTCAATGTTCAGTGGTTTGGGTTGGGCGACGAGATGAGGCAGCAATTTCTCGTATTCCTTGTATTCCTCGTATTTGATGCGGATGTGGTTCGCGGGGCGGCGCATCCAGTCCGTGATGGGTTCGTTGGTATTATTCTGAACCTGGCGGCCTTCGGCGAGGCTGAAGTGTGTGTTGCCATAGTTATAAAAGTGTTCGCTGATGAGATCAATGTTGTCGAAACAATTCTTGAGCAACCCGCCGGTCCAATCTTCGGGCGAAAGGTAAGGCGGAACCAGGTTGGTGCCCAAGCTCAACGATTCCTTGGAACCGGTCATCGTGTCCGGCATGGCACCGCTGGCGATCAGTTTGATGGTCGGGTCCACTTGCTTCATGGCCCTGGCGAACTGGTTGTGCTTAAACTCAAACTGGTTGAGCTTCATGGCGCCATACTGGTAACTGAAACCCCATGCTTCGTTGCCGATACCCCAGAACTTCACGTGATAAGGTTCGGGATGGCCGTTGCCGGCGCGCCACTTGCCCATCGGTGTGGAGACGGAGCCGTTGGCGTATTCGACATATTGAGCGGCGGACCACTCATCGCCGGTACCGGCATTGACCGTGATATAAGGCTCTACGCCGAGGAGTTTGCACAGGGTCATGAACTCGTCGGTGCCGATGTCGTTTGGTTGAAGCGCGCGCCAAACCGGGTCGAAGACGGGCGGACGTTTGTCCGGGTCGCCAATGGCATCGCGCCATTCATGGGCGGAAACGAAATTGCCGCCGGGGAAGCGATAAACCCCGGAGTGGAGGCTTTTGAGGACGGCGATGGCATCCGGGCGGAAGCCATAAAGATTGTCGCCGGGCATGAGAGAAACCGCGCCGACATGGAACGAGCCGGTGCCGGTGGCGCTGATTTCGAATTGAGCGGGGCCAGAGTTTTCAGCTTTGAAGGAGAAAGTGAATTTCTTGTAGTGCTGGCTCAATTTGTTGAGTTGAATAGTCTGCCGCGCGGCGTCGGCGTTGGTGCCCCAAACGATGCTGACAGAAACCCTGGCGCTGGAATCGCCCGCCAATTGGATACGGCCATCGTAGGTTTTGCCTTTAACAAAGTTAACTCCGGT
>Ga0116111_1002685_pt1 | contig 10523 bp, 7 predicted proteins | sample June2015DPH_8_10_FD_89720 | JGI IMG/M metagenome (GOLD analysis project Ga0116111, IMG submission 89720) | Peatland microbial communities from SPRUCE experiment site at the Marcell Experimental Forest, Minnesota, USA - June2015DPH_8_100 | ecosystem: Environmental > Terrestrial > Soil > Wetlands >... | reverse complement strand
CGATGTGCTGGTCATCGCCCCGACGGCAGGGGGCAAGTCCGAAGCGGCGCTCATCCCCGTGATGGATGACATCCTGAAAAACGGGCGGCCCGGGGTCGCCTGCCTCTATCTCTCACCCTTGAAGGCACTGATCAATGATCAGGAGGAGCGGTTTTCCGCGTTCTGTGTCCCGACCTCCCTGAGCGTCATGAAATGGCATGGCGACGTAGCAAAGGGGGACCGTTCGTGGAAAGACGGCGAACCCCCCCACTTCCTGATGATCACGCCGGAGTCCCTCGAGGTCCTGCTACAGGATAAGGCACTGTCGGCAGACCTCAGGCAGGTCCGGTACATCATCGTTGACGAGCTCCACGCGTTTGTAGAATCCGAGCGGGGGGTACACCTCAGGGTCCTCCTCAGCCGGATGGACAGGATAGCCGGGCGGGCTGTGCAGCGCATCGGGCTCTCTGCCACAACGGGAAACCCCGATGAGGTTCTCCGCTGGCTTTCCGAAGGCCGCCATGGCACCGAAGTGGTCTCTGTCCCCGCCCTCCCGCAAGAGAAACACTTCCGGTTCATCATCGAGCCGGAAGAGAGCCGGAGGACTGAGGCGCTGGCACGGATCGTGTCCGGGAAAAAGGCGCTGGTATTCGTGAACAGCCGGAGCGTTGCGGAGGAGATGGTGAAATCACTCTCCGGCAGGGTCCGGAACCTTCATGTCCACCATTCTTCGCTCTCTCCGGCCACGCGGAGATCGGCCGAGGAGGCGTTTTCCTCCGGTGACGGTGCCTGTATTATCTGTACGAGCACCCTTGAACTCGGGATCGACATAGGGGATCTCGATGTTGTCGTCCAGGTCGGCCCCCCCGATTCAGTCTCCTCGTTTCTCCAGAGGATGGGCAGGAGCGGGAGGCGTGGCGGGCCTGCGCACGTCGCATGGGTGCTCACCGGCCCGTGCGAACTGCTCTGCAGTATTGCGGTCATGGAATGCGCGATGAACGGGGAGGTCGAGGACCTCCTGCCGCAAAAAAGACCCTACAACGTCCTTCTCCAGCAGGTCTTCCTCTACCTCCATAACCACCCGAGAGTGAGCCGCAGGAAACTCCGTTCGGATCTGCTCTCGTATCCCATATTTTCCGGGATCACTCCGGCGATGATGGACCAGCTGATCGGGTATCTTGGCAGCTCGGGATATATCGCGACCGACGGGGAGATGGTGATGCCGGGGACGGAAGCGGAGCGGGAGTTCGGGCGTTCGAACTGGAAAGACCTGTATTCCGTGATAACCGGGGGCGGCGAGTACCGTGCCGTGACCCCGGAGGGAGACGTGGTCGGGAAACTTGATGCACGCTTTGTCAACAGCCATGATGCCGGGGAGATCTCGCTTGGCGGTCGTACCTGGACGATGATAAAGTGCGATGAAGGGCACAATCTCGTGGTTGTCGTCCCATCCGGTTCCGAAACACCGCGTACCTTCTGGACCGGGAGCAGTGAAGGAGGACTTACATCCCTGGTCTGCCGTAAGGTACAGCAGATCCTGGCACGACGTGACTCGGTATTCCCGCTGGGGGCGGATGAGCGTGATGCCCTGCAGAAAATACTCGTAAAAATTCCGGAAGCTATCGGGCAGGCCGGGCTGCACGTCATCGGAAAACGAGATCCCGGAAGGCCGGGGGTTCTCATCTATTCCATGAACGGAAGCAGGTTCAACCGGGTGCTGGCCTTCGTACTCCGGAAACGCCTCGGTGGCAAAGCACGGGTGAGGTACAATGATTTTATTGTCAGGATTACCGGGGCGGGCAGCACCGGTGCCACGGAAAGAATTGTAGATGAGCTGCGGACCATCAGGACTCTTGACCGGCACGAAATCGGTGTCCTGCTCCCCCTCCCGCCCCCGGACAACTGGAAATTTGGACGGCTGCTCCCTGCACCCATGTTCTGTGAATTAGTGTGGTCGGACCATTACCATATCGGGGAGTTTATGGCCGGGATGGAAGAAATGGCCATAAAAACCCTGCAGGTTCCGGAGACCGGCGGCATCCACGGGGAGGAAGATCACTTTTTATAAGGCATACTGTCGAGGTACATCTATGAAAAGAATCCTTGTGCTCCTGTTTATGGCTGCTTTTCTGGTTTTTTCCTGCGGATGCACCGGGGCATCCCCTTCACCCCCGGCAACGCAGCCCGCGACGCCTGCCCCGACACCGATAGTAACGACGGCAAAACCCACCACACCAACGCAACAGCCGACGCATATAGTTGTAACCGTGGAAAGGACACCCTCGGAATCAGATATTACTATCATGAATTCCCAGCTCAGCCAGGCAAACGTAACCGTGAGCGTGGGTTCGACAGTCAGGTGGTTTAATGCAGACACCAGCACCGCACACCGGATCCAGTTCGCCGATAAGCAGTTTCTATCATTTCTCATCAGCTCAGGCCAGTCTTTCAGCCAGAAGTTTGATAGTCCGGGGGTATATCCATACACGTGTCTGGTGCAGATGAATGAACAGGGAACGGTCACGGTTGTCTGATCGATGGTCCAGGATATCACCTGTGTTCTTATTTCCGGGAAACCGCTGATTACGTATCCTAGGTATCCTGGCATTTTTCCTCGCGGCGTGGGATCCTGGATCCCAGAGGGATCCCTACCATATTGTTCACGTGGCACCCACGGTGCGCGGCTGTTGCCCTCTGCCTTGCCGTGATCTAAAAAATTCGCCTGACTAAAAAAGAGACATCCCTGAAAAGATGAATAGATCCGGTTATAACCCTACGATGCGGAGGGCTGCACCGACGAGGATGCCGAACATGGACGTGGATGCTGACAGCATACCAAGGAGGATATATCCTACTATCGCACCAATCTTCAGAGGCATATAGGTGCGGTTAAGGTTCAGTCTGCGTATGGCGCGAAAGGACCTCACTTCCGGTGAAATTGTTGGTTTGTTTGGTTTTATCCGGATCATCCTGGTTCACCATACCCCGACATGACGATCCCCTATGTGGGAGATCCTGGTCACCTGTAACCATATACTTAGAACATGGCCTATTTAATTTTATTGAAATGGCAGGAAATGAAAAAAATACAATATATCACTTTTTTCCATGAATCTTCATATTTAATCTGTTTTTTCGGCTTCTGTCCGGGGTATTGTGGCATTCTGGCAGGAAATGCCGTATCCGGTTGTTTTGTACCCTGTTGTCCTGCGTATTGTGTGAACCCTGCGCTGCTGGTCCGGCTCTCTGGAATGCTTCCGGGGGTGGGTACCATGTGAAAAGGGATCTGATATACACAAAAAGACGGTCGTGGCAGGAATATACCCGGAAACCCCCTGGAAATGGAAAAACGATTATTTTTTACGCCGAGGGGGAGATTTGAACTCCCGAGGCGCGGAGCGCCAGTAGCTTTCGAGGCTACCGCCTTCCCGGGCTAGACTACCTCGGCACCCGGTTCTCTTATTTTTTTCATCGATTGTTCTAATAGTTATCTGCGTTTGCCCGTACCCTTCATGAGTACTGACGAACCCGAAAACACCTGATGGCTTTCCGTCTCGTACTGGAGGATATGCCAAAAAGAGGAGGCCGGTTTTGCCGGCTTCTGAGTTTTTTGTCTTTCAGGAAGTTTACATTCCGTGGGCAGCGGCACCGCCCTTGCCACCCTGCTGGGTGATCATCATGTCATCAACGCGGATGAGCATGATCGCCGTCTCGGAAGCACTCTGGATGGACTGGCGTTTTGACCTCAGGGGCTCGATAACGCCTTCCGCAAGCATGTCGACGACTTTGCCTTCGTAGACATTGAGGCCTGCATTCTTCTTCCCCTTGGAATGGACATTCTTGAGCTCGACCAGCTTGTCGATCGGGTTGAAACCGGAGTTTTCGGCAAGCGTCAGAGGGATGGACTCGAATGCTGTCGCATAGGCTTCGAGTGCGAGCTGGACACGGCCGCCGACCGTCTGGGCGTAGTCCCGGATCTTCATGAAAAGTTCGGTTTCGACTGCCCCGCCGCCAACAACATACGTCCCGTCTTCCATGGCGTCCATCACGACGCGGGTCCCGTCAACGACCGCACGCTCGAGCTCGTCGAGCAGGTAGTCGCTCGTGCCCCGGAGCAGGATGGTGATGGTCCTGGGGTTCTTGCACCCCGAGATCCTGGTGACCTTGCCCTCGGTGTCCTCCTCTACGAGATCTGCGATGCCAAGGTCCTTTGCGGTCAGGGACTCGGGCTTGTTGACGATGTTTGCATGGAGAGCCCGTGCAGCATATTTCATGTCTTTCTCGGGCACATCCTCGATCGCAAGGATCCCGCTCTTTGCAAGGTAGAACTGGGCTGCGTCCGAGATGCCTTTCTGGCAGAGGAGGACGTTTGCACCGCTGTCGATGATCGAATCGGCGAGCTTCTTCAGGGCATCGCGTTCCTGCTCGCTGAATGCCGTGATCTGTTCGGCGGTGGAGATCTTGATCTTGGCCTTCACCTGGGTCTTGGTGATCTCAAGGGGGGTGGCCACAAGGGCGACCTTTGCCTTGGAGATCTTCTTGGGCATGCCCTCCTGGACACGGGTTTTGTCAATAACGACGCCCCGGATCAGCTCCGCATCGTTCATCGACTGTCCCTTCTGTTTCTTGATCATGACATCTTCCTCGTCAACGCTGGTCTTCCCGTTGACCTTCTCGGCAACGGCCATGACCGCATCGACGATGATGCTGTCCAGCTTGGTCTTGACCGACTCGATCGACTTGCCAGTGATGGCGGTATCGACGATTTTGATCAGGGTCTTCCGGTCCGCCGGGTCAACCTTGAGGGAGAGGCTGCTCGCAATCTCGAGCGCCTTTTCCATGCCCATGCGGTAGCCTTGGGCGATGACGGTCGGGTGGATACCCTGTTCGAGCATGGTTTCAGCCTGCTCCATCAGGGCACCGACAAGAATGACTGCCGTTGTGGTACCGTCGCCGACCTCGTCATCCTGGGTCCGCGCGACTTCGATCACCATCTTTGCGCCAGGGTGCTGAACGGCTATTTCGCCGAGAATGGTCGCGCCGTCATTGGTGATGACGATATCGCCGGTGGAGCCGACGAGCATTTTGTCCATTCCCCGCGGACCAAGCGTTGACCTGACAGCACCGGCAATCGCCTTTGCTGCCGCAATATTCGAGCGCTGGGCTTCCTTTCCGTAGTTACGCTCTACATTTTCTTTTAAGATGATAATTGGCTGTCCAGATAGCATAATGGATCCTCCGATGTTGTAAAAGGTGGAATTGAACTTCTATATAAACTATACTGTGTGCGTTCAGGAAAAAAGGATGGATCAGTCAATACGGGAGATTTTGAAGAGCGAATAGATCGGTACACCGTCAACATCCGTGATGCCGCGCTTGTCGAATATCACCCAGATCGCAATGGGAATGGCCTTGTGTTTCTTCAGATATTTCACCACTTCCAGCATCGTGTTCCCGGATGTTATGGTGTCATCGACAATGATGCACTGCTGGTCGTTGACCATGGCAAAATTCCCGCTGATGGATCCCGTCGGCTGCTTGCTCTGGTTCTGTTTGGCCGGGTGGTAGATGGAGAGCTTGGCGGCCTCCTGAACGGCGATGAGCGTTGCCAGCGGGATTCCCGATAGGGCGATGCCCACGATGACATCCGCTGCGGGAGACCCGACCTTATCCCCGACCTGGGACAGATAGTACCGGTTCAGGAGCATCTGTGCCGTTTCTTCGAGGAGAGGAGCATGGCTCGAGACTGCAGTCCAGTCGATATGGACATCTTTCGGGGCGCTCGTTCCTTTTGCCTGGGTCAGAAGCCATGTTACCGTTTCCATCGAAAGGGAGAGCTCGTCTGCAATCTGACCCGGGCTGTGCCCTTCTGCAAGGAGCATCTTTGCCCTGCCAATCAGATCGTCAAGGGAAGACATGAAAAAAGATTCGCCGGTATCTATTTAAGTTTTCTTTTGATTGCCGAACCGCAGACCGGGCATTCGCCATCATGGTCAAAATACCTGCCGCAGCCCTGGCAGCGATATTTCCAGTGGACGCGTCGCGCTTTCCGCTGGTGGATGGGAACGGTCCGGATACCAAGAACGGCGGCAACGTTCTGGATGGCGAAATCATCCGTGTAGAGGGCAGCTTCCAGTTCAAGAGAGAGGGCGAGGAGATCGATGTCGGTTTCTGAGATCACCCCGGCGTCCCTGGACGTGATGGCTGCAGCCCGCACTGTTTCCCTGCTCTGGTCTCCCGGGGAGATGACCTGTAAGCCGTTTGCGCACAGTTTTTCAAAATTTCCCCGGGACCGGATATCCACCAGCTCGCCGCACACGGAAGGGGTGGTAAATATCTCACCGGCCACCGGGCATTCGGAAAAAAAGATGCTGGAATCGAGGACGGAGCGCATTTCAGGAGCCTTTGGAGTGCAGAAAATGAATCGCCATGCGTGCACTCCTCAGGGTCTTCTGATGGCACTGGCTATCCGGTCTGCAGCGGATATCTTGCTGCACGCCCGTTCTATCGTATCGCTGCAGATCACGTCGCGGATGCCGGTCGCCATGAGCCTGACATACGCACCGCCCGTGAGGACACCGTGGACGCATGCAGCATAGACGTCCTTAGCACCCTGCTGGTACAGCATCCCGGTCGCCGTTGCGATGGTCCCCCCGGTGGAGATGATATCATCGACAATGACTACGGACCGTGAAGCTGCACACAACTGTCTGGGCGCCATCCTGACCTCAGACCCGCTGAGCCGGGTCTTCTCGAGGTGGTCAAAGTCCCAGTCGTTGGCGGAAGCCACCTGTTCAGCAAACGCGAGGGCCCCGTCATCAGGTGCAAGGATGAGAGGTTTGTCCAGATGCAGTGTTCTGATATATGCACCTATATCCCCGGCAAGGGAGATGTTCTGTGCCGGGACGGAAAAGTACTTCAGGATCTCTTTCTCGTGGATATTGACGGTAATAACATCCGATACTCCCCGGCTGAGAGCCTGTGCAACGGCCCGGGCACTGATCGGTTCACCCTGCCTGAACCGCTTATCCTGACGTGCATAGGCCATGTAGGGGAGAACGAGCCGGTTTACAGAATTGTCACACGCATCCACCAGCAGCAGCAGCTGGACAAGTGCGTCGTTGCCCATGACACTCCCGACGATAATGGTCTCGTCATCCAGATCTCCTGCCACGAGGTACTGCTCGCCATCAGGAAAACGGGAGAACTGGACATCTACAACGGGAGTCCTGAGTATCTTCGCAAGGCGGGTGGCAAGAACCTGGGAATTTTCTGTACAGACTACTTTCATGTTATCGATCCTGAATCCGGGATTTGTGCGGTTTGCCTGAGCAACGTAGTATGGGATGACAGGTATTGTAGTTTTTTCGCATTGAATGTATGTCTTTGCAGGGTTTAATGCGGCAGAAAGAATGCAATCAGCTGAAAGTACTTAAACTATCATGAGACAATTTATATGAAACTCCAAGGGTAAAAAGAGGGCAAAACCGCAATGGAAAATTCTGAACACCTATCTCCGCCGCAGGAACCGGCCACTGCCGACGGTGCAAACCCGGAAGCAGCTGTCACTGAAAGCACTGCCGGCACATCATCGCAGGTCGAAGTACCTGCCAAACTTATCGACCAGGGAGCCGGCCAGGAACCGGCCAGCCCGGAAGGTGCAAGCCCGGAAGCAGTTCTCACCGAAAGCGCCACTGCGACATCATCGCAGGTCGAAGTACCTGCCAAACTTATCGACCAGGTCATCGGCCAGGAACACGCCGTGGAAGTCATCAAGAAGGCTGCAATCCAGCGCAGGCATGTCATGATGATTGGCAGTCCCGGGACCGGCAAATCGATGCTCGCCAAGGCAATGGCCGAGCTCCTGCCCAAGGAAGACCTTCTGGATATCCTGGTATACCCCAATTCCGATGACCCTAATAACCCGGTTGTCAGGACCGTGGCAGCAGGGCGTGGGAAACAGATCGTTACCGCCCATAAAGCCGAGGCAAAAAAGAAGATCCAGTTCCGCCAGACCCTCCTGATGCTGCTCCTGCTGGGAATCGCAGGGTATGCGATCATCACCATGCAGCTCCTGATGGGTCTCATTGCAGGCGCATTCGTATTCATCGCACTGCGGTATAGCACCCCGCGGGAAGAGACGATGGTACCGAAGCTCCTTGTTTCGAACGATACCAAGAGCATTGCTCCCTTTATCGACGGGACAGGTTCCCACGCCGGTGCCCTCCTCGGCGATGTCCGCCACGATCCGTTCCAGAGCGGGGGCCTGGAGACGCCGGCACATGACCGGGTCGAACCCGGTGCAATCCACCGTTCAAACGGGGGCGTCCTGTTTATCGATGAGATCAATACACTCGACCCCCACTCCCAGCAGAACCTCCTCACGGCCCTCCAGGAAGGGGAATTCCCGATTACCGGCCAGAGCGAACGGTCGAGCGGTGCCATGGTGCGGACCGAACCGGTGCCCTGCAAGTTCGTGATGATCGCAGCAGGCAATCTTGATGCAATCCAGGGGATGCACCCGGCACTCAGGTCCCGTATCCGCGGGTACGGCTACGAGGTCTACATGGCCGAGAGCATGGAGGATACCCCGGAAAACCGGCAGAAGTATGTCCGGTTTATTGCACAGGAAGTGAAAAATGACGGGAAGATTCCGCATTTCGACCAGAGTGCCATCGATGAGATCATACGGGAATCCCGCAGGCGCTCGAACCGCAAGGGACATCTTACCCTGAAACTCCGTGACATCGGCGGACTGATCCGGGTGGCCGGGGATATCGCCCGGCAGGAAAACGCTTCCATCACAACAGCAGCTCATGTGACTACCGCGAAGAAAACAGCCCGATCGATCGAAGACCAGGTATCGGACGAGATCACCCGGCATCTCCGGGAATACGAGATGACGGTTGTCGAGGGGACCCGTATCGGACGCGTAAACGGGCTTGCCGTCACCGGGAGCGATGCCGGTTCGGTATTGCCGATCATGGCGGAGGTGACTCCTGCCATTGGAAAAGAAGGCGGGGAAGTTATCGCGACCGGGTTGCTCAAGGAGATTGCACAGGAATCCATCAAGAACGTCAGCGCGATCCTGAAAAAATTTACCGGCAAGGATGTGAAGAACATCGATATCCACATCCAGTTCATCGGCACCTACATGGGTGTGGAGGGTGATTCGGCATCCGTGAGTGTTGCAACTGCGGTCGTAAGCGCCATTGAAGGGATTCCTGTCCGTCAGGATGTCGCAATGACCGGCTCGCTCTCCGTGCGCGGCGATGTCCTGCCGGTGGGTGGCGTGACGTACAAGATCGAGGCTGCGGCAAAAGCGGGGATAAAGACGGTCCTCATCCCTCGCATGAATGTAGGGGATGTCCTCATCGAAGAGCGGTTCAAGTCCCTGGTTACTATCGTACCGGTCGACAATATCGAAGACGTCCTCAAGATCGCCCTGGTCCCGGAAAATTCCGACGGGTTCCTCTCCAAACTCAGGAAGATGGCGATCAGGTCGACAGCAATGATCGCAGATGCACCGCCGATCAACCAGACAACGGCCTGAATACGATGGGCGGCATCTCCTATTACGACCTGCGGCATGTGACCGGCGAGATCACCCACATCGATATCGATAACGGTGTTGTAGAATCTGCCGGAATCTCTTTTTTCAACAAGGCCGTACTGAGGGTGCTTACCGGGACTGGCTGGGGTGTTCTCCAGATTGACAATTATACGCCTTGTTCCGGTACAAGGTTTGATGAACTTCTCGGGAGTGCAGCAAGGTTGGCCGGTATTACCCGGGAGAACGTCGTGCTCGGGGATGCACCCCGGGGTGTTCTTGCCGTTCCCCCGCTGAAGGAAGACCCCCGTGACGTGACCATTGAGGAGAAATCGGCACTCCTGGCAGGAATTGAGAGAAGTGCCGTGCATCCTTCTGTGGTTAACCGCCGGGCAAACTATATCGAACGTATCGAGCAGGTCCGGTTCTCCGACAGTTCGGGAAATGAATACGGATATGAGATGAGCAGATCCGGGTTCAACGTACTCGCGGTCGCATCGCGGAACGGGAATGTGCAGATGGGGTACGAGCGCGAGCACTCCATCCACGGTCTGAATCTCCGGCACCAGCAGGATACCGGCAAAAAAGCTGCTGAGATTGCCGTTGCCCTTCTGGACGCAGGCGCGGCAAAAGGCGGAAAGATGCGCGCAGTCCTTGACCCGGAACTTGCGGGAGTGTTCGCTCATGAAGCCGTCGGCCATGCGAGCGAGGGAGACCTGATACACGAAGGAAACTCGGTCCTGAAAGGAAGGAACGGGGAACGGATCGGGGACGGGAATCTCACCATCGTCGACGATCCGGGCCTTCATGAATTCGGGTTTGATCCGGTAGATGCAGAAGGGGTTGCCGTGTCCCGGACCGAGATCATCAGGAAAGGGGTGATCAACGCATTCCTCCATAACCGGGAGTCGCTGGCAGCAGTTGGCGACGGTGTTGCGGGCCATGCACGCGCGATGCCCGGAGAACCGCCACTTGTGCGGATGAGCAATACCTT
>Ga0116111_1002683_pt1 | contig 10527 bp, 10 predicted proteins | sample June2015DPH_8_10_FD_89720 | JGI IMG/M metagenome (GOLD analysis project Ga0116111, IMG submission 89720) | Peatland microbial communities from SPRUCE experiment site at the Marcell Experimental Forest, Minnesota, USA - June2015DPH_8_100 | ecosystem: Environmental > Terrestrial > Soil > Wetlands... | reverse complement strand
TGTCTTGTAAGAGAATTTGCTTGAAGTCCCGTTTTTCCACTGCGCTTTGGATGGTTAGTTTCCTTAGCATCTCGTGTGCTTCTTGCCTGTTCATGCCCTTTTTCGTGAGCGCCATCATTACGGCTTCGGACATAGCGCGTCCCTGCGTTAGGCTCAGGTTCTGCAGCATCCGCTGGCTATCAACCCGTAGGTTAGCAACAATATTGCACATCAAACTAAGCATGTAATCCAGAAGAATGTTTGATTCGGGCAGAATGAACCGCTCAGCTGAAGACTGCGTTAAGTCTCTCTCATGCCACGTAATCATGTCTTCCAATGCGGGAGTGCTGAGGCTTCGGACGATTCTGGCTAAACCGCAAACTCTCTCGCATGTTTCCGGGTTCTGTTTATGCGGCATCGTGGAGCTGCCGACCTGCTTGTCCGCTTCAAACGCCTCAGAGAGCTCGCCGATTTCAGGTCTTTGGAGCTCCCGTATCTCGGTTGCAAAATTCTCCAGCGAAGAAGCAACCATCGCGTAGGTGCATACAAGTTTAGCGTAACGGTCTCTCTGAACAATCTGGGTCGATATCTCTGCTGCATGAAGACCAAGCCGTTTCATTACAAGCTCCTGAATCACCTCGGCATGCTCACCTAAACCAGCTTGCGTACCTACTGCGCCGCTTATTTTTCCCACTAAGACGCGTTTTTTGCACTCGTTTAACCGTTCAATGTGCCTGTTAACCTCGTAGCCCCAAACCGCAAACTTAAAGCCCAAAGTAATCGGCAAGGCGTGTTGCCCGTGGGTTCTGCCGATCATTATCGTTCCTTTATGCTGAGCCGCTTGCTTTTTCAATATTTCCTTCAAATCGGATAGCTTTTTCTCGATAAGCCCTAAAGCATCCTTTAGCTGCAACGCGTTAGCTGTATCAACGATGTCGTAGCTTGTTGCACCCAAATGTACGTAGGCGCCGCTTGGACCACAAACCTCTGAGAGCGCACGAACAAGCGAGGCAATATCATGCTTTATCTCTTTTTCAATAGCTTTTACTCGTTCAACTTTAACGTGCTTGGTGGAAGCCATGGAGGCGATTTTTTCAGCGTCTTTCTTTGGAATATTGCCAACTTCAGCATGGGCTAAAGCTAAGGCAGATTCAACATCAAGCAGTTTCTGAACTCGGGTTTCTTCTTCGAAGATTTTTAGCATCTCTGGCGTTCCGTAACGACCAGTATCTATGGGTAGTATGGGCAAGTTGGTGTTTCCTCAAAGTTAAGGATATACACATTAAAGATTAATGTTTTACCAATGCTATTGCAGAATGTATGCAGTATTGAGTGTGTAAATGTATGAAAGTAACTCTGGCAGTATTAGACAAACACGGCGATAATGTAGTTGACCGGGTTCTTGAAGTGCTCAGTGCGCTCGGTGATGGGCAGTTTTCACATTTTGGGTTAGTTTCACCGAAGAAGAGTGTTTTTGAGAAAAGCCTTGGCATTCTACGGAGACAGGGCTTAGGTTCATCAACCTTAGTCGGCTATGTTTCCTCGAAACCTACTTCGGCGAGCGGTTATGAGTTTTTGCAGTTGGATGATGCAGCACTTGTTTTTGAAGGCAGAGTCTACTCGCCTATACCAAAAGCCGCTGTCATGGAACAGGTTGCCAAGGAACCGCTCCATTGCGAAACACTCCTGCAAACACTAATCGCGAACGCGGATGGCGATTATTCGTTTCTAATGCTAAAAGACAGTTGGATTGCGGCTGGAAGAGACCCAGTTGGAGTTCAACCGCTCTATTACGGGGAAAACCAAAGCGTTGCCGCCATTGCTACAAACCGAAAAGCATTATGGAAACTGGAAATAGAAAACCCCATATCTTTTCCGCCAGGAAACATAGTCTTTGTGAATCGTGAGGGCTTCCAGTTCAAACCCGTCAAAACGCCAACTTACACAGAGCCTACGCCGATAACGTTGGATGAGGCAGCAAAGAGGCTTCAAGCCCTTCTTGAAGAATCAATCCGCAGGCGCATACATGACGTGAAGGAGGTTGCGGTCGCGTTTTCAGGGGGATTAGACAGCAGCTTAGTCGCTTATTTGGCAAGTAAGCTTGGAGTGAAAGTTAACCTGCTTCACGTAAGCATGGAAAACCAAGCTGAAACCGAAGAAGCAATTGAGGCATCAAACGAATTGAATCTGCCCCTACAGGCGCATTTATTCAAGGATTCTGACGTGGAAAAAACCTTGCCCAAAGCAGTAGCACTAATTGAGGAGCCTGACCCGATTAAAGCCAGCGTCGGCTTGCCGTTTTATTGGGCAGCAGAAAAAGCGGCTGAAGCAGGCTTCCGGGTGATGTTGGCTGGGCAGGGTGCGGATGAACTGTTCGGAGGCTACCAACGCTACGTCAACGAGTACTGCAAAGAGGGAAGCGAAAAAGTCCGAAAAACAATGTTCAACGATGTGGTTAGGATTCATGAGAGCAATCTTGAGCGCGACCTCAAAATCACCGCTTTCCATGATGTGGAACTGCGTTTGCCCTTTGCATCATTTGAGCTTGCAGAGTTTGCATTAAGCTTACCGATTGAGTGCAAAATGGAACAGAAACCCGACACTCTACGAAAGCTCGTTTTAAGAAAGGTCGCGTTGAACGCTGGCATGCATAGCTCAATGGTGGATAAACCCAAGAAAGCAGTGCAGTACTCTACCGGCATAAACAATGCGATAAAAAGAGTTGCGAAAAAACACCACAAAACAGTCAACGAATACATAACTGGGCTGTTGCAAGAATCAAAACGCTAACCACCACTTAACCGAAGGGGGAGGGTCTACTATTTGCTTTTGAAATCGCTTAACAAAAAAGAGGGCGAGAGGGAGTCAATTTTGTTGATGAGTTTCTTTAGCTAAATTGAGGGTAGGGCAGAGGGGGATACTTTTTAGATGGTGAAAATGGGACAAAAAAGAGGGTATCCCTCTAGGGCGCAGTACACTTATGGTGTTAACCTGACTCTGTCACGCGGATACAGCGTTACTTCCCTGATGTTCTTTTTCCCAGTCAAAATCATCGTTAACCGCTCAAGCCCAATGGCCCATCCGGCGTGAGGCGGCATCCCGTAATCGAAGGCTTGAAGATGATGCTTGAATGATTCAGGGTTCAATCCTTTCTCTTTCAGTCTTTGGATTAGCTGGTCTTTTTGGGAAATTCTTGTTCCTCCCGACCCCAGTTCTATGTACCGCCACATTAAATCGAAGCCTTCGCAAAGTTCAGGCTTGTCCTCACGCGGTTTAATGTAGAAAGCTTTTGCATGTGTAGGCCAGTCAGTTATGAAATAGAAGAATGGGTAGAGCTTGCCTAATTCTCTGAAGGCTTCCGTGGGGATGTCTTCGCCCCAAGGAATCGTTACTCCTTGCTTTTTGAGGTCATCAAGAACTTGGTCGTAGGTTAAACGTTTGAACGGAATTTCGGGAACTTCAAACTTGTATTTGAGTGCAGACAGCTCGTTGGCACACTTCTCCTTTACTGTAGTGCAAACGTGATGTATGACTTGTTCAAGGAGTTGCATGACGTCTTGAGCGTTCGCAAAAGCCTCTTCGATGTCAACGGAGACGAACTCGCTTAGGTGCCTGCGAGTGTGTGATTCTTCTGCCCTAAAGAAAGGTCCAACTTCAAAGACTTTCTCAAAGCTTAACGTTAATTCTTCTTTGTAGAGTTGTGGGCTTTGCGCAAGGTACGCTTTTTGACCAAAATAGTCGACGGTGAACAGTTCTGCTCCACCTTCAGTTGCAGAAGCAATAATCCGTGGCGTGTGAGCTTCCAAAAAACCTTTCTGGAATAGGAAGCTTCGTATTGCTTCAAGAGCGGTGTGTTGGATTTTGAAGATGGCTAAATTTTTTTCTTGGCAAAGATCCAGCGCTCTTGCGTCTAAGCGTGCTTCTATGTTGGCTGGCGTTTTCCCTGTAATATCAATGGGAAGTTGAGGTGTGGCTTCGCTTAAGATTTTGATTTCCAAAGGTATTACTTCGACGCCTCTTGGCGTCATGTTTGTTTTTTTCACCGTTCCCCTAACTGCTAAACTGAATCTTTTCTGTACAAGGTCTGACTTGCCTAAAACTTCAGGCGCTATTCTTTTTTTAGGAATGGTTATTTGGATTGTTCCTTCTCGGTCTTGAAGTATAATAAAGCGGATTCCTCCTAGGTCGCGGATTTCTTGAACCCAACCGAAAAGAGTAACTTCTTGACCGTCTGTTTGTGGTGTCACGTTACAGGTATAATGGGTTCTAATCCATCCATCAATCAAGTCCAAGTTCATGTTTGTTCGCCAATCCTTAATCTGCGATTTCTACGCGTAAGGACATTTTACGTACTTTACTGGCGATTTCCTTTAAAGCCTTAAGGTCAAAAGGCAACTGTGCGCCACGTTTCCGCTTCAGGATAACTCTGGTTTCAGTGGTTCCGTCTGGAAGCCAAATCGTGTTGATTGTTAGTATGCTGAAGGGTATGAATAGGTCTTCTAGGAATTTGCGGTCATCAACACCATACTCTAATACGCGAACATTCTTGCCTGTTTCATCGCTTAGAGCTTTGATGATCTTGCCACTGTAACCTAAAAGTCTCGGCACATCTCCGTGCCCAACGATGATGGCTAAGGTTTTTTCTACTTCAATCGCTTTGTAGAAACAGACGTTTTGCAGGGAAGGATATTTCTCTTCTAAAGAAAGCAGCAAACGGGCTATTTTCAGGTCTATCTGGCTGATTTCGCCAGATTTTACTTTAGCTGAGCATTTTTGGCATAGAATGCCGCTTTTTAAGCAGAAACTGCATAGTTCCGTTTTCATTTGTGTGTCGTTTTTCCTGCAAATAGGAGTTTGGCTATTGCTTGATTCCTCTTATTAACGTTATTTCTATTGTGCTCACGTTAATTGGTGAGTCGCCTTCTTCCTGTGGTAATAGCTGGTCTGTTCCGATGCCGATGTTTTTGATTTTTACGTCTGGGAGGAATCTGTGCCTAACAACTTCGGCTACGTCAATTGCTCGGCTGATGGATCTTCCCCGTGCTTTTATACTTACTTCTTTTGCTCCGCCATGAAAGAAAGTGATGCATGCGAGTACATAGTTCATTATTGGTTTTTTTCCGATTAAGACAGCGTTAGCATCAGTCACGTCTTCGCTTCACTCCTAGTTTACTTTTTAAGTGGCTTCACTAAAGCCTTTTTTAAAAATAAATACGTTGTGGTGTCGATTTAATGTTCTGTCTGGGCGCTTGCAAATTGGTTGCCGCTCGTTGCTGTTTGCTGTTTTTTGTTTATCTACTGTCACAGTTTATTTCAAAATATACACTCTTCTTTGGACTTGTAAAAAGCTCTTATAACCTGTTTAAGAAGCCGTGTATTAGTTAGCTCTTGTTTTTTCTTCTTTAGTGCTTTTTTACATCAAAAAACAGTCTTTTCTATGTTGAAAAGCACCGTTCTGCATGCAAAGTGCGCGGTCTCAGTTCCATGCACATCTATGTTGAATCATATTTGAAGCATATTAGAAGCATCTAGTAGACCGGGTAGGTAGGTTGAGCAAAAACAAATATCCTTAAGACAAAAAACGAGAGCTAAATACATACAAGAGCCAAATTTAAGAATCTTGCAAGTAAGGAAGCCCTAAAGTGTTGGAGGGCGTTTGCTTTTTGGTAGATCGGTATCTGTTTTTGAGGGGTTTGGTAACACCAAATTCTTAAGCAACCTCACTATTGTAAAGTTTAACTTAACAAAATATCACATAAGTGACCAATTTGGAGCCATTAACTAAACGTTCAATTCAACTTTTAAAAACACTCTATGAGAAAGGGAAATCCACAAACACCTATACGTTGAGGGTTAAGCAAGACGAGTTATCAAGCCAATTGGGAGTGAGTAGGCAAGCGTTAAATGTGCACTTGCGCAAACTAAAAAACCGAGGCTACATTCGAACTGGCAGAGGCTTCATAGATGTTACTGATAAAGGATTGAATGCCCTCGGCGTATCCACTACTCCAGCCTTTATTCTGCTCAAGGTTTCACCAATTAAGCGAATACACGTTTATGACCAAATTCGTGAGCTTGCCGTTTCTAGAGCTTTCCGCATTGCTGGCGAAGTAGATGCATTAATAATTGTTGAGCGAGATAACTTAGACGAAGTTTTAAAGAAACTCTATGGCATAGACGGAATCGAAGATACACGTTCTTATGTCACGATTGAGGAAATTAAATAGGGTCAGTTTTGGATTTATTTGAGTATGAAGCGAAACAAGAGTTCTCAAAGCATAATATTTCTATTCCAAAAGGCGCATTGATTGCTAAGTCCACCCAAACAGCTCAGGCAATTGCTAAACTTAAGCCGCCTTACATGGTGAAAGCGCAAGTTTTAGTTGGCGGAAGAGGGAAAGCAGGCGGAATCATATCTGCCACATCGGAAAAAGAAGCAGAAGAAGCCGCAGTTAAACTTCTTGGGGTACGGATAAGAGGTTTGCTTGTTAAACAGGTGCTAATAGAAGAAAAACTTTCAATCCGCAAGGAATTGTACTTGGGCATTGCGATTGACCGCTTTAACCGAAGCTACGTTGCCTTAGCCTCTGCAACAGGCGGAGTAGAAATCGAGGAAATAGCTAGTAAAACACCAAAAGCAATCATCCGAACCCTCATTGACGCAAAGTCGGGTATGCGTTCTTTCGACTCCGCGGCAATAGCAAAACAGTTAGGTTACATTGACAATCAACTTGTAAAATTATCAACCATCATCCAGAAACTATACCAAGTTTGCATTGACAACGATGCTGAATCGGTTGAGATTAATCCTTTAGCCGAGACAGAGACAGAGACAGGAGACTTCGTTGCCCTAGACGCTCGAATGGTAATTGATGATAATGCCTTGTTTAGGCATCCAGAATACGCGGCAAAAGAAACCGAAGCGCTTTCGCCTCAAGAGGCTTTGGCTTTAAAGAATAATTTAGCTTATGTTAAACTTGACGGCGACATAGGTGTGGTCGGCAATGGCGCTGGATTGGTTATGGCTACGCTTGATTTGCTGAATTTTTTCGGCGGTAAACCAGCAAACTTTTTGGATTTAGGCGGTGGAGCAACCATTGAAGCCATAGCGGCAGCCTTACAGATTGTTTTTGCTGAACCAGACACTAAAGTCATAATAGTCAATGTCCTTGGAGGAATAACCCACTGCGATGATGTTGCACGGGGCATTGTTGAGGCAGCAAACGAGGCTAAAGTTAAGAAACCGTTGGTTGTTAGGCTTGTAGGCACAAATCAGCAGGAAGGCCAAAAAATTCTGGCTAATGCTGGCATAAGCGTCTTAGACAGCATGGAAGAAGCAGCAAAACAAGCCGTTGAAATTACCAGGGGAGCGCAACCGTAATGGGCATAATAATTAACGCTGACACAAAAGCGATTGTTCAGGGCATCACTGGGAAACAGGGCAGTTACCACACTAAACTAATGCTTGATTACGGAACTAAAATAGTGGCTGGAGTGGTTCCAGGCAAAGGCGGAACAGTAGCCAATGGAGTGCCAGTTTATGATACCGTAAAAGAAACTGTTGACGTGTATTCGCCTAATGCTTCAATAATTTTTGTGCCAGCGCCGTTCGCCCAAGATGCAGTTCTAGAAGCCATCGATAACAAAATCAAGACAATCGTTGTGGTAACTGAGCATTTGCCGATAAAAGATGCAATAAACGTAATGGCATACGCAAATCAGTCGAAAGTCACCATTATTGGTCCAAACACACCTGGAATAATAACGCCTGGACAATGCAAACTTGGAATAATGCCAGCCCACATCTTCAAGTCAGGCAGCATCGGCGTGATTTCGAGAAGCGGAACTTTAACCTATGAAATAGCCGCTGGGCTCACAGCCAAGGGTTTGGGACAATCAACATGTGTTGGTGTCGGCGGTGACCCTATCGTTGGCTTAAATTTTATTGAAGCCTTAGAATTGTTCAAGGAAAACCCGAAGACTAAGGCAATAGTTTTGATTGGTGAAATTGGCGGTAACATGGAAGAATTAACAGCAGAGTACATAACACAAGAACGTTATCCCAAGCCGATTGTGGCTTATGTGGCTGGACGTTTTGCGCCATCTGGCAAGCGGATGGGTCACGCGGGCGCCATAATAATGGGCAAGCAGGGGACTGCGCAAAGCAAAATTGAAGCATTAATAAACGCTGGAGTGATGGTGGCTGAGAAGCCTAGTGATGTGACAGCGCTCTTGGTTAAGGAGCTTTGCCTTAAGGATTAGCTTTTACTGTAAATTGCAAAGTTTAGACAAAAGGTATATTTGATACTTAACCATCAAAGACTTAGCCCAAAATGGACGGTTAACAATAAAATGCCGATATTAGATCCAGTTAAAAAGGCCATAGCGCAGAAGCACAGGTTGTACATGAAAATCTGCAGAGACTGCGGCGCACGCAACGCTGAAACAGCAGTAAAATGCAGAAAATGCAAAGGCAAGAACCTGCGCTGGAAGAAACGAGAAATAGTAAAGTAAAGTCGTTGACGCTGGATTCATAAATCTCTTATTTTACAGCGTTTTTATCAGCGTTTCCATGTTGAAAAATGTATTGGCACAGCCGTTCTTTAGCAACGGAACAGATTGCCAAGCCATGCCCATACTGCTCAACTTTTCGCCAGACATCAGCACTTCTGGACCGCATGCAACGCCCACAACACCCTCGTACTTCCTCTGCTTCAAAATATTAGGCATACAAGAACCCCCAGATAAAACGTAAACGTCGTACCCTTTTTCTCTGGCAATGCGTTCCGCCTTGTTGACAAAACAGTCTGGTGAGCAATGAGCACAAACGTAAGAGGTCAAGCTCGGCTCAAAAACGGCTTGGCATTGACTATCCATGTATTTCCTACAGCAGTGGGGAAGGAACAGAGCCCTTTTTTTGGTCTGCAGAAATTCCTGTTTTTGTATCAAATTCAAAGTTTGCATCTTGAGGAGGTCTTGAATTAGCAACACGGCATCTTGGATGTTAAGTCCTGTAACTTCCTGAATTCTGAATTTTCTGATTAATTCCTGTAAGGTTTTCTCAAAAACCTTCTGCATGCCCATTTGGTTGCCAACAATGGCGAGTTCTATGAAAAAGTGTTGGGGAGCCTTTGAAATGTCGAAAGTAAACTTATAGGGCATAACTCAAGATGAATAAAGAGCCAAACTTAAAAAGAATATCTCTTACAACTGCATATGGAAACGCAGTTTTGTTTTAGCACGCGGCGCGTTATCTTTTAAGTTTTTAAAAGTGTTCACCTGTGGCAAAAAACGAGGCTTCTAAAAAGGAAAAGAGCAACCACGAACCCCGCAATAAGCAAGCTCTGGAACTAGAGAACTTTTACGAGCGTTTCGATATTAAAAATGGTGTTTGCACAGCCATTCTTTAACAACGGTATAGCTTGCCCAGCCACATCCATACTGTTCAAAAGTGGCTCCAGCACTTTCATTTCTTCTCCACACGCAATTCCCACCACGCCTTCGTAATGTGTATTCTTCAGAATCTTGGGAATGCAGGAACCGCCTGGCACCACGTAAACGTCATATCCTTTTTTTCGAGCTAAGTGGTCAGACTGGCTAACTAAGCAGTCTTCTGAACAGTGGGAGCACGAGTAGGACGGGATATTTGAGTCAAAAACTGCTTTGCAGCGGCCATCTAAGTATTTTCTTGTGCAGTGAGGCAGAAAAAGGGCTCTTCTCTTGGTCTGCAAGAATTTGCCTCGCTCTATCATGTTTACTGCTTGTAAATCAATTAAATCCTGAAGCAAAACTAAGGAATCAGAAAGATTTAGTCCAGTGGCTTCTTGTATTCTAAACCTTAAAATAATTTCTTGTAATTTTTTAATTAATGTTTTATGCATGCCCTTCTGGTAACTCACCGTCGCAATTTCAGTGAAGAAGAAACGCGGGACCTTTGACAGATCGAAAGTAAATTTATAGGGCATACATTAAGTTAAGCGTCTGCGATGCTTAAAAAAATAACTGTACCTGCGTGAGGATTAACCTGACTTTCTCTTCTCCACGTTTAAGCCTAACAAATCTTTAATGACTTTGAGCTCTTCTCGGAGCTGTCTTACTTCAGATTCAAGGTCACTGGCTCTTGATTCTGCATCTTTCTTTGCGTTCTCAAGACTGATCATCAATTCAGGCTGCGAATCAAGCGTTTCCAGTTTCTGCTGTAGATCGGCTAAATTTTGTTTAAACCCTATCTGTATTTCCTTAAGTCTTACAATTAACTCTTTTATCTTTGGCGCTTCTGAAGTTTTTTTGTTCGACATTGTCATCTTTCTAAACACTTTGCTTGAAATTGAAAAATGAAAAAGGCATTAGCTATTAGATGCTTATTTCGAACATTAACCTTTCGACGAGTTCTTTGTATCTGTTCCGAATAGTAACCTCAGTCACCTGTGCGATCTCGGCTATTTCCCTCTGTGTCTTCCGCTCCCCCGTCAAAACAGACGCGACGTAACTTGCTGCCGCCGCAATTCCGGTTGGTCCTCTGCCTGACGTGAGTTTAAGTTCTTTTGC
>Ga0116111_1002681_pt1 | contig 10547 bp, 8 predicted proteins | sample June2015DPH_8_10_FD_89720 | JGI IMG/M metagenome (GOLD analysis project Ga0116111, IMG submission 89720) | Peatland microbial communities from SPRUCE experiment site at the Marcell Experimental Forest, Minnesota, USA - June2015DPH_8_100 | ecosystem: Environmental > Terrestrial > Soil > Wetlands >... | reverse complement strand
AGCAGGGTCAGGGAGATCCCCAGCCAATGGATGCCTCCGAACGGCATTTCACCCTCAATCTTCCGATTTCTTTTCTGGACAAATGCGCTTACGAAAGAGTCTATGCGCTCCCGGCCGATCTGAGCTTGGAGCCGCAAAAAGAATACTGGATTTCGGGGCGGGTTCGCGACCAGAAGAAAGACACCCGGATCTTCGAATTCACCTTCCGCACCGACAGCCGCGGCCTGCCAATCGCATACTAATAAGTTCAATGCCCCCTCGGGGTTCAGTTTTTAACCACGGATGGACACGGATGAACACGGATTGAACCCGCGAAAAACGCGAAAAATTGAATTAACCGCATAGAACACAAAGACCACAAAGAGTTTCTGAGTGTTTTGTCTCTGCGTTCTCTGCGCTCTCTGTGGTTAAACTTCCGGCTCTTTTGCCTGCCATTGGATGTTGGATGTTCGATGTTGGATGTTGGATGTTCCCTCCGTTTTCCGACCCTCAACCCTCAACATTCACCTCTCAACTGCTTTTCCCATTGCAAATCCCCCTGTCCGTCCTACGATGCGTAGGGAATCAGCATGGGTATGGGAAAAGAACTACGGCAATGTCCACCGACCTGACATTCATCACGAACGACCCCGGCAAGAGTCTGTGCGATCGCTTCGGAGTTTTGCTCGGCGAGGACACGCGTTTCTTTGATTGCCTCGTTGGTTACTTCTTCATCAGCGGTTTCCACAAACTTCATCCCGCGCTCACGAAGACCGAGAAGATTCGCATTCTCATCGGCATCAAAACCGACCGGGCCACCTACGACCTGATTCAAACCGCGAAAGAGCAGCAGGAATTTGTCTTGGAATCCCACGCCCAGGTCAGGGAACGATTGCCGGGCGAAATTCTGGGCGAACTCCAGAAATCCGGCGACAGTTCGGACATCGAAGACGGCATCCGCAAATTCGTGGAATGGATCAAATCCGGCAAACTGGAAGTTCGCGCTTATCCATCGGAACGCCTGCACGCGAAGCTCTACATCATGACGTTTCACGAGGGTGACCGCGACAAAGGCCGCGTCATCACCGGTTCGAGCAACCTCACCGAGGCGGGGTTGCAGGACAATCTCGAATTCAACGTCGAGTTGAAGAACCGCTCCGACTACGACTTCGCCATCCAGAAATTCAACGAGCTTTGGGCCAAGTCCGTGGACGTGACCAAGGATTACGTCACGACCATCGAAGTTAAATCACCCTACGCGCAGTTCACGCCCTACGAACTCTACCTGAAGTTTCTCTACGAGTATTTCCGCGGCGAACTCAACCTGCCCGACGAAATCGAGGACATGTATCTGCCCACGGGCTTCAAGAAACTGAAATACCAGGAGGAAGCTGTTCTGAACGCCCGCAAAGTTCTCGATGAATACGGCGGCGCGTTCCTGTCCGACGTGGTCGGCTTGGGCAAAACCTACATGTCGGCATTGCTCGCGCAGCAGTTGACCGAACCCAGCCTCGTCATTGCGCCGCCGCACCTGCTCGACGAACACAATCCCGGCTCGTGGCCGAACGTCTTCCGCGAGTTCGGCGTGCGCGGCTACCTGTGCGAGTCCCTCGGCAAACTGGAATCGCTGCTGGATCGCGACCTTCAGAAATTCACCACCGTCTTCATTGACGAGTCGCATCGCTTCCGCACCGAGGACACGCAGAGTTACGAGATGCTCGCGCAGATTTGTCGCGGCAAGCGCGTCGTTCTCGTTTCCGCCACCCCGTTGAACAACACGCCGCAGGACATCTTGAGCCAGATCAAACTGTTCCAGCCCGGCAAAAACAGCACCATACCGAACATCCGCAATCTCGAAGCCTTCTTCGGGAAAATGCAGCAAAAGCTCAAGGACCTGGACCGCCAGCACGACCGCGAGGAATACTTCAAGATCGTACGGGAAAACGCGCGGCAGACCCGCGAGAAAATCCTCAAGTTCCTGATGATCCGCCGCACCCGCACCGAGATTGACAAATACTACGGCGAGGATTTGAAAAAGCAGGGATTGAAATTTCCCGAAGTCGCCAACCCCGAACCGCTTTTCTACAAGTTCAACAAAGTCGAGAATGAGGTTTTCAACGAAACCATCCGTTCGCTGACGCACGACTTCAAATACGCCCGCTACACGCCGCTCGCCTATTACACCGGCAAACGCGACGAGCACGAAGTTCAAAGCCAGCGCAACCTCGCCAAGTTCATGAAAATTCTCACGGTGAAGCGGCTTGAAAGCAGCTTCACCGCGTTTCTGTCCACGCTCGGACGCTTCATCCACACTTACGAGCGCGTCATCGCGGAGTTTCACAAGGGAAACGTCTTCATCAGCAAGAAACACATCGGCAAGATTTTTGAACTGCTCGAATCCGACGATCAGGAAGGCATCGAGCGGCTGTTGGAAGAGGACAAGGCCGAAAAACTTTCCGCCGGAGATTTCCGGTCGGAATTCATCACCGACCTCGAAAACGATTTGATGGCCCTGAAGGCCATCCAAAACCACTGGAAAAAAGTCACGCGCGACCCGAAATGGGAATCATTCCGGGACATCCTGAAAAAGACCGCACTGCTCAAAAGCGGCAAGCTCATTATCTTCAGCGAGTCCAAGGAAACCGCCGACTACCTGGCTGCGAAAATCCGCGCCGAAGTCGAACCCAAAACTCTGCTGTTCACCGGCCAATCGCTTAAATCCGTCCGCGAGGATGTCATCGCCAACTTCGACGCCAAAGCGTATCGGTCAAAGGACGATTACCGCATTCTGGTCGCCACCGAAGTCCTTTCCGAAGGCGTGAACCTCCACCGCTCCAACACCGTCATCAATTACGACATCCCGTGGAATCCCACGCGGCTCATCCAGCGCGTCGGGCGCGTCAACCGTGTGGACACCAAGTTCGACAAGATTTACACCTACAACTTTTTCCCAACCGAGGAAGGTAACGACCTCATCAAGCTCCGCGAAGCCGCCGAGGCGAAAATCCACGCCTTCATTCAAATGCTCGGTGCGGACGCACGCCTGTTGACCGAGGGCGAGGAAATCGTTTCGCACGACCTGTTTGCCCGGTGGAATTCCAAGAAAACCATCACCGGCGAGGATGAAAACGAGGAAACCGAACTCAAATTCCTCACCGAAATTCGCACTGTTCGGGACAAGCAGCAGGATTTGTTCGAGCGTATCAAACGACTGCCAAAAAAAGCGCGCTCCACGCGAATGCTTCCCGTTTCTTCCCCTCGCCCCGCGAATGAGCGGGGAGAGGGACAGGGCGAGGGGCCTGTAAGAAATTTCCCTTCGCTGCTCACCTACTTCCGGCAGGGCAAGCTCGATAAATTCTTCCTCGGCGCTTCCGGCAAACACCCGACTGCCGAGCTCGACTTCATGTCCGCCGCGAAAATCCTGAAGCCGGCAGATGCTAAAGAACAGCGCCAATCCATCCCGCGCGAGTTTTACGACTTGCTCGACCGAAACAAGGCCGCGTTTGTCACCGCCACCACTGCCGAAGCCGAACAAGCCGAGTCAACGCATCGCGGCGATCGCAATGCCGCTTATATTCTGAAACGGATTAAGCCGAAGGAAATTCGCCGCTGTCCGCAATTCACCGAGGATGACGAGGAATTCATCATCAAAATTATTCGGTTGGTGGAGGAAGGCTCGCTGCCCAAACGCACCGCCAAGGAACTCGCAGCAAAATTGAAGGATGAAATTCAGCCGCTCAAAGTCCTGGCCATTCTCCGCCGCGACATCAAGCGCGAACTGTTCCAGACCAGTCCGGCCTCGCACGCGGGTCAGGCGCTTGCGCCGCGCGAAGTCATCCTTTCATCATTCCTTGTGAACTGCCATGAAGCCTGAACAAGCTCATGCGCTCGTTGCCGAAACTTTTCCGAAAGCTTTCGACAAAGTTCGCTTTCACCAGTTTGCTAAAGAACTTCTGAACGGCTTCGATGAAACCAAAGCTGCGCCGATGGCCGTGCCCGATGCCTTTGCGCCGCACGTCCGCAGTTGTTCGCGTCTCGGCACTTACGAATCGCCCGACGGGGAACTCGCCGACGTGCTTATCGTCAACACCACCGAACCGTGGAAACTTGAACGCACCCGCACCGCGCTCCGCGATTTTGTGGCGCATAAACTCAAACGGCAGGACAGCTACAAGGAAGCCGGACTCGTCGCCTTTGTTGCGCCCGACGCGCGCTCGTGGCGATTTTCTTTTGTCCGCATGGAATACGAGTCCAAGCGCGACCCCAAGACTGGAAAAATCGCCGTCGAGGAACGCCTCACGCCCGCCCGCCGTTTCTCCTACATCGTCGGCGAAAATGAAAGCTGCCATACCGCGCAAACCCGTTTTCTCGACTTGTTGCAAGACACCGAGAACAAACCAACGCTCGCGCAAATCGAATCCGCCTTTAGCGTCGAAGCCGTCACCAAACAATTTTTCGCGGACTTCAGCCGCATCTTTGAAAAAGTTTCCGCCGACATTTCCAAACGCAATCAAAGCTGGACAAGCGAACAGACCGAGCGTGAAGCGCAAACGCTTTTGAGCCGTCTTTTGTTCCTGTATTTCATCCAACGAAAAGGCTGGCTCAACCGGCAGCGCGATTATCTTTATTCAAAATGTCGCGAACATTTCACCAAAGACCCGGACGGCGTTTCCTGTTACAGCCAATTTCTCAAACCGCTTTTCATCAAGCTCTCGGACGCCGACGCTTTCTTTCCGAACCTCGACCTCGGTGATGTGCCGTTTCTCAACGGCGGTTTGTTTGACGATGAAATGGACAGCCTCTCCGAACGCGGGCGCATGAAAATCAGCAACGCCGTTCTCCGCGACGTTTTTGAAAAGCTGCTCGAACTTTACAACTTCACCGTTCGCGAAGACACGCCGCTAGAGCAGGAAGTCGCCATTGACCCGGAAATGCTCGGCAAAATTTTCGAGTCGCTCGTTCTCCAGCTTGAGCAGTCCGACGCTGGTGGTAAAACTTCCCGTCACGACACAGGCAGTTACTACACGCCGCGCCCCATCGTTCACTACCTTTGCCGCGAAGGATTGCGCGCGTGGCTGGAACAATTTCCATGCGGCAATGCATCTGACTGGCCTTCGCGTCTCGAAACGCTTTTCTCCCTCGACGCGGCCGAGGACTTGAGCGAAAAGCAACGCGCCGTCCTGGACACTTGCCTTGCCGCCGAAGAAGCCCGCGCCTTGCTCAACCGTCTCGAAGGATTTCGCGCCTGCGATCCCGCCGTCGGTTCAGGCGCGTTTCTCGTCGGCCTGCTTCACGAACTAGTCAGCCTGCATCGCCTTTGCGAAACCCGCGCTCGCGGCAAAGACCCTGCCGAACGCGACAGCGACTGGCTTTACATCACCAAGAAACGCATCATCGAAAATGTCCTTTACGGCGTGGATATCCAACAACGCGCCGTTGAAATCTGCAATTTGCGCCTCTGGATTAGCCTCATGGTGGATTATCCGCTCGAAGTTGACCCGGACAATTGCGCGCTGCCCGATTTTCGGAAGGCGATACGGAACATTACGCCGCTGCCGAACCTCGATTTCAAAATTCGACGCGCCAATTCGCTCATCGAACAGATTCGCGGCCATACCATCAAATTTCCGCAGACCGCAACCGATTCCCGCGATTTTTCCTTAAGCTTGAGCAAACTGGCGACCGCCAAGCACCGTTTTTACGAAGCACAGAAGAAAAAGGACAAACGTCTCACACAACTGGACATTCTCGACGCCACCGCCGAACTCGCCCAATACGAATTCAGCGCTGCCAAACTCAAATACGGCTTGCTGCCCAGCGACAAGGACGCCGACCGCGTGGCCGAACTTGCCCAAGCCGAGGCCGAAATGGGCAAATTACAAATGCAGATTGCCGCCGCCCGAAAGAAAGGCGAACGCGACAAGGACGACGACATCGAGCGCCTCTCCCGCGTGTTCAACGACGAATCCAAGCCCACCTTCGTCTGGCAACTGGACTTTGCAGAAATTTTCCACCGGAGTGTGTCTACTCCCTCTCCCCGGGGCGAGGGCGGGCGTGACACTGACCTGGACCTCAACTGCACCCCGAATGCCTTCGGGGCTCAACCTTCAACTCTCAACTCACCCAGCGGCTTCGACCTTGTTGTTGGAAATCCGCCTTACGTAACTTATCACGGAAGACGAAGGGTGATTATCTCCCAAGCAGAATTGAAGTATTTCAAGGACAACTACATCTGTGCTTTTGAGAAACAGAAAGACGGAAAATATAATTCTGCGATGTTTTTTATAGAGAAATTTGTGACAATATGCGGTCCAAACGGTTTATCGTGTTGCATCACCGATATTTCGTTCTACGAGCATTTCTATCAAGGTCTCAAGAAATACCTTTTGGAGAACACCAAAGTTTTGAATGTCGTAAACGGGTTATCCTCTTTTGAAAATGTTGCCAGTGGTCAGGTGATAATAATTGCCTCGAAGGTGCGGAGCGCCAGCGATGCTCTTGACAATACGGTAAGGATTAACAATCACGGCATACAATCTGAAACAATTCTTCTAAAACAAACTGAATGGTATAGGGCCGAGAGCAAATATCAGTTTTTTATTCCCGAACACGGTTTAGAGGGATTATATCGTAAATTTGAAGACCAGTGTAGACCCCTTGAACATTATTTTCCAAGTAAACTAATTAGAACCGGCGAAAGCATCGGAGTAAAGGAGGGCGGGTTTGTCACTGATAGACCCGCACACAACTCAAAAGTGCCGATCTATGAATATCTCGAAGGCGGAAAATCAGTGCCAGTAAGATATTCTGCGCCAAAGCCCACTCGATATTTCCGATTTGATATTGCCTTGTTAAACGAAAGGAATGAGGCATATCGACAAGATGCAATCAACAACAACAGGAAGAATCCCAAAGTCTTAGGAATTGGGGATAGATTAGCTTTCGATAATCCGAAAATATTGATTCGCCAATCTTGCGATCATCTTTGCTGCACGTATACGTCAAAACCATTTTCGTATAATCGTAGTTATTACTCGGTAAGTAACATCAACTCGTCTGGAAAATCTGATGTCAACCTGCATTATATCTTGGCTTTGCTGAATTCGACATTGTTCACGTTCTATGCTCGAAAAAAGCGAATCATAAGAATGGAACATGGCAAACAACCTCAAATTCGCCTTGAAGATATTAAAACGCTTCGTGTCAAGATAGCCACAAGCAAAGACCAGAAACCACTCATAGAAAGGGCAGAACAAATACTAGCGGCAAAGCAGCGAGATGCCGAGGCTAAGACACTTGCTTTGGAGCGGGAGATAGACGAGTTGGTGTATGCGCTCTACGGCCTGACGCCAGAGGAAATCAAAATTGTCGAGGGTGCAAAATGAAAAATCCACAGGCACACGAATTTCTTCGCGCATGGAGAGAGGTTACCGCTATCCGGCGAGATGACTTGCTCGCGAATTGGAGCGCCAATTTGACAAAATACACCTCGATCATCCAAAAGGACAAAGGCTGTGTAATTGATGAAGTGGCCCAAAAATTGAATTTGAAGAGCTACAACGAATACTATTCAACGGACGCTTTTCTTTATTCCGAGGAAGACTTGGTGTCAGACGTAAATCCCGGTCAAAAATGGTTTCGCGGAATTAAAGTCGCTTTTGAACATGAGCACATTTACAACAAGCGTCTTTATGAGGAAATCAGCCATTTGCTGATTCTTCATTCGGAATTGAGTGTGCTCGTAACCTATCCGCCGCCGGGCGATTTCCGGCATTTGGAACATCTCGATTATTTTCACTCCATCATCCAAGGTAGCCCGCGAGCCGAAGAGCTGGATGAAAATGAGAATTTCCTTTTGATATTTGGTTATCGCGATCCGTTGGAATGGAAAGGTCTGGTCTATAAAAATGATTGGTGGGAAGAAATTGCAGCACCATGAGCTTTACGACCTCCCACCGTAAAATCAAAATCGTAAAAGGCACCGCCAAATGAAAATCAAAGAGCTCAATCCGCAAAATCCCGGCCCAAACGAAGATTGGCTAGGCAATAACGCAGCTTTCGAATGCCCTGTTTGCGGTAAAGTTTATATCACCAGTGCTTTTCTTAAAAGTGAGCGCCCGTGTCCAGGTTGCGGAAAATCTCGTGCCCGCGTTACCGGGGCAGCAGGAAAAGGGGCCAAAGCTATCATCACTTGGGACTACGCGCCCGCTTTTGATCTCGGACGAAAGTATTCCCGCAAGGAAATCAGCGCCGTCCTTGGTGGCAGCGAAGTGGAATATCTCCCGACCGAAAACAAACGTGTCGTCTGCGGATGTTTCACCCTTGAACATAACCCCGAAGCCCCGGACATCGTCATCCCCGGCACAGGCAGGGTGATTCAGCGGGAAGCCAAATTTTTTTGCGACCAGGATTATCCTGTTCCCATCTTCATCAAACGCCGTCCCAATGAATGGGAATATGTCGGCGACTACAAGGCCGTGCACTTTTCAACCGACCTAGCGGACATTGCCGCGCACCATAAAGGTTCAATCACGGCTTTGAACAAAGTCACCCGTGTCATTTTCTTGCAGCGCAAATGAATATTCGCGTCCGCATTGTTGTCGCCCTCTCCGAAACCATCCGTCTGATGGTGGAAATTGTCGCCGTCATCGCTACCCACGGCGGCTGGCCACTAAAATAGGAAACCACTTATGCTGCACAGGCTAATATCACAAAACCGAAAAGATGAGGACATCGCCTTTTGTATCAAAGTTTCAATTGCATCCTGGCTTAATTATATTGTTGGAGCGGTCTCGTCGCTCATCGTTGATCCGAAGCTCGCCCACCACGCGTATTTTCCGTCAAGGCAATATGCCCCTGGGTCCATTTGGGTTGTGTCGGCGTTGAGCCTAGTGGTGCTTGGAGGCACCCTTTCCCTGATGGCGCGCTCACGACCGAGCAATCGGCTCTGGCTTGGAATCGCCCCACTGTGGTTCGTTTCACTCCCTACCTTTTACATTTTAAGGCCCGAGGTTCCGCACAATGCATTTTTCGTGCAGATCACTCTTTGTTCGATCTTAACGGCGGTGGCGGCATGGGTCCGTTATCATCCTATGGACACCGCATACCTGACTGAATCGGCTGTGCTGACCCAAGCTAAATTAGAGCGCGCTAAGGAGGAGATTGCTTTCTGGCGGAGTGCATTTGTTTACACTCTTGGCGGGTTCTTGGCGATCCTCTTTTCTTGGTTAAACACAGTGGTTGATTTGAATAAGCTGATCACAACCGAAGCCCGCGAACAATTCCTGATGAACTTGGCCTCAAGTTACCGGGTCATCTCCATCGGCGTTTGGATCATTTTTGGAGTGCTGGCGGAAATCGCAACCAAGACACGTGAAGCAATACGCCACTTGGAAATGATCCGCTCTCCAGAGCCGGACAAATCCGCCAAACCTTGATTCACCTATGGCTTACGTATTCCAATATGGTTCAAACCTGTCCACGGCGCGCCTCAACGGCCCAACTCGCCTACAAGGTGACGCACATGTGTTTGGCAAGGCGATCACGCACGACGATTTTGAATTTGAGTTTGATGTTTGGAGCAAGGCGAAAGGCGGCCGTGCTGCCTCAGACATCGTCGCCGGACATGGACGCAAAATCTGGGGCGTGATTTACGAGATTCCCAATCATTTGATTCACCGGGAAACTGCTAGGCCGCGTAAGTCACTCGACGAAATTGAGGATGAAGGCGGCAATTACCAGCGTGTTTTCATCAAATTGAACCGGCCTGATGGTTGTCCCGTTGTAGAACCCGTGATAACCTACGTCGGGCTTGCTCGCAGAAATGGGATTCAAACGACTTGGGATTACGTCCAGCACATCCTTGCGGGTTTGGCTGAACATCAAATGCCTGATGAATACGCGAATTACGTCAAAGCCCGAATCATTGCGAATAATCCTGAGCTTCGTGAAACAATCCAGAATCACGCGGATGGTCGCTGAAATAATTTAGAAAGGAAAAACACACTATGCCACGAGAAGCTGCATTATTTGACTCCACCGACGGAAACCTACTCCATGCCTACCTGGCTTTACGAGAGGAAGGCGCAAACATTCCGCCCGCCTGGCTCGAACGATCCCGCAAGTCACGAAAGAACCGGGAGAAGGCGTTAGGCCGGCTGTTGAAGGCCGGCAAGCTGGACGCCGCAAATTACATCCGGGAGTGGGAATTGTTTTACCGCAAGGAATGTTTCTACTACGGCCTGCGCGCCTTGATGGAATTGGAACGCCACGGCAAAACCAAATTATGATTCACCTCATGGCAGAAATTGACGCTGTGATCGTAAAACATGGCGGCTGACCACTGAAATGAAATGAATTCGCGTCGCAAACAGAGCGTAAATCAAGTGGAGGAAATCCAATTGCTGCGCGGCGGTGCGCTGGTTTCAAATCTACTTGGCGCGTTTGTGAACGGGTCGCCCATTAGGGCAATGAGTCAAGAGGCAAAACGTCTGCCGCCCCGATTTTCTTTCTTCGGGTCTGCTCTGCGAACCGCGCACAGCTTCCAAGTGATCGACTCGGTCCTGTCT
>Ga0116111_1002679_pt1 | contig 10552 bp, 8 predicted proteins | sample June2015DPH_8_10_FD_89720 | JGI IMG/M metagenome (GOLD analysis project Ga0116111, IMG submission 89720) | Peatland microbial communities from SPRUCE experiment site at the Marcell Experimental Forest, Minnesota, USA - June2015DPH_8_100 | ecosystem: Environmental > Terrestrial > Soil > Wetlands >... | reverse complement strand
GAGTTGGTGGGGAATGAGCCCCACTTTGACGGCCGGTGCCGCCGCCGCGCTGGCTTCGATGCAAGAGGCTCAGGCGGCCGGCAAGCCGTTTCCGCTCGTCATCGTCGACGCACAAATGCCGGGAATGGACGGTTTCACCCTCGCCGAGCGCATCAAACTGGACCCGCGACTGGCGGGCGCGATCATTATGATGCTGACTTCCGGCGGTCAGCGAGGCGACGCTGCGCGCTGCCGGGAACTGGGCGTGTCGGCCTACCTTACCAAGCCGATCGGTGAGTCGGATCTCCTGACGGCCACCTTGCAGGTTCTGGGAAAGGGCGAGCCCGCCGCACGGCAAGCGCAGTTGGTCACTCGCCATTTGCTGGGGGAAGGGCGGAACCGACTGCGAGTCCTGGTGGTCGAGGATAGCGCCGTTAACCAGCTATTCGCGAAGCGTCTGGTCGAAAAGCAGGGCCACTCGGCGGTGTTGGTGGCTAGCGGCCGGGAAGCACTGGAGGCTCTCGAAAGAGGGACTTTCGACCTGGTGTTGATGGACGTGCAGATGCCGGACGTGGACGGGCTTGAGGCCGCCGCCGCCATCCGTCAGCGGGAGCGTCACACCGGGGCCCATCTTCCCATCATCGCCATGACCGCCGGGGCCATGCAGGGCGACAAGGAACGGTGCCTCGAGGCCGGCATGGACGCCTACGTATCCAAGCCGGTTAATGTGAACGAACTGTTTACGGCCATCGAAAGAGTGATGACCCTCGCTCGCGTAATAGAGTGACAACGGGTTGCTTGTATCCTACGTGAGACCCCGTCGTGGAGAAACAAAGTCTGTCACTGTATTGTGCGAGATTCAGGGAGGTCGCGTGCCAGATCGAAGGAAGCGCTCACACATTCATTAGAATAGATCGATACTACAGCCCTTCTCGGCTGTCAACACATCGGCTTGATCGCCAAGCTCCAAACTGCGGGTCTACCTTGAATTGGCCCTGCCGGCTCGCAACCCTGCTGTACGGCTCTCAGCAAAATCAATAATCCACGTTAATATGATATCCTTCCCATCCGACGGGCTGCGCATACACTTTCGATGTGCACGTCCATGCCAGAGGTAATTGAGCACATCCTCAGGATGCTTGCCTGGGCAGCGATGCACTGGATTCAACGGTACTACGACGTCTCCTGGTGGGTCGCGGCGCTCATGATCTTCGCACTTATTGCTTGGAAAAGGGGCAGTTTCGGGTTTTGGGATTCTCCGCAGGGGTAAGACTGATCCCTTCCGTGGTCCGTGGAAGCACCCGGCAATGACAACTCGACTTGACCTTGCACTCAGAGGCGGTCGGGTGTACGTTATCGGCAGGGCGGAAAATGAGAACGGAAATTCCAGGTGATGTGCGCTCAAACCATCGGACGTGAGGGGGCAGACTGTATAAGTTCGCTGCGGATGTATACAAGCTACTTGACCGAACGGCGGATGCGGCCTTCGTAGTAACGCTCGGAGGCGAGATTTGTTTTGCAATGCGGTCGCCGAACGGCTGTTCAGCTATACAGCCGGACGTTCTGAAGGGCAATGATGCGGGGGGCATGGCTCGATAGTATTCTCGGTAGACCCTTGCCTCAAATACAAGGAGGGAAAAAGATGAACAAGTTGCTGGTTTTCGGTGTCCTGTTTCTGCTGCTTTGTTCCACTGCCTTCGCTATAACTGCGGTCAAGGGCAAGGTCGAGAAGATCGACCACACGGCCAGGACCATAGTGGTGAAGGCGGAAGATGGTACTGAACACACGTTTCATTTTGCCGGGCGGACTGCGGTCCACGGCGCTGAGATGGCGGCCGCGGCCGCGAAAGATTCATTCCACGGATTAAAGGAAGGCAGTGACGTGGTTGTGCACTATACGGTCAAGGGAAGCGAAGAGACCGCCGAGGAGATCGACCATGTTGGCGAGGGTGGTCTGAAGACTGCCGAGGGCACTATCGCCCACCTTGATCGGAGCGCAAAAACCTTTACCATCAAGGCGGAAGACGGAACCGAGCATGAATTCCGCTTAACCGACCACGCCGCGGAAGATGCGGGCAAAGACGTTTCTGAAGAAGCGGAGAAATCCGCCAAGGTCACCGTTTACTACACGGAGCAAGCCGGTCACAAAGTCGCGCACTTTTTCAGCAAGACTCTTTAGCAAGGGCGCAGGCGTCCAGAAAGCGTGGTGCGCGCCTACTTGACGGTGATTGATGGAAACCCGGAAGCAGTGGAAAAAGCGCTCATGAACAAGTCGTCAGGTGCCAAGGGCATCAGGCACGAGAAAAGCCCACGGTCATGACTGCGCCGCCTGCCATTAAGATTGGCGGACTTCCAGCCGCGGTGACACCGTCGCGACCCGCTTGCCGGTTCGGAATAAGCCTGAGCCCCATAGGGGCGATCCATCACAGCCCAGGCCAACGGCCTGGGACACACGAGGGATCAGGTGAATGTCTGCGCCCTGAAGGGGCGCGCCAATTAAAACCCATGCCACAATCGCTATCAAAGTCGTATGTTCACCTCGTATTCAGCACTCGAAAAATGGTTATGGCGGCTTTTCGTTGAGCCCGTTGGCTGGCGCAGAGCGCAGCTCTGCGCTTTAGCGTGCTATATTAGCGCTGGTCATGCCCACCCACAAACGGCATCTTGCGCGCGGACGGCTGCAACTCCTGACCAGCAGCACCTATCGCCGCGCCAGGCTTTTCGAGGGTGATCGGCTCGCCTGATTTCAGCCTTTCTCTGGGCCGCAGAGCTGCGCTCTGCGCCAGCCTGCGTTGAGTACGACGAACGATATGTGTGGGATTGAAACAAGGTCGTGGGTCCTTCAGGGCTCACGGGTTGAAATGGATTGGCCGCTTAACCCAGGCCGATGGCCTGGGCTGGGATGCGTCGCCCCTTTGAGGCTCAACAGCGTCTCCCCATGCGCTGCTGCGGGTTAACGATTGCCAGTCTGCCCTTGGATTCAAAAGCGCGAATCTGTTCGCGTAGCGCGGACCCCCGCTTTTGGGGTCCGCGGTTCTTCAGTAGGGAAAAGCTCAAATCTCAAAAATAGCGGGCTGCCCTCGGATTCGGAAGCGTGAATGTAAGGAAGAACCGCAGACCGCGAAGACGGCGGTCTGCGCTACGCTTGCTGCTCAAGGTGGAAATGGCAGCGCAAAAGTTAACCCTTCGCCCCAAAGAACAAAACGATGCCCCGCCGCTCAATCGCCGATCTTGAGGATTTGCGACAGCGGAAGATTCCGGGAAGAACCGCCGACCCAAAACTTGTAGTCGCCGGCCACGAGTTCCCATGCGCCCTTGTCAGCATTGAAGACCGACAGGTAGTGAGGGTCCAACGTAAGGTTGACCGTTTTGGCTTCACCAGTAGCAAGGTAGACCTTATCCCACCCCACCAGCCGCTTCGGGGGTTCGCCGGCGCTTGCTGGCAGCGAGACGTAAACCTGCGCGATCTCCGCCCCAGGACGCGCCCCCGTATTCTTCACGTTGAAGGTTACCGTCACCGCCCGTCCCGGTATGACCTTCAGATCGGAGTAGGCATAACTCGTGTAGGAAAGTCCATAACCAAAGGCGAACAGCGGTTGCTTGTTTTCGGCGTCGTACCACTTGTAGCCGACCTTCAGGCCTTCGTTGTAGTCGACTTCGAACTGCGTCGTATTCATGCGGAAAGGCGCACCGGGGATCGGAGTCTCCATGCCAGCCCCACCAGCCGGCGGCGGCTGTTTCGTAAGCCTGGGATGCGGGAGGTCCGCTTCCGCTCTGGCGATTGTAAGGGGCAGTTTTGCTGAGGGGTTCACGTCCCCGAAGAGGATGTTGGCGATGGCGTCAGCCCCGCGAATCCCCGGATACCAGGCCTCCAGCACGGCGCTCACGTTGTCGATCCAGGGCATCGTCACAGGACCGCCCGTTTCCAAAACGACGATGGTGTGCGGATTCGCAGCGGCCACCGCGTTCACCAGTTGGTCCTGATTGTCCGGCAGCGAGAGACTCGGCGCGTCCTGCCCTTCGCTCGCGGGCTGGTTGACGAACACGATGGCGATGTCCGATGCCTTGGCCAGATCCGCCGCGGCTCCGTGGTCTAGGCCCGCGTTGTACTCCACTTTGGCATTCGCCGCCTTGGCACGAATCGCCTCCAGCGGCGAGGAGGGGTCCCACACCACTCGATCAAAGTAGGGCATCGGAGGCGCGCCTGGGGGCCGAGGCGGCGCCGGCACTGCGTTTCCTCCTGGCGGATCGACCTGCGCCGAACCTCCCCCCGAGAGCACGGCGATGTCCGCATGCGATCCGATAACCGCAATCGACTTGAGGCGCGACGCGCTCAGTGGTAATTGGCCCTGGGCGTTCTTCAAGAGAACGGTGCCCTGCTCGGCCACCCGCTGCGCCACTTCGAATCCGGCGAAAATATCCACCACCTTGCGATCCGGCGGATGGTCAAAGAGGCCAACAGCAAACTCTGTCCGCAGGAGGCGGTGGACCATGTCGTCGAGACGCGACATGGGCACCTCCCCGCGCTTCACCGCTTTCTCGAGCGCATCGGCGAAGTAAATATCGTCGGGCATCTCCATGTCCAATCCCGCCAAGGCGGCCTTGGTCGTGCTATGAGTGGCTCCCCAATCCGATAGGACGAAGCCCTGGAAGCCGAAATCCTTTTTCAGCGCGTCATGCAGAAGGTAACTGTTCTCGCAGGCATAGTCACCGTTGACGAGATTGTAAGAGCACATCACCGCTCCCACGCCCGAGTCCTTGACGGCAATTTCGAAGGCCAGCAGATCGCTTTCGCGCATGGCACGTTTGTCGATCTTGACGTTCACGAAATTACGGCCACTCTCCTGGTCGTTCATGGCGTAGTGTTTGACGTCGCCAATGACGCCCTGTTCCTGGAGGGCCTTCATCTCCTGGCCGACAAGCTTCCCAGCCAGGATCGGGTCTTCACCTTTGTACTCGAAGAGGCGGCCGTTACGCGGCTCCCGCGCCAGGTTGATGCCGCCGCCTAGTGACATGTTGAAACCCTGGTCGCGAAGCTCCCGGCCAATCAACGCTCCGTAGTCGTGCGCCAGCTTGAGGTCCCAGCTCGACGCCTCGGATGTGCCGGACGGCAATGCGGTCGAGTACCGGCTGAATCGGGCGCCGCGGGTGACGCCGACAGCGGCATCCGCCATCTGGAGGTCAGGGATGCCCAGACGCGGAATGCCGGGAATGAAGCCCGCCCCGCCCAGCGATCCCGGCGGCGGTTGCGAGCCGGGAAATTGGGAAAACGCCTTCCGGCCGACTCCATGTAGGAGTGAGATTTTCTCCTTGAGTGTCATCTGCCCCACGAGGAGTTCGGCCCGCCGGTCGGGTAATAGACTCCGGTCCATCCACGGACCCTGGACCGCAGGCGCCTGATCCCCTGGCCGGCCTTGCCCTTGCGCCGAGACCGCTAGAAGGGCGAGCGTGAGAATCCAAGCCATTACCGAGCAGATCGTTAGCCGTTTCAGATACATGTTAGTCTCTCCATGACAGTTAGAAGCTAAGAAGGGTGGGGTTCGGCAAGCTACGACCGAAGTTGAGTTGGCGCCCAAGTGCCCGTTCTTGAGCATGGTTCCGGCTCTTGGTGGTCTGTGACTTACTGGCAGTTCGCTGTCTTCGGACAGGGGACTTGACCCCGTTGGTGAGACTCTTAAACCCATCCGCAACCGGGCCGAGCCCCGACTATCAACAAACGAGGACAGGATATGCCGAAAGCCAAGAAGGGAGCAAGCGAAAAACTGACGAGGCGATCCCTCAGGCCGACGAGTCATGCCTCGTTAGGGATCGGAAGGGCGGGGCTTCAGCCCAGCCGCACGCGGAGGCAGAGAGTCGCGGCTTTAGCCGCTGAAGCTACATGTTCCCTAATGGCATTGGTTAGTGCTTCAGGGGCTGAAGCCCCTTTCTGGTGCGCGCCCGGCGGCGGGGCTGAAGCCCCGCCCTTCCCCTAGAATTGGACGCAGAACTTGACTCTTTTACACCAAGTTCCAAACCTCAAGACCTGTAGGAAGGAAGGATGTGATCGAGGGATCGCTTGGAATTGCGGATTCATAGTTCAGGTTTACCCCGGCACCCAGCCATTAATCCTCAGGGTGAAGGCCATCCGGCGAGTTTCGGTCATTCGCTGTAGAGGGAAGGAGGAAGCAGGTAATCCAAGTCTCCTCGAGCTACCTGCTTCCCCAGGTAGTCATTAGAGTTGAGTTACTCATATAGACGTAGAATTCGCCGAAAAAGTTGCATGCGTCAAACAATTTGTCCTACAAATTGGGCCGGAACTTTTGCTGATTCGTTGGATGCCAAAGCCTCGGGCAGGAAAGGACTTACTGGCCAAAGGCTCCGCCCTCCTGAGGCGGTCGAGGGTCGAGAGTCGAAAGTCGAAAAGGGCGATACCGCAAATGTGTGCGACAACCTGCACAGCGCGGCGCGGCCGCAACCAAACACCAGGTTTTAGTTGCCGATTGACGATTGAAGAAGTGGTGTGGCAACCTTCTCCCCTGTCAAGCGATCCCGTCTCGGCGGGATCAATCGAAAATCGGTTGCTTATTCTGACTCCTGACTTCTGGCTCCTGCTTTTTCATCCCCTCGTCTTCAGCACAAGAGCCTCGAATCGAGCCATTGATTCATTGGCTTATTGAATCATCTCAAGTGATGGGTGGCCTAACGGGCGCTTTGTGTTTGGGTTCGCTGATAGCTGAGAGCTGACGGCTGAAGGCTCAAGGCTGCTCGTTGCGCGGCCGGCATTCTCGGCTCGCTGCTTGATACCCAGCATCATCTTGCGTTCCATGATGAAGTGGACGGGATCAAACACCAGGCGCCCGAAGAGCATGGCGCCGAAGCTCTCGTCCTGGGCGCCACGCGAACGGAGGATCAGCCGGGTGGCGTGGTTGTTAATGGGTTCGAGGATGAATGTCCAGGTTCCGCTTTGGGCGTGGCCACCCCTGGAGATTCTCTCCGCGTCGCTGGGCGAGACAAGGACCATGGCGCGATTGGGTTCAAGTAGCGCGACCACCACGCGTCCTCGTCCGCCGTACCGGTCTTTTCGAGCTAACCAAACCGTGTCGCCGGCCTGGCGCGTCTGCCACTCCGGATGAATCCGGTCCGCATTGTGCATGTCAACGAAGAAGAGATTCTCGAGCCACGCGTAGCTGTAGCATCCCCCGCGGTCCTGGCCGATCTGCACGATCCACGGCCACACGTCGGTGACCGGCGCATTAATCGTCAAAGCGCGTGTGGCCAGGCTTGCGGGCCGGGGTGAGAGTTCATCCCCCGGCCATGTCCGGCTGATCTCGTCGCCCGTCGCCCCCCAGGTGAGATACCATGGCCGGATGAACCACAGGTGAACCAGACCAGCCACCACCAGCCCTAATGCCAACCACGCTGCGGCCCGCGCCAGCCGGATCGCCCACTTCGCTTTTGTTTCCGCCTCGTGGGTTTCACTAGCCTTGGTCATTGAACGTAGTCCTCCGCGTTCGGGGCGAACCTCAGAATCCGGTACTGGGTCAATTTGATGCTGTAGCGGCGATCCCGCAAGGCGGGATCGCCAAATGGCGGCATAAAGCCGCCTCTACATCAAATTGACCCATTACCCAGCATCCCGTCACGTTCAGCTTCCGTGAGCGCGGTCCAGTGGCGGTGGGCCCATCCAAAATGCCACTATTGCCCCCAAGGCCAATCCCTGCAAGATGATCTCCGGCTGGACCTTCAGGTGCACGACCGGAGTGAAGATGGGTCGCATGTATACCATGCCTTCAATTGTTCCGGGCGCGGCCACCGCTGTCGCCCAGAATCCCAGCACAATGTACAACCCGGAAATGGAAAGGAAGCGCTTCTTGAATGACCAGTTCATCAGCGTGTTGAAGAAAGGATAAAGCGCCGCGGCCATCAGGAAACCCCGAAGAAACTGGGCTGGGAGAAACCAAGTCACTACATGTCCCCACAGCTCCGGCTCCGCCTCCGTGCGGATGAAGACCTTGAAGATGGGGTTGGGGCCAACGTAGAACTCCTGGGTGAGGAGCGGGTAGGCGATTGCCCCCGCGATGAAATAGGTGATGATATGGGCTGCCGTAACCTTGCCGGCAAAGCTGAGGAAATGGCCAGTCCTCATGACGTTCCTCCGGGCGCGAGTCCATGACGCCTTTACAGCCCGGCTGCTCCCTCCGCTCGCGCCTTGATACCCAGGAGCATCTTCCGTTCCATAATGAAACTGCCGGGCTCGAGGATGACGCGATTAAAGAAGGCGTTCCTCCGCGTCGGATTGTAGTCGGAGTGAAAGCGCTCGATCAGCCGGGTGGTGCGTTCGTCCACGGGCTCGATGTAAAAGGTCCAGGTGGTGGCGGCATAATCCCCGGGCTTGACCAGGTTGGAGGGAGGGCCTTGCCGTGTGTCCCCGTGCAACACAATCACCCGGCGCGGTTCAACGATCACCGCGGGAATGGGCGGAATCTTCGGGTGCAGGAGGATCTGATCACCGGCCTTCAAATTCTGCCACTCCGGATGGACCCGGTCGGCATTGTGAATGTCGCAGCCCAGCAGGTTCTCGATCCATGTGTAACTGTAGAAGCCGCCCCGTCCTTGCCCTATCTGCGCCAGCCACGGCCACACCTCGGCCACCGGCGCATGGATTGTGATGGCGTGGGTTGCTGACAACTTCGGGTTAGGCAGCAGCTCGTCGCCGGGAAGCGCGCGTCGGACCTCTGCCTCCGTCGCACCCCAGCGAACGTGCCACGGCCGCAGCCAGTGCCAATAAGCAGCAAAAGCGACCGCCCCCACGATGAGCAGTCAAGTGAGTCCCAAGAATGCCCCAATCAGCCAGTTTGACTTGCCCACATTCGCCATTGCCGTCCAGCCTCCTTAAGATACCCGCCCACCACGGCCGGCTCTACTGACGCGACTTCGTCGTCAGTTGGTAATGCTTTTGTCCACCTGGCCAGCGCCACTTGCCTTTCCAGCCGGGACTTCCATTTGACAACTCCCGACGAGTATACACCCCACAGCCTCGTCCTGGAACGTTCCAGCATGGTTTGGTCCGCGGCCCCTCTTGGGCATTCTTCAACAACCCTGCTTCCACGCAGGGGCAACGCCGAACGCCCAGTCGAGGCGGACTCCCTGTCTCTTGACATGACCAAAATGATAGGCTAGTATAGTAAGTGGGGTCGTGGAAGAAACAGGATTCATTCGGGATTCAGGATTCAGGAGTCAGGGTTCAGGAGTCAGAGTGAAGAGCATCTGCTTACTGTCGAGTGCCTACTGAACTTGAGGGGGCTCGAGACGGCGGGACCCTTGGCCCGTGCCAAAGTCTACGACAAGATGTCACCGCAGACAGGGAAGGAAAGAACTACTAACTTCAAAAAATGGAGGACAATGCGGGAATGTTGTTGAAAACAAAGGACCGGCCCCCAGGAGCCGAGGGTGAAGCGGGAATGTTATAGAAAACTAAGGTAGTTACGCGCTGAAAGCGGGAATGTTGTTGAAAAGACAGGGGTTCCGAATTGTGAATAGTGAATGTGAATTATGGATTGACTTCTTACTTCTGGCCACCGCCTACTGCCTATTGCCTACTCTTCAGGCGGGTGGCAGGCAGGGCAATTCACAATTCAGAGTTCGAGATTGCCAACTGACCACGGACAACGGACCCGCCACGGCGGGACAACTGACGGCGGCCACCCTATATGCGTTATAATACGTAGCCGAGTTGGAAATCATCAATGGCAGACGGCAGCAAAGTTGAGGATCAGGAACGATGAGCTATATCGTGACACCGTTTGAGGTCAGTTCCAAAGGCTTGGAATCGCCGGTCAAAGTTCATTTTGTTCACCTTTACTCAGCCATCGCCACGCGGCATAGCGACACTATGGACGCAGTTTTCTTGGCGGACGGCCAGAAGGTGACCGTCGCCATTTCCTGCGCGACACTCGCCGAATTGCAAGAACGCGATCGCAAGAATCTTACCGACCAACAACTGGCGGATATTGCCGCTCTGCATCTGCGTCGAACGCTCGAGCACGGGTACGCGGCTACCGAGGCGGAGCTTTTCCTGAGCGGTGAAGAATTCCGGGCCTTGGGTCGCGAACTCGGGTATCTGTGAGTAGGTGTCAGTACCAGGATTCAGGAGTCAGGAGACAGAAGGTGGGAACTAAGCAGAGGGCAACAGGCAGTGGGGAGAAAACAACTCATTCCAAACTCCAAGTTGCTTCATACCCCGACTTGCTGGCGAAGTGCTTTAACTGACCACTGACGACTGACGACTGACAACTGACAACTGAGGAGTGAATGTATGTGTGGCATTGTAGCTTATACGGGCAAGCAATCCGCCCGGGAAGTTCTGATTGATGGTCTAAAGCGCTTGGAGTACCGCGGCTACGATTCCAGTGGCATCGCCATCCTCAACAGCCCACCTTACTGGGTGCGCACGGTGGGGAAGGTAGCTGCACTCGAGCAGCGCGTCTGGCAGGACGCTCCCGAGGGCGTGGTGGGAATCGCGCACACGCGCTGGGCGACGCACGGCAAGCCCTCAGAAAGCAACGCCCACCCGCACATCGATTGCACGGGCAAG